>Ga0335081_10000581_pt1 | contig 61274 bp, 45 predicted proteins | sample Lox_Sample_35_FD_206713 | JGI IMG/M metagenome (GOLD analysis project Ga0335081, IMG submission 206713) | Soil microbial communities from Loxahatchee National Wildlife Refuge, Florida, United States - Lox_Sample_3.5 | ecosystem: Environmental > Terrestrial > Soil > Wetlands | place: USA...
GCGCGTTTTTGCGCCCGAGCTTTGTTTGTTCGATACGCACGGCCGTAGCCCGGATTGAGCGAAAGCGAAATCCGGGAACGGCGGTGCAGCCTTCATCGTCGCCCCGGGTTTCGCTGCGCTCATCCGGGCTACGGAAAGAAGAAAGGAGACGGAACGCCGAGAGACGCGTAGTCACGAGCCGCGCCACCGCGGACGAACGTTACCGTTCGCCGCGGCTTCGGGCGCGGCGCGCGTCCATTAAGGCGGGACGCGCTCGCCTCTCGGCGTTCCATCGCGGCTCTCGCCGGCCGGTTGTCACCGGGCCGGCTCAGCTCCAGGCCAGGCTTCCTGGGACGCGGACTTCGAGGTGGTCGCTAGGCGGGCGTTACCCGCCCCTTCCTGTCCCAGTCCAGAGGCAGCACCCCTCACTCCGGCCGTAGTACCGGAGCGCGTGATGCCCGGAGCCGCCCGGACGCGGCGGGCAAGGCCGCGCGCAGGCACCGCACTCGCTCCTACCGCCCGGCATGCCGTCCGGCCGGCGTCCTTTGAGAGCGAGAATTTGTTCTGTACTACTCACATCAGAGACGATTGTCAAGGATAGTCTCTATATTTCTGACAATATATTGATTCTATTGATGTATTATCGCTATAACTGGTCTCCGCCGGAGTGTCTAAGGCGGCGATTATTGCCAATGCAGCGGTTTTTGCGCATCACGAACATCGACGGGCGCGCCACAAGGCGGCAGGGAAAGCCGTAAACCAATCGAGCAGCGAATCATGATCGCGGGTCAGCCATAGTGCGTCGCGCAGATGATAGGTGCGCAACGACAATAGCGCGCTGGTCCTGTTGGCAATCGTACTGGCGTAGTTCGCCAAAGCGTCGGCGTCATTTCTTGCTGGTCGGTCACAAACAAGCCGGAGAAGATCAGCAGAACCTCGGCGGGAACGATCAGAGGTTCGAGATGCTCGTAGTGATCGCGATACCAATAGAGTGGGCGATAGAGCCAGCCAACGGCGGTCAAGATCGCGTTGTGCACGTGGTCCCAGGCGCCTGAAATCCAATCATGGATTTGCCGTCCGGCGCTCGATTTGCGGGCTCGGATTGCCACCCACAAGCGCGGTAGCGGCGATGCCGGATCGTCATCGGCGACGAAGACCGCGAGCGCGCCGGCCCTCTTTAGCGGCGCGCCATTTTCGCTATAAAGGCCGGCGACACCCGCCCTCGACTTTTCAGGAATCACAATGGACGCAACGACCCATTCCGAGAGCCATCACGCCGACTTCCACGGCCGCGTCGAGGATGATCCCCTGGTGCGCGGGCACGGCCGCTACATCGCCGACGCGCCGCTGCCGAACCAGGCTTACGCCTATTTCGTGCGCTCGCCGCACGCGTTCGCCCGCATCGTCAGTGTCGATGTCGAGGCGGCGCGCAAGGCACCCGGCGTGCTCGGCGTGCTCACCGGCAAGGATTTGGACGGCGTCGGCAGCATCGGCCGGCATCCGCCGCTGCCGGGCCGTGGCGGCAAGGCGCTGGTCATGCCGTTCCGGCCGGCGCTGGCGTCGGAGCGGGTCATGCATGTCGGCGAGCCGGTCGTTATGGTGGTCGCCGAGACCCCTCAAGCCGCGCAGGACGCCGCCGAACTCGTCGCCATCGAATACGAGCAGCTGACCGCCGTCGTCGATGCGCGCGAGGCGCTGCGCGACGGCGCCCCGCAACTGTGGCCGCAGGCGCCCGGCAATCTCGCCGTCGACTGGCCGGGCCCGGCCGCCGATGCCGACGCCAACGCGCGCGAGGTCGAGGCGATCTTTGCCGCCGCCAAACACGTCGCCAAGGTCGCGGTGATGAGTCAGCGCATGGTGATCAACTCGATGGAGCCGCGCGGCGCCACCGCGAGCTACGATGCGGCGACCGACGCCTACACGATGCGCGCCTGCTCGCAGAGCGCCGGCACCTTGCGCGAAAACATCCTCGCGATCATGAATTTGCCGAAGGAGCGGCTGCGCGTCATCACCGAGGACGTCGGCGGCGCGTTCGGGCTGAAGACCGGCGCTTATCCGGAAAACATCGCACTCCTGGTCGGCGCCAAAAAAATCGGCCGGCCGATCCACTGGATGTCGACACGCTCCGAGGCGTTCGTCAGCGACAACCAGGCGCGCGACACTTATTCGGAGGTCGAGCTGGCGCTCGACGACAAGGGCAAATTTTTGGCGCTGCGGGTGCGCAATGTCGGCAATGTCGGCGCCTATTTGGGCTCGATCGGCGCCGCGATCCCGACCTTGAGCTTCTCGCGCTGCCTGCCCGGCATGTACGACATCCGGCACATCGACATCGGCGTCAAATGCGCCTTCACCAACACGCTGCCGACCGCGCCGTATCGCGGCGCCGGCCGGCCGGAAGCGAGCTACGCACTCGAACGCGTGGTCGACGAGGCGGCGCGCGTCTCCGGCATCGATCCGATCAAGCTGCGGCGGCGCAATCTGATCGAAAAATCGCAGATGCCGTACAAGACGCCGGTCGGCACCACCTACGACAGCGGCGATTTCGCGCCGATCCTCGATCAGGCGCTGGCGCTCGCCGATTACGAAGGCTTCAAACAACGCCGCCGCGAGGCCAAAAAGCGCGGACAATATCGCGGCTTCGGCATCTGCTGCGCACTCGAACATTCCGGCGGCGCGCCGACTGAAACCGCGCTGCTGTCGTTCCCTGGCAACGGCACGCTGCTCTTAAGCCTCAACGTGCAGAATACCGGCCAGGGCCACGCCACGGTATTTTCGCGGCTGATCGGTGAACGGCTCGGCATTGCGCCGGACAAGATTCCGCATCGCCACGGCGATTCGTCGCTGGAGCTGCCCGGCTATGCGTCGGTGGGATCGCGCTCGGGCATGACGGTGAGCCATTCGGTGGTCAAGGCGATCGATGCGATCCTGGAAAAGGGCAAGCCGATCGCCGCCGCCATGCTCGAAACCGGCGAGGCGGACGTCGCCTACAAGGCCGGGCATTTCGAGGTGGTCGGCACCGATCGCCGCGTGTCGCTGTTCGATGTCGCTTCTCATGCTGCCGCGCTGAAGAAGCGCGGGGAGATTGCGGAAGACCTCGACACCAAGACCACGACCCAGACCGAGCAGACCTTTCCCAACGGCGTACACATTGCCGAGGTCGAGATCGATCCGCAGACCGGAGCGATGACGATCGCCAACTACACCGCGGTCGACGATTGCGGCCGCGCGCTCGAACCGAAGATCGTCGAAGGCCAATTCCACGGCGCGGTGGTCGCCGGCTTGGGCCAGGCGCTGATGGAGCGCACCGTGTACGACGCCGACAGCGGCCAGCTCGTCACCGGCTCGCTGATGGACTACGCGCTGCCGCGCGCCGACGACGTGCCGCCGCTGCGCGACGCGTTGCACAATTCGCCGGCGACCACCAATCCGCTCGGCGTCAAGGGCGTCGGCGAAGCCGGCACCACCGCGGCGATCGCGGCGGTCATGAACGCGGTGGCCGATGCGATCCCGAACGGCGCCGGTGCCCATCTCGACATGCCGGCCTCCGCGGCGCGGCTGTGGGAGGCGTGCCGAAGGGCGGCGGAGTAGCCAACGTGTTTTCCCGGGCGCAGCGCAGCACGAAGTGGTGCGCTGCAGACCCGGGATCGTTACGAACGCGGAGTCTATAAAGGTCCCGGATCAGCGGTGCACCGCTTCGCGCTGCACCGCATCCGGGAAACAATTGTGTTTTAGCGCGTATGCAGAATTGGCGCGTCAGCCGATACCCGGCACAATCGCGACGACGCGGCGGGCTTGCGGGTCGACGATCACGAGCTGATTGCCGACGATGATGTATTGGTCGGCGTTGTAGCCGCCGAGCATCGAGGAGACTTGCGCCGGCAGCTCTCGCAATTCCACGTTCTGCGGCACCGCGGAACCGATCGCCAGCGTGAAGTTGACGCTGCCGGTGCGGTCGCCTTTCTGCTTGGCGAAATAATCGCTGATCTGTTGGCGCTGCTGGTCGGTGAGCTTGAGCGGCCCTGCGGTCTGCTCGATCTGCGCCGCGGCGCCGGGCGCGTTCTGGCCGGTGCCGACGCTCTGGTTGGTCTGCGGCGTCACCGCATTGTTCTTCGCCGCCGTGCTCTGGCCGGAACCTTCGTTCGACATCTGCCCGGTCGATCCGGCCGCGTGCGGCTCGCCGTTGCGGCCCGGTCCGCCCTGCGGCACGAACACGAAAACCCAGATCAAGATTGCTGCGCCGATCAGCAGAAGAAGGCCGGTGCCGCCCCACAAGAAAGCATGGCGGGTGCTGCGGCGCTGTTCGGACGGGCTCGCGTTGTCGACCATAGACGCCTCCAAAAACGAAAACGCGCGTGATGAGGCGGCGTTCCAGAGGATCAAAGGGCGAACCATGCGCGTTTGCATAAAGGATCAGGCCGGATCGCTCTTGCACGCGGTACTGGCGGCATCGATACTGTCGCCGAACAGCGCTTTCGCCGATTCCGCGCCGCCGGTCGCCAGCGGATCCGCGCGATATCCAGGGAGACAACATCCGTGCGCCATAAGACATCGTTGCCCGTTTGCTTGACCGCGTCGGTTTTGATCGGCGCAGCCGCGCTGCTGCTTGCAGCCGCGGCGTCGGCGCAAACGGGCGTTGCGCTCACCGGCAAAGTCGCCTCGGCACAGGAGCCGGTGATGGAAGGCGTGCTGGTCAGCGCCAGGCGCGACGGCTCCAACATCACCACGACCGTCGTCAGCAACGAGCAGGGCGTCTACAGCTTCCCGAGCGCCCGCCTTGCGCCGGGCCATTACACGCTGTCGGTCCGCGCGGTCGGCTACACGCTGCAGGGCTCGAATACCGTCGATGTCGCGGCCGATCACGCCACGAATGCCGACCTGACATTGGGCAAGGCTGCGTCGCTCGCCAATCAACTGACCAACGGCGAATGGCTCATGAGCCTGCCCGGCGACGACCACACCAAGGCGGCGCTGACCAACTGCGTCGGCTGCCACACCCTGCAGCGCATCGTGCAATCGACCCACGATGCCGCCGAGTTCATGCAGGTGTTCGAGCGCATGGGCACCTACGCGCCCGGTTCGACGCCGCTGTTTCCGCAATTGCTGGTGCCCGGCGGCAACAACTCGAACCGTTCGCCGATGCCGAAGCCGATCCAAGCGAAGATGGCCGACTACCTCGCCGGCGTGAACCTGAGCAACGCCGAGACCATCGACTTCCCGATCAAAACCTTGCCGCGCCTGAAAGGCCGCTCGACCCGCGTGATCATCACCGAATACGACCTGCCGCGCCAAGGCGCGCAGCCGCACGACGTGGTGATGGATGGCGACGGCAATGTCTGGTACTCGGATTTCAGCCACCAGATGATCGGCGAACTCAATCCGGCGACCGGCAAGGTGACGGATTATCCGATCCCGACCTTGCGGCCGAACGAACCGAAGGGTTCGCTCGATCTGGAATTGGATCCGCAGGGCAATCTGTGGCTGGCGATGATGTATCAGGCCGGCGTTCTGAAATTCGATCCCAAAACCAAGCAGGCGACGCCCTATCCGGTGCCCGAGGAATGGCTCGACGCCACCACGCAGGAATCGATGGTGTCGCCGCAGCACGACGACGCCGACGGCAAGGTGTGGACCAACAACCAGGACACCCACCTGGTCTATCGGCTCGACGTCGCCACCGGCAAGTACGAGAACCTCGGCCAGGCGGTGGACAAGAACGGCACCCATATCAGCGCCTACGGCATGCCGACCGACCGGCAGAACGACGCCTATCAGCTCAATTTCGGCGGCGCGACCATCGGCCGGATCGACGCCAAGACCAAAGAGGTGACGATCTGGAAGACGCCGCTGCCGTTCTCGCGGCCGCGCCGCGGCCGGGTCGACGCCGACAACATTCTGTGGTTCGCCGAATACGGCGCCAACGGCATCGGCCGCTTCGATCCGAAGACCGGCATGATCAAGGAATGGCAGCTGCCGACGCCGTGGGACGAGCCGTACGACGTGGTCCAAGCCAAGGACGGCGAAATCTGGACCGGTTCGATGCTGACCGACCGGGTGGCGCGGCTCGACCCGAAGACCGACCGCATCACCGAGTATCAGCTGCCGCGCTCGACCAACATCCGGCGCGTCTTCGTCGACGAAAACGGCCCGCGTCCGGTGCTCTGGGTCGGCAGCAATCACGGCGCCTCCATCGTCAAGGTCGAGCCGCTGGATTAAGCCATGCCCACTTCGTATCCCGGGCGCAGCGCAGCACGGAGCGGTGCGCTGCAGACCCGGGATCGTTACAATTTCAAGGGCGGCGCTTGTGAAGGCCCCGGATCAGCGGCGCACCGCTAGCGCGCTGCACTGCATCCGGGGCACGTAGCGGCGCGATTACGGAGAGTTTCATGCCCGACCATCCCGAGGCGATCATTGCCGGCAAGCAGCGGCCGTTCACCGGCGCCGAGTTTTTGGCATCGCTGCGCGACGGCCGCGAGGTCTACATTTACGGCGAGCGCGTCAAGGACGTCACCAAGCATCCGGCGTTCCGCAACGCGGCGGCTTCGATCGCGCTGCTCTACGACGCGCTGCATGACGCCAAGACCAAGGACGTGCTGACCGCGCCGACCGACACCGGCTCCGGCGGCTATACGCACAAATTCTTCAAGGCGGCGCACTCGCGCGACGAGGTGGTGGCGCAGCGCGACGCCATCGCCGCCTGGGCGCGCATCAGTTACGGCTGGCTCGGCCGCAGCCCCGACTACAAGGCGGCGTTCCTCAACACGCTCGGCGCCAACGCGGCGTTCTACGGCAAGTTCGCCGACAACGCCCGCGCCTGGCACAAGCGTTCGCAGGAAGCCGTGCTTTATCTCAACCACGCGCTGGTCAATCCGCCGATCGACCGCAACAAGCCGGTCGAGCAGGTCAAGGACGTCTACATCACGATCCAGAAGGAGACCGACGCCGGCATCTACGTCTCCGGCGCCAAGGTGGTGGCGACCAACTCGGCGCTCACGCACTACAATTTTCTCGGCCAGAACATGGGCCAGGAGATCAACGACCCCGCCATGGTGGTGATGTTCATCGCGCCGATGAACACGCCGGGCATCAAGCTCATTTGCCGGCAGTCCTACGAGTTCGCCGCCGCCGCGTCGGGCTCGCCGTGGGACTATCCGCTGACCTCGCGGTTCGACGAGAACGACGCCATCTTCGTGTTCGACAATGCGTTCATTCCCTGGGAGAACGTGTTCATTCACCGCGACGTCGAGCGGCTGAAAGCGTTCTATCCGAAATCCGGCTTCTTCAACGGCTTCACCATGCAGGGCTGCACGCGGCTCGCGGTCAAGCTCGATTTCCTCGCCGCATTGCTCTTCAAGGCGGCGCGCGCCACCGGCGTGGAAGCGTTCCGCGGCGTGCAGGCGCAGATCGGCGAAGTGATCGGCTGGCGCAACCTGTTCTGGTCGTTGACCGACGCCATGGCGCACAATCCGGAGCCGTGGGTCGAGGGCGCGGTGCTGCCCAATGGCCGCGCCTCGAGCACCTATCGGCTGTTCATGACCGAAGCCTATCCGGCGGTGCGCAACATCATCGAAAAAGTGGTCGCGTCCGGTTTGATCTATCTGCCGTCGCACGCGCGCGATTTCAAAAATCCGGACATCGACAAGTATCTGGCCAAATACGTGCGCGGCTCGAACGACATCGACTACAAGGAGCGCATCAAGACCATGAAGCTCTTATGGGACGCCATCGGCAGCGAGTTCGGCGCCCGCCACGAGCTCTACGAGATGAACTATTCGGGCAGCCACGAGCTGGTGCGCATCTTTCCGCTGCAGCAGGCCCAGGGCAACGGCGAATTTGCGCAAATGCTCGGTCTCGTCGAGCAATGCATGGCCGATTATGACGAGGACGGCTGGAAGCATCCGGCGTATCGGAATGGCGAGGATGTGTCGGTCGTCGGCGAAGCCTCGTAAGCCGAGCGCGCCCGTTGAGCCAATCAATCCGCATGAGCCGGAGTGGCCGGCATGCCGATGATGCCCAACGAAAGTCGTCCAGTAAGCCGCCTAATGAGGCCGACCGGCCTGTCTCCTTTCCTCCCGACTGCCAAAGTGTCATCGTCTTTGACGAGTTCGTACAAATCATCGGCCAGTTTGAATTTCATGCGGATACCGCTCGGGATCCGCCTCCAGCCGAACCAGCCGCGCATCATGGCCGTGGCGAGGAAGCTCCCGGCGGAAAGATCGCCGGCTGCCGATGCGCGCTCGAGCAAAACGCGAGCCTCGCCGCGTTTTTGCGGCCACGCGGCGGATTTCGAATAAGTCCAGGCTAAGCGATACATTGCAGGCGCCCAGCCGCGGTCGGCCCCGATCCGGAAAACCTCTTCGGCTTTCGTGTACTCTCGCTGTTGCATGTAAACATGCCCCAGCCCCAGCAGTGCATAGTCCGATCCGCCGTCAAAGGCGCGGCGGTACCATTTTTCTGCCTGCGCCAAATCCCGCGGCGTGCCGTTGCCACGACTGAAGGCCCAGCCCACCGAGCCCATGGCCCAGATTGAGCCCTGTTCGGCAAGCGTCAGGCATTCTTTGAACCCTTCGACCGGATCGGTCGACAGGAGTTCGTATGCACGAACGGCGCGGCTCTGGTCCGTCTCCCGCTCCCACATCTCTTCCGTGTTCATTTGTGCGTTGAGCCAGGCTGCGAGCTTTTTCTCGACAGCGGCATGCACGGCCTCGCACATCTTGCACATGATGCATTTCATGACACGACTTCCCTGCTGAATCTATGCAGCGTTCTGAACCGAAACAACATGGTCGCAAAGCAGGAACTATTATAGGTCGAGTGACCGTGCTCTGGCGCATCGCAACGGCGCATGGTTTACCGCTGATGAAGTCAGGCGGATTTTGAGGCAAAGGGGAAAGGTATGGGGATCGGCCGGTTTTCATGCTTGATCGCATTCATGCTGGCTGTGGTTGCGACCATTGCGCCAGCGCCTCGCGCTTTGGCGCAAGCGCCCGCGCCCGGACCGGCGCAGCCCGACCTTACCCCGGCAATCTCGCTTGCCGAGGCTCGTTCCATCATCGGCGGCGCCATTGCGTTCGCTCGAGCGAACAACTTCCGCCTCGCGGTTGCCGTGGTCGATGCATCCGGAAGCGTTGTGTCGCTGGATACGATGGACGGCGTCCGCGCCAACGACACGCTGGGCGCCGAGGGCAAAGCGTTCGCCGCAGCTATTTTCCGCCAGACCACCCAGGAACTATCCGAACTCCATGAAAGTCGCCCGGACCGCTTCTTCGGGATCATCAACCTTTATCCCGGAAAGGTTTATCTGGTCGGCGGCGGCGTCCCGCTGGTCCGTGATGGCAAGCTTGTCGGCGGCGTCGGCGTCGCCGGACTACATCAGTTCGTCGACGAGAAGGCGGCGCGTGCCGGCATCGCGGCCTGGGAGGCGCTCCGCGCCAACGGCAAGAAATGACAAGGCGCCGTGCGCATCAAGTCAATGCGCCACGTCGAAGCCGACTGTGATCCGCACCGACAGCGTGTCCTCGCCGGCGGCGATCGGCACTGGCGTTGCTGACATCCGCGCCGCCACGAAGCGCGGCTGCGGCACGTTCGCCTGATCCTCGACGACCCACGACACCGCGCCGAGCGCGAGCCCGGCAGCCTGCGCGTAGAGCTGAGCCTTGCGCCGCGCATCGGTGAGCGCCGCGGCGCGCGCGGCGTCGAGCGCCTTCGACAGATCGGCGTGCAGGAATTGCACGCCGCCGACATCGTTGGCGCCGGCGGCGATCACGCGATCGAGAACGTCGCCGACCTTGTCGATCTGGCGGACGGTCACGGCGACCTGGTCGGTGACCGCAAAGCCGGAAAGTTTTTGTTGGCTGCCCGAAAATGAACCGACGGGAGCGTAAACCGGCTGAACGGAAAAGCGCTCGGTCTGAATGTCGATCGGCGCGATGCCGGCATCACGGAGCGCTGTCATCACCGCGCTCATCGCGCGCGAATTGGCGTCGGTCGCCGCCTTGGCGGTGGCGCTCTGAGTGGTCGCGCCGACCGTGACCAGGGCAAAGTCCGGCGCCGCCCGCACGCTGCCTTCGCCGCTGACGATGATCCGCGCTGGCGGCACCGCATACGGCGCCTGCGCCTGCGCCGGCGCCATCGCTGTCAGAACAAGCGCGGCGAACAAGGCGATGCGAAATGCGGATTTTGCGGCACAATTCGCTACAGCCATGACGGTCTCCTTCGCTACGCGCCCCAAGACTATGTGCCCCAAGACTATGTGCCCCAAGACTACGCGCCCCAGGTTCGGCGCAGCACGCGCAGCCAATTGCGAAAGCATAATTTTTCGATCAATCCGTGGCCGAAGCCGCGGCCGCGCAAAGCCGCGATCAGCTTCGGCAGCCCGGCGGCGTTGCCGAGCTCGGCCGGCATCGGCGCGCCGTCGAAATCGGAGCCGAAGCCGACATTGTCCTCGCCGGCATGCTGCAGCATGTGCTCGACGTGGCGGACGATGAGTTCGAGCGGCGTGTTCTTGTCGCGACCGCCGTCGGGCCGCAGGAAGCTCACGGCGAAATTGACGCCGACCAGGCCGCCGGAGCGGCCGATCGCGGCGAGCTGGCGGTCGGTCAGGTTGCGGGCGTGCGGGGAGAGCGCGTGGGCGTTCGAGTGCGTGGCGACGAGCGGCGCGTCGCTCAGTTCGGCGACGTCCCAAAAGCCGCGCTCGTTGAGATGCGACAGGTCGATCAGAATGTTGCGCCGGTTGCAGGCGCCGACCAGCGCCTTGCCCAGGTCGGTCAGGCCCGGGCCGGTGTCGGGCGATGACGGCGAGCGGAACGGCACGCCCTCGCCGAAAATATTCGGCCGGCTCCACACCGGACCGAGCGAGCGCAGCCCCGCCGCGTGCAGCACGTCGAGCATTTGGAAATCGGCATCGATCGCCTCGGCGCCTTCGATGTGCAGCACCGCGGCCACGGCATCGTCGGCGAAGCAGCGTTCGATCTCGGCGACGCTGCGGCAGACGCGAAGCCGGCCCTGCGCCTGCCGCTCGATGCGATAGAGCAGCGACACCATGCCATTGACCGTGCGCTGCGCCTCCGCGGCATCGAGCGCAGGCGGCGTCGGCGTGCCGGAAAAATTCGGCTCGGCCGCCTTGTCGCTCGCCTCGGTTTTTTCCTGTTTTTCGTTCTTCTCCTTTTTCTCCGGCGACGGCACGAAGATGGCGAACAGCCCGCCGGCAAAGCCGCCCTGCCGCGCCTTGGCGAGATCGAGCTGGCCTTTGGCCTCGCCGCGCAGAAAGCCGGCAATCGCGGCATCACCACCGTGCCGGTAGAGGCGGAGCAGCGCGTCGTTGTGGCCGTCGAAAATCGGGATGCGGGGTGGCGAGGTCATATGATCTTCGGTAATTGCACGGGTCGTGTCATTGTCGATCAGAGAAAGCCGTCGATCGCAATGGCTGCCGTGTGTTTTGCCGCCATTGCGATCGACGGCGCAATACGATCGCGCTTGAATTAGCCGCTGAGATCTTAATCACGGCCAATCACCGCGTGCGGCCTTCGTGGCCGTCGAGGCCGATGCCGGTGAGATGGCCGAACAAAGCCGCAAGCTTGGCGCGATCGGGCTCGGGCAGTGGCGGCTTGAGCAGCGACGCGATATTGGCGCGCAGATGCGCGGCATTGCCGGTGCCGAACAGCACCACGTCGACGCCCGGCTCGTGGCGCGCATAGCGGTACGCGGCGTCGATCACGCTCGCGGCGCCGGCCGCATGGACCAGAAAGCCGAGCGGATCGTCGGTATCGCCGAGCCTTTTCTCAACCAGGCCCTTTTGCGCCAGCTCGCGCAGCTCGCGGGCGACGCGCGGCGGATCGGCGAAAATGCTGCGCACCGCGAACATGATCAAGGTGCCGATGCCGTTTTGGCGCGTCACCGGAAACACGTTTACCCGCGCGCCCTGGTGCATCATGTGGAAGCCGACCATGAACACTTCCCAGACCGGATCGTGCACCGCGCGCTTGAGCGTTGCGTTGGTGTGATCGACGATCGGGTTTTCGGTGAGCCCGATGTGGCGGATTTTTCCCTTCGCTTTCTCGGCAACGAGCGCCGGCGCCAAGGTGTCGCGCGCATAATCGTACATGTCGGGATCGATGCCATGCAGATTGAACACGTCGACATGATCGGTGCCGAGGACGCGCAGCGAATTGTCGAGGCTCTCGACCATGCGCGCCGGCGTCCACCATTCGCCGTTCCTCCGCACGGTCGACTTGGTCGCCACCACCACCTTGTCGCGCGGCACGGACTTGAGCGCGCGCCCGACCACGCCCTCGGTGCCATAGGGCGGCGCGGTGTCGATGAAATTGACGCCAAGCTCGATCGCCTCGCGGATGAGCCGCGCCGCCTCGTCCTCGCTCAAGCCGGACTTGAGCCCCATCCGCGAGAAGCCGCCGGTGCCGAGCCCAGCGACGCTGACACGCAATCCGGTGCGGCCGAGGGTGGTGTAGTGCATTTAATTCCAAGCCTTCATTGAGTTCTGCGGGTTGACCTATAGAACAAAACATGAACATGCTCGCGCTTGTCCACAGACGGACACCTTAGCATGAGCAATAGCTTTGACGTCCAGACGTCATTGGCGCTAATGGTCGATTCGCGGAGCGAATCGATGGCAAGGGCGCCGGGCACCATTCGGGACGCAATCATCAGCTATTTATCTCAAGCCGAAGAGAACCAAGCTTCGGTGAAGGAAATCAGCGCGGCTGTTTCAAATATGTTGGGAGATGTCCCGGCCTCGTCTGTCCGTTCATATCTCAATTTGAACGTTCCAGAAATTTTTGAGCGCACGGATCGCGGTCGGTATCGGCTCAAAAAAAAACTGAAAACCGACGCTAACAATGTTGAGTTTTTAACCGTCTCCGCTGGCGCGGCGCAGATTGTATCGGCGGATTGCTTCGATTGGCTCAATCAACGTGAGTCATCCTCGATCCACGCGGTAGTTACCGATCCACCGTACGGGCTGGTCGAGTACAGCGAGCGGGAGCAAGTTAAACTTCGCAACGGCCGCGGCGGGGTCTGGCGCATCCCGCCGTCGTTCGATGGGCATAAGCGAGCACCGTTGCCGAGATTTACGGTCCTCGACGAGCAAGACCGCAAAGATTTACACCTATTCTTCAAGAGACTCGGGGACGCTCTTGTTCGCGTCACTGTGCCAGGCGCCAACATCGTGGTGGCCAGCAATCCACTTCTCGCGCACATCGTGGCATCGTCGATGGCCGAGAGTGGTCTGGAAATTCGCGGGCATATCGCGCGTCTGACGATGACGATGCGCGGCGGCGATCGCCCGAAAAATGCTCACAAGGAATTCAACGGCGTGAGCGTGATGCCGAGATCGATGTGGGAACCCTGGGTCGTTTTGCGAAAGCCATTAGAAGGGCGCGTACAGGACAATCTGAGGAAGTGGAAGACAGGAGGTTTTCGCCGACCTAGCGACAGTCAGCCGTTCGGCGATGTGATTCGGTCGAACCCGGCATCGCGGGCAGAACGTCGAATTGCGCCGCATCCCTCACTCAAGCCGCAAGAATTTCTTCGACATCTGGTTCGTGCGGTGTTGCCGCTGGGAGAAGGTATCGTCTTCGATCCATTCGCAGGATCGGGATCGACGCTGGCCGCTGCAAACGCCGTCGGCTACCAAAGCATCGGTCTGGAAAAGGACCCTGTGTACTTTCAAATCGCCACGCAAGCGATACCAGAACTCAGCAAACTCTCTTTGCAAACTACCGGCTTGCCACGTGAGGGCGCCAACAAGAATGTCAGCGCCAGATGACGCGCCGGCCCGCCGAATAATTCATCTGGCGAGGTATATCCAATTGGCACGAAGCTTTTGCATGCCCGCGCCACTAAGCGTCGAGGTGCGCGTACCCAGCGCGCCGCGGGGATTGTTGCGAAAGTCAGCTTTCTTGACCTCGCCAAGATAAACTTCCGCAAACTTCATGGCGGCGCGGTCCATCGCCGGTTCGGTCTTATGGTCGGTGACATAGACAAACACGCACATCCACTGATCGCGCGCTCCGTGGGTATCGACCGCACCGCCCTTTTTGCGCGTACTTTTGATTTCGATTCCATCGGTTCCCGAGGCAACGGCATTGTTGGGATAACGACCTTGTACGATCAAGTCTGGATGGCCATTGAAGTGCCGATTTTCGACCAGCGAGCGCGCATGTTTCGCCATTGAGGCGGTCAACATATCCGAAATCATGCCGGACATTGCTGCGGGCCTCAGCATGTCGTCCATGCGGTGCAGGCCCTTTCCGAGAAGCAGTGTGTTTACATCGAAGAAGAAATCGTACACGTCCTGCATTGCGATCTCGAAGTCTTTTAACCGCAGCGCGAACGGCAGAGTGGCGGCTGTCGGATTGAAGGCGGACGGATCGACAACTTGTCGGACGAGCGGCATTGAGCTTCCCCCCGGCAAGGATAATCCATTTGCGGCGGGCCTTACCATCGCGACTGAGCCCCTTTCCCAATGCCGGTTACGGCCCTAAAAGGGCGGCCAATGAGTGGAAAGTCTGGGAAGCCTATCTCCGACAAGACCAGCCGCCGCAAGCCGCAAACGCCGAATGATGGTCTGCTGGACGATCGTCGATTTCTGCGCCGAATCGACGAGGCACGCAGGAGCCGTCGCGCTCGTAAGGGCGTCCGATTGGAAGACGTGAAGTAATCCATGCCCACCGAACGTTACAACGCCGCCGAGGCGGAGGCCCGCTGGCAGAAAGTCTGGGACGAGCGCGGCATCTTCGCCACGCCCAACAAGGACCTCGGCAAGAAGTATTACGTGCTGGAGATGTTCCCCTATCCGTCGGGGCGCATCCACATGGGCCACGTGCGCAACTACACGATGGGCGACGTGGTGGCGCGGGTGAAGCGCGCCAAGGGCTTTTCGGTGCTGCATCCGATGGGCTGGGATGCCTTCGGCATGCCGGCCGAGAACGCCGCCATGGAGCGCAAGGTCCATCCGCGGGAATGGACCTACGCCAACATCGCGGCGATGAAGACGCAGCTCAAATCGATGGGGCTGTCGCTCGACTGGAGCCGCGAGATCGCGACCTGCGACCCGGCCTATTACAAGCACCAGCAGAAAATGTTTCTCGATTTTCTGCGCGCCGGGCTGGTCGAGCGCAAGAAGTCGAAGGTGAACTGGGACCCGGTCGATCAGACCGTGCTCGCCAACGAACAGGTGATCGACGGCCGCGGCTGGCGCTCCGGCGCCGTGGTCGAGCAGCGCGAGCTGACGCAGTGGTTCTTCGCCATCACCAAGTTCGCGCAGCCGCTATTGGAGGCGCTGGACGGCCTCGAGCGCTGGCCGGAAAAAGTCCGCCTGATGCAGAAGAACTGGATCGGCCGCTCCGAGGGCCTGCTGGTCCGCTTCGCGCTCGACGACAAGACCACGCCGAACGGCGAGAGCGAGCTGGAAATTTTCACCACGCGCTCCGACACGCTGTTCGGCGCGCGCTTCATGGCGCTGTCGCCCGACCACCCGCTGGCGCAAGCGGCGGCAAAGAAAAATCCGGCGCTGGCTGCGTTCATCGCCGAGTGCAAGCGGCACGGCACCGCGCAGGAAATCATCGACAAGGCGGAAAAGCTCGGCTTCGACACCGGCATGAAGGCGATCCATCCGTTCGATGCCAACTGGAAGCTGCCGGTTTATGTCGCCAACTTCATCCTGATGGACTACGGCACCGGCGCCATCTTCGGCTGCCCGGCGCACGACCAGCGCGACCTCGACTTCGTCAACAAATACGGCCTCGGCGTCACGCCCGTGGTGTGCCCGCCCGGGCAGGATCCGAAGACGTTCACGATCACCGACACGGCGTACGAGGGCGATGGCCGCATGATCAACTCGCGCTTTTTGGACGGCATGACGCCGGCGCAGGCGCGGGAGGAAGTGGCGCGGCGGCTGGAGAAGGAAAGCGCCGGCAACCGCCCGCGCGCCGAGCGCCAAGTGAATTATCGCCTGCGCGACTGGGGCATTTCGCGGCAGCGTTATTGGGGCTGCCCGATCCCGGTCATCCATTGCGAGGACTGCGGCGTAGTGCCGGTGCCCGAACAGGACTTGCCGGTGACCTTGCCGGACGACGTGAGCTTCGACCGACCGGGCAATCCGCTCGATCACCATCCGACCTGGAAGCATGTCGCCTGCCCGCAATGCGGCGGCAAGAAAGCGCGGCGCGAGACCGACACCATGGACACGTTCGTCGACTCGTCCTGGTATTTCGAGCGCTTCACCGATCCGTGGATCAAAACCGCGCCGACCGAGCGGCCGGTGGTCGATGCCTGGATGCCGGTCGACCAATATATCGGCGGCATCGAGCACGCGATCCTGCATCTGCTCTACAGCCGCTTCTTCACCCGCGCCATGAAACAAACCGGCCACGTCGGGCTCGACGAGCCGTTCGCCGGCCTGTTCACGCAGGGCATGGTGGTGCACGAGACGTTCCGCCGCCAGAACGGCGAATGGGCGGCGCCGGCGGAAGTCAAGATCGAGAGCAATGGCGACGCGCGGCGCGCCGTGCTGATCGGGACCGGCGAAGCGGTCGAGATCGGCCCGATCGAGAAAATGTCGAAGTCCAAGCGCAACACCGTGGACCCCGACGACATCATCGGCGAATACGGCGCCGACGTCGCGCGCTGGTTCATGCTGTCGGACTCGCCGCCGGAGCGCGACGTGGAATGGACCGAACGCGGCGTGCAGGGCGCGGCGCGCTTCGTGCAGCGGCTGTGGCGGCTGGTCAACGAGGCGGCCGAAATCGGCCACGGCGCGCCGGCGGCGCGCCCGGCGCAGTTTTCGCCGGCCGCGACCGCGCTGCGCAAGGCGACCCACAAGGCGCTGGCCGCAGTCGGCGACGACGTCGAGAAACTGCACTTCAACGTCTGCGTGGCGCACATCTACGAGTTCGCCAATGCGCTCACGGCGGCGGTCGGCGACATCGAGGCGCAGGACATTGCGCCCGACCTGCGCTGGGCGATGCGCGAAGCCGCCGACATTCTGGTGCAGCTGTTCGCGCCGATGATGCCGCATCTCGCCGAGGAATCATGGGCCGCGCTCGGCCACGACACCTTGGTGGCGCAGGCGCCGTGGCCACAGGTCGAGCGCGCGCTGCTGATCGAGGACACGATCACGTTGCCGGTGCAGATCAACGGCAAGAAGCGCGCCGAAGTCACCGTGCCGCGCGACGCCAGCAACGCCGAAATCGAAGCCGCAGTGCTGGCGCTCGACGCGGTGCAAAAAGCGCTCGACGGCAAGACGCCCAAGAAGGTGGTCATCGTGCCCAAGCGCATCGTCAACGTGGTGGCGTAAGACGCGTTTCCCGGGCGCAGCGCAGCACGAAGCGGAGCGAAGTGGTGCGCTGCAGACCCGGGATCGTTACAAACTCCGAGTTTGCGAAGGTCCCGGATCAGCGGTGCACCGCTTCGCGCTGCACCGCGTCCGGGAAACGACGACATAAACGCCGCTGTGTGAAAGCGCTGAACCAATGGTCGCCATCAAGCCCTTCGAGGTCGATGCGTTCGTCGCCCGTCCCGATCCGGCGCGGCCGGTGGTTTTGGTGTTCGGCCCGGATGCCGGCCTGGTCAGCGAGCGCGTCAACGCCTTGATCAAGAGCGCGGTCGACGATCCGAACGATCCGTTCGCGCTGGCGCGGCTCGACGGCGAGGAGGTCGCGGCCGAGCCGTCGCGTCTGGTCGAGGAGGCACAGACCATTCCGCTGTTCGGCGGCAAGCGCGCGGTGTGGGTCAAGGCCGGCAGCCGCAATATCGCACCCGCGGTCGAGGCGCTGCTCGCGCTGCGCGACAGCGACTGCCGCGTCGTCATCGAGGCCGGCGATCTCAAGCGCAACGCGCCGCTGCGCGCGCTGGTCGAGCGCGCCAAGAATGCCGCGGCGCTGCCCTGCTATGCCGACGACGAGCGCTCGCGCGGCCGTTTGATCGACGACGAGATGCGGGCCGCCGGGCTCACGCTCGCGCCCGACGCGCGCGCCATGCTGCTGCCGCTCCTTGGCGGCGACCGCGCGGCGTCGCGCAGCGAGGTGCAAAAGCTCGCGCTCTACGCCCGCGGCGAGAAGCAGGTCACCGTCGAGGACGTTACGGCGGTGGTCGCCGATGCGTCGGCGCTGGCGATCGACGACATCGTCGACGCGGCCTTTGCCGGCAAGCCAGCCGAGCTCGAAAGAGAGCTCGGCAAGGCGCGCATTGCCGGCACGCCGGCCGGATCGGTGTTCTTTGCCGCGCAGCGCCAGCTGGCGCAGCTGCACCGCTGGCGCACCGCGATCGAGGCCGGCGAGAGTTTTTCGGTCGACAGCGCGGTGCCGCCGGCGCAGTTCCGCCGCAAGAAGTCGGTGGAGGCGGCGCTCAATCTGTGGACCGCGCGCCGTCTCGTCGCCGCCATGGCCGAACTTGCCGAGGCGGTTCTCGAATCACGGCACAACAACGCGCTCGCCGACACGGTTGCCGAGCGCGCGCTGCTGTCGATCGCCGTCAAGGCGCGGCGCAGCGGGGAGTGATCAGTTCGTCATTCCGGGGCCGAGCGAAGCGAGGAGCCCGGAATCCATAGCCCCAGCACAGGGATTATGGATTCCGGACTCGCCGCTGCGCGGCGATCCGGAATGACGACTTAAGCTACTGCGCCTTGATGCCGGCGGCCTTGATGATCGGCCACCACTTGTCGATCTCGGCCTTGGTGTACGCCGCGAGTGCCGCCGGGTTCTGCTGGTCGGGCGGGAAGATGACCTGGCCGAGCGCCTCGAGCCGCGCCCGCACGGCGGGATCGGCGAGCGCGGTCTTGACCGCGGCATCGAGCCTATCGACCACGGCTTTCGGCGTTCCCGCAGTCGTCCACAGGCCGTGCCAGAACGGCAGGCTGACGCCGGGCGCGCCGGCTTCGATCGCGGTCGGCGTGTCGGGCGATTTCGGCCAGCGTTTTTCGGCCATCACCGCGTAGGCCTTCATCTTGCCGGCCTGCACGTAGGGCAGCGTCGATGAGGCTTCGAGACACGACAGCTCGATCTGGCCGGCGAGCAGGTCTTGGATCGCCGGGCCGGCGCCGCGATACGGCACGTATTGGAATTTTGCGCCGATGGCGTTGGCGAACGACACCGCCGCGAGCTGGGCGGCGCTGCCGGTGCCGACCGTGCCGAAGGTGGTCGTCACGTTGCGCGCGTTGCGCGCCTTGAGCCAAGCGATCAGCTCGGCGGCATTGTTGGGCGGCAGCGTCTCTTTGCCGAGAATCCACAGCGGCGAGTAGGCCAGCAGCGAAATCGGCTGCAGATTCTTCTGCACGTCGTAATCGAGCGTATAGACCGCCGGCGAGCCGATATGGCTCGACCAGTTGCCGATGCCGATGGTGTAGCCGTCGGGGGCGGCATGAACCACGCGACCGGTCGCGATCGTACCGGAGGCGCCGCTGACGGTCTCGACCACGACCGATTGGCCGAGCGTGCGGCCCATCGCGTCGGCGAGGAGCCGCGCCAGCGCGTCGGTCGGACCGCCGGGCGGGAAGCCGGAGAGCAGCGTGATCGGCCGCGACGGATAGGTCTGCGCCTGCGCCATGGCGCCGCCGCACAAGCTCGCGATCAACGAAAGCGCGAACGTCAGTTTCCGCATGGACGTTCCCCTTGGACGTTGCCTTTGGCTTTCCTTCCCGGAACGGAACGATGACATGCGAAATGGCAGGCGAAAAGGCCGCAAACGCTGCCGCGACATCGCGCCCCGTTTCTGCCACACGCCGTCCCAAGGCGCGATTGACGCCGCCTGCCGGACCCCTGTACCCATCCGAAAATGTTTGCAGTTTTCGAACGATTCCTGACCCCGACGGCGGCGCCGGAAAACCCGGAACCGCCGGCCTCGCTGATCGGCTTCCTGTGGCACTTTGCCCGCCAGGCGAAGTGGCTGTTCGCAGCCTTGTTCGTAATCGAGCTCCTGGTCGCGCTGTCCGACAGCGCGGTGCCGTGGTTCATGGGCCGCGTCGTCACCATGGTGACGAAGCTGCCGCCCGAGCGCTTTCTTGCCGTCGGCTGGCCCTGGCTGGTCGGCATGGCGGTGGTTGTGCTGCTGGTGCGCCCGGCGGTGACCTTGACGCGCTACCTGATCACCAACCAGGCCATCGCCGCACCATTCACCGGGCTCATCCGCTGGCAGTCGCACTGGCACGTGGTGCGCCAGAGCTGGGCGTTCTTTCAGAACGATTTTGCCGGCCGCATCTCCAACCGCGTCATGCAGACCGGCCCGTCGGTGCGCTCGACCTTGACCGCCACCATCACCACGGTCTGGTACATCTGCGTATATGGCAGCTCGGCGATCGCGCTGACCGCGAGCGCCGATCTTTGGCTGGCGACGCCGATCCTCTTATGGTTTTGCGGCTATGCGGCGCTGCTCGTCTATTTCGTGCCGCGCATGCGCGAGCGCTCCAAACAGAGCTCGATCGCCCGCTCGACGCTGATGGGCCGCATCGTCGACAGCTACACCAACATCGTCACCGTCAAGCTGTTCGCCCGCGCGCGCGAGGAGGACGAATACGTGCGCAACGCGGTCGATCGCCACGTCGACTTGTTCCTGGCGTCGCAACGGCTGCTCACGGTATTCGGCGCGCTGCTCGACGTGTTCAATGCGCTATTGATCGCCGGCTCCGGGGCGCTGGCGCTGCTGCTGTGGCGCTACGGCGCCGTCGAGGTCGGCGCCATCGCCATGGTGCTGCCGTTGAGCCTGCAGCTCACCAACATGTCGCGGCAGATCGCCATGCGCATCACCGAGATCTTCGAGGACCTCGGCGTGGTGCAGGAGGGCATGATCACCATCGCCCAGCCGCTGCAGCTGCCGGACGCCGCCGACGCGCGGCCGCTTGCCGTGCGCTCAGGCCGCATCGAGTTCAAGAACGTCAGCTTCGGCTACGGCCGCGAGGTCGGCGTGCTACAAAACTTCGACCTGACCATCCAGCCCGGCGAGAAGATCGGGCTGGTCGGCCGTTCCGGCGCCGGCAAGTCGACCGTGGTCAACCTGCTGCTGCGTTTCTTCCAGCTCGAAGACGGCGCGATCCTGATCGACGGCCAGGACATCTCCACGCTGACCCAGGAAACGCTGCGGGCGCAGATCTCGATGGTGACGCAGGACACCTCGCTGTTGCACCGCTCGATCCGCGCCAATATCCGCTACGGCCGCCCGGAAGCGAGCGATGAGGAGATCGTGCGCGCCGCCAAGCTCGCCCACGCCCACGAATTCATTCTCGAGCTGGAAGACTGGGAGGGACGCCGCGGCTACGACGCCCATGTCGGCGAGCGCGGCGTCAAGCTGTCCGGCGGCCAGCGCCAGCGCATCGCCATCGCGCGGGTCATTCTCAAGGACGCACCGATCCTGGTGTTCGACGAAGCCACCTCGGCGCTGGACAGCGAAGTGGAGGCCGCCATCCAGTCGAGCCTCGGCACCCTGATGGGCGGCAAGACCGTGATCGCCATCGCCCATCGCCTCTCCACCATCGCCCAGATGGACCGCCTGGTGGTGATCGAGCACGGCCGCATCGTCGAGCAGGGCCGCCACCGCGAGCTGATCGCGCTCGGCGGCCACTACGCGGCGCTATGGCGGCGCCAAGCCGGCGGCTTCCTCGACGCCACCGACATGCAGGCGGCGGAGTAGGACAGCGCCGTCATTGCGAGGAGCGAAGCGACGAAGCAATCCAGACTCGGTGCACCGACTCTGGATTGCTTCGCTTCGCTCGCAATGACGGTTAGCTTACAGCTTGAACAGCCGCTCGGCGTTGCCGTGGGCGATGCGCTCGCGGTCGGCGGCGCTGACCGGCAGCTGCTCCAGAAAGGCGCGGCCGCGCGCCATCGAGCCGTACGGATAGTCGACCGAGAACATGATGCGCTCGACGCCGACTTCGAGCAGCAGATCGAGGAACGTCGCCGGGAAGAAGAAGCCTCCGAACGTGTAGTGCACGTTCTGCCGCAGATAATCGCCGAGCGAACGCTTCAGCTTGGTCAGCGCCGGCGCCATGTTGATATCAAGCCGCGGCAGCATGAACGGCAAACCCTCGCCGAGGTGCCCGACCACGACCTGCAATTTCGGAAAGCGGTCGAACGCACCGCCGACAATGAGGCGGATGACGTGAACCGCGGTCTCGATGTGCCAGCCCCAGCCCGGGCCGGACAGCATCCAGCTCACCTCCGGCGCGAAGCCGCCGAAGGACGCTTCGATCACCGCCTGCGGCGGCCGCGTCGGATGCAGATAGATCGGTGCTTCGAGAGCTTCGGCGCATTCGAGGATCGGCCAGTAGAACGTGTCGTCGAGATAGCGGCCGCGGTTGTGCCCGTTGATGATCGCGCCCTTGAAGCCGGCGCGCATCCGCTCCTGCAGTTCCGCGGCAGCCTTGTCGGGCGCTCCGGTCGGCAGCGCCGCAAGGCCGGCAAAGCGCGTCGGATGCTGTTTCGCCACGTCGGCCAAAAAATCGTTGGCGGCCCGCGCCACCGCGATCGCCTCGGCCGCCTCCAATTGCTCGACGCCGGGATATTGCAGCGACAGGAGCTGCATATCGATGCCGGCGGCATCCATCTCGGCCAACCGCTTGGCGCCGACGTCGGCAATCTGCTCGAACAGCTGGGCGCCGCGCGGCCCCGATCTGGACTGCTCCTTGAACTCGCGCCCCGGTCCATCAAAAAATTCCGGATGCGCAAAATGCTCTTCGACCGTTACGGTTCGCATGGTTCTGCCTTAGGTTTGTTAGAAGTAGAACGCTTGCTCGTCATGCGCGGGCTTGACCCGCGCATCCATGCGACCGCGACGCTGCATGGATTGCCGGATCAAGCCCGGCAATGACGATTTGAATGCTAGCCGCCGTAGAACACGTTGTCGCCAAGGTCCTTCATCTCCAGGATCGCGGCATCGGGCCGGCCCGGACAGCGGCGCCTTGAGATGCGCCTCGACCACTTCGCCGACCACGATGTGGTGGTCGCCCTGCTCGACGATGGTGACGACGCGGCATTCCACCGCCCCGGGTGCGTCGTTCAGGAGCGGCGCGCCGGTTGTGCCCCTGCGGTAGGCTTGGCCGCTCAGCTTGCCGTCGCTCACGCTGGTCGGCTTGAAGAACGTGAAAGCGACGCCCTTGTGCTCCTTGCCGAGCATGTTGAGCGCAAATGCCTGCGCCGCCTTCACCACCTTGTAGGCGCCGGAATCGGTCTTGACCGCGGCGACCACGAGCGGCGGCGCGAACGCGGTCTGCGTCACCCAGTTCACCGTCGCCGCCGCGATATTGCCCGCGCCGTCGTCGGCCGTGAGCACATAGATGCCGTACGGGATCATCCGCAGCACGGCTTTCTTGGCGTCCGCGTTCATCGTTTCCGCTCCTCGGTTATCCAGCGAACATAGCCCTTAAGTCCTCAACCCTAACGCGGCCGGCGCCCAAGGCAATGCCGCGGCCCGGCCGGCCCGGCGATGCAAGCACGTTTGCAAGCGCGTTTGGATGTGAATGGAGGCCGAAAGGGGGATGACAGCGCGCCAATCTGCGGCTAATCGCAGATTATGTCGTATCCGTTCTTCCGTATCTGCCGATCGGAGACCGGCCTCGGGCTGTTTGCCGTCAAGCGGATCAAGCGCGGCGCCTACATCGCCACCTATCGCGGCCCGCGCCTGCCCAACGACGAAGCCGACCGCCGCGAGGCGCGCGGCGCGCGCTACATGTTCGAGCTCAACAGCAAGTTCACGATCGACGGCTCGCCGCGCTCGAACGTGGCGCGCTACATCAACCATTCGTGCTGGCCGAACGCCACTCCCATCATCGGCGGCGGCAAGATCGTGATCAAAGCGCTGCGCACCATCTCGCCGGGCGAAGAAATCACCTACGATTACGGCGAAGAATATCTCGGCTATTTCATGCAGAATGGCGGCTGCCAGTGCGCCGGTTGCCGCATCAGGAAGGCAGCGCGGCGCGACAAGCGAAGATCGGCCCGCAAGCGCCGAGGATGATACCAGCCGCTACAATTCTCGACCTGTCATGCCCCGCGAAAGCGAGGCATCCAGTAGCCACTGATGCTGGAGCATAAGCCGAACTGTCCGTGATTACTGGATCACCCGCTTGCGCGGGTGATGACAACGAACAGTATCACCCGCGTCAGTGATGCATCTCGTCGGGCGGCATGATGCCCCACAGATTGGCTGCCGATGGGTCCTTGGCCCAGACTTTCGGGCGCTGCGGGTTATCGCGGTGCCACGGCCGCGGCTCGAAATAGCCGAGCTCCTCGTTCATGCGGTCGAGCTCGGCGAAGGTTTCGGTGATCAGCCCGTTCGGCGCGCGGTGATAGGCGAACAGATTGTGGCCGATGCCGTGGCGGCCCGGGCCCCATAGCAGCTTGTAGCCGTGGCGGCTCAAAAAGTCGCACGCCGTCTGCATGTGCGCCCAGTCGCGCAGCTCGAACGCGGTGTGGAAGTGGCGGTTCGATCCGGTCTGCATCAGGTTGATGGTGTGATGATCCGGGCCGCAGCGCAGGAACGAGAAGAAGTCGCCCATCCAGTCGGATTCGCGAAAGCCGAGCACGTCGCAATAGAACTTGGTCGTATGCTTCACGTCGGTGACGTGGAAGGCGACGTGACCGAGCTTGAACGGCACGATGCCTTGTTCGGTGAATTTCTGGTGCGAAAAGGCGTCGCGCTTGAACACCTCCATAATGGTGCCCTTGGGGTCGGCGAACACCAGCATGTCGGAGATCGACGGCTCCGGATCCTTTTTGCGCTCGGTCTTGATGCCATGGCTGGCGACCTGCTTTTCGAACGCGCCGAGATCGGCATCGGGCGCGAGCTGAAAGCCGACGCGCGTGCATTGCGCGCTGGCACCCTTGCGCAGCACCACCGCATGGTGATCGACCGTGGAGGCGAGATAGACCGTGTCCTTGTCCTTGGCGGCGACGGTAAGCCCGAGGATTTCGGTGTAGTACTCGGTTTGCTGCTCGAGATCGGGTGTCTCGTAGCTGGCGTGGGCGATCTTGCTGACGCGGATCATCTTTGTACTCCTATGTCTCGGATTTCTTCGGGCGCGGCAGCGCGCCGATGACATCGACCATTTTGGCGACGTCGTAGTCGCCGAAGCCCATGGCGACGAAGCGGTCGTACAAGGCCGCCGCGCTGTCGAGCATCGGCGTCGCCACGCCGACGGCCTCGGCGAAGTCGCCGATCAAATCGAAATAGTGCTGCAGCTGCGGCACCGTGCCTTGCGCCGGAGTGAAGCGCCGCTCCGCCATCCAGGGCGCGCGGATGCCGAACTGGGTCGAGCCGCCGCTGCCGCTGGCGATCGCCTTGATCATCAGCGGCACGTCGACGCCGGCTTTGAGGCCGAGCGCCATCGCTTCGGCGGTCGCCGCGATGTTGAGCGCCACCAAAAGATTGTTGACCAGCTTGACCCGGCTCGCGGCGCCGAACTTGCCGAAATAGAGGCAGGTCTCGGCAAACGCCGAAATCACCGGCTCGATCTTCTTGCAGGCCGCCGCATCGCCAGCGAGGTAGATCACGCCCTTCCTGGCCACCACCATGCCGGGCGTGCCCGACACTTCGCCGTCGATGAAGATCGCGCCCCGCTGCGCCAGCGCCGCGACCTGGCGCTCCTTGTCGGGCACCGGATGCGAGCCGAGCTCGACCACGATCTGGCCGCGCCGCGCGCTCTGCGCGAGCCCGCGCGCGCCCTGTATTACCTCGTCGAGCGCTTCCGTCGAGGGCAGGCACGAGAACACGATGTCGGCCGCGGCGCCGACTTCGGCCGCCGAGCGCAGCGGCACGCCGCCGATTTTTTCGAAGTCGGCGAGCGAGGAGCGGCGAAAGCCGACCACGCGGCGGCCGCTTTTGATCAGGTGCTCGCTGATCGGCAGGCCGATCTTGCCGGGGCCGACAAAGCCGATGGTTTCCATGAATGTCCCCGCCCTATGCGATGTCGATGGTCTGATCGGAGAAATTGACGCGCAAGCCCAGCATGCCCTCCATCAATGTCCACTCTTTCAGCTCGAAGGTGCGCAGACCGTTTTTGAAGAACGGATCGCCTTCGGCGATGGTGCGCGCTTCGGCGGCGCTCGCCGCCCGCAGAATGGTCAAGCCCTCGCCCTGTGGCGGACGCTCCGCGTCGGCGAGCGGTCCGGACGCAAACAGGACGCCGCGCTTCTCCAGGCCGATCTGGTATTCGAGATGCGCGGCCAGAAACGGCTTGAGCTGTTCGGCCGGGACCAGCGGCTTCGACAGCAGCACGTAAAACTTCTTGCGCAGCATTTTCTGCATGAGAGCCGTTAAGCGCTCGTCGTCGGTCATGGCTTCCTGCTCCCCGGCGCTCGGCATACCGGCTCAGATCAGCCGCGAACCATGCGGCAGTCCGAGGAAGTGGCGGCCGATCGCCTCGTAGATCGAGAACTGCGACTGCGACTGCTGCGATACGGCATGCATGTCGCGGAACCGGCGTTCGAAGCCATTGCTTTCGAAGATCGCGGTGGCGCCGGCGGCAAGGTAGACGGTCTCGGCCACCTGCCGCGCCGTGTGACTGGCGTTGCTCGACGCCATGCGCAGGCGCACTCGCTGATCGGTGGTGATCGCGCCCGACTGCGCCGCCTGCCAGATCTCCTCCCACGCGGCGATGAAGAACGCGCGCGCTGCGGCAAGCTGCGACTGGGCGACGCCGACCTGCGACTGGATCACCGGGTTGTCGCGCAACACCGAGGTCTGGCCCATCGGCGTCTTGCCTTGCGCCAGCTTGCAGAATTCATCGAGCATGGCGCGGGCGATGCCGAGCGCGACCGCAGGAAAGCTCGAACCGAACAGCTGGTAGATCGTGAACGCGTAAAGCGGGCCGTGCTCGCGCCGCCCGGCGGAATTCAAGGCGTGATAGTCGATGCTGTAATCCTCCGGCACCAGGACGTCGGTCAACGTGTAGGTATTGCTGCCGGTGCCTTTGAGCCCCATCACGTGCCACACGTCCTGCCAGGTGGCGGCCGCGCGCGGCACGAACAGCGTCTTCTGCACCGGCTTGCCGTCGGCGTCGCGGCGCGGCTCGCCGCTTGGCTCGACGATGAAACAATGGGCGGCGAGCCAGGTGGCATGCTTCGAACCGCTGGCGAACGGCCAGACGCCATTGACGCGGTAGCCGCCCGACTCGGCAACGGCCTTGGCGTTGTTGGTCGGACCCCAGGCCAGCACGCCGCGCGGATTTTTCTTGAAAATCTCCTCGGCAATTGCGGGCTTCATGTTTCGCGACACGGTCGAGCAGACCGAGGTCTGACCAATGCACCATGCGGTCGAGGCGTCGGCCTTGGCGATCTCCTCGATGGCCTGCACGTACTCGACCGGCGAGACCTCGTCGCCCCCATAGGCGCGCGGCACCAGCATGCGCCATAGCCGCGCTTCGTGCAGCGCGTCGACCAGATCGGGCGGCAGCTCGCGGCCGGCCTCGATGCGCGGCGCCGCTTCGAGAATCATCGGCGCCAGCGCCCGGGCATTGGCGACGCAATCGACTTTCACCCGTTGGTCCATCCCGGCACGCTCCGCCGCTCGCTTACCGCAACATTGCGACCATCATTCTTACCCATCGGGCCCGAGGTGGTCCACACTCTGAGGCTCGATGCCGCGCAGGCAACGCCCTATACTCGAATGCCGCCGCGGTCTCGGCGTGCGCTGGTCGGGGGAGGATATGCGGCTTATTCGCGCGACAGCGATGCTCGGCGGTGTGTTTATCGGCGCCATCGCTCTCACCCTGCCACAGATCGCCATTCCGGTGTCTGCGCAGCAGGCGGCCGACACGCCCGCCGCCGGCGGACCGCCGATGGACGAGCTGCAGAAGGCCGACAGGATTTTTGAGTTCAAGAAAGCGGCAGGCAGCGGCGCCGAGCGCGGCCGCGAGATTTTCTATTACAAGTGCTGGTTCTGCCACAACGAGTTCACCAAGGATGTGCCGAAGCTCGAAGGTCTGTTCCAGCATCCGACGCTGTGGTCCGGCCAGCCGGTGAACGACGAGACGGTGAAGAACCAAATCCGCAACGGCAGCGCCGACATGGCGGCTTACAAAGACACGCTGAGCGAGGCCGACCTGGACGACCTCGTCGCCTTCCTGCGCGACAAATGCTGCTGGAATTCCGACGCGCCGCCGCCGAACCCGGCGTACCGGGCAAGCGCGGCGCCGGGATCGGCGCCGAGCGGCAATCGCCTGTTGGGCGGCCCGCACGGCATCGTCAAGTCCGCCGACGGCGATCTGCTCGAAGGCATGATGGTGCAGCTGATCGCCAAGAATGACGCGATCCGCACCACGGTGTTCACCGATGCGGACGGCCGCTACGAGTTTCCCAAGCTGGACGCCGGCGCCTACGTCCTGCACATCGCGCAGCCGCACGAATTCTTTCCCTATGCGCGCGACGGCATCGACATCGACGGCGCCAACGCGCTGCCCGACATTGTGTTGAAGCGCATCGCCGAGTCCGACGTGCTGCCGCCTTATCCGGAAATCGCCGCGCAGATGACCGGATCGGAATGGCTCGCGAGCCTGTCGGGCTCCGGCGAGGAAAAGCGGCTGCTCACCGTCAATTGCAACTGGTGCCACTCGTACCAGCAGATTTTCCGCAACCATTACGACGAGCGCAGCTGGTCGAAAATCCTCTACCGGATGATCCACGGCGCCGGCTCGCCGCTGATCAACATCAATACGCGCGGGCGGTTCTCGCCGGCCGACGAGGCGCGGCTGGCGCATTGGCTGGCAAGCGTGCGCGGCCCAGGGTCGCCCGATCCGGGCTTCATCGCGCTGCCGCGGCCGCAAGGCCGCGCCACCCGGGTGGTGATCACCGAATACGAGTTGCCGCGGCTCGAAACCGCGACCCACGACGTGTCGGGCGATGCCGCCGGCAACATCTGGTACTCGACGCACCGCAGCTCCTATGTGGGGCGGCTCGATCCGAACACCGGCAAGGTCACCGAATTCCACGTGCCGCCGGTGCAGCCGGGCGCGCTGTCCGGCACCCATTGGATCCATGTCGACAAGAATGGCATCGTCTGGGGTTCGGAAAACTGGGCGCACAACATCTGGCGGCTCGACCCGAAGAGCGGCGACTTCAAGCGCATTCCCTGGCAGGTCAAAGAGCCGCTCAACTCGCCGATGGGCGGCAATTATGCGCTCGATCCGGACGGCTTCATCTGGAAGACGCGCAATAACAAGGTCAGCAAGATCGACGCGCTGACCGGCGCCGAGGTGCTCGGCATCATCACCAAGAAATTCCCCGGCACCTACGGCAGCGCGATCAGCGCCGACGGCCGCTATTTTGGCGGCGGCGCCTGGCCGCGCGACGGCGTGGTCATCGCCGACACCAAGAGCGGCGAGGTCTGGGAGCCGGATACCAGCGTCAATTCCGGGCCGGCGCGCGGCGAGTTCGACTTGCACGACAATTACTGGGCCGGCGGCCGCGGCGGCGAGCTGATCGAGTTCAACATGGCGGAGAAACGCATCCACGAATTTCCGCTGCCGACGCCGTATGCCTCGATGTACACCGCGCAGGCCGACAAGAACGGCGAAGTGTGGGGCGGCGAGATGCATTCCGGCCGCTACTTCCGTTTCGACCCGAAGACCGAGCGCTTCACCGAATACGTGCTGCCGGAGCCCTACGGCATCGACCGCGAAAGCTGGATCGACAATTCCACCGACCCGGTCACCGTGTGGTACGTCGACCACGAAGGCTGGATCACCCGCATTCAGCCGCTGGATTAGAGCGCGGACTTATTGGTGCCCCGCGTCCGCTTTCGAGCGCGGATGGTGGACGTCGCTCAAAAAAGCGGACACGTCAGCCTTTGGACCCCCAAGGCGACAGGAAAATTGCATATCGACCTTGGTATTGCGAGTTGGCCATTTGGGTAAATGGCATTCGCTAGCAAGCGATGCGACCATCGGGTGGGCTGAGCAATCCGCCGCGCCGGAGCGTTCAGGTAGATGGCGGAAAAAATTTTGGGAATACGCACTCGCGGCCTGTTCCTGTTCGCGGCCGCCATCGTGTTATCGAGCGGGGCGGAAGCGGGGGATCCGGGGCTCGCAGCGGTGCTGCACGCGCACAACCAAGGTGGACCGGCGGCGAAGGCGGCTACGATTGCCATGCTGAATTGGCCGGCCGCGCCCGCCGCCAAGATCAAAACCAGTCCGGGTCGGCCAACAATCATGATGGCAGGAGGGCCGGGCGGTATTTACGAAGAAACCTCGGCTGGTCGTTTCAGTCCTGCAGTACAGGGGGCCCTGGATCGCGTCTATGTGCCGAATGTCCGTTCCAATTCGGTCGACGTCATCGACCCGACGACTTTGACTGTGATTGATCACTTCAAAGTGGGCGCAAGTCCGCAACACGTCGTGCCTTCGTGGGATCTTCGCACATTATGGGTCGCCGGGAGCAAAGTTCGGCACAGCTCTGGAAGTCTCACCCCGATCGATCCCGCGACCGGCAAGCCCGGCAGACGCATTGACGTGCCGGATGCCTACAACATGTATTTCACTACCGATGGGCAATCGGCAATTGTCGTTGCGGAGAGTTTGCAACGCCTCGAGTTCCGGGATCCGCAAACGATGGCGCTGCAAGCCTTGCTGCCGGTGCCGCAGTGCCGCGGTATCAACCACGCGGACTTCGCAATGGACGGCCGCTACGCGATCTTCTCCTGTGAGTTCGGCGGCAATCTCGTGAAGGTCGACATCGCCGAGCGAAAGGTGCTCGGCACTTTAAACCTCTCGAAGCGCGGCATGCCGCAAGATGTTCGAATATCGCCCGATGGTAGGACCTTCTACGTCGCCGACATGATGGCCGACGGCGTTTTTCTTATCAACGGTGATGATTTCGTTGAAACCGGCTTCATTCCAACAGCTATCGGCGCGCATGGGCTTTATCCGAGCAGAGACGCGACAAGGCTGTATGTCTCCAACCGGGGATCGCATCGCATCCGAGGCGGGCGCAAAGGGCCGGGCAGCATCAGCATAATCGATTTCGCGACACGCAAGGTTGCGGGCGTCTGGCCCATACCGGGAGGGGGCAGTCCCGACATGGGCAATGTCAGCGCCGATGGAAAAACTCTCTGGCTCTCAGGTCGCTACGATGATGTCGTGTATGCGATCGACACATCGTCGGGAAATGTCACCAAGATCCCGGTCGGGCACGAGCCGCATGGCTTGACGGTGTGGCCGCAACCCGGGCGCTACTCGCTCGGTCATACGGGCAATATGCGTTGATCTTTTGCAATGCCGTCGGTCGCTTATTGGCACCAGCAGCGAGATCATCGCATATCATAGTGCTCTTGATTGGGATGAGTGCCGCCTTGCCAGCGCATGCCAAACTCAGCGGTTCGATCGCAAAGCAGTGCCACACAATGGCTTTTGCGGCGCATCCTCGCTGGCTGCCGCATATAAAGGCCACTGCCGACTTGCGGCATAGTTATTACCGGCTTTGTGTTTCTCGGCACGGAGTCAGGGATCAGGAACTGTACAAGAAGAAATACCAAGCCGAGTAATCGCCGTTACACAGCAATCCACGGACGGTGCAGCGCGATCTCGGTGGCTGGCACAACTCGGGCCGACGACGACGTCTGGCGCCCTGCCGCGTCCCGCCGCGCCCTAATCCTCGCCGAGCATTTCCTGGCGCCGCCGCTCCAGCGCCGCCGAATAGCGACGCAGCACGTAGGCTTCGGTCAACAGTCCGATAACGCGCCGGTCGAGATAGGAGTCGACCACCGCCAGCGCCTCGGCCTCGGCGCGGTCGAACGCCAGCACCGATTCCTTGACCGCCATGCCGGGCAGCAACATCTCGTCGGAATAGAGCAGAAAATCCTTCAGCGGCCGGTCCTCCGCAACTTCGGTGGCGTGGACGTCGGCCACATGGATGAGCCCGACATAGCAGTCGGCCTCGTCGACCGCCACCACGTAGGCAGTCGAGCCGAGCGGGAAGGCCTCGCGGAACGCCGCGACGTTGGTCGAGACATGCGCGGTCTGCACGTCCTGGCGCATCATCCTGCCGACCGTGAGATCGCGCATCCAGCCGACATCGGCGGCGCTGCGGATCGTCTCGCCGCGCAAATGGAAGCGCCAGGTCGCGAACGAATAGCCGAACGCTTCGCGCGTCACCTGCGCCGAAATGATCACCGCGATCAGCACCAGCGTCGTAAGCCAGAGGTCGCCGGTGGTTTCGAGCGCGATGAAGATCATGGTCAGCGGCCCACCGATCACCGCGGCGGCCAGCGAGCTCATGCCGATCACCGCATAGGCATTCGGATCGAAATAGACCGTCGGGAAAATCATGGTCAGCGCCACGGCCAACAGGTGGCCGCCGAGCGCGCCGATCAACAGCGAGGAAAAGAACATGCCGCCGCGAAAGCCGGACCCCAGCGACGCGATCGAGGCGACGATTTTCAATACGAACAGCAGCACGACGAAGTCGAACGGCAGATCGAGCATGCCGGAGATACGCAGCGCGCCGTGGCCGGACGACATCACTTGCGGCGACACCAGCGCGCACAGGCCGACGACCAGCCCGCCCAGCGCGGTGCGCAGGATCGGCCGCACCGCGAGCCGCGCGAACAGCGTCTCGCTCAGCGCGACGCCGCGCATCAGTATGATGCCGAGCAGCGCCGCGAGCAGACCGAGCACGCCGGCGATGATCCAATCGTGGGTGACGATCGTCATCTTCTCGGGTGAAACGACGCCGATGTCCGCCGGCGACAGCAGGTGGGCGACTTCGAAGCCGAGCAGCGCCGCGATGGCGACGGGCGCCAAGCTGGTCGGCGAATAGCTGCCGATGATCAGCTCGAAGCCGTAAAACGCTCCGGCAAGCGGCGCGCCGAAGGCGCCGGCGATTCCGGCCGCCGCGCCGCAGCCGACCAGGATGCGCAGATCGCCGCGGCGCAGACGAAACGCCGCGCCGATCCGCGAGGCGATGCCGCTGGCCGCCTGGGTGTAGCCGGCCTCCAGTCCGACCGCGGCGCCGACCCCGCTCGACCAGATGGTCTGCGCCGCCACGATCATGCTGCCGAGCAGCGACATGCGGCCGCCGTGCAGCGCGTTGGCTTCGATCGGGTCGACCTCGCGCTCCGGACGCCAGCGCCTGATCATCTCGGTCGCCGCACCGAACAGCAGGCCGCCAAGCAACGGCACGCACAGCGCCAAGACCGGGTTGAGCGATAGCCGGGCCGACAGGCGTTCGTCGTGCTGCAGGTTGAAAAAAATCTCGTGCAGCAGGTCAACCATGCTGCCCATGGCGGCGACGACCAGGCCCGCTATGGTGCCCACCAGCATCGCCAGCGCGATCAGGCTTGATTCCCGCGCCCTGACCAGCGCGCGCAGCCGCCGCGGAATCTCCAGGCGGCCGGCAAACCGCGTCAGCGTGGACCATGGCCATCGGCCGGGCGGTCGCAGGCGATAAGCTGCCGGGTCAGCGTGCGTCTCAGCCATGTCGCACTCGCCTGACGCAAACATGCGTTGCGCAAACATGCGTTGCGGTCGCAGCAGCGGTCCTGCCGAAGCGGCACTCGCGCGCGTTGCTGGCGTTCGTGGTCGCTATGCGTCTATCGATGCGTGCTGTCATTGCGACTTCCGTCGCAGGGTTAACGCAGCTCGTCATCATGCCGCTTTCGCTCAGGCGGGCTCGGCTGCCTTGAAGGGCACCGCCGCCTTGGGCGTAACGCACCGCGTTTTGGGCCCGCGATGGCTCGTCCGGCGGCAGACTGCCGACGCGATCCCCGCCGCGGCGGCATTTTCATTCCCCTTCGGGACAACACTGCAGATCAACGTAGCCAATCGTCCCAAACGGATTCGAAGTCAACCCAATGTTTGAAGGGTCGCAGTGCGGGATGGCGCTTCGGAACAGCCCTCGCAGCGGGGCGTTGACGGACGGGCACCACGGGCTGGGAAGCATCGCGCAATGATTTCAGCCGCCGGCAATCGATTGCCGCATCTGAACGCCGCGCAGCCGGCGCCCCTCCCGCCGCAGGACGCGCAGGCACCGGAGCCAGTCGCTGCTTCGCCCGGCCGCATCGTCGAAACCGATATTCCGGCGCGGCTCGACGCGCTGCCGTTCGGCCGCTTCCATGTGCTTGTCATCGTGGCGCTGGGCATCACCTGGATTCTCGACGGGCTCGAAGTCACGCTGGCCGGTTCGCTGTCCGGCGAGCTCAAGCAAAGCTCGGCCTTAAACCTGAGCAATGCCGAGATCGGCCTGGCGAGCAGCTGCTATCTTGCCGGCGCGGTGCTCGGCGCGTTTTTCTTCGGCTGGCTCACCGACCGCCTCGGCCGGAAAAAGCTCTTCACCGTGACCTTGGTCGTCTATCTCCTGGCCACCGCGGCGACCGGCCTGTCGTGGAACTTTTGGAGCTTTGCCCTGTTTCGCTTTTTCACCGGCGCGGGTATTGGCGGCGAGTACACTGCCATCAATTCGACAATCCAGGAGCTTATCCCGGCCCGGCTGCGCGGCTGGACTGATCTCATGATCAACGGCAGTTTTTGGCTTGGCGCGGCATTGGGCGCCGGCGGCTCCATTGTGTTGCTCGATCCGGCATTCATCAATCCGGCGATCGGTTGGCGGCTCGCATTTCTGATCGGCGCTACTATCGGACTTGTGATCGTAATGATGCGATTGTGGATTCCGGAAAGCCCGCGCTGGCTCGTGACACACGGCAGAACGCAGGAGGCGGAGCGCGTCGTCGGTGGCATCGAAGCGCAGTTCTCAGGCGCGGCGCGCGCCGGCGGCGGGACCGGCATGAACCGAGATGGGGGGGCGCACAAGCGCGTCCGTCTGCGCACGCGCGATCACACGCCGCTGCGCGAGGTTGCGCGCGCGCTGTTCGTGACATTCCGGCAGCGCACGCTGGTGGGCTTGAGTCTGATGGTCGCACAGGCGTTCTTCTATAATGCGATATTCTTCACCTACGCGCTGATCCTGACCGACTTTTACGGCGCTCCGGCGGACCAGGTCGGCTGGTACATCCTGCCGTTTGCGGCCGGCAATGTGCTCGGACCGCTGCTGCTCGGCCGCCTGTTCGACACGGTCGGGCGCCGGATCATGATCGCCTCGACCTATGCGCTGTCCGGAGCGCTGCTCGCCGCCACCGCCTATCTGTTCAGCAAGAACCTGCTCTCGGCGCAGCAGCTCACCGCCGCATGGATGATCGTATTCTTCTTTGCCTCGGCGGCGGCGAGCTCGGCCTATCTGACGGTGAGCGAAATTTTTCCGCTCGAATTGCGCGCGCTTGCCATCGCGTTCTTCTACGCCATCGGCACCGGCATCGGCGGCATTGCCGGGCCGCTGCTGTTCGGCTTTCTGATCAACACCGGCTCGCGGTCGAGCGTCGCCATAGGCTATTGGATCGGTGCGATCCTGATGGTGGTGGCCGCCGCCGTGCAGGCGGTCTGGGGCGTCGCCGCCGAACGTAAGCCACTCGAGGCGGTCAGCCGGCCGCTGGCATTCGTCGATTGAAAAGTGGGGGCCGGACGTGCCAAGGGGAGTGCGCATTTCGAATCGCGCCATCGAGGCCATGGACATTGCTACGCCCCCACCGCCGTTGACGGACCTGCGCGACCGCGCCTTCCTGCTCGACATCGACGGCACGCTTCTGGATCTGGCGCCGTCGCCGCGGCAGGTCTGGGTTCCAATCGGGTTGCGGCGGACGCTGACGCGCCTTGCCGACCTGACCGGGGGCGCAGTGGCGCTGGTCAGCGGTCGCTCGCTCAACGAGATCGACTTGATCTTTTCCCCCCTGCAGCTCGCGGCGATTGGCGTTCACGGCGCCGAAATGCGCGTAAGCGGCGACGGCGAGGTGCAATCGCGCACGCCGCCGCTCAGCAAGGCGCTGAAGCGCAAACTGGCCACCATCGCGGAACTCGGCCCCGGCATCCTGGTCGAGGACAAGGGCTACTCGCTCGCGCTGCATTATCGGCTGGCGCCCGACAAGGGCGCTGAAGTCTTGGCGGCGGTCCGCAAGGTTTGCGCCGACGGCGGAGGCGAGGCGGTGGAAATCCTGCCCGGCAAGCTGGTAGTCGACATCAAACCGGCGGCCACCAACAAGGGCAAAGCAGTGTGCGATCTGATGCAGTGCCCGCCGTTCACCGGCCGCCGCCCGATCTTCATCGGCGACGACACCACCGACCTGACGGTGTTCGGCGTCATTCCGCAATTCGGCGGTCAATCCTATTCGGTGGGCGGCATCGACGCTGCGGTGGACGGCCACTTCGACACGCCGGAAACCGTTCGCGCCTGGCTGGCGCGGGTCGCAGCTGAAGGCTTGGGCGAGACGCAATGATCGATCATGGACTTGATCTCGCCGTGATCGGGAACGGCCGCACGGCCGCATTGGTCGATCCGTGCTCGCGGCTCGTCTGGTGGTGCTATCCGCGCTTCGACGGCGATCCGATCTTCTGCCGCCTGCTCTCCGGCAAGGAGGAGAAGGGCTTCTCCGACGTCGTCCTCGAAGACGTGGCCGAGTTCCACTCCGAATACGTGCGCAACACCGCCATCGTCAGCACGACGTTGACCGATCGGAACGGCGCCAAAGTGCGCATCACCGATTTCGCCCCGCGTTTTCGCCAGTACGAGCGGGTGTTCCGGCCGCCGCAGCTCTACCGCATCATCGAGCCTGTTGCCGGACTGCCCCGCATCACCATCCGCATGCGTCCGACCTGCGAATACGGCAAGCCGCTGCCGCATCGTTCGCTCGGCAGCAACCATATCCGCTATTCGAACGAGGCCACCGTGATCCGGCTCACCACCGACGCGCCGCTGTCGCTGATCGACAGCGAAGCGCCGTTCGTGCTGACGCGGCCGCTGCATCTGGTGTTCGGCCCTGACGAGCCGTTCACCGGCGATCTGCAAAAAAGCTGCCGGGAATTTCAGGAGCGCACCCACGATTACTGGATGGACTGGGTGCGGCGCCTTTCTATCTCCTACGATTGGCAGGAAGCGATCATCCGCGCCGCCATCACGCTGAAGCTGTCGAATTTCGACGAAACCGGCGGCGTCATCGCCGCGCACACCACGTCGATCCCGGAGGCGCCGTCGTCCGGGCGGACCTGGGACTACCGCTATTGCTGGCTGCGCGACGCCTATTTCGTCGTCCAGGCGCTCAACCGCATCGGTGCGACCCGCACCATGGAGGAGTTCATCTCGTTTACGCTGAGCATTGCCTCGAAGCCCGATCAGGAGCTGCGCCCGCTCTACAGCGTGGTGCCGACCACGTCGGTCGAGGAACGCACCGCGCCGCATCTTGAGGGCTATCGCGGCGACGGCCCGGTGCGCATCGGCAACGCCGCGGTGGATCAGTCGCAGAACGACACCTACGGCAGCGTCATTCTGGCGGCGATGCCGTTGTTCTTCGACCGCCGGCTGCCGCGGCCCGGCGACGAGGGCATGTTCAAGCTTCTGGAATCGCTCGGCCACCGCGCCGCCAAGAAGGCGTTCGAGCCCGACGCCGGAATCTGGGAATATCGCGGCCGCCAGCGCATCCATACCCACTCGGCCGCCATGTGCTGGGCCGGCTGCCAGCGGCTCGCCGCCATCGCCGCGCGCATCGGACTCGAGCCGCGCGCCAAGTATTGGAACTCGGTCGCCGAACCGATTCATGCCCAGCTCCTCGACCGCGCCTGGAATCAGAAGCGCGGCGCGTTCACGGCGGCGTTCGGGTCCGACGATCTCGACGCCAGCGTGCTGCTGCTCGCCGATCTCGGCGTCGTCGAGGTCGACGACCCGCGCTTCGGCTCGACGGTCGCCGCCATGGAGCGCGAGCTGGTGCGCGAGAAGCACGTCATGCGCTACGCCAGCGCCGACGATTTCGGCATGCCGGTCACCGCGTTCCTGATCTGCCGGTTCTGGCTGATCGACGCCTTGTGGTCGCTCGGCCGCCGCGACGCCGCGCGCGATCTGTTCAACGACGCGCTCAAGCATCGCAACCGCTACGGACTGTTGTCCGAGGACGTCGATCCGCAGACCGGCGCGCTGTGGGGCAATTTCCCGCAGACCTACTCGATGGCCGGGCTCATTCTGTCCGCGATGCGCTTGTCGCGCAGCTGGGAGGATCGCTATTGGCGCGGTTGACGCGTCGGCAAACGCGTCGCGAATAGCCGTCGAGATAGTGAGCTTAATTCCGATCCGGGCCGTAAATTGCCTCGCGTTTAGCCCAACTATATGATTGTGCGGATGAATGACGTTTCGGCCGGCGTTCCGGCAACCCGCGAACACATCCACGCCTTTCGCCGGAGTATTTTTTCCGCGGAGCGGACCTATCGGCTGGATACGGACGGCCTGGAATGGCGCGACGATAAATCCGCCGGCGTCGTTGCCTATCGCGACATTGTTGCGGTCCACGAGTACAAATCCAAGGTCCGGGGCCCGTTGGCGGCCGAATTGCCACGGCGCTTCGACTACGTGCTGGATTGTCGTGACGGCACGCGGATTTTCCTCAACTCGATTCATGTCGTGCGGTTTCGTGTGGCCGAGAACCGCGCGGCGAGCTGCACCGCCTTCGTGGCCGAGCTGAAGGCGCGCATTGCGGCCGCCAATCCGAACGCCAAATTCTTCAACAAGCTGAGCTGGTCGTACCGGCTATCCATGGCGGCCGACCGCGCCTGGTACAGCATCGCCCATTTGTTGCTCAGGCTGGTCCGGCGCCTCGACATCGACCGTGCCGCGAACTTCGCCGCATGGACATTGCGCAAGGTCGGGCCACGGCTGCGCGGCCATCGCACCGCGCGCCTCAATCTGACCGCCGCCTATCCGGAAAAGTCTCCGGCCGAGATCGAGCGCATCCTCGCCGGGATGTGGGACAACCTTGGCCGCCTCGCCGTCGAGTACGTCAATCTGGATCGGCTGGTCGGAAGCGATCCAAATGCCGGCCGCATCGTCCCCGATAACGCATTGCGAAGGCTGGTGCGATTCCGCGACGCCGGCCGACCCTTGGTGTTCTTCACCTCGCATCTCGCAAGCTATGAGGTCGGTGCCATCTGGTCCAAGCGCAACGGGCTTGATCTGGCGATCCTGTACAATCCGCTGAATTTCGGCCCGCTATCCGAGCAATTGCTGCGGATGCGCGAAGAGGGCATGGGCCGCCTCATCGCCGCTGGACCCGATACGCCCTGGAAAGTCCGCGAGGCGATGAAAGCGGGCCTCCACCTGACGCTGTTTATCGATCGGCATCAGGCCCAAGGCGTCGAGGTGACGTTTTTCGGCCGGCGCTGCAAAGCCAATCCGATGGCGGCCCGCTTTGCCCGATTGTTCGATTGCCCGGTGCATGGCTTTCGTGCCATCCGCCTGCCGGACAACCGCATTGAGCTGGAATTCACCGACGCGCTCGATATGCCGCGCGACGCCGCCGGCAAGATCGACGTTGCAGCCGGAACGCAAAAGATCACCGACGTCGTGGAAGGCTGGATCCGAGAGCGGCCCGAACAATGGCTGTGGCTGCAGCGGCGCTGGCGGTGAGGGCGTGTAAGTCTGGATGATCTTTCGTCATGTGTGGAGCGAAGCGACGAAGCAATCCAGAACGGTGCCGCCGCACTGGATTGCTTCGCGGAGCTTGTCATCGGGCCGGCCACTTCGGGCCGGACCCGTTGGCTCGCAATGACCATACAATCACCCGGTCGGCGGCGCGATTTCGTCGAGGCTCCTTTGCCGCGCCTCCGGGCCAAGCTGCGTCACCGCGATCGCGGCAATGAACAGCAGCGCGGCGAGGCACGAGAACACGGTCATCAGGCCGAATCCGGTCTGAATCCACAGGATGGTCGGCATGATGAAGGCGGTGGCCAACCGGCCGACGCCCGAGGCCCAGCCGAAGCCTGACGCGCGCGCATTGGTCGGAAACACTTCGGATGCGAAAATCTGCATCGCATTGCCGGCGACCTGCACGAAGAACGTCATGATGAATCCGACAACGATCAGTTCGATCGCGGTCTCGGCGTTGGCGAACAGGATCGCCATTATTCCGGCGCCGATGAAAGTGCAGATCGACGTGATCTTGCGGCCGAATTTGTCGAGCGCGTACATCATGAAGATGCTCGCGCACGGCACCGCGAAGTTCATCGCCAGAAGGTATTGCAGCGACTTGGTGATGGAAAAGCCCTTCGCATTCATGATGTTCGGCAGCCAGGCGCCGAGCCCGATGGCGATGCCGAAGAACGCCGTGAAGCAAATCATGCCGGCGATGACGCGCTTGGGGAACATGCGGAACACGACGGCGAACGGATCGCTCTTGGTGTTGCTCGCGGCGTCGGTCGACAGCGGCTGCGTCGGTTGGGCGATGCCCATCCGGCCGAGGATGTCGAGGGCTTCCTTGCCGCGGCCGTGGGTTGCCAGATAGCGCGGCGATTCCGGCAGCGTGAAGCGGAACACCCACACGATCAGCGCCAGCACGCCGATCAGGATCCACACCCCGCGCCAGACATGACCGGCCGCGACCGGATCGGTTCCCGATGCCGCGAACATGCCGCCAAACAACAGCACGAGTCCGGTGCCGATCGGCCACACGCAGGCGCCGCCGATGAAATGCACGATGGCGAGTGCGCGGCCGCGGATGCGTTTGGGCGACCATTCGCCGGCATAGGCGAACGCGAGCGGCTGCTCGGCGCCGAGGAAAATTCCGGCCAGGAACCGGCAGATCACCAGCAGGGTGACGCTGGGAGCCAACGCACCGAGGATCGTGAAGATGCCGAAGAACAAGAGATTGAACTGATAAACGAATCTGCGGCCGAACCGGTCGGAGAATTCGCCCTGACCGGCGGTGCCGAGCGCCAAGCCGAATATCGTGGCGCTGCCGATGAAGGCCGCATCGGCGGCACTCAAGCCGGACTTGATGATGAACGGAACGAGCGAGCCGTAAATCGTGTAATCGATGACGTCGCAAAAATATCCGGCGGCGATCAGCGCGATGACGCGCCGGTACAGCGGCGAGACTTTCGCGTCGTCCAGCGCTTCGTTGACGAAGCCCTCAATGGTCTGGGTGCCGCCGCCAGCCTGCGCGGCCGTAACCGTCGCCATGTGATCCTCCCCCGTGACGTCGGAAATTCGGCCGCTCATTGCGGCTCTTGTGCGGGCACTGTGACGGGGCGAACCCCCGACTGTCAATGCGCTATGGGCCCGCACACGGACGCGGCCGCCGCAGCGCGCTTTAAGTCAACGGCACCGCGCCGACATGATCTTTGAAGGCCTGCCGCGCCGAGATCGCCGCATACCAGCGCTCGAAATTTTCCAGCGCCGGGCGCTCGGGCACCAGCTGCCGGTAGCGATAGGCCATGACGCCGACCGGGATATCGCCGTAAGAGAATGCGTCGCCGGCGAGGTAGGCGGTTTTCGCAAGCTGCTCATCCACCATCACCATGGCGGCGGTCGTGTTCTTTATGCCGGCCTCGATCGCCGCGTGGTCGCGCTTTTCGGGCGGTGTGCGAATGAGACCCCAGAACACCGGCGTGATCGCCGGGCCGGCGACCGACAATTGCCAATCCATCCATTGGTCGGCGCGCCCGCGCGCGTGCGGATCGGCCGGCTCCAGCACGGCGGATCGATGCTTGGCGGCGAGATAGCGCACGATCGCGTTGGATTCCCAGAGCAGGAAGCCGTCCTCTTCCTCGAGCGTCGGCACCAGCCCGTTGGGGTTCATCGCCAGATAGGCGGGATCGCGGTTCTTGCCGAACGGCCCGCCGATGTCGATGCGCTCGTGCGGCAGGCCGATCTCGCCGACTGCCCACATCACCTTCTGCACGTTCGACGATGTTTTGCGGCCCCAGATTTTGAGCATCTGCGCTTCCCCCCTCACCTGAATTGTCATGCCCCGCGAAAGCGGGGCATCCAGTAACCGAGGCTATCGTGCCAGATCGCGACGCCGGTGAGTACTGGATCGTCCGCTTGCGCGGACGATGACGGGCCCTCGTTTAATCGAGGCGGCGCGCCTCTTCGGGCAGCATGATCGGGATGCCGTCGCGGATCGGATAGGCGAGCTTGGCGGCGCGCGAGATCAGCTCCTGCTTCTCGGCGTCGTATTCGAGCGGGCACTTGGTCAGCGGGCAGACCAGAATCTCGAGAAGTTTCGGGTCGACGGTGTCGGCAGGACGGTCGGCGGACATGGATTTATCGGACTCCGAATATGAGGAATTATATCACGTCGTCATTGCGAGCGAAGCGAAGCAATCCAGTGCGGCGGCGCGGCTGTGTGGATTGCTTCGTCGCTTCACTCCTCGCAATGACGTGTTACTGCAGCGGCGTTTCGCCCGTCTTGCTCTTGGCCAGCTCGATCTCGGTGACCGCGATCAAGATCTCGGCGCGGGTCTTCAAGTCCGGCGCTTCCAGCATAGCCTGCTTCTCCGCCGTGTCGTAGGGCGACATCATGGCAAGCGCATTGACCAGCGCCTCGTTGGGCGCGTTCTCGATGCCCTGCCAATCGGCCTTGAGATTGTTGGCTTTGAGAAAATCGGTGAGCGCGCGCAATAGCGCCTTGCGATCGACCTCGTCCTCGCCCTTGCGCGCGACAAAATCGTCCGCGAACGGCCGGAACGTGACGCGGCACTGCCGATACGGCGTGTCGACGGGCAGCTCCTCCTCGATGCGGAAGCGCGCAATGCCGGTGAGCTGGATCAGATAGCGGCCGTCGCCGCTCTCGGCGAACTGCGTGATGCGGCCGACGCAGCCGACCTCGAACAGGTTCGGCTTGTTCTGGTCGGGCCCCGGATGCGCAGGGTCGGGCTGAATCATGCCGATCAAACGATGGCCCAAGCGCAGCGCGTCGTCAGTCATGGCGAGATAGCGCGGCTCGAAAATGTTGAGCGGCATCTGACCGCGCGGCAACAGCAGCGCGCCCGGCAATGGAAACACCGGAATGTGCTGCGGCAGCGCTTCCGGGCCGGAATAGATGGCGTTGATCGGCATGTCGCACTCCACTAAGCGACGGCACCGAATGCGGGCCTCTTGCGCCTCCCCCGGAGGCTTTTAGGCAAGCGGCCCGAAAATTTACGCGAACAAGATCGAAGACAGCCGCCTGCGGCCTTCGACCGTGGCTTCGTCGGTCGGCCCCCAGGCGTCGAACAACTGGACCAGCTGCTTGCGGGCGCCGTCCTCATTCCATTTGCGGTCGCGCTTGACGATGGCGAGCAAGTGCTCGAGCGCCTCGATGCGGCGGCCCTCACCGTTGAGCGCCAGCGCGAGATCGTAGCGCGCCTGGTGGTCGAGCGGATTTTGCGCCACCTTCTGCTCCAGATCGGCGACCGGGCCGAGCGTCTTGGCCTGCTCCACAACATCGAGCGCGGCGCGCGCCGCCACCACCGAAGCGTCATTGCGCTTTGCCTCCGGCACCATGGCGAGCGTCTGGCGCGCCTGGTCGAGCGCGCCGGTCTCGACATAGCAGCGGGTGAGCCCGGCGAGCGCCGGCACGTTGGCTGAGTCTTCGGCGAGGAGCTGCGCATAGAGATCGGCCGCGCCGGCGCAATCGCCCTCGGCCAACGCCGCGTCGGCGGCCTTGAGCAAATCCTGGGCCTCGCCGCCGATGCGGTCCTTGGTCAGCCGTTCCAGGAACGCCACCACCTGGCTCTCCGGCAGCGCCCCCATGAAACCGTCGGCCGGCTGGCCGTTGACGAAGGCGATCACCGCCGGGATCGACTGGATGCCCATTTGGCCCGGGATGGCCGGATGCTCGTCGATGTTCATCTTGACGAGCTTCACCTTGCCCTTGGCGGCCTTGACGGCCTTCTCAAGGACGGGCGTGAGCTGCTTGCAGGGGCCGCACCACGGCGCCCAGAAATCAACCAGCACCGGCTGGCGCTTGGATTCCTCGATGACGTCTTTGACGAAGGTCTGCGTGGTCGTGTCCTTGACGACCGCGTCCGCGGTTGCGGGTTGAGCTTGCTGCAACATGTGCCTGGATATGCCTTTTTGTGCCCGTCGGGCGGCAATTGCCCGGTTCCGTCTCATTAAATGGGGAGAAGGCGGCCGAATGCAATCAGTTTGACCGCCAGTTTCCCGGGCGCAGCGCAGCACGGAGCGCAAGCGGAATGGTGCGCTGCAGACCGGGAATCGTTACGAACGCGGAGTTTGGAACGGTCCCGGATCAGCGGTGCACCGCTGCGCGCTGCACCACATCCGGGAAACGGTCCTACGCAGCCAATCCGGAAACCAGCTCGATGCGGGGGTGATGGCCGGTAGCTTCGAGGAATTTGACCAGCCCGTCGCGTGCGATCGTGGTGGTGGCCGTGTTGCGCAGCGGGTGAAAGTTCAGGACCTCGTGCGCCATCAGGCCTGAGTCCAGCACCACCGTGACCCGCACCGCCGTGTCGTTGATCGCCGCGAACGGCGTCACCGAGCCCGGCTCGACGCCGAGGAGTTCGGCTAACAGCGCCGCGGAGCCGAAGGAGAACCGGCCCGAGGCACCAAGCCGCCGATGCAGCGATTTCAGCTCGATCGCGGCATCCTCCAGCGCCACGACGAGATACGCCTTGCCCTTCTTGTCGCGCAGGAACAGGTTCTTGGTATGCGCGCCGGCAATTTGGCCGCGCAGTTCCCGGGCTTCGTCGACCCGAAACGCCGGCGGATGGCGGACGGTCTTGTGGGCGATCCCGAGCCTGTCCAAATAGGCAAAAAGCTCGTCCGGCGAGGCAGCCATCGGCGCTGTCTTTAAGCCGCGCCGCGGCGGTTGCAAAGCCGGGCGCGGCCGCGCCTGCCAAGCCTGCCGCGCCGCGGTTGCCAAGCCGGCCACTCTTTGGCATAGCTGCGCGGCGGCCGAGGCCTAAACGCCGCGGCCTACCCTTCTCGGATGCGGGTGTAGCTCAGGGGTAGAGCACAACCTTGCCAAGGTTGGGGTCGAGGGTTCGAATCCCTTCGCCCGCTCCAAGACTTAGCTCCCTACCACCATTGCCAAAGTTAGAGCTACGGGTAGAGTTCCGGCCTGGGGTAGCCTCGAATTTAGTTAGAGCGTGTACTCATAAGTCCCGCGATGTCACGCCGGTATGATCCCAAAGTCGCCAATGTGTCGGCCTCACATCGATAATACGCCCTGTTCGCACATCACGCCAACCCGAGCCATCGCGCCGACAGGGGAAGGCCAACGCGTGATGCTCACCGTTGTCATAAAAGCTTAGCTCTACCTCGGCATTGGCCGGGACCGTTTCAATCGGCTGCCATTTCCGTAGCATTTTTATCGGCTTACCCATGATGCATCGCCGCCCGTAAAAGTCTCCTTTCCCGACAAGCAGGGTAATATAAAATTGTACTGTCGTTTTGACTTACCTCAATGCGAAAGCAGGAAGCCCGAAGTCGCGGGAGGTTATCATGGATGGATTTGTCGCAAGGCAGAACATCGCGCACTATCGTGGACTGCTGAAAACCACGACCGATCCTGCCGCGCGACGGCGGATCGAGGAATTGCTTCTCGGAGAAGAAGCCAAGCTCAAGAAATACGAAGAAGATCACAACCACGAACGACAGCAACCGCCGACGCGACGCCAGGGCTGAGCAACCGGGCGTTCCAACTATACAAACGGTGCCGCAGCCGTGTTGGGTCTTGGCTGTGTAAAAACTCCACGGCCCTCGACGACGATAGAACAAACCTTCGTCTAAAGTGTCGCTAGCTGCGCAAACATTTCCTGGCGCGTCCGATTTCATCGGGCATGAGAAAAACCATTCTCACGACTTTTTCATTTTTTTGCGTTTTCACACAGCCTAGGTCATTTTCGACAGATTGAACATCGCTTTGCGATGTCCGGTTGTCCCCCCAAACAGCGAACATCAAGACCGCTGGCATTTAATGAGTACACGCCCTAGCCACCAGCCATTGTTCTGCCGCTCCAGTTTGTATCGGTACCCGAACGCCATCAGTTGCTCTCCTTTCTGGTCACTCCAACCCTGTCCGGCATGCCTTTTGCTCCCCACTCTACAAGCAAATCAATCACTTAGCCGGCAGCAGCCAATCGCTAAAATGCGCACCGTTGCGTGCGCGCGACGTTAAGTGCGCCGGTGTAAGACACTGCCGGCGCGCCGTGCGCAACGGCGAGCGAACCATCGACAGGGGCTGCGACATGCGCAAATTGCTTTTTGGCTTGGGCGTCGTTCTGGCGTTCATCATTGGTGCCGGCGCGGTGGGTTTCTTCATGCTGGCGCGCACCGGCAGCGCGCTTGACGCGGAGAGCGCCGCTTATGTGCGCGATGCGGTCGTTACCATCGCCGGCGATTGGAACGTAGACGCGCTTTGGAGCCGCGGCACGCTGCGTTTTCGCCAAGCCCAGTCGCAAGAGGATCTCCGTAATTTCTTCGATGCGGCAAGAGGCTCGCTCGGCCGCCTATTGGAATATCGCGGCGCAACCGGTCAGGCGACAATCTCGATTAGTCCTGCCGGGCGGACCACGCTCGCGCAGTACGACGCCAAGGCAACCTTCGAGAAGGGCAATGCCGACATCGTCGTGACCGCAGTCAAAGTCGGCTCCGATTGGCATATCCAGGGCTTCCGTATCAATTCGACCGCGTTCATGCGCGCGCTCATCGGCCAGCGCAGCTAGCACGGCGTCGACTGTTTGCTCGCACCCGAGCAGACGCGAGGAAACATTTCCGACATTGACGAACGCCATGCCCCTCCGAGGTTCGGGTCGAGCGTTTGCAAGCCGGGTCTTGGCCTGGCGAACGGCGTCGCTGGCGCAAGCCCGCGCGTAAAGACCATATACAGCGCCGATCACAGGAGGCTCATGTAAGCCCGGCGGCGGCAGCCGATTGACATTGCGCTTCTCGGACGAAAGAGTAGTACGAGCGCAGATTGTGGGGTCACACAGTTGCGCCGGGAAGTGTAGCAATATGATCCCGAACAGCCGTGTTTATTGCATCTCTTTGGCCAACTCCGCGAACAGGCATAGGTTTGCTTCGAACGCTTCAAGCTATTCGGTGTCCTTTGAATTTTTCGATGCCGTTTCGGTTGAAGATCTCAGGCAAGGCAAAGCCGTAGAAGGATGCAAGATAGACACTACCAATCTGGCGTGGACGTTTCACGAACGTGCCGATCCGCGGCGACAACGCGCGCCATTGCTGTTCACTGAAATCGGCTGCGCCTTCTCGCATATCCTGTGCTGGCAGCGCGCCAAGCAAGAAGACGCCGATTACGTCGTCGTGTTCGAGGACGATGCGGTTATCTGCCGCGCGTTCGACGATATCGCGGTTCCGGCCGATGCCGACATGCTGTACATCAGCGACAGGATGCCGCGAAATTCCATCGGCGAAGCCGTCGGATACCGAGGCTCCGGCACCGAAGGCTACATCCTATCGCGCGCCGGCATCGCAAAATGTCTGGAAATCTTTTCCGTCCTTTATATGCCGGTCGACCTCCAGCTCATTGCCCATCAACGGTCGATGCATGGACTGGGCTTGAGCCGATATCGAAGAGCGTTGCCGGATCACCTTTATCTCAACGCTTACGTCACGCCGGAGCCCTACTGCTTGCATCCCATTGAGCCCGCTCAAGCGCACCAGCCTGCTGTTGCGAACCCTATGCCGGGCACTCGATCTTCTGCCGCGGCTTCGATCATCAGCTCGCCGACCGGGCAAGAGGCTCAATCCGCACTGGGCGCGAATGAACCCGTTATGTCCGAACCGACGAGGCGATCTTCGCCATCGCTCGGAGCGCGCCCGGGACATTTGCCTGCCAGGATTTCACTCGTGGTGTGCAGCCGTAACCGCGCCGGCCAACTCGCCAAGATGCTGGGCAAGCTGGATCCGGTGGAGCTGAGGCGAAACGCGGTCGAGGTGAATCTCGTCGACAGCGCTTCCACCGACTCGACCTACGAGGTCATGCGCGAGTTCAAGGAAAAAAGCAGTTTCCCCGTCAACATAGCTCAAGCCGAACGCCCGGGGCTTGGTTTGGCGCGGAACGTCGGAATTAAGCTCGCGTCAGGTGGCGTGATCGTCTTTACCGACGACGATTGCTACCTCGGCGCAAACTATTTCACCAACCTGGCAACGCTATGGGACGAACGGTCGTTCCAGTATGGCGGCGGCCAGGTTCTCATGTACGATGAGAGCCTCGATCCCCGCATCGCAAGGTTGACGATCTACCATCGGCAAGGCATTCCGCCCAACGCAATTCTCACCCCAGGCTCGATACAGGGTGCGAACATGTTCTTCGCCCGGGAGGTGTTTGCGCGGGCGGGGCTGTTCAATGACAATATGGGATCGGGAACGCCATTTGCGTGCGAAGACATCGAAATGGCCACCCGCGCTTCCATGCATGGCTTTCGCGGTGTGCTGCTGCCTGAGCTGAAGGTCGTGCATGATCACGGACGCAAACGTGGGTCGCCCGAGGCTGACCGGACCGTGGAAGGCTACAACTTTGGACGAGGCGCTTATTATGCAGCGTTGTTTGCAGCGGGATACATACAGCGATCGGAACTGCCAAACATGGCAAAGCTGCTGCGCGAGATAGACGGCGCGCAGCGCTATCTCGAACTTGTAGGTAAAAGCGATCAGATAAAACGAACTGAAGTCGAACCAAGCGAAGATCGCCCGCGGCATCCCGGCCTCGTGCCCCCCGCAACGGATGCGGCGATACTCCCGAGCGAAAGCGTTGCGAATGCGCCGCGCGAAACGGTCAGGTCGCCGTCGATTGGAATATCGGGATCGGCTGCTCAATCCCCGAGGCCGGCGATCAGGTACACCGAGCGGCAAATCAGTAGCGAGCTGTTAGATCAACCGCTTTGTCCGGTTCGCGCCAAGGTTTTCATTTGCTCCACACCGCGGACCGGAAGCTACTTTTTGTGCCGGGCGATGATCCACCATGGTATCGGCATTCCGCACGAGTATTTTCACCTCTTGCATGCGGCAATAATCGGACCACGGGTCGGCATCGACGCGCTGCAGGATAGCTGGTCATTAAGAACGGATGCCGGGGTACGGCGGGCTTATATCAGGGAGGTCATGAATCGGCGAACTGTCAACGGCATCTTCAGCGCCAAGGTCCAATGGTCGGAATTGACTCGCTTTCTCAACAATCCGGAAGGCCTCGAGCTATTTCAAAACGGCCACTTCTTGTATCTTTATCGCGAGGATCTTCTGGCCCAGGCAATTTCACTTCACATCAGCCATCGGACGGGCCGCTGGGGCTTTAATGATCCGGTCACTTCGGGGCCTCGTCCCGAGCAAAATTTTCTGGATAATGCATCGATCGATAAATGTTTGCAGGAAATTTCCATGCACGACATGGCTTGGCGCAGGTTCTTTGCCGTCAATCAGATATCGCCTCTCACCGTTTCATATGAGAGCCTGATAGACGACACCGGCAGCGTCTTGCGCTCGATGGTGGAGTCCTTCGGTTTAGAGATTTGCTCGACTGACTTCGCATACACAGAGGAAAGATACACTCGCGACCCCCGCGTCCCGCCAGTATCCGAGATCAAAGCCCACTTCCTGAATGCGCATCAACAAGTATTTCAGGCTCCGCAAGCCGCTATCAAGACAACCGGCAGCGCAGTGTTGACCAAGGCAGAAGCCCCGGCGTCGGCAGCGGGATCGTGCGACGTGCAGCCCGATGTGAAAATAAGGTGGAGGGCTGGCATGACTTCGGAGACCTAGTTTTCCAACGATTGGTCTCGTACGAACGTGCCCGCGCCACCCCACAACCATGCAGCCTCGCTCCGCTTGTCCTCGCTGATGCCGCTTGTTCTGCTCTGGCTCGCCGGCGCCTGCCTGCGGCTCACCGTGCTGGCAATTCCGCCGGTGATACCGCTCTTGCATACCGACCTGCATCTATCGGAGACCGCGATCGGCTGGCTGTCGAGCCTGCCGCCGATGCTGTTCGCGATCGCGGCCGTGCCGGGCGCGCTTCTGATCGCGCGCTTTGGCCTGGTGCGAGCGCTGCTTGCCGGATTGCTGCTCAACGCGATCGGCTCGGCGGCGCGCGGCGCCGTCGGCGACGCCGCGTCGCTCTACGTTTCGACCATCGTCATGGCCGCCGGCATCGCGGTGATGCAGCCCGCCATGCCGCCATTGGTGCGCGCCTGGTTTCCCGCGCGCATCGGCTTTGCCACCGCGGTGTACTCGAACGGGCTTTTGGTCGGCGAGACGCTCGCGGTCGCGCTCGCCATTCCGGTGGTGCTGCCGCTGGTGCATGGCAGCTGGCGCATGAGCCTGGTGTTCTGGTCGGCGCCGGTGTTGGCGACGGCGCTGCTTGTCGCGCTCGGCGCGCCGCGCGACACCGCGCGCGCCGGCGATCTGGCGCCGCCGAAATGGTGGCCGAATTGGCGCGACCCGCTGATCTGGCGGCTCGGCCTGATCTTCGGCAGCGTCAACGCCACCTATTTTGTCAGCAATGCTTTCCTGCCCGATTACGTCACCGCCGCCGGGCACCCCGAGCTTGTCGGCGCAGCGCTCACCGCGCTCAATTTCGGGCAATTGCCGGCATCGCTGCTGATGCTGCCGCTCGCCGGCCGGCTCGTCACCGAACCGCGCGCCTATGTGACGACCGGCTTCGTTGCGCTGGTCTGCGTCGTCGGCATGATGGCGACGAACGGCATCTGGATCGTCGTCTGGGCCGGCCTGCTCGGCTTCATCGGCGCGGTGACGATGGTGTTGGCGCTGGCGCTGCCGTCGGTGCTCAGCGCGCCCGACGACGTGCATCGCACCTCCGCCGGCATGTTCACCATCAGCTATAGCTGCGCCATGGCGCTTTCGGTGCTGGGCGGTTGGCTGTGGGATTTTACGCGGCTCGCCATCGCCGGCTTCGTGCCGATCGCGCTGTGCGGCCTCGTCATCGCCGCACTGGGCTCGACGGTCAAACGCGCACCCGTTCATTCCGCGCCCGGCTGAACGACTTCAATAGCCGACCGCCGCAGCCCCGGCCCGGCGCGGATCGGCGGCGCCGACCAAAGAACCGTCCGGCATGATCGCGATCGAATTGGCCTCGGTGAACGGCGGTTGGGGAACCACCTTGTCGCCGCGGGCTTGCAGCGCCGACACGACGGCGTCGGGCACGCCCGGTTCGGCGAATACCTGGTCGGGCAACCATTGATCGTGCACGCGCGGCGCCGCCACGGCGGCCGCCACGCTCATGCCGCGGTCGATCACGTTGACGATGACTTGCAGCACCGCGGTGGTGATGCGGCTGCCGCCCGGCGAGCCGGTGACCAGGAACGGCTTGCCGTCCTTGAGCACGATGGTCGGCGTCATCGACGACAGCGGCCGCTTGCCGGGGCCCGGCGCGTTGGCCGCATAGCCGATCAACCCGTAGGCATTGGGCGCGTCCGGCTTGACGGCAAAGTCGTCGAGCTCGTTGTTGAGCAGCACGCCGGTGCCGTCGGCGACCAGGCCGACGCCGTAGTTGAAATTGAGCGTATAGGTGTTGGCCACGGCATTGCCGAAGCGGTCGATGATCGAGAAGTGCGTGGTGTTGCGGCCCTCCGGCTGCACCGTGCCGCCGCCGCGAATGGCGTCGGCCGGCGTGGCGTGCTGCGGATCGATGCTGGCGCGCCAGGTCGCGGCGTAGTCTTTCGAGATTAGCCGCGCCACCGGCGCCGCAACGGCCTCGGGATCGCCCAGAAACGCCGCGCGATCCGCGTAGGCGCGCTTCATCGCCTCGACCATCAGAAACGTTTCCTGCGCCGCGTCTTCGTGCGCCAGATCGTAGCCTTCCAGGATGTTGAGCATCTCGAGGAGCTCGACGCCGCCGGACGACGGCGGCGGCATGGCGACGAGAGCGTAACCGCGATAGCTGCCGGAGAGCGGCGGGCGCTCCATGGCGTGATAGTTTTTCAGATCGTCGGCGGTCATCACGCCACCGGCCTGCTGCACCGCGGCGGCGATTTTTTGCGCGATCGGACCTTCGTAGAACGCGCGCGGTCCGCCGCGGGCGATCGCCGCCAGCGTGTCGGCGAGGTCGCTTTGGAGGAGCCGGTCGCCGAGCTTGAGCGGCGTGCCGTCGCTTTTGAGAAAGATCCGCGCCGAGGCCGGCCAGCGTGACAGCCGCGACAACGCGTTCGGGCCGGTGTCGAGCGTCGCATCGCCGACCACGACGCCATCGCGTGCCAGCGCAATCGCCGGCGCAATCAGCTCGGCGAGAGTGAAGCGGCCGGAGCCGTATTTTTGCTCCGCCAGCGCAAGCCCGTCGACCGTGCCCGGCACGCCGATTGCCAGCGCCGAATTGCGCGATTTCTCCGGATCGGCGTGGCCCTTCGCGTCGAGAAACGACGTGTCGGTGATGGCGTGCGGCGCGGTCTCGCGATAGTCGATGGCGGCGTTCGTGCCGTCGGCGCGGTGGATCACCATGAAGCCGCCGCCGCCCAAATTGCCGGCGCGCGGATAGGTCACCGCCATCGCAAAGCCGACCGCGACCGCGGCATCGACCGCGTTGCCGCCGTTGCGCAGAACATCGACGCCGATGCGGGCCGCCACGCCCTCCTGCGCCACCACCATGCCGTTTTGCGCGACGACGCCGTGCGCTTGGCTGGCCTGCTCGTCGCCGCGCGCCGGGACAATTGCCGCGACAAATGTCAGGCATAGCGCCAAGGCGAAGCGCGGCGCCGAAAATCTGCGAACGTTCGTCATTGCCGGGAGCGAAGCGGAAGCACTTACAACATCGACGGCAGAACGCGGTCGGGCGGTCGATGACCGTCGAGAAAGGTCTTGATGTTGACGATGACCTTCTCGCCCATGTCGACGCGGCCTTCGAGCGTGGCCGATCCCATATGCGGCAGCAGCACGACCTTGCCGGTCTTGGCGAGCTTGGTCAGCCGCGGATTGACCGCAGGCTCCTTCTCGAACACGTCGAGCCCGGCGCCGGCGATCTCCTCGGCTTCGATGAGCCGCGCCAGCGCGTTCTCATCGATGACTTCGCCGCGCGCGGTGTTGACGATGTAGGCCTCGGGCCGGATCAGCTTGAGCCGGCGCGCCGAGAGCAGGTGATAGGTCGCCGGCGTATGCGGGCAATTGACCGAGATGATGTCCATGCGCATCAGCATCTGGTCGAGGCTTTCCCAATAGGTCGCGTTCAGCTCCTCCTCGATGCGCGGCGCCACGCGGCGGCGGTTGTGATAGTGGATCTTCAGGCCGAAGGCCTGCGCGCGGCGCGCCACCGCCTGGCCGATGCGGCCCATGCCGACGATACCGAGACGCTTGCCCCAGATGCGGTGGCCGAGCATCCAGGTCGGGCTCCAGCCGTGCCAGTTGCGATCGTCGATCAGCACGCGGGCGCCCTCCGCCAGCCGCCGCGGCACGGCGAGAATGAGCGCCATGGTCATGTCGGCGGTGTCCTCGGTGAGCACGCCGGGCGTGTTGGTCACGGTGATGCCGCGCTGCACCGCGCTGGCGACATCGATATTGTCGACGCCGTTGCCGAAATTGGCGATCAGCCGCAAGCGCTCGCCCGATTGGCTGAGCACCGAGCGGTCGATGTGATCGGTCACGGTCGGCACCAGAACATCGGCGACCTTGGCGGCTTCGACGAGCTGGGCCTGGCTCATCGGCGTGTCGTCGGAATTGAGCCGCGCGTCGAACAACTCGCGCATGCGCATCTCGACGCTGTCCGGCAAGCGGCGCGTAACCACGACCAGCGGCTTCTTGCCCTGTGGCATTCAAGCCTCTCGCATTCCTGTTGCGGCAGGCCTGTAACGGATCGGTTGGCCCGCACGCAACGCGCCGGCCGCGCAGCCTCCTCACCGGTCGTCCCGTCCCGTTTGGGGACGCACCGGCAGAGAGCGTTTGCCGCATCTGCCGTTCAGGTCTCCTTAACCCCGCTCGCCGAAACTTTGCGCCGGGAGGTGGTTCACCGGGCTCGTTCTACCAGATGGGCCGCGCTCTCACCAAGCGCGCCGGGGCGCGTTCCGCCTGAGGCGCGCCGAATGATTTTTGGGCAAGTTTTTGGGCATGTCGCGGCGAGCGTGCGGCATGGGGAGGCCGATGATCGCCTGGTTCCGAGCCCTATTGGCGGCATTATTGACGTTCGGTTCCGCGGTCGGCCCGACGCATGCGGGCAACGACGCGACAACGAGCGGGCTGCCGGTGCCGCGCTTCGTCAGCATCAAGGCCGACCGCGTCAATGTGCGCGGCGGTCCGGACAAAGACCACGACGTCGCCTTCATCTACACCCGCGTCGGCTGGCCGGTGGAAATCACCGCCGAGTTCGAGAACTGGCGGCGCATTCGCGATTCCGACGGCTCCGAAGGCTGGGTCTATCACTCGCTGCTCTCCGGCAAACGCATGGCCGCGGTGCAGCTGAAAGCGAAGACCGACATTGCACCGCTGCACGCCAAGCCCGATCCCACCAGTCCGGTGACGGCGCGGCTGGAGGTCGGCGTGCTCGGTACGGTGAAAGCCTGCACCGGCACCTGGTGCCACATCGTCGGCGACAAGTTCGACGGCTGGGTCGAGCAGAACGATCTGTGGGGCGTTTATCCGAACGAAAAGGTCGAGTAGACGCCGGTTACCCCCAGCACTCCTGCGGCTCTCCGAGAGCCGCCCCTAACCTATCTGCGGTGTCTGTGATCGTACCGCGCTAAGATTTAGCGGCTTCGGAAACATATACCACCATTGCATGCAACAGCGCGACGGTGCAAATTCTAAGGCGTCAAGGTGGGGGCGAATCCTGCAGCCACCGATCCCATGCGAGCGATAAAACACCTCGATGGGATGGAGCAGATCGCATGGCCCATCCTCTGTTTTTTTTCAGCTACGCTCGAGGCAATTGGGAAAATGCGGAAGGGGGTCGCTTCTCGGCCGCCGAACGCCATGCTATCAACTCAATCGATGAGTTCTACCACGCGCTCGGCCGTGAAGTAGCGGATCTATCTGGTTTGTCAGCCGACGAAGTCGGATTTATCGATCAAGAAGACCTCGAACTTTCAGCCCCATGGCCTGAAAAATTAGTCGAGGCACTGAAATCTGCCGCGGTAATGGTCGCGTTGTTCTCGCCGACCTATTTCCTTCGTCCTGCATGTGGCCGCGAGTTTGAGTTTTTTCGTCAACGCCAAATAACACTAGAGAAAAGCCTAGGGCGTGCCCTGGATTACCGTATACTTCCCATCCTTTGGACGAGACCAGATCGTGTGTATAGCAGCATCCCGAGCCGATGCCGTGCGGATATCTTGAATCTTCAGCTTATGCCGCCTGACGCTCCGGCCTGCTACAAGAGCCTCGGGCTTAAGCAAATGTTTAACACCGAACGGCGGGCTGAATGGAATGAATTCTGCGCGCTTATTGCGAAAAGGATTTGCGATTTAGCACAATCCGATGTTCTTCCACCTCTTGACGGCGTTGATTTCAATTCTCTGCCGAGCGCGTTTCACGAACTACCACCGTTGCCAGGCGAGGCCCGCCCGGTGGATCCTGGTAGGCGAGAAATCCGCGTCTATTATTTAGTTCCCACAAAGGCAGAGTGGTCGGAGGTATCAGGTACAACTAACGCCGACTTCAATGAACATCGAAATGGCGCTCACCCGTTCAGCGATGCACCCGATATTGACGTAGCGCACGCCACCGAAAACGGCATCGTTTTATTCAAGCCGGAAATTGGCGTGACGCACGAAAACCTTCCTAAGGACATAGCACACGCACTTAAGGATGCGGACGATACCTTTACGACGATCCTACTTGTTTTCGATCGCCGTTCGCTAAGAATTCCACTGCTGAAGCGAGCTGTAACGGTATACGCAGAAGGTGATTTCAAAAACACCGGATTCGTCACTGTCGCCGGCGACGAAGTGCCGGACAACGAAGTGGTGGCACTGCGCCAACGGAAAACTGACTCGCTCCCTAGATTGCAAATCTGGCGACTCCCGGCGGGGTGCAAAGACTACATACTTAATGTTGCCTCGGTGGTAGCCGAACAGGAGATGCAGTTAGTAAGGCGCAAAATGGAAATGCAACCCACTTTTGGCGGTGCGATCCCTGGTCTCAGTGGCCCAACTGGCAGCTAGGTAATGGGCGGAACGGTCATAACCTTCTATTCCTATAAGGGTGGTGCGGGCCGCACCATGGCACTTGCCAACGCGGCTTGTCTGTTAGCTGCGGCGGGGCATCGCGTATTAGTTATCGACTGGGATCTAGAGGCGCCTGGCTTGCATCGATATTTCCATCCATTTCTCGACGATCCAAATTTATCGGCAACTCCTGGTATTATCGATTTGGTGTGGGACTACGCCGCTGCTACGTCGCGAAAGCCCATGATTGGTAACGGCTATTTTGCCCCGGTGAGCCTTGCAGATCCGGCTCATGTGGCCACCACGGTTCATCTCCCAGCAGAATGGACAAGCAAGTCTGGGCATCTCGATCTTATAGGCGCGGGAACGCAAAATAGCGTGTACGCCGACCGTGTGCGAAACTTTGATTGGAGCCAAATGTTTTCGCGCCTCAACGGCGCTGAATTCATTGAGGACTTCGGCAAGAAATGTCGCCTCGAATATGATTTTACACTTATTGATAGCCGGACCGGAATTGCGGATACCGCCGGTATTGCGACTATCCTTCTACCGGATCGCGTTGTTCTTTGCTTCACAGCGAATCGACAGAGCATTCTCGGTATTCGCGCAATTGGCGAATCTGTTTTGGCAGCTCGACCCACTTTGCGCCTCATACCGATTGTTACGCGAGTCGAAAAGGGCATAGAAGGTTGGGATAGCGCCAAGGAATTCTATCGTGCCGAGTTAGAACATTTGTTACCCGACAATCCTGATAAGGCTACGCGAGAGGCCTTTTGGGGCACTGCCGAAATTGTTCACTATCCGAATTATCTGTTCGGCGAGTTGCTCGCGACGTTCTGTGAACCAACCACAGAAACAACCTCCCTTCTTTCTGACATGCGTAGACTCGTTTCACGAATTATTGAACCATATTTTATGTCCGTAGATGGAAGCTTCCCCGCGCCGACTACCTCAGAGCAAGCGCGCAAGCGCTACCTGCGAAGTGCGCAATTCCGCGGTCCGCGCCTTGCCGACCTGCAAGCCGCGCTAGATGGCGATCCTTCTTCAGGGTTAAGGTTTCTTCTTCAGTTGGCAAGCGAGACATCGGAAGAAATCGATCCTGATCCGCAATGGCTGAAACGGTTAGCATCGACTTTGCACGACTTGGGCATCCGGCTTTCCAGCCTTAAGCTCCATTCCGAGGCGGTAACTTCTGAACGGAAGGCCGCTGAAATCTTTCAAAGGCTGGCAAATATTAGGCCGGATACCTTTCTTCCAGATCTGGCGACAAGCCTAAATAATCTTAGCACGAGCCTTTCGGAAAATGGCCAACAAGAAGAAGCATTGGCTGCGAAGCGGGAGGCCGCTGAAATTTATCGACGTCTCGCACAGAGGAGGCACGATACGTTCGCTCCGGAATTGGTGAGAAATCTGGATGAAATAGGACGTGTCCTCTCCGCGTCGGGTCACCAAGGTGAAGGACTAGCCGTCAGCCAAGAGGCATTAGAGATCAGAAGCCGATTCGCGGGAGCCGACATTTTTATAAGTTATTCGACGAAAAACCGTGACTTGGCGCGAGAACTTGCGGCAACGTTTGAAGCGTATTTTGGCAGTGGCTCGGTCTGGTGGGACGCAGGAGACGCTCGGATTGGAGAAAAGTTCAACCCAGCAGTTACTCGCGCACTCGACGACGCAAAAGCGGTAGTCGTGGTGTGGACGAACGAATCCGTGACCTCGGATTGGGTCTATGCAGAGGCTGTACGTGCCGGCGCTCAGCGCAAGATCGTCACGGTCCAGGCGCGAAATCTTGATCGAACGATGATCCCGCTTCCTTTTAATGCCTTTCACACTCCCGTCGTGGATGATACGATGGCGGTGATTAGTGCCGTCGAAAAGCTCCTTTCGGGCGAGAGGTCGCCGCTGCCTCGATCGCTGCCCGGCAGCAGCTTTCGCGAGTTTCTTCTCGATCCGAAGCAAGAGAAACTGCCGACCTGGGCTGTCGCCAATGCAGGGCCGGCATCGCTTCTGGTGACGAAATACCGCCTAGTCCCGTTCGAAGACATCCATGGCCTGCGCGATGAATTCGTTGGCTGGGCGAGGCAGGAAGTTGCTGACGGCGCCGGCGCACCGGTCCTCGGCCGGCTCGTGCACGCTCCCGCCGGCCTCGGCAAGACGCGCGCCCTGATCGAAATTGCCGACCAACTGACGAAAGAACATGGGTGGCTTGCCGGCTTCGTGCCGCGCGAGGTTCGCGGCCCCGGCCGCGAATTATCCGAGGGCGCCCTGGAACGCCTCATCCTTGGCGGGGTCGAAGCGGCGGGTTTGATGCTAATCGTCGATTACGCCGAGAGCCGGCAGGACGACGTCGTATGGCTTGCCGATCAGTTGGTTAGCCGTGCCGAGGTGGGCGTCAAACCGGCGCGCCTTGTGCTCATTTCGCGCGGTTCCGGCGTGTGGTGGCGGGAATTGCTGCTCAAAACGCAAAGATTGCAGTTTCTCTGCGGCGTCGGCGGCGACGCCTACGACGAGATCGAGATTCCGGAAGAGATCAAAACCCATGACCGCCGGTTACTGTTCGATGCGGCGGTCGCAGCTTTCCTACCGTACCGCCGCGCGATGGGGTTGGCGGCGGCCAGGTTGGAGCCGCCATCCGGCGATCTCGTCCGCGCGCTCGAAACCGAAGCCGACTACGACCGCCCACTGGCGGTTCAGATCGCCGCGCTGCTGCACGTTGCCGGCGTCGACGCCGCCGAAGGCCGCCGCGGCATGGCTGGCCTGCTCGACAGGATTCTCGGCCTCGAATACGAGCACTGGGACAAGACGCTGCGCATAGCCGACAAGCCGAATTGGCAGGCGGCGATAAAAAATGGCGTCGCCCAAATGACGCTTGTCGCCCATGTGGACGGCGCGCAGGCAGCGGAGACTCTGCTCGCCAGCGATCCGATCTATCGCAGTAGCAGAGACATCGACGTGCCGCGTGTGCATCACGCATTGTCGCTGTTATTTCCCGGCGAGAGCGGCGGGCTTGCCGGACTTGAGCCGGATCTCATCGGCGAGCAGCACGTCGCGAGCGTGGCCAACGACGCGCTCATCGATGCCTGCCTCGATTGGGCCGGCGAGGACCGCGAGCAGCGCCAGCACATCCTCACCGTCCTCAACCGTGCGACGCGGCCGGAGCATGGGGCAAACGCGAGCCGCTGCATAGCGCAACTCGAACGATTGGCGCACACCAGGGCCGCGGCGCTGGCCGGCGATCTTGTGAAGGTGGCGCTCGAGACTCCAGGGCAACTGCTTAACCTCTGTCCCGCGTTGGAGGCCCAAGTCGAAACGTTCGATCAAGCGGCACTGGCCTCGATCGACGCGGAGCTGCCGTTGCAATCGCTGATATTGATGTCACTGTCGTTGTCGGTCGCACAACGGCGCGCCGACTTGGCTCGCCAGTTGGATGCAGCCACTTCAGCGGCTGCGGATGTGCCACAAGAGCTGCGAGAGCAGACCTTGGATCATCTCGCTGCGTGCGTCGGCACGCTCGGCACTCGCCTCTCGATTGTCGGACGCCGCGAGGAGGCGCTGGCCGCAACCCAAGAGGCTGTCGACATCCGAAGGCGCCTTGCGCAAACGCGACCCGACGCCTTCCTTCCCGCTCTCGCCACAAGCCTGAATAACCTCGGTGGAGACCTCTCCAACGTGGGGCGCCGCGAGGAGGCGCTGGCCGCAACGCAAGAGGCCGTCGACATCGACCGGCGCCTTGCGCAAACGCGACCCGATGCCTTCCTTCCCGATCTCGCCATGAGCCTGAATAACCTGGGCAATGGCCTCTCCAACCTCGGGCGCCGCGAGGAGGCGCTGGCCGCAACCCAAGAGGCCGTCGACATCCGAACGCGCCTTGCGCAAACGCGACCCGACGCCTTCCTTCCCGATCTCGCCAGCAGCCTGAATAACCTGGGCAATGGCCTCTTCAACCTCGGGCGCCGCGAGGAGGCGCTGGCCGCAGCGCAAGAGGCCGTCGACATCAGAAGGCGCCTTGCGCAAACGCGACCCGACGCCTTCCTTCCCGATCTCGCCATGAGCCTGAATAACCTGGGCAATGGCCTCTCCAACCTCGGGCGCCGCGAGGAGGCGCTGGCCGCAACCCAAGAGGCCGTCGACATCTACCGGCGCCTTGCGCAAACGCGACCCGACGCCTTCCTTCCCGATATCGCCACGAGCCTGAATAACCTCGGCATTCGCCTCTCCGGCCTCGAGCGCCGGGAGGAGGCGCTGGCCGCAACCCAAGAGGCCGTCGACATCTACCGGCGCCTTGCGCAAACGCGACCCGATGCCTTTCTTCCCGATCTCGCCACGAGCATCAGCGTAATGTCCGATGTATTGGCTGCCCTCGATCGAAATACCGACGCCGCGCAGGCAGCGACCGAGGCACTGGAGATTTTGGCGCCGTTCGTGGAGCGCTATGCGCAAACCTACGCGGGCCTGGCCCGAACAATCATGCCCGATATCATGCGGTACAGCGCGGCAGCGGGGCAAAAGCCGGACACCGAACTGCTCGGTCGGGTGGCAAAAGCGCTCGGCGGCGAAGGCGCGGTAGAGGACGATTCTGCGATCGCCGAGCAAGGCAAAGGTCGAGAGGATTTTTGAGGCGGCGGAGCAATCCGGGGCGCTCGACGAGGCGGCGCTGGCCGAGCTGCCTGCAACACTTGCCGATCAGGTGCGCAGCTTCTGGGCCGACAATAAGCGTTAGGGCGCCGAACCTACCCCTGCTTCCGCCGCAGCCGGACCACCACGTCGATGCGGGCGATCTCGTAGCCTTCGGGCGGGTTCGGCGCCTTGCCGAGCAGCACGTCGGCGGCCGGGATGTCGAGCAGGTCGTTCTTGTCTTCGATGAAGAAGTGATGGTGCTGCGAATTGTTGGTGTCGAAATAGGATTTGGAGCCGTCGACCGAGACCTGGCGAAGGAGGCCGACCTCGGTGAATTGGTGCAGCGTATTGTAGACCGTGGCCAGCGACACCGGCACCTTGGCGTGGGTCGCCTCCTCGTAGAGCATCTCCGCGGTGACGTGGCGGTCGCCCTTGGCAAACAGGATCCAGCCGAGCGCCATGCGCTGGCGGGTCGGCCGCAGTCCCACCTCGCGCAGCTTGGCCTTGACGTCGTGCCACGGGCAGCCGGTGAGGTCACCGCGCGGCGCTGGCACGCGCTGCTGCACGTTGGGACGGAAGCTGACCGGACGCGGCTCTACCATGCTCCACCACATGGCCCGTTGCGGCGGGCTCTGCAAGATCGTTGCAATTGAAATCATTATACGCAAGCCGGCGCCGCCCGCAACCTAGCTACTCTGAGGGGTGACGTAAGGGGTTCTGTGTCAGGCGAGGAAGGGGGGTACTCCAACTGTGGCTGCCAAGCACACAACGGAGCACCCCCCATGTCACAGCGAGCTGCGACGATAACGAGTCTACCGATGGCTTT
>Ga0335081_10000582_pt1 | contig 61155 bp, 59 predicted proteins | sample Lox_Sample_35_FD_206713 | JGI IMG/M metagenome (GOLD analysis project Ga0335081, IMG submission 206713) | Soil microbial communities from Loxahatchee National Wildlife Refuge, Florida, United States - Lox_Sample_3.5 | ecosystem: Environmental > Terrestrial > Soil > Wetlands | place: USA...
TTGCCGGCTCATCGGCCGGCGAAAAGCTTGCGCAACTACGGCCGGTTTCCTTCCGCTACAAGAGCGAGTCCGAGGCGACGCATTACGGCTTGATCGCCGAAGAGGTCGAGAAAGTGATGCCGGAGCTGGTGGTGCGCGACGGCGCGCAGCGGCCGGACTCGGTGCAGTACATCGAGCTCGTTCCGCTGCTGCTCGAACAGTGGAAGGCGCAGCAGGCGGAGAATGCGCGCCAGCGCGAATTGAACGCAAGGCAGGAAGCGGAGAATGCACGGCTGCGGGCTGAACTAGCCGACTTGCGCCGGACGCTCGCGTTGCGCCTTGCGGCGCTCGAAGCCGCGAGCGGCAATGGCGCCAGATGAGCAGAAGCGCCGAACGCGACTGACCTGATCGAGGCAGCTCGGGAATCCAAGTTTAGATGCAGCAGGTTTGAACAGAGGAGAACTTGAAATGCCAAAGGGGGCGATTCGTTCGATCAACCATCCGTCCAAGTTTGCGTCAATGTGGCTGCTCGCCGCAGCGACTTGTTTGAGCCCGGTGGCCGCCGGCGCCTGCCCGGCTACTTTGGGTACCGGCGACACCTGCACCGGCGATGGAGCGCTGGCCAGCGAGAGCGGCGGCTTCCATAACACCGCCGATGGCTATTTCGCACTCAACGCCAACACCGGCGGCTCCTACAACAGCGCCGACGGCTACCACGCGCTCTACTCCAATACCACCGGCTACTATAACACCGCCAGCGGCGCTGATGCGCTGTTTTCGAACACCACCGGCTCTCAAAATACCGCCAGCGGCGCTCAGGCGCTCCGCGCCAACACCATCGGCTCCTACAACACCGCCAGCGGCGCTTATGCGCTCTACGCCAACACCACCGGAGCCCACAACACCGCCGGCGGGTCTAGCGCGCTCTACGCCAACACCACCGGCAACAACAATACCGCCTGCGGCGATGAGGCGCTTTACCTAAACAGCACTGGCGACAGCAACACCGCCAGCGGCGCTGGCGCGCTCTACAAAAACACCACCGGTAACAGCAACACCGCCAGCGGCGTCAGTGCGCTCTACTCCAACACCACCGGCTACGACAACACCGCCGGCGGCACGTCCGCGCTCCAAGCCAACACTACCGGCTACGGCAACACCGCCGGTGGCTATTATGCGCTCTATTCCAACACCACCGGGACCGGCAACGTCGCTTTCGGCTATCAGGCGCTCAAGGCGAGCACGGGCAGCAGTATCAACAATGCCGCACTCGGCACCTGGGCCCTGCTTGGGCTTACCTCCGGCAGCAACAACATCGCGCTGGGCTTCGGCGCCGGCAAGCTGACCAAGACCGGCAGTAACAACATTTATATTGGCAACGCCGGCTTCAACGGCAGCGAAAGCAACGTCACCCGCATCGGCACCGGTCAGACCGCGGCCTTCATCGCCGGCATCGCCGGCCACGCGCTGTCGGGCGCGACGGTAGTCGTCAATTCTTCCGGACAGCTCGGCGTGGTCACGTCCTCGGCGCGCTACAAGAAAGACATCAAGCCGCTTGCCGGCTCATCGGCCGGCGCAAAGCTTGCGCAGCTGCGGCCGGTTTCTTTCCGCTACAAGAGCGAGCCCGCGGCGACGCATTACGGCCTGATCGCCGAAGAGGTCGCCAAGGTGATGCCGGAGCTGGTGGTGCGCGACGGCGCGCAGCGGCCGGACTCGGTGCAGTACATCGAGCTCGTTCCGCTGCTGCTCGAACAGTGGAAGGCGCAGCAGGCGGAGAATGCGCGCCAGCGCGAATTGAACGCAAGGCAGGAAGCGGAGAATGCACGGCTGCGGGCTGAACTAGCCGACTTGCGCCGGGCGCTCGCGACGCGCCTTGCGGCGCTCGAAGCCGCGAGCGGCAATGGCGCCAGATGAGCGAAGGCGTCGAGCACCACTGACCTGATTGTCTGGTTTATCGCGCTCCACACGGCCGGTGTTGTTTCATCGGCCGAGCGTCGAACGCTTCTTGCGAGGGAATTGGCATGGTCTCGACCCCGTCGCTCGACTGTGTATCCTCTCGCTCCAATCCTCGACGGAGGCGATCGCGGATGCCAGCAACGGGCGAAGCGGCGTCGGGGGGCGACGGGTTTGCATCAACCGATTTAAACAGAGGAGAACTGGCAATGGCAAAGGGGGCGATCCGTTCAATCAACCATCCGTCCAACTATCCGGCAATATGGCTGCTGGCCGCGGCGATCTGTCTCTGCCCGGTCGCCGCCGAAGCGCTCGACCCGACCGACACCGCCACCGGCAACGGAGCGCTCGCCAACGAGAACGGCGGCTACCAGAACACCGCCGACGGCTTTTACGCGCTCAACACCAACACCACCGGCACCAACAACACCGCCAGCGGCTTTTGGGCGCTCCGCAACAACACCACCGGCTATCTCAACACCGCCAACGGCGCCTTCGCGCTCCTGTCCAACACCACCGGCTACAATAACACCGCCAGCGGTGCTGAGGCGCTCTACCGCAACAATACCGGCTACAACAATAGCGCCAATGGCCTTTCCGCGCTCTACAACAACACGGCCGGCAACAATAACACCGCCAGCGGCTATCAGGCGCTCTTCTCCAATACCACGGGCAACAACAATACCGCCAATGGCTATGCTGCGCTCTACTCCAACACCACCGGCTACGACAACGTCGCCGGCGGCTATTATGCGCTCTACGCCAACACAACCGGCTACGGCAACACCGCCGAGGGCTATTATGCGCTCCACGCCAACACCACCGGCACCGGCAATACCGCGCTCGGCTATCAGGCGCTCAAGGCGAGCACGGGCAGCAGTATCAACAATGCCGCACTCGGCACCTGGGCCCTGCTTGGGCTGACCTCCGGCAGCAACAACATCGCGCTGGGCTTCGGCGCCGGCAAGCTGACCAAGACCGGCAACAACGACATCTATATCGGCCATGCCGGGATCAACGGCAGCGAGAGCAACGTCACCCGCATCGGCACCGGGCAGACCGCGGCCTTCATCGCCGGCATCGCCGGCCACGCGCTGTCGGGCGCGACGGTAGTCGTCAACTCCGCCGGGCAGCTCGGCGTCGTGACGTCCTCGGCGCGCTTTAAGAAAGACATCAAGCCGCTTGCCGGCTCGTCGGCTGGGGAAAAGCTCGCGCAACTGCGGCCGGTTTCCTTCCGCTACAAGAGCGAGCCGGCGGCGACGCATTACGGGCTGATCGCCGAGGAGGTCGCGAAGGTCATGCCGGAGCTGGTGGTGCGCGATAGCGCGCAGCGCCCGGACTCGGTGCAGTACATCGAGCTCGTCCCGCTGCTGCTGCAACAGTGGAAGGCCCAGCAGGCGTAGATCGCGCGGCTGCGAGCCGAACTGGCCGAATTGCGCCGGACGCTAGCGACGCGTCTTGCGAGCCTCGACGAAGCCGCAAGAGATGGCGGGGGCAGATAAGCAGAGTTATCGTCGCTAATTTCGACCCAATGCCGTGGCCTTCGCCTCGCGCTGGCGGTTGCCCTCAGCGCGGCGATGCGTCGCCCTACGCCCGCAGGACCCTTGTGTCGGCCCTTGTGGGCCAGCGCGTAGCCGCACGCATGGCTAAGCATGTGGGAATGGCCTTGAGCAGCTTTCGACGCTGTAACTACCGCTGGGCTTTTGACACAGCTGGAGTGTCCGGACGACGCGTCCGCGTACGCGTTTGCGGACTCGGACTGCCCCAAGTTCTGTCGTAAAAGCAGGTAGTTGTGATAAATTAATGCCCGCGGAGTGGAGCTGGTCGGAGTGGCAGGATTTGAACCTGCGACCCCCTCGTCCCGAACGAGGTGCGCTACCAGACTGCGCTACACTCCGACTGACGGCCGGTCTTATAACCCCGGCCCGTCTAAACGCAAGCTTGCGAGATGACCGCCGAGCCGGCAACACGGGTCTTCAAGGCCGACAGCCAAGCGATCGAGGCCGCCGCCCGCTGCCTCGCCGCCGGCGGGCTGGTCGCGTTCCCAACCGAAACCGTATATGGGCTCGGCGCCGACGCCGGCAATGGCGAGGCCATCGCGCGGCTTTATGCCGCCAAGGGCCGGCCGGCCTTCAATCCGCTGATCGCCCATGTGGCGGACATCGAGACCGCACGCCGGCTTGGCCGCTTCGATGCGACGGCCGAGCGGCTGGCGGCCGCGTTTTGGCCGGGGCCGCTGACCTTGGTGCTGCCGCGGCTGCCCGGCCGGGCCATCGCCGATCTCGCGCTCGCCGGACTCGACAGCGTCGCGTTGCGCGTGCCGGCGCATCCGGTGGCGCGCGCGCTGCTCAAAGCCTTCGGCGGACCGGTGGTGGCGCCGTCCGCCAATCGCTCGGGTCACGTGTCGCCGACCAGCGCGGCGCATGTGCTCGCCGACCTGCGCGGCCGCATCGACATGGTGATCGACGCCGGCCCCTGCCCGATCGGTGTTGAATCGACGATCGTCGCGTGCCTTGACGTACCGACCCTGCTGCGGCCCGGAGGCGTAGCGCGGGCCGAGATCGAGCGCGCGCTCGGCCGCGCGCTCGAGGTGGCGCCGCTCGAGCCGGCCGCGCCGCTAGCGCCGGGCATGCTGGCCTCGCACTATGCGCCGAAGGCGCGGTTGCGGCTTGATGCCGAGGCGCCGCAACCGGGCGAAGCTTTGCTCGCCTTCGGCCCAGCCCCGCAATTTTCCGGACCCACGCTTAACCTGTCGCCGCGCGGCGACCTCATCGAAGCGGCGGCCAACCTGTTTTCGCATTTGCGCGCCCTGGACGCTTCCGGTGTCAACTGCATCGCGGTTATGCGATTGCCGCACGAAGGGCTGGGCGAGGCGATCAACGACCGGCTCGCGCGCGCCGCGGCGCCGAGAACTGGAAACTCATAAATGAAGCCGCAATTCAGCCGCGCTCCCGCTCCCGAGTTGCTTCCTCGCTTCGCGGCCATCGTCGGCGAGAAATACGCGATCACCGATCCGGCGACGCTCGAGCCCTATCTGATCGAAGGCCGCGGCGTCTATCACGGCCGCACTTCCATGCTGCTGCGCCCCGGCTCGGTGGATGAGGTCAGCGCGATCCTCAAGCTGGCCAACGAGACCGGCACGCCGCTGGTGCCGCAGGGCGGCAACACCGGCCTGGTGGGCGGACAAATTCCCTTCGACGGCGAATTGCTGCTCTCGCTAACCCGCCTCGACAGGATCCGCGAGGTCGATCCGCAGTCGAACACCATCACCTGCGAAGCCGGCGTGGTGCTGCAGAAGGCGCAAGAAGCGGCGGCCCGCGCCGACCGGCTGCTGCCGCTCTCCCTCGGCGCGGAGGGAAGCTGCACCATCGGCGGCAATCTCTCCAGCAATGCCGGCGGCACCGGCGCGCTCGCCTATGGCATCGCGCGCGAACTGATGCTCGGCGTCGAAGTCGTGCTGGCCGACGGGCGCGTACTAAACCTGTTGCGCAAGCTGAAGAAAGACAATACCGGCTACGACCTTCGCCACATCTTTGTTGGCGCCGAAGGCACGCTCGGCGTCATCACCGCGGCCGTGCTCAAATTGTTTCCGCGCCCGCGCGCGGTGGAGACCGCCTTCGTCGGCATGGAATCGCCGGCCGCCGCGCTCAATCTCCTTAATCGCGCGCAGACGCGCGCCGGCGGCACGGTGACGAGCTTTGAGCTGATCTGCCGCGCGGTGATCGACTTCGCCCTGCGCCGCGCCCACGGCGTGCGCGATCCGCTCGAGCGCGTGCATCCTTGGTATGTGCTCATTGAGGTTTCGTCACAGCACGCGGAGGGCTTGCGCGAAAGCGTGGAGAACCTTTTGGCCGAGGCGATCGAGCAAGGCATCGTCACGGACGCCACCATCGCGACGAGCCTCGACCAGCAGCGCGCGTTCTGGCATTTGCGCCACATACTCCCGGAGGCGCAAAAGCCGGAAGGCGGCTCGATCAAGCATGATGTCGCGGTGCCGGTTGCGGCGGTGCCGGAGTTCCTCGCCGAGGCAAGCGCCGCCGTGAAAGCGCTGGTCCCCGGCTGCCGCCCGGTGCCGTTCGGCCACCTCGGCGACGGCAACATCCACTTCAACGTCACCCAGCCCGCCGGCGCCGATAGCGCGCAATTTCTGGCGCGCTGGGATGAGATGAACGCGGCGGTGAACAAAATCGTGCTCCGGCTCGGCGGCTCGATCTCGGCCGAACACGGCATCGGCAAGCTCAAGCGCGACTCGCTCGCCAAAGTGAAGGACCCGGTGGCGCTCGAGTTGATGCGCGACCTGAAGCGCATGCTCGATCCGAACGGGATATTGAACCTGGGGAAGGTGTTATAGCCACGCGGCGTCAGCAGGAACCTTGAAATGGAATCTTATTGAGTTCACATTACTGTTTTGAAGCTCATCTCAGCCAAGCAATGAAACGCGAAGAAGTCATCGCTAAACTGAAGGATGCCGAACCGGCGCTGCGCGGCTTCGGAGTTTCGGCGCTTTATCTGTTCGGCTCCCACGCTCGAGATGAGGCAGACACGAACTCAGACGTGGACGTGTTCATCGATAAGGACAAATCGCGCCACTTTGGTTTTGACGAATTCATGGATGTATATTTCCTGCTCAAACAGCGCCTGGGCGAAAATGTCGATTACGGGACTCGGGAAGGTTTGCACCCGGTTTTACGTGCGTCTATCGAGCAGGAAGCCGTGCGCGTGTTCTGATGCCGCCGCGCTCTCCCCGCGTCTGGCTGATCGATATCCGCACTGAAATCGCCGGCATTCAAGAGTTGACCAAGGATGCGGACCTCCGAACTTTTGCAGCCAGCTGGGCGATGCAGCGCGCCGTGCAGCATGCGCTTTTGATCGTTGCGGAAGCTGCGAAGCACTTGCCCCCTTCACTGAAGGACACGCAACCGCAGGTGCCTTGGGAAAAGATCCATGGTCTTGGCAACATCCTTCGCCACGAATACAGGCGCGTCGATCCGGAAGTCCTTTGGTCGGTCATAACCGAGCGCCTGACCGATTTGGACAATTGACCGAATTGCTGGGCAAATTTCCGCAATGAGAAAAGGTTGATCGTGAGTAAGCCTCGTTCTGTCGCGGAAATTTTTGGTTGGATCAAAACAAGGACGCTTGGCCGCTATCTTTTCTGGTGTGTGCGATTTCTCCAGCTTTCGTCGGCGACGTGATCGCCGCCGGTTCTCGTTCGGCCGGCCCGATCGGCTCGATCAGCTTCGGATTGTCGTTGGCGGTGCGATTGACAGCTGTGGAAATTTCGTAAGGCTCCAGTACATTCTCCGGCGCCGGCTGGATCAGCGCCTCGGCGGTCTTGGCGTCGACCTCGGCGCAGTTGAGCCAGAGATCAAAAGCTTCCGGCGGGACGATCACCGGCATGCGGTCGTGTATAGGGCCCAGCAGCCGGTTGGCGCGGGTGGTCACGATGGCCGCGGTTTCCATTTCCTCGCCATTTGGTCCGCTCCAGCACTCCCACAGCCCGGCGAAGGCGAGCGGCGTGCCCGATTTGGCGCGCACATAGTATGGCTGCTTGCGCCCGGCGACCGCCTTCCATTCGTAGAAGCCGTCGGCCGGAATGAGGCAGCGCCGCCGCTTCATGGCGGCGCGGAAGGCCGGCTTGTCGCAGACCGATTCGCCGCGCGCATTGATCAGCAGCGTGAAGCTCTTGGGATCCTTGACCCAGGACGGCAGCAATCCCCAGCGCACCAGCGCGAATTGCCGCTTGCCTTCGTTCAGCCGCACGATGGCGATCGGCTGGGTCGGGGCGATGTTATAGCGCGGCGGGAAATTGGGCTGCTCCTCGTAGCGGAACAGCGCGCGCAGCGCTTCCGGCGCCGAGGTGAGCGTATAGCGGCCGCACATCTTAAGAGATCCTTAATTTGTTCGGTTAATCATACCTTAACCGCGCACTATAATAACACTCATCGTCGGTGGAATGTGATCGGTAGGGCTCGATGACATATCATAACGGCGCTGAAGCATTGCAAGCGGTCGAGGATTGGGCAAACGGCGGGACCGGCACTGCCGCTCGCCTGGCCGACGCCAATATCAATCCGGTCACCGGGCTTGCGACCGACTATCTCAATCATTTCAGCGAGGCGATCATGCTGCTCGAAATGCTTTCGAGCTGCTCGGATTGCACCGAGGAATTCCTAGCCTGGCGGCCGCTGAGCTATCGCGAGCATTTCAGCGCCTCGCACTTCAAGGACCGTCAGCTGGCGATCGAGGCCTATGAGACGGCCGACCCGGCCCTGCGCGGGTGGCTCGACACGATTACCGGTACGATGACCGCTGCGCTCGTGACAACTGGCGTGGCGCTACGCTCCAATCCGCCGCCGGAGGCCGCCGCCGCGCTCGCCGAAAGCGTCAGCACCTGGCTCAAGTCGCTAGTCGCGCGCGCCGGCGCCGTGATCAACGGAGAAAACGACATGCTTCGCGCGGGCACGGCGCAGGCCGACGTCGACGTGTTGATGAATCGCTGACGGCCGTGGATGACGCCCGCAGCTACCCGCAGCGGCCAATTCTCGCGGTCAGCGCCGCCGTCGTGCGCGACGGCAAGGTGCTGGTGGTGCGCCGCGCGCGGACACCGGCGCGGAACCTCTACACCTTTCCCGGCGGCGCGGTGGAAATCGGCGAAACCTTGACCGAAGCGGTGACCCGCGAGGTGCATGAGGAAACCGCGCTTAAGATCGAGCCGGTCGCCCTCGCCGGCCACCGCGAGGCGATCGTGCGTGACGCCGAGGGCCGCGTCGAGCGCCATTTCGTTATTCTCTGCTTTGCCTCGCGCTGGCTCGCCGGCGAGCCGGCGCTCAACGAGGAGCTCGACGACGCGCGCTGGCTCGTTCCGGCCGAATTGTCAGGCTTGCGCACGACCGAGGGACTTGCCGAGATCGCCGCTGCTGCGGTCGAGCGGCTCGGTCAGATTTCGCCCTAAAATCGGCGTCTTGCATATGCATCGCCTGAATTGCATATCATCGCGCATACCGACAGATTGGCCCGCGTGAAGAAATTCCTCATTGCCATTGCGCTGCTTGCCTGCCTCGCCGCACAGCCATTGCGCGCGCAGGAAGAGCGCCCGGCGCCGTTCGACGGCGACCTGCAAAGGCTCGCCGAGATTCTCGGCGCGCTGCATTACCTGCGCGGGGTCTGCGGCGCCAACGAGGGACAAAAATGGCGCAATGAGATGCAGGCGCTGATCGACGCCGAGGCCCCCGAGGGCGAGCGCCGGCGCAAGATCGTGGCGAGCTTCAATCGTGGTTACCGCGGCTTCCAGCAGACCTATCGCACCTGCACGCCGGCTGCCTCGCTCGCCATCCACCGCTATTTCGAAGAAGGCGCCAAGATCGCCCGTGATATTACCGCGCGCTACGCGAATTAGCCCGCGGCACATTAACCTTTCTTAAAAGTGCGGCCTTTCGCGCCCGCGCCTGCATGCTAACGTCCGCGTTGCATTTGGGGCGCGCCGTCGACTGGCGTGGCGGGACGAAGCCGGCGATGAACACCGAAGAGCCTTCAACCTTTGCACGCGACTCCGCCGCTGATCGCGAGCAGAAGCTTGTCGCGCTCGGCTATCTGCAGGAAGCCTGGGCGGAAGCGCGGCTCGACGGGGTCGACGGCGATTGTCTGGCGCAGGCCTGCCTGTTTGCCGCTTTGGCTGAATTCGTTTCTACCTATGGCGAGGAAGCGGCCGCCGAATTCGCCGAGGGCTTGAGCGCGCGCATCCGCAACGGCGAGTTCTCGCTCGAGCAGCGGTGGCAGTAGCCGGAACGGGAAACGTTGCGCGGCGGCCAACGCTTAGAAGACTGACGCGTTTGTCTTTCGGATGGCGCACCCACCCCTCTGCGATTCGGCCAGAAATGAGGAGCCGCCACAGCCGCAATTCGCAAGCGCAAGGCGCAAGGCGCAAGCGCCAGGCCTGTTTAGAGAAAGCATTTTACTGCATGATGATGACCGCGCTGATGAGCGCGCAAGGGGGCGACCATTGCAATTCGGTCATCTTTGACGAGCGCTCGGCGTGTATCACTTAGTTTATGCGACAATTGAGGAGATGCGCCATGAAGAAAATCGAAATCTTGTTTGTCGCGTTGACCATTGTGCTCATCGCAATATCGTCGACTAAGCCGGCTCAGGCCCTGAACGGCCGTTCTTGGGTTTCAGGCACCGGCAGCGGCACCGACTGTACCCGCACTTCCCCATGCGCCGATTTTCAGACTGCCCATGACGCAACCATTGATGGAGGAGAAATTGCCTGTCTCGATCCCGGTGACTTCACGTTCTTTACGCAACTGACCATCACCAAGTCGATCACCATCGACTGCGGCGGAACGCTCGGGGTATACGAGTTTCACCACATCCAGATCAACGCCGCCGGAAAGATCGTGCGGCTTCGCAATCTCTCCATCGAAGGATTGCCAGGCGGCGACGGCGTCGCAATCAACTTCGTCAACGGCGCCGCCTTGTATATGGAAAACTGCACCATCTTCGGCTGGCAAGCAAACGACGGCAGTGGCAACGGCATTCTGTTTAGCCCGCCCGCAGGAGTCACTGCCAAGCTTGTCGTGACCGACAGCGTCATAGAGAATAACGGAACGAGCTCCGGCGGCGGAATCGTTATCAAGCCTGCCTCGACAGCCGTGGCCGATGTCACGATCGAGCGAACCAAAGTTGAGAACAATGTCTATGGTTTCTTCGCCACCAGCGCTAACGGAGGAACCATACGCGGTGTAGTGCGCGACAGCGTGGTATCGGGCAATTCGGCATTCGGCATCACCGCTCTCGGTTCAGCTGCAAAACTTTTGATCGAGAATACGACGGTCGTGCGTAATCAATTCGGGCTCGTGGCAGAGAACGGCGCCAGCGTGCTGGTAAGTCACTCCAGCATCGCACTCAATCAACAAGGACTGTTGACAAGCGGCGGCGGCACGCTCTCCTCGTTCAAGAACAACAACCTCAGCGGCAATACGACGGGCAACGGCCCGTTCACGGCGACCATCGCGCAGCAATAGGGAAGACCACTGACCTCCGAATCACACCCGCCGTCCGGAGCGTCACTTTGCTTTATTCTTGGGCGTCAATGTAGCGTTCCGCCGGCGCTGTGGCGGCGCGCCTTGTGTCCGCTCGGCCGCGGCCAACGTCTCCCGAAAGCGCACGCGCTCACCCTAGGCGGACGTCGCGTGGAGGCCATACCACATCACTTGTGCCCGCAGGTGCCGACTGGCGAGTCGGTTACATCGACGCCGTGATAGGCGTCCAGCCCCAGCGCGCGGCGTAATCTGCGCCGCTCGACTAAGCCCAACGTCTGCACCCCCTCTGCCAAAATGGTACGACGGAGCTATTCTATCCTTCGGCACAGACTGTGCCTCGCAGCAACGCAATAGGGGGTGATCATGAGCAAGAAGACTGCATCGGTTTTCGCGACGATGGTCCTGGCGTTTATGTTGATCGGTGCCGCGCCCTGCCACGCCCAGACTCACAAATACGTGGCATCGTTCGGAGATGATGCCAATGGGTGCGACATCTCGGCGCCATGCCGTACTTTCGGGAGAGCAGTCTCTCAGAGCGGATTATATGGCGAAGTCAGCTGCCTCGACGCCGGCATTGTCGATACCGCCGTCGTCTCAATCAGCAGCTCCATTACGATCGATTGTACCGGCTTTCCGGCCGTCGTCTCGTTCGTCACGATCAAGGCCAACGGGCCCGCCGATTTTTTTACCGTGACCCTGCGCAATCTGACGATAAGTCCGCTAGGCAGCGCATCAACTCAACCCGGTATTGACGTCCAAAGCGGCGGCGCGGTGTCCGTAGAAAATTGCGTCATTGCGGACCAAGTCAATGCGTATTCCTTCAATAACGATAATATTGGCATTCACATTGCACCGACCAGCGGCACTGCGAAGGTGTTCGTCATCGACAGCGTAGTCAAGAACAATGGCAGATCAAACGTCGGCGGCGGCGGGATCGTTATCAAGCCTGCCTCGACAGCCGTGGCCGATGTCACGATCGAGCGAACCAAAATTGAGAACAATGTCTACGGTTTCTTCGCCACCAGTGCTAACGGAGGTACCATACGCGGCGTAGTGCGCGACAGCGTGGTATCGGGCAATTCGGCATTCGGCATCACCGCTCTCGGTTCAGCTGCAAAACTTTTGATCGAGAATACGACGGTCACGCGCAATCAATACGGCCTCGTGGCAGAAAACGGCGCCAGCGTGCTGGTAAGTCACTCCAGCATGGCACTCAATCAACAAGGACTGTTGACAAGCGGCGGCGGCACGCTCTCCTCGTTCAAGAACAACAACCTCAGCGGCAATACGACGGGCAACGGTCCGTTCACGGCGACCATCGCGCAGCAATAATGGGAACATTTATCGCTTCGGGCCGTGCAGATCGCCCGGAGCGCGTTGCGGCTGCCGATAGGGCGCTTCCACTACTTGGCCGCGTCTCGCATCTGCTCAGCCGCGGCCAAGCGTCTCCAGAAACCGCACGCACTCGCCCTGAGCGGGCGTTGCGAGGACGCCATCCCACATCGCCTTGTGTCCGCGCACAAAGGTGCCGACCGGCCAGCCGGTGACGGCGAAGCCGTCATACGGCGTCCAGCCTGCGCGCGCGGCGATCCAATCGTTACGGATCGTCTCGCGCCGCTTGAGATCGACCACCGTGAGATCGGCGTCATAGCCGGCCGCGATGCGCCCCTTGCCGGAGATGCCGAACACGCGCGCCGGCCCGGCGCTGGTGAGATCGACGAACCGCAAGAGCGACAACCGCCCGGCGTTCATATGGTCGAGCATGAGCGGCACGAGCGTCTGCACGCCGGCCATGCCGGAGGGGCTCGCCGGATAGGGCTTGGTCTTTTCCTCGCGCGTGTGCGGCGAATGGTCGGAGCCGATCGTGTCGGTGACGCCCTGTGCGATGCCATGCCAGAGGCCGGCGCGGTGTTCGGCGTCGCGAATCGGCGGATTAAGTTGCGCAAGCGTGCCGAGGCGCTCGTAGCATTCCGGCGCGGCGAGCGTGAGATGCGCGGGCGTCGCCTCGGCCGTTGCAATGTCCTTGTGCTCGGCGAGGAAGGTGGCCTCCTCTTTGCTGGTGACGTGCAGCACGTGTACCCGCTTGCCGGTCGCGCGCGCAAGCGCGATCAGCCGCTGCGTGCCCTTGAGGGCGGCGGTCGCGTCGCGCCAGACCGGATGCGAGCGCGGGTCGCCCGCAATCCGCAAGTTCATGCGCTCGCGCAGGCGATATTCGTCCTCGCAATGGAAGGCGGCGCGGCGACCGATGCTTTCAAGCACCGCGCGCACGCCTTCATCGTCCTCGATCAGCAGCGAGCCGGTGGAAGAGCCCATGAACACTTTTACGCCGGCGGCGCCGGGCAGCCGCTCCAGCTCGCCCAAGTCTCTGGTGTTCTCGCGCGTCGCCCCGACATAAAAAGCGAAATCGCAATGCATGCGGTGATGCGCGCGCTTGACCTTGTCGGCGAGCGCCTCGGCCGTCGTGGTCGCAGGCTCGGTATTCGGCATCTCGAACACCGCGGTGACGCCGCCGAGCACGGCGCCGCGTGAGCCGCTTTCCAGGTCCTCCTTGTGGGTCAAGCCGGGCTCGCGGAAATGCACGTGGCTGTCGATCACGCCGGGCAACAGGTGCAGGCCGCGGCAGTCGATCACCTCCCCGGCCGCGGCACGCGAAAGATCGCCGATCGCGGCAAAGCGGCCGCCCCGGACGCCGAGGTCGCGCAGGCCCTCGCCGTCCTGATTGACGACGGTGCCGCCCTTGAGGATGAGATCGTAGGTTTCGGCCATATTTTCGCGGCTTGAGGTTGCCGCAACAGCGCTTACGTTTCGCCGCGAGTTCTGGCAATAGACTAGATGGACAGGCATTGCATGCAGGCAGCGCTTCTTCCCGAACGCGGCGTGGTCAAGGTGGCCGGCGACGATGCCCGGCGCTTTCTCAACGGGCTCGCCACCAACGATATCGGCAAGGTCTCGCCCGGCAAGCCGCGCTTCGCCGCGCTGTTGACGCCGCAGGGCAAAATCATCGTCGATTTCGTCGTCGCCGAAGCGCCGGCCGAGGACGGCGGCGGCTTCTTTCTCGATTGCCCGCGCGCGCTGGCCCTGGACTTGGTAGCCAAGCTCAACTTCTACAAACTGCGCGCCAAGGTCCTCTGTGAGGATCTTTCGGAGGTGCTCGGCGTCATGGCGGTCTGGAATGGCAGCGGGGATAGCGAGTACGGCCTCTGCTACCCCGATCCTCGCCTACCGGCGCTCGGCATGCGCGTCATGCTGCCGCCGCATCTCGCCGCCGAGGCGGCGGCCGATCTCGGCGCTGAGTTGGTGGATGCCGCAGCATACGAAGCGTACCGCATCACGCTCGGCGTGCCGCGCGGTGGTGAGGACTTCGCCTATGGCGATACGTTTCCGCATGAGGCCGACATGGATCAATTGAACGGCGTCGATTTCGACAAAGGCTGCTATGTCGGCCAGGAGGTGGTTTCGCGTGTCGAGCACCGCGCGAGCGCGCGCAGCCGCCTGGTGCCGATTGCGTATGATGAGTTCGCGCCTGCGTCCGGCGCGCCGATCGTGGCCGGCGAAAAGGAAGTCGGTACGCTCCGCTCGGCCGCTAAAGGTCGCGGTCTGGCGATGGTGCGGCTTGACCGCGTCGCCGACGCGCTCGCCGCCGGCACGCCGCTCAGCTGCGGCAATATTCCGCTGCAGCTGGTGAAGCCGGATTGGGCGCGCTTTGCTTGGCCGGGAGAAGGCAAAGCCGCAACATGAGCGCGCCACATCTTCATCCCGACAACCTCCCCCGCTGCCCCTGGCCCAGGCAGGATCCGATCTACCTCGCCTATCACGACGAGGAATGGGGCGTGCCGGAATATGACGACCGCGCGTTGTTCGAGAAGCTCATCCTCGACGGCTTCCAAGCCGGGCTGTCGTGGATTACCATTTTGCGCAAGCGGGAGAATTTCCGCCGCGCCTTCGACGGTTTCCAGCCGGAGAAGATCGCGCGCTACACGCCGAAGAAGATCGAGCGGCTGCTGCAGGACACCGGTATCGTGCGCAATCGCGCCAAGATCGAGGGCACGGTCGCCTCGGCGCGCGCCTGGCTGAAGATCATGGAGAGCGGGCCGGGATTTTCGCGGCTGTTGTGGGATCGCCTCGATGGCCGGCCGCAGCAGAACAAGTTCCGCAGCATGACACAGGTGCCGGCGGAAACCGAAGTGTCGCGGGCGATTTCCAAAGAGCTCGCCGGCCACGGCTTCAAATTCGTCGGCCCGACCATCGTCTATGCCTTTATGCAGGCGGTCGGCATGGTCAACGACCATCTGGTGACCTGCCACCGCCACGCCGCGGTGGCCAAGCTCGCCGGGCGCTCATGAGCAGGCTGCGTAGCGTCAGCAAACGCGCCGGGCCTGCGGCGGCGCGCGCCTGGCAGCGTATGCTGTCCGGGCGGCGGCTCGACCTGCTCGATCCCTCGCCGCTCGACGTCGAGATCGAGGACATCGCCCACGGGCTGGCGCGCGTCGCCCGCTGGAACGGGCAGACCAAAGGCGCGCACATTTATTCAGTCGCGCAACATGCGTTGCTGGTGGAAGCGCTGGCGCGCGCCAAGGTGCCGCGGCTTGACCGCAGCGCCCGCCTCGCCGTGCTGTTGCATGACGCGCCGGAATACGTAATCGGCGACATGATCTCGCCGTTCAAGGCGGTGATCGGCGACAGCTACAAGGCGGTGGAACGCCGCCTGCTCGCCGCCGTCCATCTGCGCTTCGGCTTGCCGGCCAAGCTGCCGCAACCTCTGCAGGCGCTGATCAAGGCTGCCGACCGCAGCGCGGCCTACCTGGAGGCGACACAACTCGCGGGTTTCGAGCGGGCCGAGGCGCGGCGCTTCTTCGGCCCGCCGCCCAAATTCTCCGCCGCGATGGAACGCGACTACCTGACGCCCTGGCCGGCAAGCGCCGCCGAAGAGCGCTATCGCGAGCGCTTTGAGAAACTAATGCGGGACTAGAAGAATTCGTTGCCCCGCTCGTCCTCGCGAAAGCGGGGACCCAGCGCGAGAAACTGATGATTCGCGTATTCCCGGGGCTGGAATCCCGCTTGCGCGAGAATGAGCGGAATCTGGATGGCTTAACGGTGATGCCCTCGCGCTTTGCATTCCGCGCCGGCCGTCATAGATATGAGATGAACCTCGGGTCTATTGCCGCACCATGATTCACGTCTGCTCGCTCGCGCGCCTGCACGCCACCGTCGACGAAACCGGCGCGCGCCATATCGTGACGCTCTTGCGGCTGGCCGACCGAGTCGAGCGTCCGCGCCACATCGCGCCGGAGAATCACCTGGTGCTGGCGGTCGACGACATCTCGATGCCGATTGACGGCTACACCCTGCCGGCGGACGAACACGTCAAACAATTGATCGATTTCGTCGGCAAGTGGAACCGCGCCACGCCTTTGGTGGTGCACTGCTATGCCGGCATCAGCCGTTCCACCGCCGGCGCCTTTGTCGCGGCCTGCACGCTCAATCCGCAGCGCGACGAATTGCAGATCGCCCGCGCCATCCGGCGCGCCTCGCGCACCGCGCAGCCGAACGCGCGCATCGTGTCGGTTGCCGACCGTCTGCTCAAGCGCGAGGGCCGCATGGTGCGCGCGATCGAGACCATCGGCCCCGGCATGGCCGCCCTGGAAGGCGAACCGTTCCGGCTCGACCTGCGCTAGCCCACAGCGTCCACAGCCCCGTATCCGATCGGCCCGCCGCCGACTACCATGGCTGCGACCGAATTGCCGGGGGCGGGCAATGGACGAAATCTCTTTGGTCGTGCTGGCGATCCTGCTGGTCCTGGCATTCCCAATTGTTTCCATAGTCGCGCTGGTAACGACGCTGAACGCGCGCGAGCGCTTGCGCCGGTTGCAAGCGCGCGTCGAGGCGCTTGAAGCAATCCGCCCTCCGGCAGCCGGCGCGGCGCCCCAGCCGGCAGCGGCACCACAACCGGCCGCGCCCGCCGCAGCGCCAAGCCCGACCATCGAAACGCATCGCGCGGGGTCGATCGCACCGCCGGCAGCACCCGCCCGCGCGGCTCCGCCGCCTCCCCCACCTAGGCCGCCAACGCCTCCGCGCGCCGCCCCGGCGCCCACGTTCGAAGAGCGATTCGGCACCCAATGGGTCGTGTGGATCGGCGGACTGGCGCTGGCGCTCGGTGGAATTTTTTTGGTGCGTTATTCGGTCGAGCAAGGCTTGCTCGGGCCGGGCGTGCGCATCTTCCTTGCGGCGATTTTCTCTTGCCTCTTAATCGCCGCCGGTGAATGGGCGCGGCGCAACGAAATCGCCGCCGGCATCGTTGCGATTCCGGCACGGCACATTCCGGGCATCCTTACCGCGGCGGGTACCGTCGCCGCCTACGCCACCGTCTACGCCGCTTTCGCGCTTTATGATTTCCTGTCGCCGCTCGCGGCGTTCATGCTGATGGGCCTCGTCGCCTTGGCGACGCTTGCCGCCGCGCTGCTGCACGGGCCGGCGCTTGCCGGGCTAGGACTTGCCGGCGCGTTTGTCACGCCGGCGCTGATTCCATCCGATAGGCCCAACTATTGGGCGCTCTATGCCTATCTCGCCGTGGTCACCGCCGCCGCCTTTGCGCTGGCGCGCATGCGGCTGTGGCGCTGGCTTGCCATCACCGCGGTAGTGCTGGGCGCGCTTTGGACGATCCCGGGCGTCGATTATCCGCACGTCGATGCGCTGGCGGGCCATCTCTTTCACGTGATGGCCGGCTTCGTGCTGGCCGCCGTGCTGATCGTGAGTGGATTGCTTTATGGCCCAAGCGCCGAACCCGGAAAGATCGACGGAATTTCCTCCGGCGCCATCGCCGCCTATTTGGCGGCCGCGACCATGCTAGTCGTTGCCAGCGTGCACGACACTGCAGCGCTCACGGTCTTCACGGCACTCAGCGCCGCAACGGTCGGCATCGCCTGGCGAACGGAAGCCGCGCTCTGGGCACTGCCGGCCGCCGGATTGATGACGCTCCTGGTGATGCTGCATTGGGCCGTACCCAACTACGTCGATCCTTTGATTCTCCCCGCCGGCGTCACGGCTGGCGCCATTCCCGGGCCGCCGACCGGGATCTCTATGCACATCGTTGTGGGCGCTGCATTGGCGGGGCTGTTCGGCCTCGTAGGCTTTGCCGCGCAAGGGCGCTCGGAAAATCCGCTGGTCGGACTAATCTGGAGCGCGATCGCGACGGCAGCGCCTATAGCCATCCTGATCGCGCTCTATATGCGCATTGCGCAGTTCGACCGTTCTATTCCGTTCGCCGGGCTCGCGCTGCTGCTCGCCGCGCTTTACGGCTATGCGACGGAACTGTTGAGCAAACGCGCGCCGCGTCCCGGCCTTGCCGGCTCGGCCGCGGTGTTCGCGACCGGCGCGGTCGCTTCGCTCGCGCTGACGCTGACTTTCGCGCTCGACAAAGGCTGGCTCACTGTCGGCCTTGCGCTGATGGTGCCGGGCATCGCCTGGGTCTCGCAGCAGCGCCCGCTGCCGGCCTTGCGCTATCTCGCGGCGGCCATGGCCGCTCTGGTCGTGCTGCGCGTCGGCTCCGAGCCGCGCATTGTCGGCGACGAAGTCGGCTCAACGCCAATCTTCAACTGGCTGCTCTATGGCTATGGCGTGCCGGCGGCTTCGTTCTGGTATGCCGGCCGAGCGCTGCGGCGCCGCGCTGACGACGCGCCGGCGCGCGCGGTCGATGCCGCGGCGATTCTTTTCAAGGTGCTGCTCGCGTTTATGGAAATTCGCCATTTCATGACCAATGGCGATGTCTACCGACAATCCTCCTCGCTCGCCGAAGTCGCGCTGCAAGTGTCCGTCGGCCTCGCTTTGACCATTGGGCTGGAACGCTTGCGCCTGCGCAGCGGCAGCATCGTGCATAATGTCGGTGCGCTGCTGGTCGCCGCGCTGACTTTGGCGGCGATCGTGGTCGACCTGGGCGTGCTGGTGAACCCCCTGTTCAGCGACGAGCGGATCGATGGCGCGGTTTTCAATTTGGTCCTGCTCGGCTACGGAATTCCCGCAGTGCTGGCGGCCACCCTTGCGCTTGTCTCGCGCGAGAGCCGGCCGCTGGGGTATCGTGCCGTCGCGGCGACAACGGCCGTGGGTCTCGCGCTTATCTATCTCTCGCTGGAAGTTTGCAGGCTGTTCCAAGGGCCGGTACTCGCGCTCGGCCCGGCAAGCGACGCCGAGCAATATACTTATTCCGCGGTGTGGCTGGCCTTCGGCGTGCTGCTGCTGATCGCCGGCTTCCTGTTGCGCTCGCAGCCGGCGCGGCTTGCCTCCGCCGCGGTGGTTGCGCTCACTATCGGCAAGGTGTTCCTCGTCGACATGGCGGGGCTGACCGGCATTTACCGCGCGCTGTCCTTCATTGGCCTCGGCGCGGTGCTGGTCGGAATCGGCTGGCTCTATCAGCGCATGCTGTTTCACCCCGCTAGGCCGGCCATGCCGCAGCCGGCCGGCGCGGCGAATGATTAAAACCGCTCAAAAGCGGTTGGCCGGTATCTTGAAATAGCTGTGCCCGTCGCTTTCCGGCTCGGGCAACCGCCCGCCGCGCAGATTGACCTGCAGCGCGAAGAGCATGCGGTCGGGCAATGGTAGCGTCTTGTCGCGCTCGTTGCGCAACTTGACGAATTGCTCCTGCGGGACTCCGTCTTTGACGTGGATGTTCTTGGCCTTGTGCTCAGCGACGCTCGCCTCCCATTCCGGCGCGCGTCCGCCGGGACAATAGTCGTGACCGACGAACAGGCGCGTGGCGTCCGGCAAGGCGAGGATCGCGCGGATCGATCGATAGAGCGTGGCGGCGTCGCCGCCGGGGAAATCGGCACGCGCCGTGCCGGAGTCCGGCTGCATCAGCGTGTCGTGCACGAAGGCCGCGTCGCCGCCGACCACGTATGTGATCGAGCCGAGCGTATGGCCGGGCGACAGCATGACGCGCACGCCGAGCGAGCCGATCTTGAAGGTATCGCCGTCGGCGAACAGCCGATCGAAGGCGGCATCGATGTCGAAGGCGCTCGGCGGGTGATAGAAGGCGCGCCAAAGCTCGGCGATGTCGCACACTTTCGCGCCGATCGCCTGCGGGCAGCCAAGCTTCAGCTTGAGATAGGCGGCCGCCATGAAATGGTCGGCGTGCGGATGGGTATCCAGGATCCATTCCACCGCCAAACCGCGTTCCTGCACATGCGCCAGAATTTCCTCGGCCGCGCTCGTGCCGGTGCGTGCGCTTCTCGGGTCAAAATTCCAGACCGCATCGACGATCGCGGCTTTGCTGGTGGCGGGATCGCTCACCACGTATTGGATGCTGCCGGTGTCGGGTTCGTAGAAGCCGGTCACCTCGGGCGAATCGGGACCGCGCGATCGGCTGGTCTGCTGTTGGCTCATGCGTTTCCCCGCGCTTGATTGCAGGAACAGCGGCGTCTCGCCGCATGGCGCTAACGCAGATCGCAGCCTTTTCGCTACAAAGATTTCCGCCCGGCGGCCGCACCAGGCCGTCCAATAATCGGCGGCGGCTAGTTGTTATCTGCGGTCACCGAGGGGCGCAGGCGCACGCGGCTGTCGCTGTGCACACGGTGCGAGGTGCGCACCACATGCGCCCGCCCATGATGGCGGGTGAAGTCGCAATAGGCAAAGCCAAGCCCTGAAATCGAGCCGCGGAAGCTGTCGGCGCTGGTGCGCTCCAGGTAAAAGCAGGGCTGGATCGGCAAGCCGCGCAACGTCGCGCAGACCCGTTCGCCGTCGACATGCAAAGTATTGGTTGGCAGGGCGGCATAGCGCACCGGCCCGCTGCCCTGGAATTGGATCGAGCCGGCCACCGACCCGTCGGTGCGGACGCGGCCTTCGCCCGTCGTCCCTTCGAAGCATGTGTAATGGAACAGCTTGCCGATGACGAAATGGCGCGCTTCCTGCGCCGTCATCTCGCCAGCCGCCGCCGGCAGCGCGGCCAGCAGACCGGCTGCCACCACAATCTCCCGAACCATTCCCGCCACTCCGACTGACGCCACCGGCTTATCGAACCCTTGGCCTGTTTTTCAAGCCTAGCCGATTATGCCGGCCTTTGGTCGACAAATCCTGAACATCGTTTACCCGATTTTGACCACGATTCGCCCGCGCACCTGCCCGGCAAGAATGAGCGGAGCGGCCGCGAAAACTCCGGAAAGCGGGATTTCGCTGGTCATCGCGGCAAGTTTTTGGCGGTCCAGGTCGCTTTCCAGACGTTTCCAGGCCTCCCGACGGCGGTCAATCCGGCACATGACCGAATCGATGCCGTAAAGACACACCCCGCGAAGAATAAATGGGGCGACCCAGCCGGGCAGGTCCATGCCGCCGGCTAATCCACAGGCCGCCACCGCGCCGTCATAGCAGGTCATCGACAGCAGGTTGGCAAGCATCGTCGAGCCGACCGCGTCGATGCCGCCGGCCCAGCGTTCCTTGGCGAGCGGCTTCGGCGTCCCGGCAAGCTCCTTGCGCTCGACGATCTCGGCGGCGCCTAAGCCTTTGAGATAATCGGCTTCCTGCGGCCGCCCAGTGACCGCGCTGACGGTAAAGCCGCGTTTGGCGAGAATGGCCACGGCTACCGAGCCGACCCCGCCGGCGGCTCCGGTCACCACGATGGGTCCGCGCTCGGGCGTCAGCCCATGGCGCTCGAGCGCCATCACCGCCAGCATGGCGGTGTAGCCGGCAGTGCCGATCGCCATCGCCTCGCGCGCGCTCATGCTCGGCGGCAGCGGCACCAGCCAGTCGCCGTTCACCCGCGCCTTTTCGGCATAGGCGCCGAGATGGGTTTCGCCCAAACCCCAGCCGTTGAGGACCACCTTGTCGCCCGCCTTCCAAGCGGGATGGCTTGAGCTCTCGACGGCGCCCACGAGGTCGATGCCGGCAATCATCGGGAAGCGGCGGACCACGGGCGCCTTGCCGGTGACGGCGAGACCGTCCTTGTAATTGAGCGTTGAATATTCGACGCGGACGGTGACGTCGCCGTCCATCAGGTTGGCTTCAGCGAAATCGGTGAGCGCGGCCTTGGTGCCGCCGTCCGATTTCTCAATCACAATCGCTTTGAATTTTGCCACTTTGGCCTCGCCAATTCCGGCCATTCATGACGCGGCCTCGGCGCAGGCGCAAGTGTTGCAGTCGCGCAAAACGTATGCCGCTGCGCTGCTCTTGACATTCGCCATTCTGCGGATCAGTTTTTGCGCCGTCGGGCCATTTTGCAGTCGCCCGGCTCCCCAAGGCATTTCGCCCAAGCACTGCAGCTTGTCCGCTCGCGGACAGGCGCCTAATGGCGAAATGTCGATGCACGATGTTCGAATACTCTACCTGGGGCGCGGCCTTCGCGGCTTCGGCGACGGCTCTGCGACCATTATACTGCCGGCCTATTTGACCGCCATCGGTTACGGCCCGATTGCGATCGGCATCGTCGTCACCGCTTCGTTGCTCGGCACGGCGGTCTTCACTCTCGCCGTCGGCGTGATCGCGCCGCGTCACGATTTGCGCACGCTCATGTTGGCTGGCGCCCTGCTTATGGCATTCACCGGCCTAGCCTTCCCCAATATTCAGCATGTCGCCTTCCTAGCGCTCGTGGCTTTCGTCGGGACGATCAACCCTTCGACAGGCGATCTTGGCCTATTGATTCCGATCGAGCACGCAATGCTGGCGCGCGGCGTGTCCGATCAAGAACGCACGCACGCCTTTGCGCGCTACAGCCTAATCGGCGCGCTGTCGATGGCCGGCGGCACGCTGGCGGCGGCCGCGCCCGATATCCTGACGCGCGCCGGCGTGGAGCAACCCGTTGCATTCAAGCTGATGTTCTATGCCTATGCCGCGCTAGGCCTTGTTTGCGTCGCACTCTATCGACAATTGCCGCACGCACGCATGACCGACCGTGGCAAGCAAGCGCCGCTCGGGCCGTCACGCGGCCTCGTCTACAAACTCGCCGCGCTATTCAGCCTTGACGCTTTCTCCGGCGGTTTCGTCGTGCAGTCGCTGCTCGCGCTTTGGCTGTTCGAACGCTTCGATCTCTCGATCTCGAGCGCGGGGGCATTTTTCTTCTGCGCCGGCACGCTCAGCGCCTTCTCCTATCCGGTGGCGGCGCGGCTGGCGCGCCGCATCGGGCTCATCAATACGATGGTTTTCACGCATATCCCATCGAGCATCTTCCTTATCCTCGCGGCTTTATCGTCCAACCTCTACTTAGCTCTCGGCTTGCTGCTGCTGAGGTCTGCGCTATCGCAAATGGATGTGCCGACGCGGACTTCGTACGTGATGGCGGTGGTGACGCCAGCGGAGCGGGCGACGGCAGCCAGCGTCACGGCTGTGCCGCGCAGTCTGGCATCCTCGGTCAGTCCCATCTTCGCCGGTGCGCTTTTGACCACGGCTTTGCCGGGCCTTCCGCTTATCGTGTGCGGCATCGGCAAGATCGTCTACGACCTCGCCCTGCTCTACTCGTTCCGACGCATCAAGCCGCCCGAAGAAATCCGTCCAACCATCTCAAAATGATCGTCAGGGAGAAGCAGCATGAAATGGATCACGCGCGAACATGTGAAGGTCGATCGCGTCGCCTGCCCGTGGTTGATCAGGAAATTCGTCGACCAGGATGCGGAGTTTGTTTTCGTTCCGGCCGACAAAGTATTGGACGAGGCCAGGCGCCTGCAAGCCACCCCTTATGATGTGAAAGACGTCGAACTTGGCCACCACGGCAAAGAATGCTCTTTCGAGGCGATCCTGAAGAAGTACCGACTGACTGGAGATCGCGCGCTGGTGTTGCTGGGACGGATCGTCAATGGCGCGGATACCGACAATACGATGTACGCGCAGCCGGAAGGACCGGGGCTCAAAGCGATCGCGGAGGGCTTCCGCCATCTTGGCTACAAGAATGATCACGCCATCAACGCCGCCGAGTGGATCGTCTACGACGCGCTCTATGCCTACTGCCGTGAAACTGTACGTCAGGGCAAGGCCGGGGCAATGTTTGCTTAGCCAGTCAAATCGCTAGGCAGCCGCCACGACTGCGCGTACGACCGGCGCCTCCACGATCGGCAGGTTGAGCACCGCCGATATCAGCCCGAATGCCACGGCCAGCCACCATACCGGATCGTAGCTGCCGAAGTGGTCGAACACGATGCCGCCGAGCCATACCCCGAGGAAGCCGCCGATCTGGTGGTTGAGGAAGGCGAAGCCGAACAACATAGCCAGCCAGCGGGTGCCGAACATCACCGCCACCAAGCTCGAAGTCGGAGGCACGGTGGACAGCCACAGCAGCCCCATCACGGCGCCGAAAAGCAATGTCGCAGGCGTGCTCGCCGGCAACAGGATGAAAACGACGATCGCAATGGCGCGCGCGAAATAGATGATCGACAGGATGTAGCGCTTGGGCATGCGGTTGCCGAGATAGCCGGATGCGATCGAGCCGATGATATTGAACAGCCCGATGGTCGCAAGCGTCCAGCCGCCGATCTCGGCCGACAGCCCGCGGTCGAGCAGATAGGCCGGCAAATGCACGGTGATGAAGGCAAGCTGAAAGCCGCAGGTGAAGAAGCCGAGTACCAGCAGAATATAGCTGCGATGCCCGAAAGCTTCCGCCATCGCGTCGCGCACCGATTGCGACGGCGGCGCGACGGCCGGCGCGGCAGCGCGGCGGCGCGGCGCCGACAGCGCGATCGAGGCCGGCACGATCAGCAGCATCAATCCGGCGAACACCACCAGCGCCGTGCGCCAACCAAACTGGTCCATCAGCGCCACGGCGAGCGGCGAATACAGGAACTGCCCGAACGAGCCCGCCGCCGTGCCGAAACCGAAGGCGGTCGAGCGCCACTCGGGCGGCACCAGCTTGCCGAAAGCGCCGACCACAATGGTGAAGGCGCATCCCGATAGCCCAAAGCCGATCAGAACGCCGGCAGACAAGGTCAGCATCGACGGCGTGGTCGAGTGGGCCATCAGGTAAAGCCCGACCGCGTAAAGCAGCGCGCCGACCGTCAACACGCGCGACGCGCCGAAACGATCGGCGATGCCGCCGGCGAAAGGCTGCCCGACGCCCCACAGCAAATTCTGAATGGCGAGCGCGAAGGCGAAAACGTCGCGGCCCCAGTGATTGGCTTCCGACAGCGGCGTCAGAAAAAAGCCGAGCGCCGAGCGCGGGCCGAAGCTGATCATTCCGATCAGGCAGCCGCAAATCACGATCACGGCGGGCGTGCGCCAGCCGACGGCCAGCGCCGAACTTTCAGTCGCCCCCTGCACCGACATTGCCAATGTCTCCGCCCGCTCAATCCGGGCCAAGCGGCGCGGATGGCGCGGCAACATATAGCTTCGCTCCGATGATCCCCAAACGAATATTGGTGATCCTAGCCATTAGCGGGGCGCATGGCATGCAGGCGCCAGGCACCGGCAACGGCCAATTTCAGGCGTCCGGATCGCGCCCCTCCATGCGGAAGCTCTTGGCAAGCTCCTCGTCGAGATCGGCATAGACTCGGCGCTCGATGGTACGGAAATCGTCCGAAGTGGGATCGCGCGGATGCGTCAGCTCCACCTTGAGCACCGTCTTGATGCGGCCCGGCCGCGCGGTCATCAGCACGATGCGGTCGGCGAGATAGATCGCCTCCACCACCGAATGGGTGATGAACACTACGGTCTTGCGATGCTCCTGCCAGATGCGCAACAGCTCATGTTGCAGATGGCGTCGCGTAAGCGCGTCAAGCGCGCCGAACGGCTCGTCCATGAAGATGATGGAAGGCTCGGTGGCAAAGGTGCGGGCGATGGCGACGCGCTGCTTCATGCCGCCGGAAAGCTCGCGCGGCCGCTTGTCGGCAAAATCGCTGAGTCCGACCATCGCAAGGTAGCGCATCGCCACCTCGCGGCGCTCGCGCCGCGCAATGCCCTTGCGCTCGAGGCCGAACTCGACATTGCCGATCACGCTCAGCCAGGGAAACAGTGCGTAGTCCTGAAACACCATGCCGCGATCGATATCCGGCCCGCGCACGATCGCTTCACCGACCCGCGCTTCGCCCGCCGACGGTTCGGTGAGGCCGGCGAGAATATTGAGCAGCGTGGACTTGCCGCAGCCGGACGGGCCGACCACCACGAGGAATTCACCGGGCGCAATGTCGAGATCGACCGGTTTGAGCGCCTCGATGACACGGCCGTCGGCGGTCGCATAATGCTTGGCGAGGCCGCGCAAGGACAGCGGCTTGCCCGGGACGACTTCGGCCAGCATCACTCGCCCATCCAGTTGTAGCGGCGGTCGACCCAGCGGAAGACGGCATCGAACAACACGCCGAGCACGCCGATGGTGACCATGCCGACCAGCACATAGTCCGAGCGCAATACCTCCATGCCGTTGGAGATCAAATAGCCGAGCCCGGACCGCGCGGCGACCAGTTCGGCGGCGATGATTGCCGCCCAACCCGTACCGAACGAGATGCGCAAGCCGACGATCACCTGCGGCAACGCCGCCGGCAACACCACCTTGCGGAACAGCGAGGCATCGTCGGCGCAGCCGAGGATTCGGCCGGCGCGGATCAGCACGGGATCAATGGTCTTGGCACCGGCAATCGTGTTGAGCAGAATCGGAAAGAAGGTGCCGATGAAGATGACGAAGATCTTGCCGCCTTCGTCGATGCCGAACCAGAGGATGGCGAGCGGGATCCAGGCAAGCGGCGAGATCGGCCGGAACAGCTCGACCACCGGATCGAGCACCCGCTCGAGCCGCTGCCAACGGCCCATGGCGAAGCCGAGCGGCACCGCCACCAGCGCCGCCAGCGACCAGGCGCTGAATACGCGGAACACGCTGTAGGCTGCATCGCGCGGCAATTCGCCGCTCGCCACCAGTTGCGCGAAGGTCTGTGCCGTCAAAAGCGGCGACGGCAACAGCGACATGTGCGGCTTGGCGATCAACACCACCGCCCACCACACCGCGATCACGCCGACGGCGGCGTAGAGATAGGGCAGCAGCTTGGCCGCTTGCCGATAAAAGCGCGCCGCCGGCCCGCCCGGCTTTTGACCTGCGGGCGCGGAGGCGGCCGTCATTGCACCCTGGGCCCTGTCACTTGACGTCCTTCAGGGCCTGTTCGGCGAACTTGGTTTCGAACTTCGGGTTGTCGCTATCCTTCAAAAGTCCGGCCTTCTTGAGAAACGACGTGTAGGCCTCAACCGTGCTCTTTTCCGGAACGATGTCTCGGTCGAACACGGAAATCTTCTGTTTGACCGCATATTCGATGACCGCACGCGGGAAGCCGTTTTCCTTGGTCCAGATATCGATCGCCTTGTCGGGGTCCTTGAGGATCAAGTCGATGGCTTTCACCTGCACGGTGACGAGATCCTGCACGATATCGGGGTGGGCCTTCATGAAGTCATCGCGCACATAGGTGCCGTCCCCGACATAGTGGCCGTTCTTGATCGGCATGATCTCGGCCGAGCTTGCCAGCACGCGGCCGACGCCGTCGGCAAGCGCGCGCGAGACATGCGGATCCCAGGTAATACCGGCATCGACGCTCTTGTTGGCAAGCAGCGTCGCCACCTGCGAGCCGTCGGTCTTGAACAATTGCACGTCCTTGATCGAGAGCTTGGCGTCAGCCAAGGCCTTGATCAGCAGCGGATATTGCTGGGAGCCTTCGCCAGGATAGGCGATCTTGGCGCCTTTCAGGCCGGCGACGGTGGTGATCTTGGAATCCTTCGGCACCAGTATCGCGGTTTGGTCGAGGATATCGATCGCGACCAGCGTGGCCGGCAAACGCGCCGCCGCGAGAATGGCCGGGCCCATCCCTGCGGACGCGATCTGCACCTCGCCGGCGGCGAGCGCCTGGTTTTCCGGCGCGCCGTAGGAGAAGGAACGTAGCACGATTTTTATCTTGTATTTGTCTTCAATCGGCTTGAGCCAACCGGCGCCGTGCGCGATCAGAATCGGCTGGGTCGACGGTTGGACTCCGAAATTGACGACGTCTTCCGCCATCGCCGGGGCGGCAAGCCCCATCGCGATCGCGATCGTCAAGATATGGGAAGCGCGGATGATCGGCATGCTTTCTTACCCCTCTGAACGAGCCGCAGGCTTGCGAACTGCACGCGTTTGCGGTCCGGCATGCTCGGCTATCGGACCGAAGGAACGAAGATTGCTTGCATGCCGGGGGCTGTCAACCGCGGGCCTGCGCACATTCGCAGCAGCGCGCCGCCGTCGCGCGGCGGATTCTCACCCGGCGAGACGTGGGTCCCGGATGCGCGAGTCTGCAATAGTAAACGTTTTCTCAACGGCATTTTCGCCTCGGTCGAAGATCGCGCGCGGGCCGCATCGCCGGAAGGGGTAAGTTAACCATATCGCAATCGCTGCCGCCCAATATCCGGCCATAATCCGCAACCCATGGCCCCGCATGCTTTTTGCTGGCTTGTCATCAAGTATCGCGGGTCAGGCTCCTCCCCTGATCGCCGGGCTAGGTGCTGTGGCGTTCGCCTTTGCCGCGGTCCTTTATCGGCGCCTCCTCACGCACAATCGCCGCCTGACCAGCGCCATCGACAATATGTCGCAAGGCTTGTGCATGTTCGACGCGCAAGGCCGCATCACGCTGGTCAACCGGCGCTATCTGCAGATGTACAATTTGTCGGGCGAGGTCGTGAAGCCGGGCTGCGCACTGCGCGACCTGATACAGCATCGCAAAGACACCGGCCTGTTCTCCGGCGACATCGATGATTATTGCAGAAAAATATTCGAGGGTATTCGCGACGGAAAGAATTACGCCGTTTACGTGCAGGCGAGCGACGGCCGCATCGTGCTCGCCAAGAACGAGCCGTTGCCGGACGGCGGCTGGGTATCCACCCACGAGGACGTCACCGAGCAGCGCCGCGCCGAAGAGGAGCGCGTGGCGAGCCGCGACCAGGAGGCGCGCCGCGCCGCCGTCGATGCCGCCATCGCCGCTTTCCGCCCGCAAGTGGAGCAGCTGTTGTCGAGCGTCAGTGACACCGCGGCCGCAATGCGCTCCACTGCGGGTGCCCTGTTCGGCTCCTCCGAACGGACCTCGCAGTGCGCGCAAAGCGCCGTGCAGGCCTTCCATGAAGCCTCGGCCAATGTCGAGACCGCGGCGGTCGCGGCCGACGAACTGTCGCAATCGATCGCCGAGATCAGCCGCCAGCTCGGCCATACCAACGAGATCGTCGCGTTCGCCACCGTGGAAGCGCGGGCAACCGACGACGAGATCGCGGGGCTTGCTTCCGGCGCGCAGCAGATCGGCGACGTGGTCAAGCTGATCCGCGATATCGCCGGACAGACCAACCTGCTCGCGCTTAACGCCACCATCGAAGCTGCGCGCGCTGGCGAGGCCGGCAAGGGCTTCGCGGTGGTCGCCTCCGAGGTGAAATCGCTGGCGGTGCAGACGGCCAAGGCGACCGAGGACATCGCCAATCACATTCTCGGCGTGCAGGATTCCACTTCCTCAGCGGTTGAGGCCATCCGGCAGATCACCGCGCGCATGCAGGAGATCAATCAATACACCTCGGCGGTGGCGGCGGCGATCGAGCAGCAGAATTCGGCGACCGGCGAAATCTCCCACAACGTGGCAAGCGCCGCGAAGGGCACCGGCCACGTGGTCGCCGTGCTCGATCAGGTGGCGGGCGCCGCCACCGAAACGCGCTCATCGGCCGAGGTCGTGCGCGACGCCTCGCAGAACGTGGCGACCGCGGTTTCCAATCTGCGCGCCGAGGTGGAAGAGTTCCTCGCCAAGGTGGCGGTGTAGTTTCGAGTGTCGTCGCCCGCGACGGCGGGCGATCCAGTAATCACTCGAGCACTGGGTCCCGGCCTTCGCGGGGACGACAGCGAATCTACGCCTGGCTCGCAGCGGTCTTGCCGAGCGCCGCTTGCGCCGCAGCCAGGCGAGCGATCGGCACGCGGAAGGGCGAGCACGACACGTAGTCGAGCCTGACCTCGTGGCAGAAGGCGACCGAGGCGGGATCGCCGCCGTGCTCGCCGCAAATGCCGACTTTCAATTTCTTGCGGGTTTTTCGGCCGCGCTCGACGCCGATGCGCACCAGTTCGCCCACGCCCTGCTGGTCGATGGTGACGAACGGATCGGCCGGCAGAATGCCGCGCGCCGCGTAGATGCCAAGGAAGGTCGCGGCGTCGTCGCGGCTTATTCCGAAGGTGGTCTGGGTCAGATCGTTGGTGCCAAAAGAAAAGAACTCGGCGCTTTCGGCGATCTCGCCGGCGAGCAGGGCGGCGCGCGGCAATTCGATCATGGTGCCGACCTGGTAGTGCAACGTCGCACCGGTTTCTTTCTTGACCGCCTCTGCCATGGCATCGATGCGCGCCTTGACCAGGTCCAATTCCACTTTGCTCGCGATCAGCGGCACCATGACCTCCGGCACTACCGCCTTGCCGGTGCGCTTTGCCGCCTCGATCGCGGCCTCGAAAATGGCGCGCGCCTGCATTTCGGCGATTTCCGGATAGGCGATGGCGATGCGGCAGCCGCGGAAGCCGAGCATGGGATTGAACTCGTGCAGGTCGCGCGCGCGGTCGGCGAGCTTCTTCGGATCGGCGCCCAAGCCGGCGGCCACTTCCGCGATTTCCTTCTCGCCGTGCGGCAGGAATTCATGCAGCGGGGGATCGAGCAGCCGTATGGTGACAGGGCGGCCGGCCATGATCTCGAACAGCTCGACGAAGTCGGCGCGCTGCATCGGCAACAGCTTGGCGATCGCGGAGCGGCGCGATTTCTCGTCGTCGGCGAGGATCATCTCGCGCACCGCCGTGATGCGCTCCTCATCGAAGAACATGTGCTCGGTGCGGCAGAGCCCGATGCCCTCGGCGCCGAAGCGCACGGCGGCCTTCGCGTCGGCCGGCGTATCGGCATTGGCGCGCACGCCGAGCTTGCGCACTTTGTCGGCCCAGCCGATCAGCGTAGCGAACTCGCCGGAAAGCTGCGGCTCGATCATGTCGACCTTGCCGGCCAGCACCTGGCCGGTCGAGCCGTCGACGGTGATGAAGTCGCCTTTCTTGAAAGTCTGCCCACCCGCCGTCATGGTGCCGGCGGCATAGTCGACGCGCAGCGACCCGGCGCCTGAGACGCACGGCTTGCCCATGCCGCGCGCCACCACGGCGGCATGCGAGGTCATGCCGCCGCGCGTGGTAAGAATGCCTTCGGCCGCGTGCATGCCGTGGATGTCCTCGGGGCTCGTCTCCACGCGCACGAGGATCACTTTATGGCCGTCGGATTTGAGACTCGCCGCTTCGTCGGGCGAGAACACGATCTCGCCTGAAGCCGCTCCGGGCGAAGCCGGCAGGCCGGTCGCGATCACCTTGCGGTGGGCGCTCGGATCGATCGTCGGATGCAGCAACTGGTCGAGCGTGAGCGGATCGACGCGCAGCACCGCCTCGTTCTTGGAAATCAGCCCCTCATGGGCAAGCTCGACCGCGATGCGCAGCGCGGCCTTGGCGGTGCGCTTGCCGGAACGGGTCTGCAGCATCCACAGCTTGCCCTGCTCGACGGTAAATTCGAGGTCCTGCATGTCGCGGTAATGGCGCTCGAGCGCGTTGTAGATGCGCTTGAGCTCGGCATAAGCCTTGGGCAGCGTGTGCTCCATCGACGGATTTTCGGAGCCGGCTTCCGCGCGCGCGGCTTCGCTGATCTCCTGCGGCGTACGGATACCGGCGACAACGTCCTCACCTTGGGCGTTGATGAGGAATTCGCCGTAGAGCTTCTTCTCGCCGGTCGATGGATTGCGGGTGAAGGCGACGCCGGTCGCCGAGGTGTCGCCCATGTTGCCGAATACCATGGCCTGCACGTTGACCGCGGTGCCCCAGCTTTCCGGAATATTATGCAGGCGGCGATAGGTGATGGCGCGCTGGTTCATCCAGGAGCCGAACACGGCGCCAATCGCGCCCCAAAGCTGCGCGTGCGGGTCCTGCGGGAACGGCTCGCCGCGTTCTTCCTGCAGACGCTTCTTGTAGCGCTCGACCAGCTCCGCCCAATCGTCGGCGGTCAAATCGGTGTCGAGGCTGTAGCCTTGGCTTTCCTTGTGATGGTCGAGCAATTCCTCGAAATGCTCGTGGCCGACGCCCAGCACCACGTCGGAATACATGGTAATGAAGCGCCGATAGCTGTCATAGGCAAAGCGCCGGTCGCCGGATTTTTTCGCCAGCGCCTCCGCCGTCTCGTCGTTGAGGCCGAGATTGAGCACGGTGTCCATCATGCCGGGCATCGAGGCGCGGGCGCCGGAGCGTACCGAGACCAACAGCGGGTTGGCCTTGTCGCCGAAGCTCTTGCCGGTGAGCCGCCCGACCTCATTCAGCGCCTTGTCGACTTGCGAACGGAGGTTCTTGGGATAGCTCTTTCCGTTCGCATAGTAATAGGTGCACACGTCGGTAGTGATAGTGAAACCGGGCGGCACCGGCAGGCCGAGATTGGCCATTTCGGCAAGCCCCGCCCCCTTGCCGCCCAGCAGATCGCGCATGGCGGCCTTGCCCTCGGCGCGGCCGCCGCCAAAGGCATAGACCCATTTGTTCTTAGGCGCGTGCTTTGCCGGGCCGGCTTTGCCGGCCAGCTTATTGGCTTTGCCGCGCGGGGATTTTCGTTTGGGCATAGGTCGCAACCGGCTGGACGGCTGGCGCCTTAACAACACCGCCCGCCCCGCCGAGGCAAGCCCGGAATCTTCAACACCGGACAAGAGCGCACCTAGTGGATAAGTCCGAGCCCGAGCACGCCGATCAGGATCAGATAGACCGCGACGATAATGTTGAGCAGGCGCGGGATGATGAGAATGAGAATACCGGCGACAAGCGCGACAATAGGCTGCAGATGAGCGATGCCGATGAGCATGGTGACGTCCCCTGGTGGCTGGCGGTGAGTGAAACGATAAGGCGGCGGGATGGGTTCCGTTCCCTCGGGCGCGGGAAGTGAGTATGCGGCGGCTTTTACCCTTCTATCTTCGAGAAATCCGCGACCGCGCGGGTCGCTTCGCGTATTTCATTGAGCAGCTTGAGGCGGTTTTCGCGCAGTTTCGCATCGTCGACATTGACGGTGACCTTGTCGAAGAAGGCATCGACGAACGGACGCAATCTCGCCATCGCGCTCATGGCGGCAGCGAAGTCTTCTGTGGCGACGGCGGCCGAGGCATCCTGCTTGGCGGTATCGATTGCTTCGGCCAGTGCTTTTTCTTCGGCCTGGCTGTAGAGCTTGGCGTCGGGCGCCCCGGTATACTCGCGCTTGTCCTTCTTTTCTTCGATGCGGATGATGTTGGTCGCGCGTTTGTAGCCGGCGAGCAGGTTCTTGCCGTCGTCTGTGTCGAGGAATTTGCCGAGCGCCTCGACGCGGCGGACGATCAACAAGAAATCGTCCTCGCCTTCGAGCGCGAACACCGCGTCGACCAGATCATGACGCGCCCCCTGCTCGCGCAGCCGCACCTTGAGCCGATCGGCGAAAAACGCGAGCAGCTCGCCGGTCTGGCCGAGATAACTATGCGCCTGAACAAGCACTGGGCCGCTTGCCTGTCGGCTTTTTTCCGAGATTAACACTTCGAGCTTCACCGCCAACTCGATATCGCTCGCGCTCAGCTTGACGATCTGCTCCTGCAGCGGATGCAGCAACGCGATTGCCTCGGCCAAGGCCTCGTCGCGGCCGACCGAGCCGAAATGTCGCCACAGCAGCCTGCGCAAGGGCAGCCGCAATTCATTCTCGATGACGATGCGGATGATGCCAAGCGCCGCGCGCCGAAGCGCGAAAGGATCTTTCGATCCCGTCGGCTTCTCGTCGATCGCCCAGAAGCCGACCAGCGTATCGATCTTGTCGGCAAGCGCCACAGCAACCGAAACAGGATCTGCGGGAACAAGGTCGTCCGGCCCTTTCGGTTTGTAATGATCCTCGCAGGCATGCGCGACCGCCTCGTCCTCGTCCTGCGCCTCGGCGTAGTAGCGGCCCATCAGGCCTTGCAGCTCGGGAAATTCGCCGACCACTTCGGTGAGCAAATCGGCCTTGCACAAGCGCGCCGCGCGCCTGACCTTGCGCACGTAATCCTGCGTCTGATCGAGGTCCTGCGCGTTCAGCATCCCGCCATCGAAGAAGTGGAGCTGCCTGCCGAGCAGGCCGGCGATCTCTGACGCGAGATTCTCAATGCGCACGATGCGCTCGGCCTGGGTGCCGAGTTTTTCGTGAAACACGATATGCTCGAATTTCGGCAGCCGGTCTTCCAGCCGCGTTTTCAAGTCGGTATCGTAGAAGAACTTGGCATCGGACAGGCGCGCGCGGATGACGCGCTCATTGCCGGCGATGATCGCTTTGCCGCCGTCGGCCGCTTCCTCGTTGGCGACCAGGATGAACTTGTTGACGAGCTTGGCCGTCTGCGGATCGCGCAGCACGAAGCATTTCTGGTTGTTGCGGATGGTGGCGCGGATCACCTCGTCGGGAATGGCGAGAAAGCTCTCGTCGAAATTGCCCATCAGCGTCACCGGCCATTCGACGAGGCCGGCGACCTCGGCAAGCAGGCCGTCGTCCCCCACCACCTCGTAGCCTTGCGCGAAGGCGAGGTTGTTGGCATCGGCGCGGATCGTCTGCATGCGGCGCGCCGGGTCGAGCACGACCTTGGCGGCCGTGAGCTTGGCGACATAGTCGTCGAAGCGGCGCGCCGTAAACGGCGTCGGCGCCATGAAGCGGTGACCGCGGGTCTCGTCGCCGGCTTTTATCCCACCGAAGGCAAATCGCACAATCTCCGGCTCCTCGGTTTCCGGTCCGAAGGTGGCGAGGATCGAATGCAGCGGTCGCACCCATCGTATCGGGACGGCTTCCACATCGAAAAAAGAGCCCCGAGTTATTATACCCGCGCTTCCTGGACCCCAACGCATTGACTTGGGCCAAGGAAAATCTCGAAGTATGGGTGGCATCATTTCGGCAATCACATCGATGGCCGGCTGCCCCAGCTTCTCGATCACAGCCACATAGAAGTCGCCCTTCTTGTCGGGCTGCACCTTGGCGTCGGCGATCGACTTCAAGCCCGCCGCTTTGAGAAAGCCGGCAATCGCGTTCTCGGGCGCGCCGACGCGCGGGCCTTTCTTCTCTTCCCTGATGTCCGGCTGGCGCTCCGGCACGCCGCGCACCGTGAGCGTGAGCCGCCGCGGCGTGGCAAACGCCTTGGCGCCTTCATAGACGAGGCCGGCCGCCACCAGCCGGTCGGTGACGATTTTCTTCAAATCGTCGGCGGCGCGCGCCTGCATGCGCGCGGGGATTTCCTCGGAGAGAAACTCAAGCAGTAGATCGGGCATGGCAGCCAGAAATTCTTTTCACCCTGCCCTGGAGGGGGAGGGTCGGCGCGCGTCGCGCGCCGGGGTGGGGTGGAGCGGCGAAGCCGTGGCGCGCCGCTTCTGCCGCTCATGCTTCAGAGCGCGCGGCTCGGTATCGCAAGAGCCATAGAGCGCCGCATAGATCACGTCCAGCGCGCCTTTGATGCTACCACCCGCCGCCGCCTCCCCCGCCGCCGCCGCCGCCCGATCCGCCGCCGCCGCCGAAGCCGGAGGAGCCGGAGGAGACCGGCACCGCGCTCGCCAAGGCGCTGCTCACGCCCGCAACCGACGACGAAACCGCGCTGCCGAAATCGCTGCCCGACCAGCCGCCGCCGCTCGACCAGGCCGGCTGGTAGTGACGCATCGGATCGGCGTCCTCCGGATGCGCGCGCCGCAGCGCCGCGGCGAAGGCGCGCGCCCACGGTTTCTCCACATCAAGCGCAACCGCATAGGGCAGGATTGCCTCGAAGCGGTCGGCGGTGATCTCCGGCGCCTGCAGATTGAGCCGGTCGGATTCCACCGTCTCCAGATAAAGCCGGAAGCCGGCGAGCTGGTCCATGATCGGGCGGCCGAGCGCGGTGGGCGCGCGCAGCAGATAGAAGAACAGCCCGTTGAGCGCGGCAAAGGCGCCCATCAGCACGAAAGAGAACGGATAATTCTCGAGGAAGGACTGAACGACCGGCACGGCGCTGGCCAAGCCTGACGGAAACGCCGCGTCGACAAAGTTGGTGGCGATCGTGATGAAGATCGCGACGACGACCAGCGACATGGCGCTGCGAATGACCACGGCAGGACCGGCACCGATGAACAGGTTCTGCAGGACCGGCACGAGAAACATGCCGGCCATGAAGCTGCCGAAAGTCAAGAAGACCAGGATTGAAATGTCCTGGTCTTGCAAGCCGCCGAACTCGACCACCCCGAACGCGACGGCAGCGGTCATCATGAGACCGGCGACGATGTATCCGAGATTGCGGCGAAAGAAGCGGTTGCGGTTTTCCAGCTCGATCGCGTTGGTGAACTTGGTGCCAAGGTCGGAGACGGTCACGGCATGCTCGCGGTCGATGATGATGCTGCCGCCTTTCGCGTTCAACTTGGTGATGATGGCGCGTTCTTCCGCCGGCAGCGAAACGCGGCCTTCGGGGTCGTTTCCGGTGAGCTGTAGCGTGAGCCCGCCGCCGCCGCGGTCGAGCCTGATGAGACCGCGCACGGCAAGCGACAGCGCCGCCGCGGTAAAAGCGCGCCATTTCTCGCGGCCGAGGCCCCAGTCGCGGATGTAATTGGCAAGCGCCGGCGAGATACCCTGCGGCGGATGGAACAGGGGAATGATGGTGCCGCGCTTGGGGTCGCGCCCGACGGCGTTCCAGGCCATCAGGTAGTAGCCCAGCACCAGAACGAAACCGACGCCGCCGAAAATCCACTGCCTGTTATCGAACAGCTTGTAATAAAAAAGCGTGTTCGGACCCGGCGGCTCGACCGCGCCGGCGGGCAAAGCGGCAACGACGCTCAGCCCCTCGCCCGGCGCCAGCCGCCGCGTGGTTTTGACCATCAGCACACCGTTACTGCCGATGGCGCCTTGCCAATCCGCGCCGCGCGCGCTCAAGCGGCCGGTATAGGCGGTCCAGCGCAATGGTCTTTCGCCGTCGGCTAGATGCAGTCGGTAAGTTACCGTCTCAATCGGGAAGCGCCAGAAGTTGCCGGTGACGTTCCAATTGAGCTCGGGCTTGCCGTCGAACCAGCGAATCTGCCGGCTGGTGCGATAGTGCAAGACATAAGTGTGGTCGCCGCGCGGGACTAACGCGTTTTTCTCGCCGGCATAAATGCGAATGACGCCTTTCTTGCGCTCGGTAAAATAGGATTCGGCGTGGCCGTCGCGGGTGACGCTGGAAACGTGGAACGGCACTTCGCGCACCGTACCGCCGGCGTCTTTGAAGGTGAGCGGAAAATCGCGATAAATGCCGTGCCTGATCTGGTAGCCCTCGGCCTGCACGCGAATGGTTTCGATCACGCTCAGCTCGCCGTCCTTGCCGACGCTGACGCTCGAATCGAAGTAGTGAATGACCTCGGCCGCGAAAGCGCCGCCGCCGCCGAGGCAAAGGGCGAGTACCAGCAGGCCGGCAAGCGCTGCCTTCATCGTGAGCCGAGAGAAGCCGATGCGCGCCGCTGTTCTCATCGGGCCGGCTGGGCGGTTTGCAGCCTGACCTCGGGCGCGGCGCGTTCGGCAGCGTCCGAAATCTCGAAATATTGCCGCTGCTCGAAGCCGAACAAGTCGGCAATCAGGCTGCTCGGGAAGGACTGCACCAGCACATTCAGGTTTCGCACCGCGCCGTTGTAATAGCGGCGCGCCATTTGGATTTCGTTTTCGAGATCGCTCAATTGCTGCTGCAATTCGAGGAAATTGCCGCTCGCCTTGAGGTCGGGATAGTTCTCGGCGAGCGCGATCAGCCGCCCAAGCGCCGCCGACAGCGCGCCTTCGGCCTGCGCGCGGCGCGCGACATCGTCGGCCGGCAGCGCCCGCGCAGTCCCGCGTGCCTCGGTCACCTCTTGAAGCACGGAGCGCTCGTGTGCCGCATAGGCTTTGACCGCCTCTACCAGATTGGGCACGAGGTCGGAGCGGCGCTTGAGCTGGACGTCGATGCCGCTCCAAGCCTCGTTCGCCATCTGGCGCGTGCGCACCAGCCGGTTGAAGTCGACGACGACATAGATACCGAGGGCCGCGGCGGCGATCAGGATCATCCAGAACAGCATGTGGGCTCGTCGATTCGCTCGGGGCGTTCAGTATATCCTCGATTTCCGATACCAGCTATTTGGCATCGGCGCGGCTCCCTATAGTCTGTATCCTTCACGAGCCGACACTATTCGGCGCCGCGCCAGCAAGGAAGACGACAATGGTCGAGCTAGCGCTCGAGTTGCCGAATGGTACGACATGCCATTTGTCATCGGCCGGGATGAGGAAAACGGCTAAGTTTCTGCGTTGGGAAATCCACAAACGCCAACGCTACCTGCATCCCGGCTTTGAACTGCGGGCGACCGACACCGTGCTCGACATCGGCGGCAATATTGGCATGTTTGTGCTCTGGGCCGCCCCCCAGGTTCCCAATGGCCGGGTCGTGACTGTCGAGCCAACCCCGCAGGCGCATTCATGTCTCACATCCAATATAGAAAAAAACGGCTTTGCGAATGTGACCGCCTTGCGCGCGGCGGTCGGTCATGACGGCGGGCAAATCGAGATGGTCATCTATCCCGGTGTCGAAGCCCTGTCCCACGTCCATTATATCCGCCCGACTCTCATCACCCACCTCTTCACAAAATGGCCGCGGTGGTCGCAGCGAGTGACCGCCCCGACCTTATCGCTCGGGCGGATCATGGACGAGCAACAACTCGACGTGGTCAATTATCTCAAGCTCGACTGCGAAGGTTGCGAATTCGAGATCCTACGCCATACCGAGGCGGCGTATTGGCAGCGCATCGAGCGCGTCGCCATCGAGTATCACGAGTCCGCTGACCGAAGGGTGGATGAGCTCATAAGCATACTCAAGCAGCATGGTTTCAGGGTGAAAGTGGCAGCAAACTTGATCGAGCGACATTTGCTGAAGAGCGGGACGATCTGGGCCTGCCGCTAAGGGCGCCCGCTTATGCGCCGCCGGCCCCTCCCCCTTCCGTCGCGAGCCAGGCTTCGCCGCAGGCTTTCGCCAGCTCGCGTACGCGCAGGATATAGCTCTGCCGTTCGGTCACCGAGATCACGCCGCGCGCGTCGAGCAGATTGAACACGTGGCTCGCCTTGATGCACTGGTCATAGGCCGGCAGCGCCATCAAATGATGCTTGCGGTCCTTGCTCCAGCCGTCGTGAAGGTATTTGCGGCAGGCGGCTTCCGCCATCTTGAACTGCTCGAACAGCATCGCGGTATCGGCAAACTCGAAATTGTGCCGCGAATATTCCTGCTCGGCCTGCAGGAACACGTCGCCGTACGTGACCCTCTTCTCGCCCTCGCGGCCGTTGAAGTTGAGCGCGAAGACGTTGTCGACGCCCTGCACATACATAGCGAGCCGTTCGAGCCCGTAAGTCAGCTCGCCAGTGACCGGCGCGCATTCGAAGCCGGCGACCTGCTGGAAATAGGTGAATTGCGTCACCTCCATCCCGTCGCACCAGCATTCCCAGCCGAGCCCCCAGGCTCCCAGCGTCGGACTTTCCCAATCGTCCTCGACGAAGCGGATATCGTGGATGCTCGGATCGATGCCGATCATCTTCAGCGAATTGAGATAGAGGTCCTGGATGTCGGGCGGCGACGGCTTCAGCGTCACCTGGAACTGGTAGTAGTGCTGCAGCCGGTTCGGGTTCTCGCCGTAGCGGCCGTCCTTCGGCCGGCGCGAAGGCTGGACGTAGGCCGCGTTCCACGGCTTCGGGCCGAGCGCGCGCAATACGGTCGCCGGATGGAAGGTTCCTGCCCCCACTTCCATGTCATAGGGCTGCAAAATGACGCAGCCCCAATCGGCCCAATAACGTTGTAAAGCGAGTATAAGGCCCTGGAACGACCGCGAGGGGTCGAGGTTGCCCTGACGCGCGCGGTCCCTGGCAAGAAGGTCGGCTTCAGCCATCGTTTAGGTATGGATTCTCAAGCGTGGGAGTCGCCCAGGACCCTATCGACGGCCCTATGGGGGGTCAAGTTGCGGGCGCTGAACCGAAGCGGCGCGGTAGCCGACCAAGCGTAGCGTGCGCAACGAGTACGCGATGGAGAAGACGGCAATGCTGGCTTTTCAATTGATCGGGATTGCGCTGCTCGCGCTATTCTTTGCCGCCATGATTAGCGGTACGCAAGACTCCGCCGGCCATTAGCGCGGCCCGCAGAATTTCGATTTTGATATCCTTCAGAGGCGATATTCGCCCGTCGCCGGGTCGCGCCGCAGCTTCTGCCCGCGTTCCGTATCAGCAATGCGCACGCGCTTGGCCTGATCCAACTCGTCATTGATGCGGCGCATTTCCCTCACCACCCAATGCACGACCATGGCTCCGCCCGCGACGGCGAGCGTCCATTTCACCAACGGCGAAAGCAGGATCGGCGGCATGACGACACCTCACGGTCAGCCAGAGTGAATTTAATTATCGTTTTCAATCAAGGCGATTTCGCGGCTCCTGGCAAGTGCGCTTAAAGCCCATAGCGGCCCCACAGCGCGCGCGCCTCCAGCGCAGATACGAGATCGGCGGCGAAGCCGGGCTGCTGCGTCAGCGCATCGAGCGAACCGACGCCGGGCAACCTCCGCCCGAACAGGCCGCGCTCGGCGGCAATCAGCGGCGTGAGCACCTTGTCGCCATAGCGCGCGCGCAAGGTCGAGCGAAGATCGCCGATACTGTCGGCGATGCCGTTCTCGACCGCCGCCTGGGCGGTCCAGAAATCGCCGGAGAACAGCGCCTTATCCGAGCCGTGCAATTTCGCGCCGCGCCGCGCCTTGACCATGGCGATGAAGTGCTCGTGGATGTCCTTCTGAATCGCCTTGATGCGTTTCACTTCTTCGGGCTTTTCCGGGAGGAACGGATCGAGCATCGCCTTGTGGTCGCCCGAGGTATAGAGCCGGCGCTCGACGCCGAGTTTTTCCATCGCCTTGGGAAAGCCGAAGGAGCCGCCGACCACGCCGATCGAGCCGACGATGGAGAACTGATCGCAGATTATTTCGTCGGCCGCGCAGGCCAACATGTAGCCGCCCGAGGCGCCGACATCCTCGATGAAGGCGATGACCGGGAGCCTCTTTTCCTCGGCCAGTTGGCGGATGCGGCGAAAGATCAGGTTCGATTGCGCCGGCGAGCCGCCCGGCGAGTTGATCAGCAGCGCCACCGCGCGCGCCCGCCGCATCGCGAAGGCGCGCTCCAGCGAGCGGGCGACACGGGCGAGCGTCAATCCTGGCCGCAACGGCGTGACCACGCCGATCACACCGGTCAGGCGCAATACCGGCACCACCGGAATGTCCGGGCGCAAGCGCCTCGGCACGAGAGCGCTGAGCGGGCCGATCACACGCTCGAGGGTGCCAGAAGATGGCGGGTTCCCGATGTTTGTCATTGCGCGCAGTTAGGCCGTCCTTGCGGCTTGAGTCAAAATCGAGTCGTTTCCAGCGCGCTCGGAACTTTCACAAAGATTTAATAGCTGCAATGCACAAATTTACTGCGGCGAGCACAAGATGCACCAAAAGTTGCCCAGCTCCTGTGTTGGAATGCTTTTTGCAGTGCGGCAAGCGTCCCTTCTTTAGCAGCCGGTTTTGGAGACAAGTCCGATGGATCCCAAAGTCACACTGTTGTTCTTCCTGATCGGCTCGATTATCGGCCTTTCACATCTCAACGACGACATTTTGAACCGCATGCGGCGGCAATTGACCGACTGGCGCCGACGCCCTTTGCGGCGCAGAATCTAGGCGATCAGCCTTCCGCAAGTCTAAGCACCGCTCCTCCGCGCAACACGGCTTCGGCGGCAGCGCTTGGCCGGCCGTCCTCGTCATTGAGAACGAGGCCGGGAAATAATATGAACGGCGCGCGGCCGGCTTTGCTGGCACGCAACAGCACACGGATGGCCGGTGCATCGGGATGCGGATGAACCGGCAGCACCGCGATGCCGCCGAAATCGGATGCGAGCGCCTGCAGCACCGCCGCAAGTCCGTCGGCACGCCAGATCAAGGTCAGCACGCCTTCCTGTCGCAGCAGCATGGCCGCGGCACCGACCCAACGCTGCAAGGCCTCAAGCGGCGCCGCGTGCGCAAGCCGGCGCACCGTGTCGGGTGAAACGTTCTGCCGGCTTGGATCGTTGAACGGGGGGTTCATCAGCACGCGGTCGGCACTGCCCGGTTTCAATCCGGCGGCGGCGAAAGCACCCGCATCCGTCACATCGAGCGCGAGCGCGCTCACCCGATCGTTAAGCCTGTTGCGCCGCGCGTTGTCGGCGGCAAGCGCGCAGAGTGCCGGATCGATCTCGACCAAAACCACTTTGAGCCCGTCGACCCGCGCGGCGAGCGCGAGCCCGGCAGCGCCGACGCCGGCGCCGAGATCGAACGCAAGCTCGCCGGCGCGCGCGGCGGTGGCGGCGGCGAGCAGGATGGCGTCGTGTCCGACGCGATGCCCGCGCAGAGGCTGACGCAAGAGCAGGCGGCCGCCGAGCACGGCGTCTTCGCTCGTTGCAAGCGCCGCGCGTTCACTCGGCATGAGGACGAAGTTCGTGACCGAGCCCGGCGTCCTGCAACAATTGGCGCGCGCGCAGCTCATGGCCTTCCGCCACCAGCACACGGCGCGGCAGCACGCCGAGCGAGCCTTCCAGCACGCTCATGTTCTGGTCGAAAACCAGAGAATGGATACCGGCGCCGTCGAGCAGCGCCACCACCGCCGAGACCAGGACCGGATCGTTGGTGCGCAGGATTTCACGCATGCGCCTATCCGCGCTGCCGCTCCTCGCCGGGGGCCCGATGGGCGAGATAGGCGAGCAATTTCATCTCACGCCGGCCGCGCGTCACGGTATCGAGCACCAGGCCGATAGCGATGGACAGAAATGCCAAGATCATCAGCCCGGTCGACAGCACCGCGGTCGGCAGCCGCGGCACCAGGCCGGTTTCCAGGTAGGTGATGATAATGGGAATCGCGAAGCCGATGGAAGCGATCGCCAGCATCAGCCCGATGCCGGTGAAAAACGGTAGCGGCCGCTCGGAGCGGTAGAGCTTGACGATGGTGTTGAGAATGCGGAAGCCGTCGCGCCAGGTGTTGAGCTTGGAGGCCGAGCCTTTCGGGCGCGTGTAATAGGGCGTGTCGAGCTCCGTCACCGGAAGGCCGAGCTCGAGCGCATGCACGGTAAGCTCGGTCTCGATCTCGAAGCCGCCGGAAAGCACGGGAAATGATTTCACGAACCGGCGCGAGAACACCCGGTAGCCGGACAACATGTCGGTGAAATTGGGACCGAACACCTCGGTCACAAATGCGGTGAGCAGCCAATTGCCGGTGCGGTGGCCGGCGCGATAGGCGGCCTGTTCGCGGTCGACCCGGTTGCCGACCACCATGTCGAGCCGATCGTTCAGCAGACGCTCGATCATCACGCGCGCGCTCGGCGCATCGTAAGTGGCATCGCCGTCGACCAGAACGTAGATGTCGGCTTCAATATCCGTGAACATGCGCCGTACCACGAAGCCCTTGCCCTGGTGTTTTTCCTGGTACACTTGGGCGCCGGCGGCACGGGCAACCGCCGCGGTATTGTCGGTCGAATTGTTGTCGAAGACAAAAATCGCCGCGGTCGGCAGTGCTGCACGGAAATCGTGCACAACCTGGGCGATTGCAACTTCTTCATTGTAGCAGGGCACCAGCACCGCGATCTTGTAGCCGTCGAAGCGGTCGACGGTGCGCGCGGCCGGTGTCGAAGCGTCGCTTTCCACCCGTGTGCCCCTCCCCTTGGTTGCGCTCTGGCGTGGCGGGAAACTAACGCCCTTGCCGCGTTAAGATAGCGTTTCTATGCTCGCGCGTCCTTGTCAGTCCGGAGCAGCCGTCTTGGCCGTCATCGTCCCCTTTGAAAGCCCGCAAGGCGGCTCGCTCACGCGGCTGGTCGAACTGGTGGCACCGGACATGGAGCGCGTCAACACGACGATTCTGGCGCGCACCGGATCGGACGTCACCATGATCCCGGAGGTCGCCAATCATCTGATCTCCTCGGGCGGCAAGCGGCTGCGGCCGATGCTGACCCTGGCGATGGCCAAGCTCGCCGGCTATTCGGGCGACGGACACATCAAGTTCGCCGCGGCGGTCGAGTTTATGCATACCGCAACGCTGCTGCACGATGACGTGGTCGACGAAAGCGACATGCGCCGCGGCAAGCTTGCCGCCCGCATGCTGTGGGGCAACGAGGCAAGCGTGCTGGTCGGCGATTTCCTGCTCGGCCAGGCATTCAAGATGATGGTCGAAGTCGGCAACCTGCCGGCGCTCGGCATCCTGTCCTCGGCCGCCGCGATAATCGCCGAGGGCGAGGTGCTGCAACTCGCCACCGCCAAGAATACCGCCGCCAACGAAGATGAATACATGACGGTGATCCGCGCCAAGACCGCGGAACTGTTCGCTGCCGCCTGCGAGGTCGGGCCGGCATTGGCGGCGCGCGAAAAAGCCGAGCAGGCGGCCTGCCGCTCGTTCGGCATGAATCTCGGCATCGCCTTCCAGCTGATCGACGACGCGCTCGACTACGGCGGCAAATCCGCCAAGCTCGGCAAGAACGTGGGCGACGATTTCCGCGAAGGCAAGATCACGCTGCCGGTGGTGCTGTCGTTCCGCCGCGGCTCGGAAAGCGAGCGCCGCTTCTGGAACCGCACGCTCGGCGAGGGAGACGTCCGCGATGGCGATCTCGACAAGGCCATTGCGCTGATGGCCAAGCATCACGCAATCGAGGATACCGTCGGCCGCGCCCAGCACTACGGCGCCATCGCGAAAGACGCGCTCGCGCTCGTGCCGGATTCGGCGATCAAGCAGGCGCTGGAAGAGACGGTGTCCTTCTGCATCGCCCGCGCGCATTAGCGCGGCGCGTCCCGCCTACAGGGGCGCGTAGCCGGTCGCGGGATCGCGATTGAGCTGATATCGGATATTGGGATCGGGATCCTGACCGATATAGCGGCCATCGGTATAGACCGGCGGCGAGCAGCCATTCGGCGCCGGCGCCGGACGGGCGCCGGGAATCAGGAAATCCCACGAGTACTGTTGGGGCCGATCGACGCATTGGCCCGCGGCATAATTCCGGACGTGGTGCTTGGGACGGGCGGCAACCGGATTGGCTGCCAGCATCGCCCAAGCTGCGAGCGCAACCGCGATCCATTTCATGCTCACCTCCACAGCGCGCCATCGCTTACCGCCCGACCGCGCCGGAGATTTTTCTCTGTCAATGCGGGCATTTTCAAGGGCGAGACGAGCCAAGCGTGGCCGGCATGATCCACCAATCCGGATGCGACTGCCGCAGCGATCGCGCTGCGGCCTCGGCCTCACCCGGGTTGTCGAAGAGCGCAAAACAAGTGCCGCCCGAACCCGACATGCGGGCGAGGCGGCAGCGAGGTGTTGCCGCAATCGCCGCCAATACCTCGCCAATGACCGGCGCGCAGGCGATCGCCGACTCGGTCAGATCATTGCCGGCGCGACCAAGACAATCGAAGAGCGCATTGCGCTCGCGCGGAACTTCACCAAGCGGCGTCTTTGCCAGCTTGGCCAGATCGAGCCTTGCGAAGACGTCCTTGGTGGCGACCGCCACTCCCGGATTGACCAGCACAGCATCGAGCCTCGGCAGGTCGAGCGGCGTGCCGAGCTTCTCACCGATTCCGCGCATGATGCGCGCGCGCGATTCCACGCAAACCGGAACATCGGCGCCGGTCGCGGCCGCCGCCGCTAGAATGCGCGGATCGTCGGGCACGAGTGCATTGGCGCGCGCGAGCAGCCGCAAAGCCGCGGCCGCATCCGCCGAACCGCCGCCGAGGCCGGCCGCGACTGGCAATTCTTTGTCGAGAAGGAAAGTGCCAAGTTTGAGCCCGGCCACCTGCGCGGCAAGGGCTGTGGCCGCCTTAAGCACCAGATTGTGCGCCGGCGCGCCGCAGGCGCCCGCGTAGACACCGCTGACCTTCAACGCCGCCGGCCCATCGAGGCGCAATTGCAGCGTGTCGCCAAGATCGGCGAACGCGACGAGGCTTTCCAGCTCGTGATAGCCGTCGGCACGGCGGCCGACCACACGTAGTGTGAAATTGATCTTGGCGGGCGCTTGCTCGACCAGGTCAGATTCAACGACGGCCATCGGCTCAGCCGCCGTCGCCACCTTTCTTGGCGGCCTTGGCCTGCGAGGACGTCTCGGATGGCAGCCCGTTCTTCAGCTTTTCCTCGATCTTCGGCAGCTCGTCCGGATCGGGCTTGAGATCGCGCGCATGCGACCACTGGAAGTGCGCCTCGAGCGTGCGGCCGACCCGCCAGTAGGCGTCGCCGAGATGATCGTTGATGGTCGGATCCTCGGGCTTGAGCTCGATCGCGCGATCGAGCTGCTTCACGGCTTCCGGATAATTTCCAAGCTTGTAATAGGCCCAGCCGAGCGAATCGACGATGTAGCCGTCATCCGGGCGCTGCTTCACCGCGCGCTTGATCATGTCCATGCCCTCGTCGAGGTGCACGCCCTGATCGATCCAGGAATAGCCGAGATAGTTGAGCACGTGCGGCTGGTCGGGGAAAAGTTCCAGCGCTTTTTTCAGGTCGGCTTCCGCCTTCGGCCATTGATGCGAGCGCTCGTAGCAGATGCCGCGGAAATAGAAGATCACCCAATTGGCTTTTTCCGGATGCGCGATGGTGGCGATGCCCTTGGAATAAGTATCGGCACACTCGTTGAACTCCTTGTGTCCGCGCTGCACATTGCCGAGTGCGATGATCGCTTCAAGATCGTCCGGCCGCTCGTTGATCAGATTTTGCAGATGCTTTTCCGCTTCTTTCGGCTTGTCGAGCAAATCAAGATCCGAGGCCATCTGGATCGCGGCATTGCGATGCAACGGCGAAATAGCCGGCACGCGATCATAGGCCTTGATCGCCAGTTCCGGCTTCTTCAGCGACTCGTAGAGGTCGGCGAGCGATAAAAGCGCAAGCGGATGCGTCGGCGCGATATAGAGGGCGAGCTGCAGATAAACGAGCCCGAGGTCCTCCCCGCCCCTGCGGCCAAGCGAGGCGCCGAGACCATAAAGCGACTCCGCGCCGCCGGCCTGGGCGTCGGTCACCAGCAGCGGCAGTTTCTCGCCGGCCTTGAGCTTCTTCATGGCTGCGACGATCAAGGGATGATCAGGCAACTGCTTGTTGAAGTCGTCAAATACTTTGAGCGCTTCCTGCGTGGTGGCGTTGCGCGATAGCCAGCTGCCATAGGCCTCGACCACGCGCAGCGCGGTGGAATCGAGTTTGTAGGCTTCTTCGAAACGGTTGCCGGCTTCCTTCTTGCTGCCGGCGAGGTCGTAGATCAAACCGGCATGCAGGTCCTTGAAGATCTTGTACCAGTCCGGGCCGCTGAGCTTGTCGATCGTCGCCACCGCCTCCTTGACCTGCCCAGCCCCATCTAAGCTCCAGGCCGAGAGCAGCGTGGCGGCGAGGTCGGTGATCGGCCCGCGCACCGATTTTGCCAGGTCGCGGCGCGCGGTCCCGTAGTGCTTCTGCTTGAATGCGTGCACGCCGAGCACCAGCCAGGAGACGCGGTCGCTCTTGTCCGCCTGCACGACGCGTTCGGCAAATCGCGTGGCGTGATCGATATCGCCGTCCACCACCAGCGACAGGAACGTGCGGTCGAGCAATTCACCGTTTTTCGGATCGTGCTTGAGGGCAGATCCGTAGAACGCCGCGGCAGCGGCAGCGTCGCGCAGCTGGCTGGCATGACGGGCGGCAAGATAGCTGCCGGACGCTGTCATGGTGGCGAGTAGCTGAGCGGTCGGGGCTTGCGCTTCCAGCTTGATTGGCAATGCCACCAGAAAAAGGGCAAGCGCGGTGCCGGTTGCGCACCGGGTAAGGCTCGAAAACGTCACAGGCGGCGCTCCAATGAGGCGGCTGGCAGCGAGCTTCGCGCGGGCCGCTGGGGTTGGGCCGAGAATGGCCTTTTTGCGCCTGCGCCGCAAGAACGGCGAGGGGGCGCTCGGCCTACGACCTTGAAAACGCCGATGTGGCGGTATCGTGGCCGATCCGGCTCCCACGATATTACATATTCGGGTAATTCGGCCCGCCGCCACCCTCGGGCGGCACCCAGGTAATGTTCTGATTCGGGTCCTTGATGTCACAGGTTTTGCAGTGGACGCAATTCTGCGCGTTGATGACGTATTTCGGTGCTCCGCCTTCCGTCACCCATTCATAGACCCCGGCCGGACAATAACGGGCCGAAGGCCCGGCGAAGACATCATGTTCCGAGCTCTTCTGGCGGGCCATGTCCACCACATGCAGATGTACCGGCTGATCTTCTTCGTGATTGGTGTTGGAGAGGAACACCGAGGACAACCGGTCGAAGGTGAGTACACCGTCCGGCTTTGGGTAGGCGATCGGCGACCATTCGGCGGCCGGATCGAGCGCGGCGTAATCCGGCTCGCCGTTCTTGAGCGTGCCCATCAGCGAGAAGCCGAAAGTATTTGTCCACATATCGAGACCGCCGAGCATGATGCCGAGGACGGTTCCAAATTTCGACCACAGCGGTTTGGCGTTGCGCACCTTCCAAAGGTCCTTGCCGATCGCCGAGTCGCGCCAGGCGACCTCGTAGCCGGAGAGTTCGTCGTGGCTGCAATCGACCGATAGCGCGGCGGCAGCCGCTTCGGCGGCGAATATCCCCGACAGCATAGCGTTGTGGCTGCCTTTGATGCGCGGTACGTTCATGAATCCGGCATCGCAGCCGATCAGCGCACCGCCCGGAAAAACGAGCTTGGGTACCGACTGGTAGCCGCCTTCGGTCAGGGCGCGCGCGCCATAAGCAAGACGTTTGCCGCCGGCAAACGTATCGCGCAGCAGCGGATGGGTCTTGAAGCGCTGGAATTCCTCGAACGGCGAAAGAAAAGGATTGCCGTAATTAAGATGAACCACGAAGCCGACGGACACCAGGTCTTCGTCGAAGTGGTAGAGGAATGAGCCGCCGCCGGTCGTGTCATCGAGCGGCCAGCCAAAAGAGTGCTGCACCAGTCCCTTGCGGTGCTTCTCCGGTCTCACCTGCCAAAGTTCTTTGAGGCCGAGCCCGAATTTCTGCGGCTCGCTGTCCTTGGCGAGATCGAAACGCGCGATGAGCTGCTTGCCGAGACTGCCGCGCGCGCCTTCGGCAAACAGCGTGTACTTGGCGCGCAGCTCCATGCCGCGGGTGAAATTGTCTTTCGGCTCGCCGTTCTTGCCGACGCCCATGTCGCCGGTGGCGATGCCGGTGACGGCGCCGTCCGCATCGTAGAGGACCTCGACGGCGGCGAAACCAGGATAGATTTCAACGCCGAGTTCTTCCGCCTTGCCGGCGAGCCAGCGGCACACATTGCCGAGCGAGACGACGAAGTTGCCGTGATTGCCCATTAGCGGCGGCAGCGCGAAATTCGGCAGCCGCAAGGCCCGATTGGCGCTCAGCCAATAGAATCGGTCGTCGCTGACTTGGGTCTTGATCGGCGTATCTTCGTTGCGCCAATCGGGCAGCAGCCGGTCGAGGGCCACCGGATCGATCACTGCGCCGGAGAGGATATGGGCGCCGACCTCGGAGCCCTTCTCCACCACGACGACCGAAATATCGGGGTTGAGCTTCTTGAGGCGGATGGCGGCGGCCAGCCCCGAAGGGCCGGCACCGACGATCACCACGTCGAATTCCATTGCCTCACGGGCAGGCAGGTCAGCCGCCATGGGCTTCTCCCACGCTTTGGTCCGACGCGAAGTCTAACGCGTCTTGGCGGCGATCGCCTGCTTGAGCAGCCGGTAGGAGGCGTCCAGCCGCCCGGCAATCTCGCGCCAATCCGCCTCTGTCATATCGCTCTCATGGGCGTCGCGATAGGCCATGGCTTGGGCACGTAAGACCCCAGCGTGCCGCATTTCAGGAGTATCGACAGATCCGGCCCACGCTGAAGTCGTCGCTCCGCCGGCGCAGGCGGCAGAATAGCTATCCACCGGCTTCACGCTGCGCGCTTGCGCTGGTTGCAGCGCCGGTGTTTTGTTTTGCAATGACATCGAACCGCGGCAATCCGGCGCGTGCGCTCATCGACTTCTATCTGGAGGCCGGCGTCGACGCGCTCGTCGGTGAAGAGCCGATGGATCGGTTCGCGGACGAAGCGCCTACGGCGCGGCCTGTCCCCCTTGCGGGGAAACTCGGTGAGCAGAGCTCGTCGGGAGGGATGCTTGCGGAGCGAACCGCCGCGCGCCGATCAAAAACTCCTTCCCCGACCCTTCCCCTGAAGGGGAGTGAGGCTGTGCCGAGCGCCGCGCTTGTGGCACCCGATGCCGCCGCCATGGCGGCGCGCGAAGCGGCAAAAACCGCCGAAACACTGGAAGAGCTGCGCGCCATTCTCGACCGCTTCGAAGGCTGCGCGCTGAAAGCGACCGCGACGCAACTCGTTTTTGCCGACGGCAATCCCGAGGCGCGCGTGATGTTCGTTGGCGAGGCGCCCGGCCGCGACGAAGACATCGAGGGCCTGCCCTTCGTCGGCCGCTCCGGCAAGCTTCTCGATCGCATGCTGACTGCGATCGGGCTCGACCGCGCGCAAGTCTATATTGCCAACATCGTGCCATGGCGGCCGCCCGGCAACCGCACACCGACGCCGCAGGAATCGCAAATTTGCCTGCCGTTCATCCTGCGTCAGATCGAACTTGCCGATCCCGATATTCTCGTCTGCCTCGGCGGCCCCTCGGCGCAAACCTTGCTCGGCATAAAGGACGGCATCACCAAGACGCGTGGGCGTTGGTTCACATTCGATACCGGCACGCGCCAAATCCGCGCGATGCCGACCTTCCATCCGGCTTTTCTATTACGCAGCCCGCTGCAGAAACGATTCGCCTGGCGCGATCTTCTCGCGATCAAGAAGGCGCTCGGCGCCTGAAAGTCTTGGCGATCGCGGCCAAGCTTGGTAATTTTTCGCTATGGCCAGCTTCGCAGCAATCGCCTGCCTCGTGGCAGTCGTACTTTGGACGAACAGCACGGCGTTCGCTCAGCGAGGCGGCACGTCGGCGCCGGCTGCCAACGCGGGCGCAGCGCCGGCGGTCACCTATGACCCCAAGCTGTTCGAGGTTCCGCCGCCGAATGAGGGCCTCGACAAGCTCAAATTCGGCAGCGGAAGCACCGCGCTGGACAGCAACGTCAAAGCGGACAGCGGCTCGAAATTAAACCTTCCCGGTCCGGTCAAGGTCGGAAAATCGGTTCTGCAATTCGATACCAAGGGCATCGCAGCAGATCCGAACTCCCGCGTGGGCATCGAGCGCAACGACCCAACGGTATTGAATCAAGGAACCCCGGCGCAAAAATCAACGCCACTGTCCTCGGGCTATATCGGGCTCAAGCTTAGCGCCCCGACGCATTAGCGCGGTCAGATCAACTCTCTATTAAGTTTCCCGCATATAGGCCGGCGCGCCACCGGCGAGGAAATCCTCGCGCGGCGGCGCGAACATGTCGACGACTTCGGTGTCCTCGGAAAAATAGCCTTCATGCTCGACGCCGGAAGGAATCACCGCGACGTCGCCGGCAACCATGCTGTGGCGCTCGTCGCCGATGCGGAAATCCATGCGGCCCTTGAGCATCCACACGATCTGCTCATGCGGATGCTTGTGCGGCGCGGCGTGGGCGCCGGCCTTGATGGTCCACCACACCAGCATGCCCTGCTTGCCGGCAAGCACGCGGCGGCTGATCTTGTCGGTGACCCGCTCCTCGGGCAGCGCGGCGAGTTCTTTGAATCCGAACATTACTGGCATATTGGCTCCGTGCGTTGTCAACAATTGAATACCGCCAATCGCGGATCGGCAAGCGTAGGCGCCGCCTCGGCGATAAGCATGCCAGCCATGCAAGCGGTCGTGTAGCCGCTACCATTTGGCGCATGGTGCCATACGCGGGCGGCTCGCCAAGGATTAATGCGCAGGATTATATTGCGCGCCCCGGGGGGCGACCGGTCGGAGGTGGTGATGGATTTTGATCCAGTCCTGCTAGCCCGCGCGCAGTTTGCCTTCACCGTCATGTTTCACATCATTTTCCCGACCTTTACGATTGGGACCTCGGCCTATATTGCCACGCTCGGTACCATGTGGTTGCGCACCGGCGAGGAGCGCTATCACCAGCTGATGCGATTCTGGACCCGCATTTTCGCGGTGTCGTTCGCGATGGGCGTGGTGTCGGGCATCGTGCTGTCCTACCAATTCGGCACCAATTGGAGCCGCTTCTCGGTGGTGGTCGGCAACGTGGTCGGCCCGCTGATCGGTTACGAGGTGCTCACCGCCTTTTTTCTGGAAGCGACCTTCCTCGGCGTGCTGCTGTTTGCCTTCAACCGCGTGCCGCCCTGGCTCTACGTCATGTCGGGCGTCATCGTCGCGGTCGGCACCGCCACCTCGGCATTCTGGATTCTCTCGGCCAACAGCTGGATGCAGACGCCGGCGGGCTACGAGCTTAAGGACGGCATCGCCTATCCGAGCGACTGGATCGCCGTCATTTTCAACCCGAGCTTCCCCTATCGCTTCGCCCATATGCTCAATGCCGCCTATCTTACCACCGGCTTCGTCGTGCTGGCAGTGGGCGCGCGCTACCTGATTGCCGGGACATTCATCGAGGAAGCACGCACCATGGTGCGCATGGCGATTGGGCTTACCGCGATCCTGGCGCCGCTGCAGCTCATCATCGGCGACCAGCACGGTCTCAACACGCTGAAATATCAGCCGATCAAGATCGCTGCCATGGAGGCGCATTGGGACGGCAGCAAGCCGGGTGATTTCGAGATTTTCGCCTGGCCGGACGAGAAGGCGGAAACCAACCGCTACGCAATCTCGATTCCGCAGGGTGCTTCGCTCATCCTCACGCACAAGATGAACGGTCTCTTCCCCGGCCTGACCAGTGTGCCGGCGAACGAGCGTCCGCCCGTGCCGGTGGTGTTCTTCGGCTTTCGCATCATGCTGGCAGTCGGGCTTTTCATGATTGGCGCCGCCTTGTTCGGCGCCTTCCTGTGGTGGCGCAGCACCCTGTTCGAGACACGCTGGTACTTGGCGATCATGGCGCACTGCTGGTGGATCGGTTTCGTCGCCGTGATCGCCGGTTGGGTGGTGACCGAAAGCGGCCGCCAGCCTTGGATCGTCGAGCACATTTTGCGCACCGCCGATGCCAATTCGCCGGTGCCGGGATCGAGCGTCGCCATCACACTGGCGCTATTTGTGCTGACCTACGGCGTCGTGTTTTCGTTCGGCATCTACTACATCAACCGGCTGATCGCGCGCGGGCCGCAAGGTCCGACGGCCGCCGAAAGCGGATTCGTCGCCAGCCCGATTTCCGCCGCCCATAGCGCCGGGCGCGAAGCCGTGCAGCGGAGCTAGCGAGGATCGCGCCATGGAATGGTACCTTCCGGTGATCTGGGCTGGACTGATCGGCACCGCCGTCGCGATGTACGTCATTCTGGACGGATTCGATCTTGGCATCGGCATCTTGTTTCCGTTCGCGCGCAACGAAGGCGAACGCGACCAGATGATGCGCTCGGTGGCGCCGTTCTGGGACGGCAACGAGACTTGGCTGGTGCTCGGCGGCGGCGGATTGTGGGTGGCGTTTCCCAAGGCCTATGCGGTGGTGATGCCGGCGCTCTACCTGCCGGTGATCGTTATGCTGCTGGCGCTGGTGTTCCGCGGCGTGGCGTTCGAGTTCCGCACCGTCTCGCGCAGCAAGACCTGGCTCAACTTCGCTTTCACCGCCGGCTCGACCGTCGCCGCTTTCGCCCAGGGCGTCATCCTCGGCGGCCTGATCCAGGGCATCACCGTGCAGGACGGCGCATTCGCCGGCGGCCCCTTTGACTGGGCGACGCCTTTCGCGCTGCTCTGCGGGCTTGCAATCATTGCAGGCTACGGTTTGCTCGGCGCCACATGGCTCACCATGAAGACCGAAGGCCCGGTCGCCGCACGGTCGCGCGCGCAGGCGAAGCTGCTGCTGCTGTTGGTGCTTGTTTTCATGGCTGCGGTGAGCGTGTGGACGCCATTGGCCGAGCCGCGCATTGCCGCGCGCTGGTTCGCGCTGCCGAATTTCTATTTTTTGTGGCCGGTGCCGGTGGTGACCGCGCTCGTCGCCTTCGCCATTTGGCGCTGGCTCGAGAAGGGCTACGAGGTGTCGCCCTTCCTCGCATCCATTGCGCTGTTCTTTCTCGGCTATCTCGGATTGGTGATTTCCAATTTCCCCTATCTGGTACCGCCTTCGCTGACCGTCTGGGAAACCGCGGCGGCGCCGGCGAGCCTGATCTTCGTGCTGCTCGGCACGCTGGTGCTGCTGCCGATGATCCTCGGCTATATCGTCTTCGTCTACTGGCTGTTCCGCGGCAAGGTGCGCGAAGGCGAGAGCTACCACTGACGGCGACCAGAAATCAGAAATCGGTGATCGTCCTGATTACGGATTTCTGCTTCCTGATTCTTGGGCCGGGCGCACCATCGCCCAGCCGAGTCTTATCTCCGACAGCATGCCTTCGACTTTGCGAGGGAAGGAGCGCGGCACCTCCGGAACCAGTTCGGGAAACTGCGTCGTCAACGTGCCAGGTGGCGCGGTCGCATTGCCGGACACCGGCCAAACCAGGATGCCGCCGTGTTGGCGGATATCGGCGACATTCGCCCAGGGGCTTCGTTGCGGGGCCCAATCGAAATAGACATGCGGGCGACTGGGCGCGCCGAGCGCGACGAGCGGCGCGATCCGCGAATCGCCGGTGACATAGCGGAGCGGCTGGCCGGTGCGGCGCTCGAACGTGTCGGCGAAGAAGCGGCCCTCGGCACTGGCCGGCTGCGACATCTTCAAGTCGACCGCGAAGACCCAGGGCAGCACCGCAATGCCGGCAACGACCGCAACCGGCGGCGCGATCAACAGCGCGACCCAAGCCGAGGACACCAGCCCTTCGCGGTAGAGCCGCACCCGATTGCCGGCGGCGACCACGACCGCCAATCCCGACAGGACCACCAGCGGCGCCACGCGGTCGAGCGGGCCGACGTGGCCGGTGGCGTAGACAATTTCCACGGCGACGGCGATAGGCGTCAGCGCAAAGAAATATACAAAGCCGCAACCGAAGACGCCGGGTGGCGCGCGGTCGATCTCCGGCGGGTGTTCGCCCTTGCGGCGCGGCCAGCCGACCGCAAGCAAGGCGAGCAGCAAAAGTCCAAGATGGGTAAGCGCGAGCGCGATAAGCAGCCACCAGGCCGGCGAAAGCGCCACGCTGAACACCGCGTTCTCGCGCAAGCTGGATAGCACCAGGCCATATCCGTGCCACAGCCAGGCCAGATGCGGAAACACAATGATCACGAGGAGAAGGGCGGCGAGCCAGGGGTCGGGATGCGCGAAGGCCGCGCGCCCGCGCGGCGTCAGCAGCAGAAACAGCAGCATCAGTAGCAGCAGAATCAAGCCGGCATAATTGGCGAGCAGCAAGAGGCCGAGATCGATCGCCAGCGGATACCAGGCGCCGAGACGGCCTTCGCCGATCGCGCGCCAGTAGTGCAGCAAGGCCAAGGCCCAGAGCGGCGCCGACAGAATCGCCGGGCCGAAATCCGGGCTCGGCACGTTGAAGGCGGAAATGCCCACCATCAGCAGCACGGCGAGCGCCGCATGGCGAATGCCGACGATGGCATGGCCGAGCTTGAACACGGCCCAATAGGCGACGATGACGCAGAGCTGCGCCAGCATATAGACGCCCACGCTGCCGGCCATGCGAAAGGCGGCCTCGCCGAGCCAGAACGCCAGCGGCGGCCCCAGATAACTGCCCAGCCGCAATTCGCGGCCGATGGCAAGCAGGGTCGGCACGTCGCCGGGCGGCGCGCTGTAAAACAGCGCGGGCAACACCGCCCAAAGCGCCGCCTGCGACAACGCCACCGACCAGAACACCAGCCGCGGCCGCCCGCGTAAGAATTCGACGATCAGGGAGACGTAATGCATCGGCCGGCGCGGTTCTTAATCCCTCCCTGAAAGGGGAAGGAGGAAGAGCAACGTCAGCAATAGTGAACGCGGCTTAAAGAGGCAACAACGCCGCCAGGGCTTCGTCGCTCAATTCGCCCAGGCTGGCGAGCTTTTCCGCCACCGGCGTGAACGATTTGCGGTGGTGCGCGGTCGGTCCTAGCCGGGCCAGCGCCTCGAAATGCTCGGGCACGCTGTAGCCCATATGGCGCTCGAAACCGTAGCCGGGATGCGCCAGCCCAAGCCGGCTCATCAGCCGGTCGCGCGTGACCTTGGCGACGATGGAGGCGGCCGCGATCGAGGTGACCAAAGCATCGCCGGAGACCACCGCCTCGCAGTCGCAGCCGCAGTCGATGCGGATATTGCCGTCGACATAGACAAGCTTGGGCTTAACCGGCAGCGCCTTCACCGCGCGCGCCAGCGCCCACAGCGAGGCGCGCAGGATATTGTCGCGGTCGATGCGCGCGGTCGAGCCGAAGGCGACCGCGACCTGCGCGGTGGCGCAGATCTTCTCGTAGAGCTTCTCGCGTTCGGCGGCGTCGAGCTTCTTGGAATCGTTAAGACCGCGCGGGATGCGTTCGGGATCGAGCACCACCGCGGCCGCCACCACCGGACCGGCGAGCGGCCCCCTGCCCGCCTCGTCGCAGCCTGCCACCGGCCAGACGCCGGCTTTGAGCGCGCGCCGCTCGCGCCGGAAGCTCGGACGCAGGATCGGCTCGTTCAACGGCAGGCGCGGCGCCGGCTTGAGCTTAGCGGCTGATTTGGCCATGCGCGCGAGAATGCGTGGGAACAGCGTAAAGTCAACAACGGCGGTGGGATGCGGTGAAAAGCGGGGATTTTTTCGGTGCCGGAACATTGGCCTACGCGCAACGCTCAGCCTCCAGCGCAGCTTTCAGCACGGAAAGATTCGGTGATCCCCTTTTGCCTGAATGCGCTCGCGATTCAGGGCCAACAATAGCTATTTTTTCTCTTGTTGAATCGCCGGACCAAGGAGGCTCGCATGATACTCGCTTACGTCTTGGCATTTGCGCATTCTGTTGCAAATCTCATTGGCAAGTTGGCCGCGCAAACACCCTTTAATTCTGAGCTTTCCAGCTTTCATTTCTCGCTCGAGACCCGCGCGGTTAAATTCTTGGGGCGCTGTGAAGAGAACCCAGGTGTCAAGGGCAAACCATTCGAGTTTGCCGCCTGGAATGTAATAATAATCAGCGTCATCAGCTGGCTGGTATTCTCTCCACTTTTTCTTCGATGTGGCGCGGATTGATAGATAGTTCTTGTCTGAATGCGCCCCGACTATCAAAAATAACTTACGAATCTTGTTGCCTTTCGAATCCACAAAGCCATCCCATTCGAGGATTGTCCCCGGAACGATGGCTTCGCCGCTCATGCTGAATCTCTGAGCAATTCCTTCCTGTATTCCATTTCTTCACGCGCAATTGTCGGCGCATCATGCACAAGTGCCTCAGCATTCAGCGCAAGTTCGGGAGGAATAAGATGTCCAGTTCCCTTGCCACCTTGATAAACGGTTCTCCAAGGCAACTGCTTCATGTGCGAAAATTCGCTCATGTCCGCCGCCTTCGACTCTTTGAAGAACTCAGCCACTCGCTCAAGAATCTTAAGTTCTCGCTTGCTAAAGTATTTTTTGTCAAAGGCCACCTTGGCCTTTAGTTCACGCCTTTGCAGATCTTTTGTTATGTCATCGCGGATTTCAAAAAGCTGGATGGCAGCTTTCAAATCATCGTCGCCGCCACGTTTTATTTCTTCCAACAATGATGTTGGAACTGGTCCCATCGGAAGCGCACGATAGTCGAGCGCAAAAATTGTACGGCCAGTTTGACGGAAGTGCTCAACATCGGAAAAATTCAAAAGCTTAAAAAGCTTCAACGTGTGACAATGTTTTGTCTCACGCAGAAAATAGATGATGGCGTTGATTAGCTTTTCCCGGTCGTGTGAAACGAACATAGCGTCCACTAGGCGGGAGTAAGGGCGAGCAAGCGCATTTTGGCACCAATTAGGCGTAGCCGCTGTACTTTTGACGCAACACCTTAAAAATCGTTCCACCTGAACGAAATAAGAACAAAAATGGCGGAAATAGGGATCGGCCTATTTGCATTTGCGAATTGCGCTATCAGCCCGCGCCTTTCCGCCAAGCGAGAGGCCGGAGTTAAAACAAGCTCAACTGCGCTTGCTCAGGCTTCGGCGAGCGGAAGTGCTCGGTGGTGAGCGAGGTTTTTGCCGCATTGAGTCCGAGCTTCTCGCAGGCCAATTCGAAGCGGCGGCCGATCAGATAGGCGTAGGGCCCGCGGCCTTTTTGCCGCTCGAACCATTTCGAGTCGTAATCCTTGCCGCCCCGCATGTCGCGCACGAGCTTGAAGACGTGCTCCTCGCGGTGCGGAAAGTTTGCCTTCAGCCATTCGCGGAACAGGTCGCACACCTCCAGCGGCAGGCGCAGCAGCACGTAACCCGCCTGCTTGACGCCGGCGGCGTGCGCGGCATCGAGAATGCGCTCCATCTCCATGTCGTTGAGCGCCGGGATCACCGGCGCCACCATCACCGTGGTCGGCACGCCGGCCTGCGACAAGCGCCGCAGCGTCTCCAGCCGCCGCATCGGCGTCGCCGCGCGCGGCTCCATCTTGCGGGCGAGCTCGCCGTCGAGCGTGGTGACCGACAGCGCGACCTTGGCGAGCTTGCGCTCGGCCATGCGGGCAAGAATGTCGAGGTCGCGCAGCACCAGCGCCGACTTGGTGACGATGCCGACCGGATGACCGGCTTTGTCGAGCACTTCGAGAATGCGGCGCATGACCTGGTAGCGCCGCTCGATCGGCTGATAGGGATCCGTGTTGGTGCCGATGGCGATCACCTTCGGCTCGTAGCCGGGCGCCGACAGCTCCTTCTCCAGCAATTCCGCCGCGTCCGGCTTGACCAGCAGCTTCGATTCGAAATCGAGCCCTGGCGACAGCCCGAGATAAGCGTGCGTCGGCCGCGCGAAGCAGTAAACGCAGCCGTGCTCGCAGCCGCGATAGGGATTGATCGAGCGATCGAAGCCGATGTCGGGGGAATCGTTGCGGGTGATGATCTTGCGGGTTGAATCGATCGTCACCGTGGTCTTGAACGGCGGCAATTCGTCGAGACTGCGCCAGCCGTCGTCGAAGGCGATGCGCGCCAGCGGCTCATAGCGGCCGGAGGCATTGCTCTGGGCGCCGCGTCCGCGCCGGCGCTCGTGGTCGACCACCAGGCCGAGCAGCTCAGTGGCGTCGTCGGCAAAGTCGCCCGCCGGCGCGGAGGGCAGCGCCGACGGGCGTCTCAGGGCTGTGTTCGAACGAGCCATACTTGTATGGTAATTCCTTGAAGTGAACATAACAAGAACATTCTTCTGCAGCCCACTTTTTGGTCAGCAACGGCCCCGATCTCGTGGCGCATTCGCCGTCTGCCACATGATATGGTGCCAACTTGGCAATAGGACATGCCGTTCCATGCTGAGTGCCGTCATCGCAACACACGAATCAGAGCGTACTCTGGTACCGACGCTGGCCGCGTTGGTGCCCGGGGCGACCGCCGGCCTGTTGGGCGAAGTCGTGGTGGCCGACGGTGGCTCGCGCGATGCCACCGCCGAATTGGCCGACGTTGCCGGCTGCCGCTTCATGGCATCGCACGCGCCGTTGGGCGCGCGGCTGAAAAGCGCGGCCAAGACCACCCGGGCGCCTTGGCTGCTTTTCCTGCGCGCCGGCAGCGTGCCGGAAGCCGGCTGGGTCGACGCGGTCGATCGCTTCATCGATGCGGGCGACCGGCTCGACGGCAGCGCGCGCGCCGCCGTGTTCCGCCCGCCCGGCATCGCCGACCTGTTGCGCCCGGGCCTGGCGGAAATGATCGCGCTGCTCCGCGTCACGCTCGGCGGCGGCGCGAAGCCCGAGCAAGGCCTCTTGATCGCGCGTCAGCTTTACGACGAACTCGACGGCCACCCGGAGAGCGAGCATGCCGAAGCGGCGCTGCTGCGCCGGCTCGGGCGGCGGCGCATCGCCATGCTGCCGGCTGCCGCGCGGCCGGCGCGGTAGCGCATGTTGCTATTCCGCGTCACGGCCAACCGCTTGGGCCGGCCTGATGATTTGATACGGAATCCGGCTGATTAGTTCTTTCCCGTCATTCCGGGCTCGCGGCCTTCGGCCGCGCCCCGGAATGACGAACTGATTATCCGGATTCCGTGTGAGCGCCGGGACAATACTTGACAATGTCAACTAACTGGCCGAACCTGCTCCCATGTCCGACCGCCTGGACCAACAGCGCATTGCCGCGGTGCGCCGCTTCAACCGCTTCTACACGCGGCAGATCGGCGTGCTGCGCAAGGGCTATCTCGACAGCCCCTACTCGCTCGGCGAGGCGCGCGTGCTTTACGAGATTTTCCGCGGCGACGGTCCGACCGCGAGCGACATCGCCCGCGCGCTCGACCTCGACGCCGGCTATTTGAGCCGCCTGCTGCGCCAATTCGAGAAGCAGGGCCTGATCACCCGCAAGACTTCCGCGCGCGACGCGCGGCAAAGCCACCTTGCGCTCACCGCGCGCGGGCGGCGCGCGTTTGCGCCGCTGGAGCGGCGCTCGCAGCGCGATGTCAGCCGCATGCTCGGCAAGCTCGATGACGGCGCGCAGGCGCGACTGGTCGCCGCCATGGACGAAATCGAGACGCTGCTCGGCGGCAAGGCCGCAGCGCAAGGCAAGCCCTATATCCTGCGGCAGCCGCGGCACGGCGATTTCGGCTGGATCGTCGCCCGCCACGCCGAGCTCTACGCCCAGGAATACGGTTGGACCGATCCGTTCGAAGGCCTGTGCGCGCAGATCGTCGCCGACTTCGTCAACAAGTTCGATGCCGGCTGCGAGCGCTGCTGGATCGCCGAGATGAACGGCCAAAACGTCGGCTGCATCATGCTGGTCAAGGACGATGAGCCCGCGGTTGCGCGCATCCGCCTGCTGCTCGTCGACCCGAAGGCGCGCGGGCTCGGCCTCGGCGCGCGGCTGGTCGACGAATGCGTGAAATTCGCGCGCAAGGCCGGCTACAAGAAGATCACGTTATGGACCCACCGCAATCTCAAGGCCGCGCGGCATATTCACGAGAAGGCCGGTTTCAAGCTGATGCGCAGCGAAGCGCACGAAAGCTGGGGCAAGCCGGTCGTCAGCGAGCACTGGGATTTGGAGACACTTCCCTCTCCCCGCTTGCGGGGAGAGGGTGGCGAGCAGCGTTAGCTGCGAGCCGGGTGAGGGGCGCGTTTGCTGCACACGCGGCGCGGGGGGGGGGGGGGGGGGGGGGGGGGGGGGGGGGGGGGGGCGGGGCGCCCCCGCCCCCCCGCCGCCCGCGGGCCGCGCAGCACGCCCCCACCCCCCCCGCCCC
>Ga0335081_10000584_pt1 | contig 60984 bp, 57 predicted proteins | sample Lox_Sample_35_FD_206713 | JGI IMG/M metagenome (GOLD analysis project Ga0335081, IMG submission 206713) | Soil microbial communities from Loxahatchee National Wildlife Refuge, Florida, United States - Lox_Sample_3.5 | ecosystem: Environmental > Terrestrial > Soil > Wetlands | place: USA...
CATCCCCGGGCGCCGGAGATCTATGCGGGAGAGGTGCGCTGGGCGGCCGCACTGGTTCCGCTCCTGCGAAATTCGAAGCGTAAGGTCCACTCGGCCGGTTGCGGTCTTCCGCCGCGAATGGGAGGCTCGAAGGTCCACTGCCGCGCGGCCTCCAGAGCGTGGGTAGCGAAGTATGAGCTGGGCGCGTGTTCGGCCAGTGTCGCCCGCGAAACCCTGCCTTCGGTATTCACCTCCACCCGCACCTTCACCTTCACCGTGCCGTTAATCGTGTTTCTCGCCTGGCCGGAGATGTCGGGCATTACTTCATGACGTACGCGACCGGCGGTTGAGGCGCGAAGCCTGCCGGGGCTCGCGCCGGTGGCGCCTGCAGCGGGGGCACTGGCCGGGCGGTTCTGCTGTGCGGCTCCGGTTGGCGTTGAAGTTCCCGTACTCCGGCGTAGGAGCAGAAGTCCTCCGGCGAAAGCCAGTACCACGAGAAGAACGGCAGCAGGCACTACAAGGCGCGGCTTGCCGGCGATGGTTGAGGCCTTGATATTTCGAGCTTGCGCCAGAAAACGGGTGAGCGGAGGGGCAGGGCCGCTGGCTGTGGGCTTGCGGGCCTCGGGCATCGCCGCCGGCTGCGCATCCGTCACAGGCCGCGGCTTAAGGAGAACTTCTGAGGTACGCCGGTCCAGGAGCAGACTGCGAATGCCAGCGATCGTGAGCCGGCGCTCCCGCTCAGGCATCAAACACCCTTTTGTGATGGCGTCGAAGGGCGGTGGAAGTTCTGCCGGAAGCTGCGGAACGCCGTCGCCGGCGCACGCCGGTAAACGGGTGGTGAGCGCCTCCACCAGGGTGATGCCCAGCGACCAGATGTCCGCGCTGAAGGAGAGCATCCCCGTGCTTCTCTCAGGCGCATCGTAAGGGCTGGCCGCGCGCCCGGGATACGCTTCGCCGCTGTGGTGGAGGCTGTCGGTCGAGAGCTTCACCTGATCGCCGGTCGCCAGCACGTTCGCCGGATTGATCTCTCCATGAACGATGCCCTGCGCGTGCAGGTACTGCAGCGCGTCAAGCGCGGGCAGGAGCATATCGCGCGTTTCAGCGGGCGTGAGCGGTCGCTGGCGCAGCACCTCCGCGAGGCTCTCCTCGCAATACTCCACGACGGCGAAGTGCATGTCCTGCTCGTCATCGGCGTGCCAGACGCCGGTCTCGAAAATCCGCACCAGATTGGGGTGGGAGAGCTGGCCGGCAAGTTTCCAGCAGGCGACCTGTGCCTCCGCCTGCGGGGCATCGGCGCCGATCAGTCTGATAACCGCTTTTGCCGCGCCGATTTCGGTCAGATAGACGACGCTCTCCTCAGACCCGCCCAGGTACCGTCGCAACGGAAACTTCCCGTTGACGATCCGTCCATCCCACTGCTGCCAGCCTGTCATCACCGCAACCGCCCGCGTCGCCGCCATGATGGGCGGAATTCTAGTCCTTCCTGGGAGCAAAAATCCGGGAACTCACAATTTTAAGGTTGATGAACTGAGTACCCGCGGTTCCAGCGGGCACTGCCTGGCCGTCATGTTTGCACGAGCTGAGCGCGCGTTTTTCCATAATCGGCCATTCAGCACTTACGTGTATGCGCGCGGGGGGATTCCCTTTGACAATGCCAGGGGCAAGCAGCATGCTTCGCGCAAAAGGGTGTCTGGTGCGTTACGTATCACCTCCGCGGCTCATTTTGCTCGCCATACTTCACTGCGCGTTCGCGATCGCAGCGGGGGCGCAGGTGAATGTCGGCACCACAGACGAAGATCCGAACCTGTGTTCAGGATTAACCACCGTGCAGCAGTGCCTTGTGCTGCATCATATCGCGTTGACTAAGGATGCTCTCCTCTCCGCGCTCCACAGTCAGGACACCCGGATCAAGATTCTTGCTGCCGAGGGGCTCGCAGTAGAGGACGTGAAGGATGCAATTCCCGATTTGACCGAACTCCTCGAAGCCGGGTCCGAGCCGAATGTCCGGATGATCCTGGCTCAATCGCTGGCGCGGCTGGGTGATGGCAGAGGCGTTGAAATTCTGCGATCCTACTGCAACGACGCCTCTGTTTCCATTTCGGATAGATTGACCGCTGCCTCCACCCTCCTGGATTTTCAGCCGAAGTCGTGTCCGGAAACTCTTGTCGCAGGCCTGCAAAGCGACATATGGGAGTTTCGTGTTGTGGCGCTAGGCATGATTCCGAACTTCAAGCAATTGACCCCCGGTCAGACGGCCCAGGTCAGGGCGATCCTGCTGAGGTCCCTGTTCGATCAAGCGGTTATTGTTAGAAAGCAGGCGGCCGTCACCATGTGGGAGCTGGGGGATAAGTCCTTCATTCCCGCACTACAAGCGGCGCTTGGGAAAGAGGCGGAGCCGATTGCCCGCCACGCGATGGAATACTCTCTGAAAAGGCTGCAAAGTCCTGGTCCATAAGTGATATGCATTAGCGGTGTCAGTTTTTTGGGGTTGTTGACGAACGATCTCGCGTGATAGTCACTACGAAACGCTCGAGCTGCAACTTTTCCACACTTCATCTCGTATCACCTTTCGGCTGAGTGTGTCTCGTCGGTAAAATACTCTCAACGGCTCCTCGCCCGATTTCTTTATGACCCCGGCTACACAGCAACGGCGGCTTGCGCGCGGACACTTTCTGCGCGAGCCGGCGCTCATTGCGCTGGAGACCATGCGCGCCCACAAGCTGCGCTCGTTTCTCATGCTGTTCGGGGTCATCCTGTCGGTTTCCACCCTCATTCTGGTGGTCGCCCTCATCAGCGGCATGAACGCCTATTTCGCCAGCCGCGTCGCCAACCTGGGCTCCAACGTCTTTCTGGTTCACAAGTTTCCCATCATCAGCGACACCAGGGAGCTGCTGAAGGCCGAGCGCCGCAATCGCGATATCACCTGGGATGATTTCGTGTCTCTGCGCGATAACCTCAAGCTTCCCCAGGCCGTGGGCGTGGAAGTGCGGCGCCAGGCCGACATCCGTAACCAGCGGCAAAACCTGCAGGACGTGGACCTCCGCGGGGTGACCGCCAATATCGGCGACATGGATGTGGAAGAGGTGGCCACCGGCCGTTACATGACCGACAGCGACAATCAGCATCGCTCCATGGTCTGCATGATCGGCGCCGATGTCGATGAAAAGCTGTTCGCCGGCACCGACCCCATCGGCAAGATCCTGACGGTCGATGGCCAGGAGTTCCTGATTGTGGGTGTGGCCAAACGCATTGGCAACACCTTCGGCCAGTCGCAGGACAACTTCGTTTATATCCCCATTGAGACCTGGCTGAAGATCTATGGCCGCAACAACAGCCTCAGCATCAACATTCAGGCGCGGGGACCGGAGTGGCTGGCGCGGACCGAGGAGGAAACGCGAGTGCTGATGCGCGCCCGCCGGCATCTGGCGCCGAATGAGGACGACAATTTCGGCATCCTCGCCAGCGACAGCCTGATGGGCCTGTGGAAGAACCTCACGGGCACGCTGGCCTCGGGCATGGTCGCGCTCGTCTCCATTTTCCTGGTCATCGGCGGGGTGGTTATCATGAACGTGATGCTGGCTTCGGTGACCGAGCGCACGCGCGAGATCGGTATCCGCAAGTCTCTGGGAGCGAAGCGGCGCGACATCCTGCTGCAGTTCCTCGTCGAATCGACGGTGATGGCGCTGGTGGGCGGAGCCATCGGCGTGCTGGCCGCCTGGATCCTCTCCGTCGTGGTGCGCAGCACCACACCGGTGCCCATGGCTGTTCCTCTCCTGGCAGTGGTGGTGGCGATTGCCATCTCCTCGGCGGTGGGCGTATTCTTCGGCGTCTATCCCGCCCGCAAGGCGGCGAAGCTGGACCCGATCGAGGCGCTGCGGTATGAGAATTAGTGGCCCGTGGCCAGTGGCCAGAGATGAAAAGCTGATCCCCGGTCATGTGGTTGTATGAGAAGGGCAAGGACGCGCAACAAAGGGTGAATTCATTCAATTCTTGTGCCATGCTCGTGGCTCTCTGTACGAAGTCGAGACGCAGCTTGTCATCAGCAGGAATCTCGGGTACATCAGCGCTGAGCAGCAGCAGGCAATGGTCGAAAAAGTTGGCGAACTCGGACGCATTTTGAACGGTCTGATCGCGTCATTACAGCAGAAGCAGGCTCGCGGTTCACTGGCCACTGGCCACTGATCACTATGCTCCTGGGAATCAACTCCCGAATGGCCTTCGAAACCGTGCGCGAGCACAAAACGCGCTCGTTTCTGACCGTGCTGGGGGTGGTCATCGGCGTGGCCGCCATGATCTTCGTGGCCTCCATCCTGGTTGGCGTCAGCCGCGACATTCAGGGCTACCTGGAAGACTACGGCACCAACACGCTGTTCATCTTCCGCTGGGACTTCGCCATCCGTGTGGGCCGCATGAGCTCCGAAGAGCGCAACCGCAAGCCGCTCACCCTGGATGATGCGAAAGCGATTCGCGCCGAGTGTCCGGACGTCAAGAGCGTCACCGTGGAAGTGTTCCCGCGCATCAATCCCGACCAGCAGCGCCCGCCGCTGCGGGTAGCGCGCTACGGCACTCACGAAGTAACCGACCTCGACTACTCCGGCGCCGACGCTTCCTATCAGGATGTGTACAACGCACGCGTCACCCAGGGCCGCTTCTACACCGAGTTCGAGGACCTTCACAGTGATGATGTCGCAGTCATCGGCTACGAGATCGACAAGAACTTCTTCCCGGCGCACGACGCCCTCGGCAAGACCATTCTCGTGGACGGCGTCGCCTACAAGGTGATCGGCGTACTGGCAAAGCGCAAAGGGCAGCTTTTCAAGGACGAGAGTGCCGACCGCACGATCAAGGTCCCATACAACTCCTACAGGAAGCACTATCCCGCTGACGACGAGCACTTCATCGGCGCCGAGGCTTATCCTGGCTACAAGGATGCCGCTGAGGACGAGATTCGCGGGCTGCTGCGCCGCCGCCGCCACGTGCCAATCGACAAGCCGGACAACTTCGGCATCACCACCGCCCAGGCGCTGGCCGACAACTTCCGCCAGATCATGAGCACGGTGGCCCTGATGATCACCGTGGTCAGCTCCATCGGCCTGCTGGTGGGCGGCGTCGGGGTCATGAACATCATGCTGATGTCGGTCACCGAGCGCACCCACGAGATCGGCGTGCGCAAGGCCATCGGCGCCCGGCGTGCCGACGTGGTGCGCCAGTTCCTGACCGAGGCGGTGGTCCTCACCGGCCTCGGCGGGCTGGCCGGAGTACTGGTGGGCGTGGCCGCCGCCGCCCTGCTTCCCCTGGTTTTTCCCTCCATGCCGACTTCCGTGCCCCTCTGGGCGGTCATCGTCGCCGTGCTGATGGCCATGAGCGTCGGCCTCTTCTTCGGCATGTATCCGGCGGTGAAGGCTTCGCGGCTCGATCCGGTAGAGGCCCTCCGTTACGAGTAGCCGCCGGCTTTCTCATCGGCCATCGCAAATCTATTGGGCATGAAATCTGGACGCCGCCTGCTCGCCAGCGGGCCAGGGCGCATCAAAATACTCACAGAAATGCCCGCCCGTATCGAGGACTATGCGCTGATCGGCGACTGCGAAACTGCGGCGCTGGTCAGCCGCCTGGGTTCGATTGACTGGCTTTGCTGGCCGCACTTTGCCTCGCCCGCCTGTTTTGCGGCCCTGCTGGGCACCGACGAAGATGGCCATTGGTCGATTGCTCCACAGGGCGAGGCGCGCTGCACCCGCCGCTACCTCGACCATACCCTCGTGCTGGAAACCACCTTCGACACCAGAGGGGGATCGGCCCTGCTGCTCGATTTCATGCCGCTTCGCCGCCGCAACTCCGATGTCGTGCGTATCGTTCGCGGTGTTCGGGGCAGCGTTCCCATGCGTATGGAGCTGGTCCTGCGCTTCGACTACGGTCGTACCGTTCCCTGGGTGACACGAGTGCGGGATGGAGCGCTGCGGGCGATTGCCGGCCCCGACATGGCAGTGCTGCGCACCCGGGCACCGTTGCGCGGCGAAAATCTGAAGACCTTCAGCGAATTCACCATTCACAAGGGCGAAGTGTTGCCGTTCGTCCTCACCTATGGGCCCTCCTATGACGATCTTCCGCGGTCCATCGATCCCGAAGAGGCGCTGCGCGAGACCCTGACCTTCTGGAAGAAGTGGGCGGGCAAGGCCCATGTCCACGGGGAATATGCCGCCGATCTGGAGCGCTCGCTGATCACGCTGAAGGCGCTTACCTATCGTCACACCGGTGGAATTGTGGCCGCCCCCACCACCTCGCTTCCCGAGCAGCAGGGCGGACAGCGCAACTGGGACTATCGCTACTGCTGGCTGCGGGACGCCACCTTTACCCTGCTGGCGCTGATGAACGCCGGCTACTTCGAGGAAGCCTGTGCATGGCGCGACTGGCTGCTGCGGGCCGTCGCCGGAAGTCCCGACCAGGCGCAGATCATGTACGGCATTCGCGGCGAACGGAACCTGCTGGAGTGGGAGGTGCCATGGCTTCGCGGATACGAAAACTCCCGCCCGGTTCGTATCGGCAATGCCGCCAGCGAGCAGCTGCAGCTGGATGTGTATGGCGAAGTGGCGGACGCGCTGCTTCATGCCTACATGGGCGGCATACCCGACACCGAGTACGCCCACGCGCTGCAAACCGCGCTGACCGATCACTTGGTCCAGATCTGGGACAAGCCGGACCGGGGAATCTGGGAGATACGTGGCGAGCCGAAGCAGTTCACCTATTCGAAACTGATGGCATGGGTCCATTTCGACCGGGTCATCCGGTTACGCGAGCAGTCATCCCAGGAGCCGGCGCTTGATCGCTGGCGGGAGCTGCGCGACAGAATCCACCGCGAGATATGCGAGCATGGCTACAACCCGCGGCTTGGCAGCTTTACGCAGTCCTACGGCTCCAGCGAACTGGACGCCTCGCTGCTGCTGATCCCGCAGGTCGGCTTTCTTCCCATCACCGACCCACGGGTTCGCGGAACCATCGAAGCCATCGAGAAGCACCTCATGTCCGACGGCCTTGTCCTGCGCTACCGCACCGAGACCGCAGACGATGGGCTTCCTCCCGGCGAGGGGGCTTTCCTCGCCTGCAGCTTCTGGATGGTGAGTGCGCTGAAGATGCTCGGTCGTAATGACGATGCGCGCCGCCTATTCGAGCGCCTGCTTGCGTTGCGCAACGACGTCGGACTGCTTGCCGAGGAGTACGACCCGAAATCGGGCAGGCAGATGGGTAACTTTCCCCAGGCGCTGTCGCATATTGCCCTGATCAATGCCGGCTTCGAATTCAACCGCGCCGGCAGTCGGCGACAGCAGCGGAGTTCGCCCCAGCATCGCAGCAGTGCTAAGCGAAGCAGAACCCCCGTGCGCCAGTGACGCGTCGTTTCCCCCGACGGAATGCCCGCTCATCAGGTGAATGAGTCCACCTGTGCTGTGTGAAAATGAAAGTGATGGCAACAAATCGCTGGGACGCCGTCATCTTCGATTATGGCCGTGTGCTCAGCCATTCCCCTGATCCCGCAGAGATTCGGCACTTCGCGTCGGTGGTTGGAGTCCCCGAGCCGCCATTCTTCCAGGTCTATGCGGAAACCCGGGACGAATATGACTGCGGCCGCCAGGACTGCCATCAGCACTGGCAGCGGTTTGCCGCAGCGGCACGCATCTCGCTCGATGCGGGGCAGATTCAGCGCATCGTCGGGGTGGAGAGGCGGCTGTGGCTGCGCTCGAATCCGGCAACGCTGCAACTCGCCCGCGAGATCAGGGCCCGGGGAGTCCGTACCGCGATTCTGTCCAACATACCCCGCGACCTGCTGCGCGAGCTGCGCCGCACGTTTGCCTGGCTGGACGAGTTCGAGGTGCGGATCTGGTCCTGCGAGCACGGCGTCATCAAGCCCGATCCGGCGATCTATCGCGCCTGTCTGGACGCGCTCGGCTGCGAGCCGCAGCGCACCCTCTTCTTCGACGATCGCCCGAACAACGTGGAAGGTGCGCGCAGAGTAGGCATGGACGCTCATGTTTTTGAGTCGGCGGAGCAGGCGGCGGCGATTGTGCGGGAAGGGCTCGACGGAAGCGCCCAGCAGTGAGCGGCTGAGGTTTGCGCGGGGCAGTGATGTCCTGGCAAATTGCTCGCGGGCCCATTGTCAAGGTGCAATAATGTCCCCCACGGAAGGAGGACACTCCCATGCCGCACTACGTGACGCTACTGCGCTACACCCAGCAGGGAATCGCGAAAGTCCAGGACAGTCCTAAACGGCTGGACGCCGCCCGCAAGATCGCGGAAAAAGCCGGCGGCAGGATCCACGACTGGTACCTGACGATGGGCCGCTATGACGCGGTGTTTATCTCCGAGTTTCCCGACGATGGGGCGTGCGCGAGATTCAGCCTCTCCATTGCTTCCCTGGGCAACGTAACCACGGAGACGCTGAAGGCATTTACCGAGCCGGAGTACCGAAAGATCATGAGCGCCCTGCGGTGAGGTCTGTGCCCGGCAGTTTGCCTGACGCTTTCCGTTTGCGCGCAAGGCGCGGATAGCCGGCCATGGAGGACAGAGCTATCCTCGTGAGCATGCAAACCGAACTTCAGAGCAGATGGCAACAGGTAATGGCGCGCGACGCCCGCCAGGACGGGCGCTTTGTCTTCGCCGTGCGCACAACCGGCATCTACTGCCGGCCTTCGTGCCCCAGCCGCCGTCCACGGCGCGAATCGGTGGAGTTCTTCGCCAGCCCCAACGAGGCGGAGCGCGCCGGTTATCGCGCCTGCCTGCGTTGCCGGCCCACCGAGATGTCGGCGCAGGTGAAGTACGTCACCCGCGCCCGCGAGTTGCTTGACCATGCCGAAGGCGTGGTGACGCTGGCGCAGCTCAGCCGGCGGGTCGGGCTGAGTCCGTTTCATCTGCAGCGGCTGTTCAAACGCGCAACCGGCCTCAGCCCGCGCGAATATCAGTCGGCGCGCCGCATGCAGCATGTGCGGACCGGGCTGCGCCATGGCGGGGACGTCACCACGGCGCTGTACGAGGCGGGTTTTGGCTCGCCCAGCCGTCTGTACGAGAAGGCCCCGCAGCAGCTCGGCATGACTCCGGGCGAATACGGCCGCGGAGGCGCGGGCGCAAGCATCAGGTTTACGATTGCACCGACGCCGTTAGGCCGCCTGCTGGTCGCGGCGACCCAGCGCGGTCTCTGTGCCGTGCGCTTTGGGGATTCCGCCTCCGATCTGGAGCGCGACCTGCGCAGGGAGTTCCATGCCGCCAGCCTGCACCGCGAGGATGCGGCAATGCGGCCCTATCTGGAGCCTCTGCTGGCCGCCATTCATGGCAACAACGCCACCATCGACCTGCCGCTCGACATCCGCGCGACGGCGTTTCAGATGAAGGTGTGGCAGAAGCTGCGTCAGATTCCGCGCGGCGAAACCCGCAGCTACCGCGACGTTGCCCGCGAAATCGGTGAGCCGGCTGCGGTCCGCGCCGTAGCACGCGCCTGCGCCACCAATCCCGTAGCTTTAGCCATTCCCTGCCACCGCGTCGTCCGCAGCGATGGAAATCCGTCGGGATATCGCTGGGGAGCGGAACGGAAGCGGACGCTGCTCGAGGCTGAGCGCCCGCGCTGATCGGCACTACGTTTCAGTGCGAATGGCTGATGCCGGCCGCTCGCCCTACATGCCCTCGTAATTTGGCCCGCCGCCGCCCTCGGGCGGGACCCAGGTGATGATCTCGTACGGGTCCATGATGTCGCAGGTCTTGCAGTGCACGCAGTTGGAAGAATTGAGGTGGATTTCCAGACCGCTGGGCGTGTCCTGCGCCTCAACCATCTCGTACACGTTGGCCGGGCAGAAGTTCCTGCAAGGATTGCCGAATTCGCTGACGCAGCGCTCATTGCAGATGGTGGTATCGTGAATCACCAGGTGAGCCGGCTGGTCTTCTTCGTGCTTCGTGCCCGAGTGATAGAGGTCCGTCAGCTTGTCGAAGGTGAGCTTGCCATTGCCCTTGGCAGGACCAACGATGTTTGCTTCGGCTCCGCCGTTGACGGGAAGCTGTTGCAGGTGCCGCATGCGATGATGTCCGGCCTTGTTGGTGTAGTGCGCGTGCAGGCCACGCCCGCCGGTGAACTGCTGAATCCCCGCGTGCAACATGCCCGAAAGGAAGCCGCCCTCGAAGCCCTGATGGAAGTTGCGCACCGGCCACAGCTCGGACTTGATCCAGCTCTTCTCTACCCGGGTCTGTAACACCTCCAGGACCGGCAACGAAAAATCCTGCTTTACCATGGCCTCGAAGGCCGTCTCGGCGGCCAGCATGCCGCTCTTGATGGCCAGATGGATTCCCTTCAGCCGCTGCGAATTGAGAAAGCCTGCCGAATCGCCAACGATCATCCAGCCGTCGCCTGCGAGCGGTGGCACACACCACCAGCCTCCGTAGGGCAGCGACTTGGCGCCGTAGCGCACCATCTTCCCGCCCTCCAGCAGTCGGGCTATGAAGGGATGTTTCTTGAACTCCTGCAGCACGTGTTGCGGATCGATGCGGGGATCGGGGTAATCGAGACCGGTAACGAAGCCCAGGGAAACGATGTTGTCCTTCGAGCCATAAATCCATGCGCCGCCGTATTCGTGAAAGCTCAGCGGATAGCCCATGGTGTAGATGACTTCGCCCGGAGCGACGCGGCCGGCGGGCAACTCCCACAACTCTTTTACGCCCACGCCGTAGGTTTGCGGATTGCGTTCGCTGTCGAGCTGAAAACGCCCGATGAGCTGTTTGGTCAGCGAGCCGCGCGTGCCTTCGGCCAGAATCACCACCTTCGACTTCAGGTCGTACCCCGGCTCGAAATTCGATTTCTGCTCACCCGCCTTGTCCACGCCCTTGTCGTCGGTGCGCACTCCGACGACGCGTCCGGACTCGAATAGCAGTTCCGACCCCGCGAAACCGGTGAAGACCGTGATGCCCGCCTCCTCCACCTTGCTGCCGAGCCACTTCACAAATCGGTTGATGGAGATAACGTAGTTGCCGTGATCGCGCATTGGCGGCGGTGTGATGGGAAACCTGAACTTGCCGTTGCGCGTCAGGTAGTACACCGCTTCTTTGGTGACCTCGGCGTCGAGCGGCGCTTCCTTTTCGAAGTCCGGCAACAGCTCGCGCATGGAGCGGGGATCGAGCAGCGCCCCGGAGAGGCAATGCGCGCCAACTTCACGGGCCTTCTCCAGCAGATAGATATTTTCCTTGCTGAGCTGCCCGTCCGGGTGCTTTGCATTGTGCTCGTCAATCAGTTGCGAGAGACGCAGGGCGCAGGCCATTCCCGCCGGCCCGCCGCCGACAATGACAACATCGGCTTCCATGACGGGGCGCTCGATACCGGCAAGCGGTTTACGAAATACGATCATTGTCTTTCCTGAAAACGGGAGACTTTGGACAGCGGTTTGACGGCTATCTACTGTTTACACCATTGTGCGGAACTATGCCACACTGTCGGAGTCCCGCATTGCGGCACAAAGGTACCAGATACGAGGACGGAGGGCGCAGGTTCAGACCAAAGCGGATGCAGCGTTCCGGGAGCCGTGAACGGTATCAGGTTCACTCAACCGGCTCGCCGGCGGGCCGGAAAACCGACCGACACGATGTCGGGGTTTTCCCGCCTCTCAGGCAGTCTTTGCTTTCTTCACCTCTTCCACCAGTGGCGGCACGATCTCGAAAAGGTTGCCGACGACGGCCACGTCCGCAACCTCGAAGATCGGCGCTTCGGAATCCTTATTGACGGCGATGATGGTGCGCGCGCCCTTCATGCCCACGACGTGCTGAATGGCGCCGCTGATGCCGAGGGCCAGATAGAGCTTCGGGGCTACGGTCTGTCCTGACGAACCGACCTGGCGGTCCATGGGCAGCCAGCCGGAGTCGCAGATGGGGCGCGATGCGGCGATCTCTCCGCCCAGTGCCTCCGCCAACTGCCGGGCAATGTCGATGTTCTTCTGTTCCTTGATACCGCGGCCCACCGCCACGATGATCTCGGCTTGGGTGAGGTCAACCGCCTGCTTGGCCTCCTTGAACGGAGCCTCCGGCCGGTTCCGTATCACATTGTCGGCAATATCGGCCTGCACGGTCTCAACCGGTGCCGCAGCGTCGCCCTGCTGTGCCTGGTCTCCGCGGAAGGCGCCGTTCTGGAATGTCGCAAAGTACGGAGGCTCCCCCGCGAACGACACGTCGGCGGCGAACTTGCCCTGAAACATCTGGCGGGTGAACAGCAGGCTGCCGCCTTCGTATTTGAACCCGACGGCGTCGCTGATGAGGGCACGATTCAGCGCGGTCGCAAGCTTGGGGGCGAAGTCGCGCACCTGGTAGGTGTGCGGCATCAGCACGAGCCTGGGCCGCTTCTGCTCGATAAACTGACGCAGCGCCGCGGCAAAGCCGTCGGGCGTATAGGGCTCAAGCTTCGGCGACTCGATGTCGTACACCTTCGCCACTTTCTTCGCGGCAATCTCGTTGGCAATATCGCCGACTCCGCTGCCGACGACGGCTGCTTCCAGCCTCCAGCCGGTCTGGGCGGCCAGCGCCTGCGCGCCCGCGATGGTTTCGAAGGAAACCCGGTTCAGCCTGCCTCCACGCTGTTCCACGACAACCAGAATGGTATCTGCCATTGGAGTCCGTTCTTGTATATGGTCCTGGCCGGGCCCTTCCATGAGCACACGCCGGGTTTGTATTCAGGCACAAGCGCGCCGCCAAAGCTCCGGCTTAATCATGCAAGCTGTTCTTGCAGGGATTAAAGCCCGAATCCTCAGTTGCCGCTCTTTCGGCAGGGCTGAAGCCGTCCTTGATACAGAGCAGAACGCTTTCTGACACAGTGCCGCCTGCATCGGTTGTTGGCACGCCGTTTAGCGATTGCGCCGCCGTATGCGCACTCCGTAGATGCTCAGCAACAGGCCGGCAAATCCCAGACAGCCCGCAATGACCGCGAAACGCGTTTCACCCAGCTTCAGGGCCGCCGGATGAAAAAACATTATGAGGAATGCGAACAGCATCATGACCCAGCCGATGGCCATCATGGCCGAGCCGTTTTCACGTTTTTCTTCCGAAGTTGACATCGCCGCCTCCTGCGACCTGCCACCCTCGCTCTACCAAAACTTTTCGGCGGCTCACGGGCGCCGCCGGTCAGGCCACCCGATGATCTTCTGCCTCATCCTGCCGCTGCTGCCGCAGGGTGCGCTCCAGATCGCGCCGGCCCAGCCGCGTCGCTCCTACCGCCCGGCGGTACCTTGTTCCCATCAACACCAGCGCCACCCCCAGAACGCCTTCGATGCCCAGCCAGATCGGCCAGAACCACGAGCCGTCCCGCAGGCTGCTGAAGAAGAAAGCGCCCAGAACCGCATCCATCCACAACAGAATCCAGCCTACGGTCAGCAGAATCGATCCCAGGCGGCGGTTCTCAACGGTATTGTCGATGGCGACCTGATCGCGTTCGAATCCTGGCATACGAGCAGAGCTCCTTTGCAGAAATGTGGCTCACCCGGTTAGATGCCGGCCGCCGCGGCAATTCGCAGGTCTTCGCGAACCGCAGCGGCAATTTCCGATATCAGCTTATGAATGCACGCGACCGCAATCGCCTTTCTTCTGTCTAGATCACTCTAACCTCGTTGCGCAGCTTGTCCACAAGTTTCTTTGCCACTTCCGCCGGAGGTCCTTCCAGCACCTCGGTCTTCTTCGTCTTCTGCGGAATGTAGAGCTTCGCTATCTTCTGCAAATTCTCGCCCAGCGCGCCCTTCACCTCGTCGAAGCTGACCTTCTTCAGCGGCTTGTTCTTGGCCTGCTTGATGCCGATCAGGGTTGCATAGCGCAGCTTGTTGATTCCCGACTGGATGGTGAGCACGGCCGGCAGCGGCATATCGACAAACTGAAAAAAGCCCGCCTCCAGTTCACGCTTGACCCGTATGGACACCCCACCGGACGCAACCCCGGCGCCCGCCGGGGACCCCGTGCCGCCATCGCTCTTCTCGATCTGCATGATGATGGTCGCGTGCGGCCAGCCAAGCAGTTCGGCCAGAATGACGCCGGTCTGGGCGAAGCCATAGTCGTCGGACTGCAATCCGGTGAAGACCAGGTCGAAGCTCTCGTCCCTGATAGTCGCTGCGAAGGCTTTGGCGGTATTGAAGGCATCGAGGCTGACGAAGGAATCGCCCTCGAGGTGGATGGCGCGGTCGGCGCCCTTGGCCAGCGCCTCGCGCAGCACCAGCTGCGCGCGCGCCGGGCCGCTGGTGATGACCACGACCTCGCCGCCATGCTTTTCCTTCTGCCGCAGCGCCTCTTCCAGGGCGTAGGCGTCGGGCTCGTTCACCTCGTAGGAAACATCCTCGCGTATCCACGTGCCGCTCTCGTTCAGCTTGAGCGGCGCGTCCTTCTGCGGGACCTGCTTCATGCAGACCAGAATCTTCACCGGCACTCCTCACGTTCTCTGCGAAACGGGCAAGTATAAATGAGCGGCGGGCGTGAGAGGAAACGGATAGCAGCGCCGGGCAGGAACGGGAGCCGGTATCCGCGCGACCGGATCCGCGGAGTGACGTATCCTGCTGCTTTCCGCTTGCCCAGGCATCTATAATTCATCAAGTGTTTCCGACCTCCGCAGCCTGAAGGCATACTTATGGCTGCGGCGGCGGTGCCCCGCGTCCGGTGCTCCCAGTTGAAGCAGCGTGACCGGGGCCGAGGGTGTGGAGGGAAACGTCCGCACCTCCCGTGTTTGGAAAGGAAACGACCACTCGCGCAGCGGTTCCCGCGCGTGCGTCTGGCATGCTTTTCCTGCACATTCGAAACACCCTGCTGTAGGCCATCCACGCTTCATCTTGCGGAGAGATGAACGGCTGAGAACCAGGGGCCAGGCGCTAAGGGGCCTGCGGCGAGAAGCGAAGAGCGATTAGCGAAAAGCGTGCTCTTACACGACAAATTCGGACGGCGTATCAGCGATCTGCGGATTTCCATCACCGATCGCTGCAACTACAGGTGCGTCTACTGCCGTTCGGGAAACGGGGGCCCGCAGTTCGCGGAGTTGCCCATTGCCGACTACCTGCGCATGGCGCGGGTCTTCGTCGGCCTGGGCATCACCAAGGTCCGTCTGACTGGCGGCGAGCCGCTGCTCCGCAGGGGCCTGGTCGACATGGTCCGGGGGCTGGCCGAAATGAAAACGGCCGACGGCGATCCGCTCGACATAGCCATCACCACCAACGGCCACCTGCTGGCCGACATGGCCGAGCCGCTGGCGGAGGCCGGTCTGCGCCGTGTAACGATTTCGATGGATGCGGTCGATCCCGTGCGCTTTGCCCGCATCACGCGCGTGCCCAAGGGTTATGAGCAAGTACTTGCCGGGGTGCGCGCCGCACAGCGCGCCAGCCTGAATCCGGTGAAGATCAACTGCGTGCTGCTGCGCGGCTTCAACGACGACCAGATCACGGCCTTCGGCCGATTTGCCCGCGAAGAAGGCGTGGTCGTGCGCTTCATCGAGTTCATGCCGCTGGAAGAAGACCGGGTGTGGTCGCCGGAGATCGTGGTGACGCTCGACGAGATCCTGCGCCGCATGAGCGAGTTCCTGCCGCTGCGCGAGCTGGCGCACGCCGGCAGCGAGACGGCGCGCCGCTATGCCTTCGCGGACGGTGCGGGCGAGATCGGAATCATTGCGCCGGTGTCGCATCCGTTCTGCGGCCATTGCAGCCGGGTACGCCTGACCTCCGATGGGAAAATCCGTACCTGCCTCTTCTCGGTGCGCGAGCACGACCTGGCCGCGCGGATGCAGGATGGCGCCAGCGACGACGAGCTTGCCAACTTCATACACAACGTGGTCGATCACAAAGAAGCGCGCCACCACATCGGCGAGCCGGGCTTCGTTCCGCCCTCCAGGACGATGGTGCATATCGGCGGCTAGAGCCCCGCTCCCGGCACCCGGGAATTTGCGGGACCTCCATCGTCGGCTGCGCCAGCGGAAAGCCGGGTACTGAAACTCCCTTACAACCATCCTTTGCTTCTTGCGATTCTCGCGGCTTCCACGCGATTGGCGGCACCCAGTTTGCTGATTGCCTCCGACAGATAGTTGCGCACCGTGCCCTCCGACAGCTTCAGCTCGTTGGCGATATCGAGGGTGGCCATGCCCTCTCCGGCGAGCCGCAGGACCTGGCGCTCGCGGTCTGTCAGCGGATCGGGTTCCTCGCTCCACGCTTCGGCGGCCAGTTGCGGGTCGATGACGCGGAGCCCGCGGCCGACGCGGCGCACCGCGTCGGCAAGCTGTTCGGCGGGCATGTCCTTCAGCAGGTATCCGGAAGCCCCGGCGTCGAGGGCGCGGCGCAGGTATCCGGCGCGGGCAAAGGTGGTGAGGATGATGACGCGCACGGGAGCGCCGCGGCGCTTCAGCTCGGCGGCAACTTCCAGACCGGTCTGGCCGGGCATTTCGATATCGGTGATGAAGACATCGGGCCGCATCTCCTCCACCATGCGCAGCGCCTCGCCGCCATTGCGCGCGCGCCCCGCGACCTCGATGTCGGCTTCCATCTCCAGCAGCGCGGCCAGGGCGCCCAGCACCATGGCCTGATCTTCGGCAATAACGACGCGAATGCGGTCGCGCCTCGGGCCTGTCATGCCCTCAGTTTCGCAGAGGGGAGGCGGCGGGCGCTACCGGGTTCCCCAGCGCGCCGGCTGTTGACGCGATGGGCTGGGCGAGCGGCAAATGGATGACGAGGCGGGTTCCGGACCTCGTGTGACGTTGCAGCGAGCCGCCAATGGCCTCCAGGCGCTCCCGCATGCCGCGCAAACCGTGGCCCTCGGGAGCGTCGGCCCCCCGGCCGTCGTCGGCGATTTCCAGCGTGCAGAGATCGTCCTGGCGTTGCAGGCGGACGCTGCATTGCCGCGCCTGCGCGTGGCGCAGGACGTTGGTCACCGCCTCGCGTAGGGCAAGCGCCAGCACGGTTTCCTGCGCCGGGCTCAGGGGCAGCTCGGCAACATCGGACTTGACGGCAACGCCGGCCGTCTCCAGGGTCTTGCGGGCCTGGACGAGCTCGGCCGTGAGCCCTTCGCCGCGGTAACCGCTGATGGCTTCGCGGACGTCGGCCAGGGCGGCTCGGGAGGCGCGCTCCACGTCCAGCATCTCCTGTTGGGCGCGCTGCGGGTCGCGGTCCACCAGCTTGCGGGCCAGCTCCGCCTTCAGCGTGATGAGCGACAGCGTATGTCCCAGCAGATCGTGCAGGTCACGGGCGATGCGCTCGCGCTCGGCCACCTTGGCCAGGTGCTCGATTTCCTCATCGGCCCGGCGCAGCTTCTCCCCGGCGCAGTGCGCGATGGCCCCAAGATGGTTGCCGATCCCCACCAGCAGGACCAGCAGCAGCATCGAGCCCCAGAAAGCGAGGGGCAGATGCAGGTGCCAGGCATAAATGCCGAGCAGTCCCACAGTGATACCGATCAGGGAGACCACGCGCGGGCGGTTCGTGGTGAAGCCGCCGGCGGCGACGGCGTAAATCAGCAGGGAGGAGACCGCGCCATTATGCGTGCCGACGAGCGCCGCCGCCATCACGAACATGGCAACGATTGCGTACAGCCGGCGTGGCTCGGGCCGCGAGAACGAGTAGAGGTACAGCCATACAAAAAACAGGCCGTAAAGGGTGTTGCCGGCCACCAGCAGGGGCGTGGGATGCTTCCACCAGATCGGTTCCACGAAGAACCAGATCATGAAGGGAAGCCACAGCACCGGCATCCAGCGGTGCTCGTCCTCCGACGGATAGATACGGTGCCAGATTCTCTGCAGCCAAAGCATCACTGTCCTCAGCTCCTATTGTTATCTGGGGGTGGTGCGCGGCACAACCGTGTACCACACCAGCGAAGAGATGATCATGGCGACGATCAGCCAGTCAAAGTGATGGGTGAAGGTCAGCCCGAGGAAAATGACCATGGTGATCGCCCACAGAATCCATTGTGCGCCTGTGCTTTTCATGACGGACTCCCTCAAATTCCGCGTATCGCGGTGCGCTGTTCGTTTTGACTTTCAGGCTTCGGCAAGTGCCGGCCCCGACCTGCGGCCCCGACGTTGCGGTCGATATGATCTGCTCCGTGTTCTCTTTCTGCCGGCACGATATCCATGATGCGGCGGGCGACGTTCGGCCAGTAGTGGCGATTGTCAGCCTGCGGCAGTGACAAATGTCATGGCAGCTCCGGTTCTCGACTCCGCCGGCCGAAGCTCCTCATTCCAAAGGTTTTTTACGGGTGATGTTCATCACTTTTCCGCGTGATTTCAGTCACGGCCTTATTGTCCGCAACGGGCGACACTTGAGGGTAAGAGTGTGAGGGCCGGAGCCGTTGGACTGCACCCTGCCTCAGGCAGTCTCGGCCGAGGTAATGAGGTGACCATGTTGCTGGCGTATCGCCTGGTCAAGCTAATCGAGACCCATTCCGACGGATTAGCCCGGAGCCTGTACAAACGCTATCGCGAGTGCGAAAAGTGCTCTGCCTATGCCAGCGTGCCGGAGAGCGAGCTGACGGAGAAGGTGTACGAGGTGTATCGCCATCTGGGCGACTGGCTGATGGGCAGGACGGAATCCGACATCGAAGACCGCTACCTTGAGATCGGCGCCCGGCGCGCCGCCCAGGGTGTCCCCGTCAGTCAGGTGGTGTGGATGATCTGCCTGGTTCGCGAGAACCTGTGGGATTACCTCCAGAAACATGCCGAGCTGGAGCGGCCCGCCGAAATTTTTGGCGAGCTGGAATTGCTGGAGATGCTGGACAAGTTCTTCCATCTGGCCATCTATTACGCCTCGCTGGGACACGAGCGGGCAATGGCGGGATATTCGGTGAAGACTCAAACGGTGTCGGCCTAGAGGCCTGTCATGTCCTGGATCGAACAGTATCGCAGCAAGCTGGTGACTGCCCGCGAGGCGGTAGCCTGCGTCGAGTCAGGGATGCGGGTGTACATCCATCCCGGCTGCGCGGAACCGGAAGCGCTGGTGGAAGCGCTGATGTTGCGCGCGCCTTACGTGAAGAACGTCGAATTGATGCACCTGCTGACCTACGGTACCTCGCCGTATTGCGCCCCCAACATGGCGGAGCACTTCCGCCATAATGCCCTGTTCGTCGGTCCCAATGTCCGCGAGGCGGTCAACGATGGCCGCGCCGATTACACCCCCATCTTTCTCAGCGAAGTGGAAGCGCTGTTCGAGAGCGGCGAGATGCCGATCGACGTCGCCTTCATTCAGGTTTCGCCCCCCGACCCGCATGGTTACTGCAGCTACGGTGTCGGCGTCGACTGCACGCTGACGGCCGCCAAGTACGCGCATCACGTGGTGGCGCAGGTGAACGCCCAGATGCCCCGCACCTACGGCGACAGCTTCATCCACGTGAACGACATTGGCGCCATCGTCGAGCTGTCGCGCCCCCTGTGCGAGATGAAGCCGCAACCGACCAACGAAGTTTTTGAGCAGGTCGGCGCCCGCGTGGCCTCGCTGATCGAGGACGGCGCGGTTCTGCAATGCGGGATCGGCGCCATACCCGATGCCATCCTGCCCAACCTGATGGACCGCAGGGACCTCGGGGTACACACCGAGATGATCTCCGACAACGTGATGCCGCTCATTGAAGAGGGCGTCATCAATGGGCGGCGCAAGAATCTCAAGCCCCGCAAGATCATTGTCGGTTTCGTGCTGGGCACCAGAAAGCTCTTCGATTTTATTGACGAGAACCCCATTTTCGAGTTTCATCCGTCGGCCTACACCAACGATCCCTTCCGTATCGCCATGAACGACCGCATGGTGGCCATCAACTCCGCCATCGAGGTCGATCTGACAGGGCAGGTGTGCGCCGAATCCATCGGACAGCAGTTCTTCAGCGGTTTTGGAGGGCAACTGGACTTCATCCGCGGAGCGGCGCGCTCGAAATATGGCAAGCCGATCATCGCCCTGCCCTCCACCGCCAAAGGCGGTACCGTCTCGCGGATCGTGCCCCGGCTGGCGCAGGGGGCGGGCGTGCTGACCGGCCGCGCCGATGTGCATTACGTGGTCACCGAATATGGGGTCGCCTATCTGCACGGGCGCAACGTCCGCCAGCGCGCCGAAGCTCTCGTCCAGATCGCCCATCCCGGCTTCCGGGACGAGCTGTATGAGTATTGCGAACAGCAGCGCTGGTTCCGGCGCAACGCATACGAACCGAAGTGCGAGGAAAACAATGTCATCGCAACCACGCGGTAACGTGATCATCAACGTGGAAGAGTGCAAGGGATGCGGGCTATGCGTGGACTCGTGTCCTCCCGAATGTCTTGTGCTCGCTGCCGGGCTCAGCAAGTACGGCGTGCATCCGGCGCAATACACCGGCGAAGGCTGCACCGGCTGCGGCGCCTGTTTCTACTGCTGCCCCGAGCCTGGGGCCATCATCGTCGAACGTCTGACGCCGCCGCCAAAAGTGGCCGCTCCGCCTCCAACCCAGAAGCCGGAGGTGGCCAATGCGGCGGTTGTGTAAAGGCAATGTCGCCATCGTCAAGGGCGCGGTGCTGGCCGGCTGTCGCGCTTTCTACGGATATCCCATTACGCCCGCCAGCGAGATCGCCGAGTATGCCTCGCTGCTGATCCCTGAAGTGGGCGGGACGTTCCTGCAGGCGGAGAGTGAGGTTTCGGCCATCAACATGGTGTACGGCGCGGCCGCGGCAGGCGAGCGGGTGATGAGCGCTTCTTCCGGCCCCGGCCTCAGCCTGATGCAGGAGGGGATCTCCTACATGGCGGGTGCCGAGTTGCCGGGCGTTATCGTCGACGTGGTGCGCGGCGGCCCGGGACTGGGCAACATCGCTCCCGAGCAGAGCGACTACTTTGCCATGGTCAAGGGCGGCGGCCATGGTTGCTATCGCAACCTTGTGCTGGCGCCGGCGTCGGTGCAGGAGATGTTCGATCTCACCGTGCTCGCCTTCGAGCTGGCCGACCGTTATCGCAACCCGGTAATCATCATGACCGACGGCTATGTGGGCCAGATGATGGAGCCGCTCGAGATCAAAATGCGCGAGATCGCGCCGCCGGAAAAACCCTGGGCGGTGAAGGGCACGGTGGAGAGCAGGAAGAACCTCCTCAGCTCCATCGTCCTGGAGCCCGATGCGCTGGAGGCCCACATCCGCAAGCTGGAGGCGAAGTATCAGCTGGCGCAGGAGCTGGAGAGCCGTCACGAGAACTACCTGACCGAAGATGCGGAGGTTCTGCTCGTCGGTTTCGGCATCGTGTCGCGCGTGCTGCGCTCGGCCGTCGACCAGTTGCGGGCCCAGGGAGTGAAGGCAGGCCTGTTTCGTCCCATCACGCTGTGGCCGTTCCCGTCGCGCGAGCTATGCCAGACGGCCGCCCATGTCAGGCGGGTGCTGGCGGTGGAACTGAACACGGGCATGATGGTCGAGGACGTGAAGCTGGCGCTCAATGGCGACGTGCCGGTGGAGTATTACGGCCGCGTCGGCGGTAACGTTCCCATGGCGGAGGAAATTACGGCCCAGGTTTTCGCGCGCATGGCAGCCCACGTGTAGGTGCAGGAGCGGCGCCTGCCGGGGGCCCCGGTCAGGCGCGCTCAGGACGACGCAGTTAGGAGAAACATTCGTGGAAGGCTATCAGGTAATTCACAGTAAATCGCCCGCATTCTATGACAGGTACGAGCGCAAGGCGGAGTTGCAGCAGCAGACGCATTATTGTCCCGGCTGCGGACACGGCGTCGTCCACAAGCTGATTGCCGAAGCCCTCACCGAACTCGGGGTGCAGGACCGCACCATTCTGGTCAGCCCGGTCGGCTGCTCGGTTTTCGCCTACTATTACTTCGACGTGGGCAATGTGCAGGTGGCGCACGGCCGCGCGCCCGCTGCCGCAACCGCGCTCAAGCGCGCCCACCCCGAGTCCATCGTCATTTCCTATCAGGGCGATGGCGACCTGGCGGCCATCGGCACGGCGGAGATCATTCACGCGGCCAATCGCGGCGAGAACATCTGTGTGTTCTTCGTCAACAACTCCATTTATGGCATGACCGGCGGCCAGATGGCGCCCACTACCCTCGTCGGCCAGAAGAGCACCACCTCGCCCTGGGGACGGCGCTCCCACAATGAAGGGCTGCCCATCCATGTCTGCGAGCTGCTCGCCGGGCTGGAAACGCCCACCTATCTGGAGCGCGTTGCCCTCAGCGACATGAAGAACATCATGAAGGCGAAGAAGGCGGTGAAGAAGGCGCTGGAAATCCAGAAGAACGGCAACGGCTTCTCCCTGGTCGAGTTTCTCTCCCCCTGCCCGACCATCCTGAACATGGATCCTGTGGTGGCGCGCAAGTGGGTGGGAGAAACCCTGGCCAAGGCGTTCCCGCTGGGCGTCTTCCGCGATCGCAAGCCCGAGCTGCCGGTGGACGCAACGGTACCGATGAAGACGGTGGCTGAGGCCCTGGAAGTGGCCGAAGAGCGGGCTGGCGAAGCTGTCGCCCGGCGTCATTACCACACGCGCGAGCTGGCGGTGAAGATGGCGGGATTCGGCGGGCAGGGCATCCTGCTGATGGGTCAACTGCTGGCGGAGATGGGACTGCGCGAACACATGGAAGTGAGCTGGCTGCCCTCCTACGGTCCGGAGATGCGCAGCGGCAGCGCCCATTGTCATGTCATCCTCTCCCATGATCGCATCGGCTCGCCCCTGATCTCGCAGCCCGATGTGCTGGTGGCCATGAACGAGCTGTCGCTGCACAAGTTCGCGCCAACGGTCGCGTCCGGCGGCCTCATCCTGTACAACAGCACGAAACTGCCGGAGGGCTTTGCCGCGCCGCAGGCCCGCGTGGTCTGCGTACCGGCGGCCGAGATCGCTGACCGTCTGGGCGCGGCGAAAGTCGCCAACGTGGTTATGCTTGGCGCCCTGCTGGAAGAAACCGAGTGCCTGCCGGCCGAGTCCGCGATTGCGGTGCTCGAAGAGACGGTGAAGAATCCCCGGTTCCTGGAACTCGACCGCAAAGCGGTCGCGGCGGGACGGGACTACGTGGATACCCAGGTGGAAGTCGGCGCAGTGGCGCAGCCGGACGGGTATTCCTACTGAGAAGCTGTCGGACCCCTTCTATCCAGGGTAGCCGGCAATTGCCTCTGCTTCACCGTGAGCCGAGGCAATCTGCCTTTGTTCCCACGGGCTGCTCCTGCCAGCACCTTCCCGCTCTGGTAACCATCGCACGACCTTCCGTGACCTGGCTCACAGCCGGAGGCAGAATGTTCATGGTGCAATGAACAGGTCGTCCAGGGAGTGGAATTTTTCCTGGAGAAGACGAATGTCCTTGGGTTTCAGGGTTTTTCTGGCCACTTTTCTTATACTCACCCTATCTTTATCAGCAACTTCACAGAACCTTCCGCCTGTTCCTTTGAACAAGCATGTCACCGTGACGGGCAATTCCATTGCGCATTTCCAGGCCAACTTCGGCCGGCAGGAGTTCCCGGCATTTCCTCCGCCCAATGTCTACATCTGGGGACAGGATTCCATGATGTGTTCGGGCATTCTTCCCCTGATACTGTACCTGGTTCCTGCCCGCACCGACGTACTTGTGCTGATCGACAGCACGAACGACATTGAGCATTCAGTGCCGATAAGCCAGCACATGTCGTGCATGGCGCAGACCATCACCACCCTGCTGGGCCGGAATCCTGCGCTCAAGATTGTGGTGGCCAACACTCCTCCGTGGACGCAATACGATCCCTGCTCGGGAACCTATCGCGACCACAGCATCGTGCAGATGATTGAAGCCTACAATGCGGCCTATGCCGATCCGGCCACGGGTCTGCAGGCACAGTGGCCAAACAATGTGCGGGTCGCCGACGTATTTACTCCCAGCGCGGACCAGAATGGATGGGCAATTCCGCAATACATGAGCGGGCCTTGCGGCATCCATCCTGGCCAGGAGTTCCAGTGGAGCCCCTCCTGGCAGCATTTCGCCGACGGCTACTTACCGCTGGTAACAACGGCCGCCATGGGTCGGTGGTGACAACCTCCGGAGCTGGCGAAAATCCATAAGCACAGGAGCCAGGCGACCTCAGATGGGGCTGGAGAAGCCTGTCTGCCGGCGCCTGGCGCCTGCAACCGCTGCCGTTTATCACAACGCCGGCTGGTACCCGGATTCCCGTAATGGGGCTGTTCCTGAATCACTTCTTCCCCTCTCACAGTGGGGCGTGACCGGGCTCACTGCACAGGCCGCAATATGGGGTTGCAATACGGTGTCCGGTGGAGCCTGCGTCATGTCATCCGAAAAAGAAGAAGTCCTGTGCCCGCTTTGCTACGGTCATGGTCGCGAACGCGAGGAGGTCCTGGTGCTGCGCTGGCGCAGCCGCGAATTCCAGCAGCAGCTTGAGAAAATGGCCGATGAAGCCGCCTTCGGCTCGAGCGGCGGCCTTGAGGACCCATTCGCAAGGCAGCCCGTCTACAGCAACGAACGCGATTAGAGCGGTGAATTGCCGCGACCAACTTGCCTGGGCGGGCCTGGCGATTCCCGGGAGTCCGCCGTTGCTCTTCTCCGGCGCCTGACGATAACGGCGTAACAGAGGGCGTAGATTACGAACGCCGAGCCGAGCACGACATAGAAGATCCACACGCTCAAGCTAAGGGCGAAGACCACGACAGACGCCGCCAGCACCCACATGAAAGCCTCGCCGAGAAAACCATCCGTCCAGTTGGGCACTGCTTCCCCGGACGGCAACTTTGGCCGCAACGCCGGCAGCAGGCGCGGGACAGCGGCGCAGTAGGCGCGATAGCTGTCTCCCTGGCTGGCCACAATCTCTGCCTCTTCGCGCAAAATAAGGCGATAGTCGAAGACGATCATTCCGCCCACGAGGATGAGGAATCCGAGGCGGCTGGCCATCAGGCCGAAGCCAATCGCCAGCAGGATATTGCCGAAATAGAGTGGGTTGCGCACGTAGCGGTAGGGTCCATCCGCCACCAGCCGCGAGGTGTGTATTCGCGAATCGACCATGATCTCGGCGTTGAGGTAGGCAGTTCCCCAGGTGCGGACCGCAGCATTGGCGATGCAGAGCAATGCAGCCAGGCCAAATATGGCGTGGTACTGCCAGTTGGCTGCGGCCGTACCGCGCAGCCGGGCGATCCAGTCCACAAGCGCCGCACCGGAGTTCTGGTGATCGACGGAGTAGCTGAAGAAGCCGAGGCCAAAGAGCGCGCCGAAGATCCAGAAGCGGGACCGGAACTCGAAGTCGCTGGCTGCCAGCATTGTTTTCCTCCTTTTTTCCGACGACGAACGGCGCAAACCCTGTGCCCGCAACGCGAGCATTCAGGGCCTTCCGGGGCATGCCGTGCGCGTTGCATCTGCGACTAAAGCAGCAGCGCCAGGTAACGGCAACCCTGCCATCTGCGGTATTCACCGGAGTTCCCGGCGACCGGGCCTTTGTTAATTTTCAGGGAACTCATGACTTCCGTTCAAAGGCTGTGCCCTATCCTGGCCGTCATCATTCTAGCCGTCGGAGTCCGGGCCCAGGACGGCCCAGTCGCGTGCCTTGCTGACGGCCCGGCGGCCGTCCCTGCGGAAGCTCCGCCATTGCAACCGACGGTGGCGCAGGTGCCGGCCCAGCACAGATTCTTTGACCGGCAACAGCTTCTCGCGCTCTACATCCACAGCGGGATGCGCGTCGCCGATGCCATCAAGACCTGCAGGGAACTCTCGCATGGCGGCGTCGAAGACTGGATTCCAACGCAATCGTGTGCCGGCGTCGTTGCCTGGCAGGGCGGATCAGTGGGATTGACGCTGGGCGTGGGATGGCTGCTGCACCGGCATGGCAATCACCGCCTCGAGCGCATTGTTCCATGGATCGGAACCGGGGCTTCGGCTGCCGGCTGGACCAAAAGCGTGCTGAACATTCATTAGTTTCCTGATTTGACTTCCTTTTTGGCCGATTCGGACCACGACCGAACCGCCTGTGGCTCCTCCACATACCGAGGCGGCGCATGCACCGGCGACTTCCCGAGGAAACCCAGGAGTCAACTCCTGAAGTCGGCTGCCGCTACGCTGGAGTGTACAAACTTAAGGTGTTGACTCTACGAAGGTTGTGAGGTAATCCACCGGTTTGGGACGGGCGATGCAGTGCTCATCAGGGCACGGTTGTGGTAAAAATACAACAGCCGTGGACCCTATCTGGCCTGTAATCTGCCGTATGCGCCGCCGCTAGTCTCCCTGTTGATCTACGAACGTACAATTCGCAAACCGGTCGAGTGCAGCGGTATCGGCTTACACAGCGGAGCCCCTGTCAACCTGCGAATTCTTCCAGCTCCGGTAGGGGCGGGCATCGTCTTTCGCCGGGTTGATCTCGACGGCTTCGAGGTGGAGGCCATCAGCCGCAATGTGGCCCGGGTGAGCTACGCCACCAGCCTGATGAAGAAGGGCGTGCTCATTTCCACCACCGAGCATCTGCTGTCGGCCTTTATCGGCATGGGCATCGACAATGCGATCGTGGAGCTCGACAACCTCGAGCTGCCCATTCTCGACGGTAGCGCGCTGCCGTTTGTCGAGATGATCACCGCGGCCGGGCTGCGCCAGCAGCGGCGCAAGCGCGTTTACCTCAAGATCCTTCGCCCCTACGAGATGCACGAGGGTGACAAGTTCATTGGGGTCTATCCCAGCGAAGGCTATGCGGTCAGCTATAACATCAATTTTCCCCACCCGCTGATCGGCCATGAGCGCCTCCAGGTCGGGCTTTCCAACGGCAGCTATGTGAAGGAGATCGCCGCGGCCCGCACCTTCGGCTTCCTCGAGCAGCAGAGCGCCATGCTCAACATGGGCCTCATCCGGGGCGCCTCGCGCCAGAACTGTATCGTGCTCACGCGTAATGGGCTGGACAACCCTCCGCTGCGCTTCCAGGATGAGTTCGTCCGCCACAAGGTGCTCGACCTGATCGGCGACCTCGCGCTGTTTGGCAAGCGCATTCTCGGCTACGTCAAGGCTGACCGCGCCGGCCACGCCCTGCACACTGCAATCGTTTCCCGCATTTTGCGCGATCAGAGCTACGCTGAGGAGGTAACCCTGAGCGAGGCCGCAGTGGCCGATTGGCCCGCCGAACATCTTGCCGTCGCCGACTAGCGCCAACGCCGCTCGCCGCGGCAGTTCGCCAGCGGCTAAGATGAATGGGTGGAGAAGAGAGTCTACCTTTCGCTCGGTTCGAATGTCGGCGACCGCGACGCCAATCTCCGCACCGCAATCGGGAAGCTTGCCGAACTTGGCGAAGTGCTGGCGATTTCCTCATTCTATGAGACCGAGCCGGTGGAGTTGTCTGCCCAACCCTGGTTTCTGAACTGCGCTCTGGCTCTGCGTACCCACCTGATGCCCAGGCGCTTTCTGGCGAAGATGCTGACCATCGAGCAGCAGATGGGCCGCCGCCGCACCCAGCCCAAAGGGCCCAGAACCATCGACATAGACATTCTGCTCTTCGGCAATTCCATCATCAGCGCTGCGCAGCTCAAGGTGCCCCATCCCGCCATGCATCAGCGTCGTTTCGTGCTGGAACCGTTGGCCGAGATTGCCCCCGAGGTGCGACACCCCATCTTCAGGCGCACGGTACGCGAGCTGCTGCAGGAGGCTATGGCGCACAACGGTAAACAGGTAAGAAAAGTCGCCAGGGATTAGGCCCGCAGATGGGCAGGCGGCAGGGCTCGCAGGTCTTTCAGGAATAGAAAGGCCGCCACGCTGGTGCGGGCGGCCGGTGCGTCCACCTTCGGATTGAAATTCTCAGAACGGCAGCAGGTGGTGCTTCTTCTTCTTTTTCGACGAGCTTTCCGTGTCGCTGTTGGCAGCAGGAGCCTGCTGTTGGGATGAGGAGCTGGCCGCTGGCTGCTGCGGACTGCTGCTGGAGTTCGAACCTGCCAGATCATTGACCTGAGACGGTGGCGGCAGTGGCGCGGAGCTGGCCGGCGCCAGATCGTTCTTCATTTCGCTGCCCTCGACTGGTCCGTTGGGGGCGGCGCCGGTATCAGCGGGCGCTGCATCCGCTGCACCGGTGGTGCTGCCCGCCGCAGCGGTGCTTCCAGGCGCGGCGTCGGAGCGCGGTACGGGCGCGTTCTCGGGCGGCGTAGCGCCGTTGCTCACCTGTTCAACTGTGACGTGGTTGTTGCCTTCCAGCATGCTGTTGACGCTGGCATTGGCCGCCCGTACCATGTCAGGCGCGCTGGCCTGCCTGGGATCCACCAGCGTCGGCTCGCCCACCTTGTCCGCCTCGGAAACGTCGGGGCCTTTGTGGAAGTTCTCCATCACTTTGCCGACCTTGCCCTGTGAACCACGGCTGGCGATCTCAGCCTTGTCTTCGGCGATGGCCTCCGGCGTGGCCTTCGGCACGGGCTGCTTCAGGGCAAGGAGGCGCTTCTTCGCGTCCGCCGCGCGGCCTTCCAGCGGGTAGCGCGTCAGGATCCGGTCATAGGCGGCGACGGCTCCTTCCATGTACTGCCTGATAAGAACGCCCTTGGCAGCTTCCGCGAGCTTCGAGTGACGGACCAGCTCAACCTGCTTTTCGTAGGCGTTGCCCAGCTCGAAGAGCGCATCGTCGGCGCCGCTGTACAGCGGATACGTGTCGGTCACCGACTTCAGGCGCGCGATTGCCGCCGGGTAACTTTCGCGCAGGTAGTAGAAGTGCCCGATCATGTACTCCCTGCGCGCCAGCACCTCCTGCACCTCAAGCAGGCGTTCCTTGGCCTGTGGGATCAGCGGGCTATCCGGAAATTGCAGGATCATCTGGCGATATTCTTCCTCGGCGCGCCGGGCATGGGTGGGATCGCGGTCGGCCTTCTCCATTTCCCGGTAATGGATGTTGGCGATCTTCATCTGCGCCTCGGCGGCTTCCGGCATGTTGGGGAAGAAGGTGATGAAGTCCTTATATTCGCTCTCGGCCTGGGCAAAGGCCGCCGTTCCCCCCTCGGCGTACCAGGAGTCGCCGATCGCCAGTTTGGCGCGCGCCACATATTCCGAATCCGGATAGGTGTTAATCAGGGTCTGCAGGCTGAGGCGCGCCACATCGTACTTACCGTGCTTCATCGCCTCCTCGGCCCGGTCGAACAGCACCTTGTCCGGCTGTTTGGAGTCGACATCCGCGATGGGGTTGATCGCCTTCTTGCTCTTTTTTGCTTTCTTCTTGTTGCTGGAGTGCAACGGCACCGTAGTCGTGGTGGTCTGGCTGGTTCCGTTCGTCGTTGTGGTAGTTGTGCTCTGGGCCTGAGTGCCGGACGGATTCTGTGCGACACAGCACAGCGTCGCCAGCATGAAGCCCGTTACGATTGTTGCGCGACCAAACATCTGACCACCTCTGGGACCCTTTACTTCTTACTTCATAACCCGGCGAGCGCGCGAACGCCCCTGGCCCGGGAAAATTGCTGTTGCGCCTCAGGCGCGCTGCAATGTAGCTTCCTGGGCCGCCCTCAGCAGGGCCTCCACATTTCGGGCCGGATCGCCCTTGCCGAAGACGTGGCTGCCGGCCACAAAGATTTCGGCGCCGGCGCGGGCGGCAGCGCCGATCGTCTCCAGGTCGATACCACCGTCGATCTCGATGCGGAAGTCCACCCCCTTGGCGTTGCGCATGGTCGCCAGCTTGCGGACTTTTTCCAGCGCCCCGGGGATGAACCGCTGCCCACCAAAGCCGGGATTCACCGACATCACCAGCACGTAATCCACGATGTCGAGCACCTCGCCCAGGGTCTGCACCGGTGTCGCGGGATTAATGACGACCCCCGGTTGCATGCCGTGACTTCGGATCAGCTCCAGGCTGCGGTTCAGGTGCCGGCATACCTCCTGATGGACCGAAACCCAATTCGCCCCCGCATCGGCAAAGGCGGGAATGTACTCGTCCGGATTCTCGATCATCAGATGGCAATCCAGAGGCACGTCGACCGCTTTGCGCAGCGAGGCCACCACGGGAGGCCCGATCGTGATGTTGGGCACAAAGTGACCATCCATCACGTCCACGTGCAGCAGGGTGGCACCGCCTCGCACCGCGGCATTGGCATCGTCAGCCAGGCGGGCGAAATCGGCCGACAGAATGGACGGCGCTATCTCGATCAAGGCAAACCGCTTCCCGGGAGATACAGGAGAAATTTTAACACGCGCTGCAGCCCGGCTGTACGCCTGGATAGCGGGAACGGGCGGCATTGACATGGTGGCCCCTGCCGGATTTGAACCAGCGACCAACCGATTATGAGTCGGCTGCTCTAACCGCTGAGCTAAGGGGCCCCTGAGTAGGCTTATAGCACAAAGTGCAGCTTGCGGGGCCCGGGAATAGGCGCCCTGTCCGCTACCGGGCCTGGCTAACGCACCGCCCGTCTGAGCCCGGCGCTGGTCGGCCACCACGTCACCTGCACCGAACTGGTGAAGTCGCGCTGCCGCGTTGGCGCGAGCACGGGAATCAGCCAGGTTTCGTATTGCAGAAAGGGCTTGATCTCGAAGTCCCTGCGCACCCGCAGCGTCCCGGAGAGGTTCCAGTCCCACTGCGTGCTGCCGCCGGGAATAAAGTCGTTGGCGATCTTCGCATTGCGCACCGCCACCTGAATACTGCTCTGCGGGCTCAGGTGCCAGGTGCTCCATGCCTGATAGCCTTTGCCCTCGCGGCCAATCCAGTTCCCAATCAGGTAGCGGTTGTCGAGGTAAACGTCGTGGTAGACCGTTTCCCAGTAGATGAACAGGCCGCCGCGACTGGCCGGCGAGGGAGGGTCCGTGTACACCGCCTCGGCGCGGAAGTCGAGCTTCGGCAAGCCGGGAAAGTGCGTCAGGTAGATGCCTGGATTAACCGCCGAGCGCCGCGGCGCGCTGACCGGGTTCACGTCGTCATGCACCAGCGAGTCGGTGTACAGGGTCAGCCAGCGGCGCGCGAATGGCAGCCGCCAGGAGAAGTCGAAGCTGGCGTGCCGGGCTCCGGGGTCGTTGCGCGAGAACTTGGTTGCCGGCGACACATCGGTGAAGCTGGTGAATGAATTCCAGAACGAGCCCAAGGTAAGGGGCACATGTCCCTGCCCGCCGAAAACATCGTCGCGGGTGAAGCCGAATTCTAGGTTCTCCGTGGGCTTGAAGCTGACCTTCTGCCCGAAGATGTACGGTCCGGCCGGGAACTGATGGCCGGCCAGCGCTCCGAAAAAGTTGGCGAACTCGAAGGGCCCCAGCAGCCTCGACAGCCCCGGAATGTTCATCGGTTCCATGCGGTTGATCTGCACCATCCAGAAGGGCTCCGCGTTGTCGCTCATCAGAAACGCGCCGCTCTCGCTCGGCCCCCACCACATGCTCTGCTTGCCCACGGAGAAGTCGAGGCCGACGTATCGCATCATGGCGTAGGTATCGAGCAGCCGGAACTGGTTCGCGCTAATGGGGGTGGGCGGCTGCAGCGGATTCAGGTCCACGTTGGCGATTACCTGCCGCACCGGCAGCGGGTAGCCGGGAATGGTCGGCGCATGCTGGTATTCGCCATCGATATAGAACGCGAAGCGGCCATCGTTGGCGCTGGCGCTGAATCCGGTGATGTTGCTGACCCCTTTCCAGTACGGGCGCCCGTAATCGTTGATCAGCGTCTGCCCGAAGTGATAGCTGTCGTTCACCGGAGTCCCGGAGATGTCCATGACGCGCGTGTACAGCGAGTCCAGCTGCAGCGATTCCGTCGGCTGCCCGTCCCAGGTAGCGATTTCAGGAGAGAATTCGGCATCGAGCGCCTGCTTCAGCTTCCAGAGTTCCGGCGGCACGTCGGTGTGGAACTCGACCCTGCCGTTCATTTCGATGAGCATGCGGGCACAGGACATCCTCGTCCAGGGGCGCAGTCCCAGAAAGGCGGTGTCGATGTATCCGCCGCCAATCAGCCGCTCCATCGCGGGATAAATCCAGCTGTCCAGCGGCACGTTGACGCTGGCGTAGTTGGTTGGCCGCGGCGCCGATGTCTGCTCGGCCACGATCTTCAGGTCGTCGTCGATCTCCGGATTGTGCCTCTCCCTGTAGATGTGCCGCCCGATCTGGTAGCCGAGCAGCCCTCCGATGAAGACATCGGAAAGGAAATGCTGGTCCGACGCGGCCCGCGCAAGGCTTACCCCGAGCGCCAGCCCGTAGGCGCCGAATTCGGGGACCACGTGCGGATACTCGTGCGCGACCACCGAAGCGAAGGCCCACGTAATCGCTGCGTGGTCCGAGGGGAACGATGTGCCCGCGTTACCAAAGACGTTCTGAAAGTGCGACGGGAAGGGACGCTCGCGGCCGGTGATGCCGTTGACGGCATAATCGACGCCGAGGGCATTGACGATGGCCTCGGTCGCCAGCACGCCGGTCTCGCGCGCCCGCTCATTGTGCACTATGCGCCCCCAGAAATACGCGCCTCCGGTCATTCCCAGCGCGGCGCCCACCCCGGCATCCGCGAAGACATTCAGCGCGTGCGCATTATTCAGGCGCATCGCGTAAGAACTTTGCGGGTCGGTCACGAAAAGCGCGGTGGCAATGCCCCCGGCCGGAACCAGCCATTTCGCATCTCCTGGCCGGAGATGGAACGGACTGGTCCAGATCGCCTTCTGGTCCTCCGCCAGATGAATGAAAAACCTGCTCTCGTTGGGATGGGGGAAGGTGCCGTCGAACGACGGCTCAACGGTCTGCGACTGTGCGGAAGGGGTGGGCGCAGGGGAAGTCTGCTGCGCGACAGCGGGGGTGGTAACGCTGGTCTGCAGCGCCAGTGCAATCAGCAGCGCTGCAGACCCGCCGATACCAGACCAGAACGATGGACCGCGGGCGCTCACGCGGAAGGTCTGTAGTAGCGGAAGATACGCTTCAGGGCGGCCGCAACATCCTCCACGTCCCGCTCCAACATGGCGGGCGAGAGCGGGAGCGAGATTGTGCGCTGGCCTATAAAGGTGGCGTTGGGAAAATCGGAGTCGGCAAAGCCGAATCGCTGGCGATAATACGGCTGCTGGTGTGGCGGCACGTAGTGCACTCCGACTCCGATGTTCTCGGCGTCAAGCGCGGCGATGACTTTGTCGCGCGTCACCCCGATTTCCTCCAGCGACAGCAGCGGAGTGTACAGATGAAAAGCGTGGCGCGAGGCGGCATCTGTCGCGGCCGGCAACTGCAGCGGCAGCCCGCTCAGCCGTTCGTCGTAGAAGTGCCAGATCTGCTCGCGCTTTTTCCAGTGACACTCGACCTTCTCCAGTTGCGGCAGGGCAAGTGCCGCCGCCACGTCGGTCATGTTGTACTTGAAGCCGGCCGCCACCACCTCGTATCCCGACGGGCCGCCCACAAACCGGCTCCAGGCATCGGCCGTCATGCCATGCAGGGACAGCACCTTCACGCGCTGATGCAGTGCGCGGTCGCGGGTGATGACCATCCCCCCGTCGCAGGTGCCGACGTTCTTGGTGGGATAAAAGCTGAAGCAGCCGGCGTCGCCCATCAGGCCTGCGGGGCGGCCGCGGTGCGTGGCCTCGATGGCATGGGCGCAGTCCTCCACCACCCTCAGGCCGCGCCGCCGGGCAATGTCGAGAATGGGATCCATGTCGCAGCAGCGCCCGCACATATGGACCGCAAGAATGGCCCTGGTCTGCGGGGTGAGGTTCTTCTCAATCAGCGCAGGATCGATGTTGAAGGTCTTGCGGTCACAATCCACCAGGACAGGTGTGGCGCCGGTGTGCACGATGGAGTGAATGGAGGAGCAGAACGTCATGGCCGGAGCGATCACCTCGTCGCCCGGTCCCACCCCCAGAGCGAGCAGGGCGAGGTGAATCGCTGCCGTTCCGCTGCTTACGGCCGCCGCATGGGGGGCGCCTTTGTAACGCGCAAACGCCTGCTCAAACTGTTCCACCCGCGGCCCCAGGCCAATCCAGTTGCTGCGCAGACACTGCACCACCGAGGCGATCTCGCGCTCGCCGATGAGGGGGGCGCCGAAGATGAGCCGCGCCTGCCGCGGGCGCACCGGCGTGCCGCCCACGATGGCGGGCAGATCGTCTTCCTGCACTGAAGTTGGCGGTGGGCTAGCCAGCGGAGCGCGTTTCATGGGATTCTGTGGGCTGTTTGTGTTTGCCGATTGTACCTGATCCGTAGCTATGCCTCCCGTCACCATCATCATGAACGTGCGCAACGGCGCCGAAACCCTGCGCGCAGCCATCGACAGCGTGCTGGCGCAGACCTGCGGCGACTGGGAGCTCATTGTCTGGGACGATTGCTCCAGCGACGGCAGCGCAGCGGTTGTTTCCAGCTATCGTGACCGCCGAATCCGCTACTTCCTCGCTCGGGAACACACCTCGCTGGGACAGGCGAGGGACGATGCCATCGCGGCCGCCACCGGCGAGTGGATCGCCTTTCTCGACCAGGATGACCTCTGGCTGCCGCACAAGCTGGAGCGGCAGCTGGCACTTGCGGAGCCCGGCGTCGGACTGATCTACGGCCGGACGGTAAGATTCTATCCGCGCGGCAGGGAACGTGATTATGATCAGGCCCACGAATACGAGTTGCTGCCCGAGGGCGACATCTTCTCCCAGCTCTTCACCCGGTCCTGCTTCATCGCCATGAGCTCCGCCGTCTTCCGCCGCTCGGCCATTGCCGCCATCGGCGGCATTCCGGGAGAAGTCCGCATCATCCCCGATTACTACCTCTATGTCGCCGTCGCCCGCCAGTATCGCGTCCGCGCGGTGCAGGAGGTGGTTTGCCGGTATCGCATGCATCCCGGCAGCATGTCGCATGTCTCGGCGCTCGAGATGCATAAGGAGGTGCTCTGGCTCATCGACCGCTGGGCGGGCGACCTCGACCCGCACACGGTGGCTCTCTGCCGCAAGCGGCATCTCACCGCCATTGCGCTGGAGGAGATGCGAAGCCGCAGGACTTTCCGGCGGGGCTTTGTCCGGCTGCTCACCCAGGGCTCTCCCGGCTCGCAACTCGGCCGCCCCTTCGCATTCCTGATGCACCTCATCCGCCGCAGCATCCGGCCGCCCTACTGGCGCCTCATGGGGGAGAGGCCGGGCGTGTAGCATCGAAACGACGCCATCGCAGCTCTCATGCCTCCGGTCAGCATTATCATGAACGTTCGCAACGGCGCTTCCTTCCTGCGCGAGGCGCTGGACAGCGTACTGGCGCAGACCTTCGTCGGCTGGGAGCTCATCGTCTGGGACGACCGCTCGACCGACGAGAGCGCCAGCATCGTCAGCTCATATCGCGACCGCAGGATTCGTTACCATCTCTCGCCGGATGAAACCCCACTGGGCGAAGCCCGTAACCGGGCGATCCGCCAGGCCACGGGAGAGTGGCTCGCCTTCCTCGATCAGGATGACATCTGGCTGCCGCACAAACTGGAGCAGCAGATTGCGCTGGCCGCGCCCGAGGTGGGCATCATCTATGGGCGGACCGTGCTCTTCGACGCGCGGCGCGGCGATCTGCGCGACTATGATTACGCTCACGAGTTTCGCCCTTTGCCCGAGGGCGACATCTTCGCGGAACTATTCCGCCACGCATGTTTCATCACCATGAGTTCGGCGATGCTGCGCCGCTCGGCGGTGGAGGAAATCGGCGGCATACCGGGCAGCATCCAGGTCGCGCCCGACTACTACCTTTACACGGCCATTGCGCGGCGTTACCAGGCACGGGCGGTGCAGCAGGTCATCTGCCGCTATCGCATCCACTCCGGCAGCATGTCCGTGTCGCAGCAGCACCGGATGCGGCTTCACAGCGAGCCGCTGTCGATCGTGAACCAGTGGGCCGCGCAGATCGAACCCCACCTCGCCGCCCATCGCAGAATGACGTACTCCACTGCGCTGGCTCTGGAGGAGATGAGAAGCCCGCGCACGGCACGCGCCGGTCTGCGCCGGCTGCTCACCGACGGCTCCTTGCTCTGGCTGCTCTCCCGTCCCTTCGTACGCGCCGGGCGGGCGCTCCGGCGACGATTGCAAACACCCTGCTGGCGTCAGAGCGGCCGCTGCGAAGTCGCGGGCTGTTACCGCACCATTGCCGGCGGCTAGTCGGTCTGCGAGCTGCCCGGTTCGGCGATCTCCTCGATGCGCCGTATCCTGTCGAGCGCCGGCGGAACACGGCGATCGAAGGCCCCTCTCATCCGGAGACGCGGAGTCTGTTGTCCCTGTAGCACGACGCGTACCGTCTGCAGGAGGATCTTGAGGTCGAGCAGCAGGGAATAGTTGTAGATGTACAGCAGGTCAAAGTTCAGTTTGCTTTCCACCGTTGTACCGTACTTGCCCATGACCTGCGCCAGTCCGGTGATACCCGGCTTTACCGCGTGACGCAATTCGTACGCCGGCAACTCCTTCTCGAACTGCCGCACGAAGTAGGGGCGTTCCGGCCGGGGGCCGACCAGGCTCATCTCGCCCTTGATGACGTTGAGCATCTGCGGCAGTTCGTCGATCCTCATTGCTCGCAACAGGCGGCCGAATTCCGTGATGCGGGGATCGCGCTCGCAGGCCAGTACCGGGCCGCTGTGTTTTTCGGCGTCATTCACCATGGTGCGGAACTTCAGGACGTGGAAGGGCTTTCCCCATCGCCCGATCCGCTCCTGGCGATAGAAGACGGGTCCAGTCGAGGTGGCGCGGATCACGATGCCGACGATGAGCAGAATGGGACTGGCCACCAGCAGCAGGGCCGATGACGCGAGCAGATCGAAGCTGCGCTTCAGCAGCTCTTCGGCGGGATTCAGCCGATGGGGCTGGATTCCCAGGATCAGCAGATCATCGACCTCCCGGGCCTCGGCTCCGAACAGCGTCAACTCGGAAAGGTTGGGAACTACCAGCACTTCTTTCCCGCACCGGAAGCAATGCAGGATGATGTCTTCCTTCTGTTCCAGGCTCTCGCTCAATACCACGGTTTCGGCAGCATCCAGTTCCGCCCAAGGGGGGCCTAGGTCGCGGCGTAGCAGATGTCCCTGCATTCGGTACAGTCCGACATCGTGTTCTTCGAACTTCTGCGCGACCAGGCTCGCGTCTTCTTCAGTTTCTCCGATGACCACGGTCGTGCGGTTGCCGAACCAGCGCCGATACAGCCGGCGCATCTGCACGCGATAGCTGCAAAGCAGTGCGATCTGGAGAAAGGCGGCAATAACCAGCACGCTCCTCGGAAAAGCAAAGGGCCGCCCCCATGCGGCCAGACCCAAGCTACTGAGCAGGGTCATCCCTACGGCGATCAGGATGGAGTAAAGCACATGCCGGAGCGACCGCCGGAGCCAGTCGCGGTAAAGGTCGAGCATGTGAAAGACCAGCAGCGTCGCCAGTGAAAGCCAGGCCGACATGTTCATCAACGAGGCGATGTCGGCGTGAGGCATCAGAGCATGGCTGCCGCGCCGCAGAAGAACTGCCATCAGGAACCCCGCGTTGACAAGGCACACATCGCAGCTCATGACGATGGGCTTGTACAGGAGAAAGCGAACTGGGCGGCTCATCACATCTCCGGCGGATACGGATCGGAACAGGTTCGAAGCTGATGCTTGGGCGGCGGTATGGAGGACAGAATCCGCTGGCTGGGACCCGGGAAAGGTCACGGCCCGGCAGAGGGATCAGGCCCGGCGGTCACTCCGGGCTCCCGCAGCAGGGCTGCGCGCCTGGCCTGTTCCCTGCGGGGAGCGCCGGGGCCCTTGATGACACGTTTGTCGGAGCCGAGATAATACCCGAGCACCTTGCTGTAGTAACGGAGGCCGACGGCAACGCGGACGAGCAACTTCGCCGCCGCGCCTGAGCCGAAGTAGTCGTAGGCATCGCTGAATTGCACCAGCGCCCGCCGCTGGTCGCGCAGCGACGCCAGGGCGTTCTGGTTGATGCTCTGGCTGCCGAGATGAATGATCTCCGCACACGGCGTGTAATACACCTTGCAGCCCTTGTGCTTGAGCATGTAGTTGTAGGCCAGGTCTACGACGGCCAGGCGGAAGCGTTCATCCAGCATTCCCGCCTCCTCCCAGGTTGAACGGCGAATCATGTACGCCGTTGTGCCAATGCTGTCGACCTGCTGCGCTCGGGAGTAATCGAAGCTGGTGTTGTAATAGCGGTCCACCAAACGGCTTTTTGGGAACAGCTTGTGCCAGTTGAGGGCCTGAAGAAAAAAAACACCGGGACCGGCAAAGCTGCGCACGCAATGTTGCACCGTGCCATCGACATTCAGCAGCCTGGGGCCGCAGGCGGCCACGTCGGGATGCTCGTCCATGAACCGCACCAGCGCCTGAAAAGCATTGCCAGTGAGCACGGTATCGCCATTAAGGAGACAGGCGTATCGCCCGCGCGACATCCGCATCCCGAGATTGTTGTTCTGGGCATAAAACCGGTTCACCGTGTTCCGGACCAGACGCACCTCAGGAAAGTTCGCGGCCACCATCTCGGCGCTTCCGTCGGGAGAGTTATCGTCCAGGCAGATGACCTCGAAGCTGATGCCAGTCGTGTGCTGATAGATGGATTGCAGACACTGGCGCAACAGGGCGCAGGTGTTGTAACTGGCTATGATGACGCTCAGATCCGGTTCCGGTCGTGGTCGGCTATCGTCGGGGCACAAGGCCCCGGCACTCGGAGTCGGCGGGAGAGGTTCGCCGCCGGCGCAGGCGCGCGCCGCCGCTCCCTGATGTGTGAGCATGAGTCCACGCGCCTGCAGTTCCTGCGATGCCGCGCCCAGGCGGTCGGCTGCGGGCGGCTGGCTCCTCACCCATTCCACGAAGCGGTCCAGACCCTGCTCGAGAGAGACCTCGGCCCTCCACCCCAGCCGCGCCTGGATGGCGCTGATGTCGGCAAATCCATGCCGGGTATCTCCCAGGCGGTAGCGGCCGGATATGACGGGAAGCGGGCTGCCTGCAAAGTGCTCGCGGAGGAGGGAGGCAACCGCCGCGACGCTGGTTGCGCGACCCGAGCCGGCGTTCAGGGTGCACCCATCGGCCGCATCGCCGGCGAGCGACAGCACCACGGCACGCGCAATGTCAGATACATGGACGAAATCGCGGCTCTCCTGTCCATCTTCGTAAAGCTCCACCGCTTTCCCGAGCCGCAGCTGGTTGGAGAAGATGGAGAGAATGCCAGTGTACGGATTGCGGAGTGACTGTCCTTCGCCATAGACATTCTGCAGGCGGAGAATAACGGCCGGGACTCCGATGGCATGGCAGGTGACGCGGACCAGCTCTTCCTGGGCCACCTTGGTCGCGGCGTAAGTTGAAACCGGAGCAAGCCGGGCGTCTTCAGCAGTAGCAATGGCCAGAATTGCACCCTGGCATTGTGGACACGGCGGCTCCCACTGACCTGCCCGCAGCCGCTCCGGGGAGCGCATGGGAGGATACACCACCCCGCACGATGGACAACGGTAGGCGCCTTCTCCATACACTGCGCGGGAGGAGGCGAGAACGATCCTGGTGACGCTGTGCCGGCGGTTGGCGAGATAGTTGAGCAGGGCCGCCGTACCGCCCACGTTCGTCTCCGTGTAGCCGGTGATTTCGTACATCGATTGTGCGGTGCCGGTCCTGGCTGCCAGGTGCACGATCTGTCCGACGTGGTGCAGGGCCTGCTCCCAGTCTTCAGAGCGGCGTACATCGGCGCGCAGCATTTCCACCCGGGGGTTCCGCAGAAGCGCGAGCGAGTCGATGCCGGGGTCTGTCCCATGGACCTGGGGATCGAGGTTGTCGAACAGCAAAACGCGGCGGCCGTCTCTGGCGAGCAGCGCGGCGATATGCCGGCCCAGAAAACCAAGACCGCCCGTTATCAGAACCTTGCTGTCGCTCATTGCTGCATGACCTCAACCTGCACAGCGCGTGCCGGGATGCCTACAACCGTCGCATGGTCTTGCACCGGGCTAAGCACGACCGCATTCGCGCCGACCGTAGCGTGGTCGCCAACGCGGATGGCACCCAACACCCTGCAACCGCTCCCCAGCACGACGTTATCGCCCACCTCGGGGCGCTGGCCGGGATCGAAGCCAATATCCAGTCCCCGGGAGCCCAGCGTCACGCCGCCGAATATGGTCACGTTGCTGCCGATCCGCGATGCGCCAATCACGCAGCCGACGGGATGAGCAAAGAAGATTCCCGGACCAATTTCGCATTTCGGCGTCGCCTCCAGGCCAAACAGAACGAGGTTCAGATACGTGAGCAGGCCGGGAAGTAGCGGGATTCCCGCCAACATCGCGGCCCGACTGGTGCGGCAAATGACGTTGGGAAGAAAGCGGAAGTGCAGCAGACGGCCCAACAGACGAAGAGCGTTGGGCCGCGTGTCAGGTCTGCCCTGCAGCTCGTAATATCGCGCCAGATCGCCGTACAGCAGGTCTCTTAGCCGTGACATTTCTCATCAGACCTCGTAGCTGGCAGACGGGCAGGCGGCACCTCGCCGCCGCTCACTGGCACTCGCGATACAGCGCCAGTGTCTGCTGCCCACACGTCTGCCACCTGTACCTTGAGACGGTGCTACGTCCGAGCTCGACGGAACGGCTGCGGGCGTCGTAGTCGGTGACGGCCCGCAGCAGCTCGCGGTGGAAGGAAGTCTGGTCGCCAGGATCGAAGTAGAATGGCGACTTGTCACACACTTCCACAGTCGAACCGATGCGGCTCGCCAGCACGGGACAGCCCAGCGACATCGCCTCCAGTGGCGGGAAGCCGAAGCCCTCATTCAACGACGGATAGACAAACAGCCTGGCCGCAGCATAGGCCTCGGCAAGCAGCTCATCCGAAACTCCTGCCTCGAAGCGAATGCAATGCTCCAGACCCAGCCCTGAAATTGTCCTCTTCTCCTCTTCGGTCACCGCTCCGCCCCCAAGCGCCAGCAGATCGCAGCATTCAAACAGCCGCGTTTCCCGAAATGCCTGCAGCAGGCCATGAAAGTTCTTGAACGCCGTTCTCATGCCGACGTAGAGGATATAGTCGCGCCGCACAAGCCTGCGCAGGCTGGCGGCGGCTGCCGCACTCCGCGGAAGAGGACTAAGACCATGATGAATCACCCGCGTTTTTGGCGGCTCCACGTTGTAAAAGCGCAGTAGGTCCTGGCGGCAGGCCTCGGAGACGCAGATGATAGCGTCGACCCGGGGGAACAGCAGCCTGCGGGCCAGAAAAATCTTTCTTGCGTCAGGAAAAAGCTCCGGAAAACGCTCGTGGGTGCAGTCATGATGGGTGGCCACGACCCGGCGCGCCCGGACCAGGGGCATTCGCATGTAGGTTGTGGGATGGTAGATATGCATCCTGCCGTGAAATGGCGCAACGATGTTGCTCCACGCCTCGTTGGCTATGTATCGCAAGGTGCCCGGCGGCAGCCACTCGCGAAAACCGACGACGCGGGTAGCGGAAGCGGGCAGCTCGCGGAAGGGGTAGACCGTCCCGGTGATTCCCAGCAGCAGTTCCGCCTGCACTTCCGGTACGGTGGCCAGAAACTTCAGCAGCTCGTAGAAATACCGCGACGCGCCTCCCGCATCCTGCAGTGAAAAAACCTGATGATCGTAAAGGATCCGCATTGGGAGTCGCGCGATCAGCTCCGGGGGACAGATGCAGATGCTGGACGGGCGGCGAACATGGCTGATGCGTAAACCCCCGGCGCCATACGCAGCTGAATCGAGACAGCCCGCCGATCCTCACTGCGTCAGCACGTGTATCGCCGCCGCCGCCAGACCAAAATTGAAGAGAATCTGTGACCAGTCTTTGAAATTTCTCATTGCGGCACCGGGGTTCAACTGCTCAGGGACGACGACCGTGTCTCCCGGCATCAGGACCATGCTCTGGAAGCCGCCCGACCAGAACCCGCTGGCGGCATCTTTGCTGACGACTGCTCCATTGGCCATGACCACAAAAATTTTGCCCTTATCTGCATTGCGGGTTGGCCCTCCCGCCTCGCGCAGGTAGCGGGAAACGGTTTTCCCCGGCCGCTGCAGAAAGGAACCCTGGTTGTAAACGTCGCCCACGACACTCACCACGATGGGCCGGCTGGGGATGTAGAGTTTGTCCCCGTCTTCGAGCGGAATTTCCGGTATGGCATCGGGGTTTGTATCGTTTGGGTGAATGTTCAGCACGATCCTGCCTTCCGCCTTCAATTGCCGGAGCTTGGCCAGGCTGGCCTGGCGCGCCTCGAGCGAGGCGCGGGCGGCGTTGGCCTCGTCCGCGGTCCTGGCATTCTGCGAGGCCTGTGCCGTCTGCCGGGCCAGATCCCGCTCCATCTGGGAGATGAACTGATCCAGTCGCTCCTGCTGCTGCATGCGCGTGGACTCGCGGGTGAAGACGGCGGCGTAAAGATAGGCCGAGGGCGCCAGCCCTCCGGCGCGGATCACAAGATCGCGCAGTTTTTCACCAGCTTCGGCGCGATATATGCCGGCGGAGGCAAATTCGCCTTCCAGCTTCACCAGCTTGGTCTGCTGATCCCGTGGCACGCGCAGATCGGCCTGGGAGAAGATGGTGACGATGTCTCCTGGCTGCAGCAGCAGATTGCTGGCCGGGTCGTGTTGCAGGACCGCCTTGCCCAGATTGAAGGGAAGCAGTTCCGTGGAAAGGTCCTGCGGACTTATACGCTGAATGACGGCATAGTCCCAGTTGATTTCGGGAGCGTTCCTCTTCACGTCATTGAGCGCAAGTTTCGTAGCTTCGCTCGGCTCCGTGCCCGTTCTGGGCGGCGTTTTCGGCTGCTGCATCTGCAGATTGATGGCGTTCTGCTGATTCCAGTATTCGCGCGTGATCAGGAAGTCGCGGTCCGGTATCAGATCGCTGATCCTCATTCCCTCATGCCAAGGGTAGCGGCCAGGCGTCGCTACATTGCCGCGCAAGGTCACTGAATTGACGAAGCGGGGCGAGATCGGGGTAAAGTTCAGAACGTCGCCGTCCTTGAGTGGATGGGCCATTCCCGCCTCATCCAGCTTTACCTCCTCGATGCTGCGATCTTTGCGGTCCTTGATCTGCTCAACATATACCCGGGCGCCGAGCGCGGTGGTCGAGAGGCCTCCCGCGAGCTGCAGCGCTTCCCCGAGGGTGGTCTCGCCTTTGAGCTCATAGATCGCCGGATTGTTGACCTCTCCGCCCATGGCGACCTGCGGGCCGACCGGGGCAAAGTAGATGACGTCTTCCGGCTGCAGCAGGACGTCTTTGCTTTTGTCGCCCTTCAGCAGCAGGTCGTAAAGATCGAAATCGGTGACCAGCGTCGCTCCCCTCTTCAGCTGAATGTGGCGCATGGAGCCGGCGGGAGAGGGACCTGAGGAAGCGAAGACGGCGTTCGCCAGGGTGCTCAGCGAGCTAAGGGTATAGCGGCCGGGGCGTTTGGCCTGACCGACCACAAACACGTCGATCGAGCGCAGCTCGCCCATGGCGACATTGAGATCGAAATTCTGATAAATGCGGCCGATCTGCGATTTCAGAAAACCCTGCAGCTGGTCGTATTTCAGCCCCGCAACATTCAGATTGCCCACCCGGGGAATGTAAATGGCCCCGTTGCGGTCCACGGTGGTGTGAACGTCCAGGTTGATTTGCCCCCAGGTGCGGATCAGCAGCTCGTCCCCCGGTCCGAGGACATAATTGGCGGTTACCGGAACACGGTTTGCCGGAGCGAAGGTGGTGGGAACATTCTCGAACAGGTTCTGGCCGTAGATGGGCAGCGTCTTTCCCAGAGACGTAGCCACCAGCTTCTGGAAATCGGTGAGCGGAACCGGTTTCGGTTTTGTCGTACCTGGTTCTTCGCCGGGTTTGGCACGTCTCGGGGCAGGAGTGGTGCGGCTAGTGGACGGGGTCGAGGTTTCGGGCGTGCCGGTTGGCGGAATCTGGTTCGGCGGAAGCGTCTGCGTGTCGTCGAAAATGACTGTCGGTGTTGTGGAGCGCTCTCCCTCCGGCGTCTGCTGCTCGCTGGGCATCTGCTGCTCTCTGGGGATCTGCTGCTGCTGCTCCGGGCTCTGCGCCTCCTGCGGTTCCACGGTATCGGGATATTTGCGCTCCTCGGGGTTTTGCAATTGCTGTGGCGCGGCCGGCGCGACGCCTCCCAGGGCCAGCAAGACCACGAGAAGCAGGCAGATGCCCGCGCTTCTTCCGAAGCAGGAATCGGGTTTGGATCTCAACCGCAAAAGTCCGCTGACATTAGACATCGAAAGAGGCTCCAAAGCTCTTCTCCCAGGAATTCCGATGAAGTTAATCGTGGCCTGATCACCATCAACGGCAGCAGCACGGCCGGAGCTATGCCGGACCATCGATGGCAACGGGGGCGGGCGTCTGCTGCCGCAGCGCATTCAGCCAGAACTGCGCATACACCGGTGCCATCGCCTCCATGTTCAATGGCAGGTTCCTTCCGGTGAACAATTGGTGCAGGTTGCTGTGGGCGCTGACCGCGCCCGCCAGGCCAAGGGTGGCAAATGCCGGCTCCAGATTGCAGATCACGCCGCGCGCGGCGCATCGGCCAAACCAGGCGTGAACGGCATCGAAGATCGGGCCCAGGTGTTCCCGGATCATGCGGTCGGCCCCCGGCAGCTCGAAACCCGCAACGTAGAGAAGGCGCATCAGTTCCGAGTCTTGCAGTATCTTCTCCACCAGAAACTCGACTAGCATGGGCAGCACAACTTCCGGATCTTCATCCGTGGACAGCCCGTTCTGCAGCTCTCTCCCCAGCTTCAGGCGGGTCAGCCGCGATTCTGCGGCGGCCCAGAACAGGTCGCCCTTGCGGCCGAAATACCGGAACAGAGTGGCTTCGTTCACTCCTGCCAGTTGGGCAATCTCGCGCGTGGTGGTTCCCTTGTACCCCGAGCGGGAAAACAGCTGGACGGCGGCCTCGACTATGCGCACCTCGGTGATACTTCTCTCCGCTGCCTTTCTCACAGGGGCGAATCCTCGGCTATGAACTGAATGGAAGGGTTACTGCCGGCAAGGTTCGATTTCGTCAGCGCCGACTTCCACGGCCACGCTCTGCATGATGAGGTCCAGACTCAGCACTACCCGCAGATTGTTTTTTCTGCGGACCAGCACGCCAACCAGCCCGGCCAGAGAGCCGGAGGTGATGCGCACCTTTTCGCCGACGATGAGGTAGGCGTGCGGTTCGAAACGCCGCAGCGGGAGGTCTGCGCGCAGCGATTCAATCTCGGAGCTGGGCAGGGCCGAGGCTTCCCGGCCGCTGCTCACAAGGGAGACGACCCCGGGCACCTGCAGCACCTTCACCGACTCGCGCCGCCGGATATGAACGAAAACGTATCCGGGAAAGAGCGGCCGATCCACGGCCACGCGGCAACCGTTTCTCCACAGCCGCATGGAGCGGTAGAGAGGCAGGAAGGACTCGATCTGCCTCGCCTCGAACTGGCGGGCCACAGCCTTCTCGTGGCGCGGCGAGGTGTACGCCGCGAACCAGCATGGGGGCTGCTCGAAGGCGATCACCTGGGCGGGCGCCAGAGACGATGCATTCAGCGTTTTACCCAAGCTGGGACCTCCGCCAGACACAGCTTCGCCATCCTCACTTAGGGAAGTGATTTCCTCCTGGCCGGCGCTGACCTGCAATCACCCACTTCGGTTCTCAGCCCGCGAACGCGGCGGCAGCACTAAGCCCCAGCGGGATGTGGGAGATTTCACCCTTGAGGCGTGAGCAAGTGCTCACTTATCTGCCAATGCGCAGCAAAGCTGAACCGCCCGACAGCATAGGAAAAGCCGCCGCCGCGGTCAAGCAAAAACCTCCCGACATCATGAATTTCCCGCGACTTTCAAACAGACCAGCCTTTGCCGGGAATCGGGAAATTTGCGGGCAGGCCGGGAGGACGCTCTTGCGGCTCCGGATCTCCCGGGTACGTCCGGCTGACATCCGCGAGAGGATGCATAATCGAGCCATGTCGAAGGCGTTCATCTTCGGCGCGGCGGTCGCTTCGCCGGATGCGGGTGACCATTAATGCGGGTCATCGCCGGACAGTACCGCGGCCGGTCTCTGCGTTCGCTTCCGGGACTCGACCTGCGTCCCACCAGCGATCGGCTGCGCGAGACGCTGTTCGATGTGCTCGCGGCTGCCCGCGACCTGAGGGAGACGGTCTGGCTCGACCTCTACGCCGGCACCGGCGCAGTCGGAATCGAGGCCCTCAGTCGCGGGGCGCGCCAGGTGTATTTCGTGGAGTCGTCGAAGCGCCATGCCCGGCTGCTGCGGGAAAATCTCGCCGCTCTCGGCATCTCCACGGGATTCGGGTTGCATGAGCGCGAGGTTGCAAGGACGCTGCCCCTGCTGGAAAGCACAGGCGTGGTATGCGATTACTGCTTTCTCGATCCGCCCTACCGCATGCGCGGCGCTTACGGGCGGAGCCTGGGCTATCTTTCGCAGTCGCGACTGCTGCTGCCCTCAAGCATTGTTATCGCCGAACACGAGAAGAAGTTCGATCCCGGTGAACGCTTCGGGGCGCTGGTACGATACCGGCGTCTGGACCAGGGAGATGCATCCCTGAGCTTTTACCGGCTGCAGTGAGATGCAGAACGGTCGAGCTCAGGTCCTCAGGAGTCGATCATTCCGCATGCCGCCGGGGAACGCGTTTGGAGAGGTTGCATAGCGTCTCATAGACGACCGTCCCTGAACTGTGCGCCAGCTCCCAGGCGCTGATCTGCTCGTTGCCGCTTCGCCCAATCAAAACAGCTTCATCGCCGATGGCAACGCCTGGAATATGGGTCACGTCCAGCAGCGTCAGGTCCATCGAGATGCGTCCCACCATGGGAGCGCGATGACCGCGGACGAGAACCTGACCGCGGCCCGCCCCCGGCTCCTGTTCGCAATCGCGTGCAGGCTCTCCCGCCTTCGCTGAGACCCGTCGCGAGAGGCCGTCGCCGTAGCCTACCGACACTACAGCAATACGTGCCGGCGCCGCCGTAATGTAGGCGCCGCCGTATCCCAGCGGCTGCCCTGCAGGCACGTCCCGCAGCTCCAGAATGTGCGTTTTCCAGGCGAGAACCGGTTGCAGCGGCAACGAGGGTCCGCCGGCCACCAGGGAGCCATCGCGGTGACAGAGCGGATTCTCATACCCGTAGAGCGCAAGGCCGGGCCGCACGAAGTTATGCCAGGTATTTGGCCTCGCCAGCACGGCGCCGCTATTGGCAAGATGGCGGAGGCGCGGATGAAGACCGCGGGAGGCGAGGGTGCGCAGCGCATTCTGATATCGCTCGATCTGGCGCGCGGTGTCTTCGTCGTCCAGCACCTCCGAAGAAGCCAGGTGGCTGAATACTCCTTCCAGCTGGAGCTGTGGCAGACGCTTCACCGCTTCCGCAAAAGCTTCCAGTTCGGCCAGTGGAATTCCCAGGCGCGCCATGCCGGTGTCGATCTTCAGATGTATGGGAACCGCGCTCCCGAGGCCAAGTCTCGCGGCGGCACGCGCGAGCGCCTCCGCCTGCTGCACACGAAAAATCGCCGGAGTGAGTGAGTGCCGCAGGGCCTCCTCCTCTTCCCCGTTATAAAGGCCGCACAGCACCAGGATGCGGCCGGTAATGCCCACTTCGCGCAGCACAATGCCTTCGTCTGTGGAGGTGACGCCAAACCATGTTGCGCCCGCCTGCTCCAGGGCCGGCGCGCACTCCTCGACCCCGTGGCCGTAGGCATTGCACTTCACGACGGCACAGATGGTGACTCCCGGCCCAACATGTTGCTGGACGACGCGGAAGTTGTGACGCAGGGCGGAGAGTGACACTTCAGCCCAGTTAGGCCGGGTTTCAACGCGGGAAGATGTGAGAGTGGTAAACAAGCTTCGATGATACCGCCCCCGCCGGGCGGAGACGAGAGGGCCAGAGTAACTACAGCGATGCGGTACGCCTGCTCGTCAGAGCTGCAGGGGCAAGTGGCTCGATTTTCTTCCCCGCCTTCAAACACCGCAGGGCCGCCATACATCCATTTACGGTAGCGGGTTTTTCCGGCGCGAATCCCCAAACGAGGAGGTCCCATGGCTGAAGCGTGGCGTAGCGATGCTGCCCCCGAAAACGTGGAGTACCCAACGGGAGTCTCCGGCTATCGATCTGCGCGGGAGAGCGGCCTGGAGCAGCTGCCGGAATTGCCGGTGCGCGCATCGGCTTCCCGAAACAGCCGCGCGCCTCTGAACCGCTCGGCCGAAGCGGTGGGCCGCAGCGTAGGTACGGCAGTAGCCGGAGTGCGGCGATTTCCACGGCAGATCGGGCGGCTGCGGTCCCGTATCCATCTGGTGACTGAGGAAAGTGGCGCGGCGGCCACCTCAATCAGGGACTCGGCAATGGAGAAGGCTGCGCAATGGCGCCGGGCCGCCGAGAGCGGGGCGTCGGAGCTCGCCGGGACCGCGGAGCAATATCGTGCGGCGGTGGGGGAGCGCGCGACTGAGAAGCTGCAGCAGCTTCGCCAGCAGATTGCCGGCAAAGTGGAAGGGTTGCGCTCCACTGCAAGGCGGCGAATCGCTGACGCGCGGCACTGGAGGCTGGAGCAGCCGCTGAGAGTGCTGGCCGTTTGCGCCGGTGTCGCGGTAGTGGCTGGCGCCGCTCTGAGAGTCTGGAGGTCCAGCAGTGAATAACGGATACACGAAAACAGTCCCTGAGGTACTCGCCGAGTTGAGGGACGAACTGAAGGAATTCGCGAACACCCGGCTGGCGATGTTGCGCTCCGAGCTGAGCGACAAGGTAGCCTCATTCAAGATGGCTGCGCCGGTGCTGCTGACCGGGGTGCTTCTTCTGGGAACGGCGTGGCTGCTGCTTACCGGCTTCCTGGTGGTCATCATTGCCGCGGCGCTTGCCCCCAATTCCTGGAACTACACGGTCTCGTTCCTCGTAGTGGGAGTCCTGTACGCCATTCTGGGCGGAGTGGCAGTGCTGCTGGGCTGGCGCCAGCTCAGGGAAAAGGGAGTGAAGCCGGAGCGCACCATTCGCGTGTTGCAGGAGGACCGGGTCTGGTTGCAAAAGGAGGGGAAGGCACTATGAGCGCGGAACTCCCAACCCATTTTCCCGCTGAAGTTCTGGAGCAGCGTGCCGCCGAGCAGCGCCACCGTATTCATGAGTCGGTGACGCAACTGAAGTCGTGTGTGCGGCAAAGGATCCGGGAGCGGCTCGACGTAAACAGCTACGCACGGCAGCACATCTGGCCGCTGCTGGCTGGGGTCGCGACCGTCGGCCTGACAACCGGGTACGTCATGACGGGTATCTTCACCCGCCATTGATGTGCCGGCCATGCTGCTGATATGGCCGGAAATGCTCCCTGTTCCCGTTTTGACCCGGCCGCCTGGCACCTCTCCGTGCCACCTCCATGCCGTAGCCTAGGTCTTCAACCAAAGAGCTATTTCCCAATGAACCTCCGTGGTATAAACCTTTTGATGAACCGTAGACCGGGTTTTTAGCATGGTCTAGCTCGTACCATGTGAGTTCGTTCCCGACTCACGGACAAATCCGAAGTCAGGAAGCGAGAACGGCCCCCAGGCCGCGCCCATGATTAACGTCATCATCGCTGACCACCAGGCAATTTTTCGCGCCGGCATTGCCAAGGTGCTGGCCGTCGAAGAAGACATCCGCATCGTCGGCCAACCCACATCCGCAGAGCCGCTGATTAATGCGCTGGATAAACTCCGGCCCCGCGTGCTGATCCTCTCGTCGGGTTACCTGGCGCTGCTGTCGCGCATTCAGGAGATTGCCGTAAACCGTCAGATTGCGGTGCTGATGCTCTGCGACAATACGGAAAACGCCTCAGACTTCATGCGCATGGGAGTGCAGGGGGTAATCTACCGCTCGGCCAGTGGCAGCATGGTGGTCGATGCCGTGCGGCGGCTCGCCCAGGGCGAGTCCTTCCTGCAAAGCCCGAACTCCGCCGAGGTCGATATCAATGAGGATCTGGTAGGGGCAAGGGTACGCAAGCGGCTTTCGGACCGGGAGCTCCGGATCATTGCAGCCATCGTGCAGGGCTACAAGAACCGCGAGATCGCCATGCAGCTCTACACCAGCGAGCAGGTCATCAAGAACGCGTTGCGGAACATCTTCGACAAGATCGGCGTCTCCGATCGGCTGGAACTCGCGCTTTTCGTGGTGCACCACAGGATTCTAGCTCAGGCAACGGCTTCCCTCGCCATTACCCCCACACGACCGCGAGTGTCTCCGCCCGCAGCCAGGCAGCGGGAGCCCGCCAGCTCATCGGTCAACTAAGGGAGTTTGCGGCGTGCAATTACGCCGCAGTCGGGTTTCGCCGCTCCCCGGTTACGGCAGGTAACGTCACATGGAACGTGGTGCCCACCCCGGGTGCGCTTTCAAACCCGATGTGGCCGCCTAGCGACTCTATGGCCCGACGCGCGCCCGCCAGCCCCATCCCGGTCCCGCCTGCCTTGGTGGTGAAGTAAGGTGAGAAGATCTTCTTCTGCATCTCAGGAGGGATTCCGCTGCCCGTATCCTGCAGGCTCAGGACGATCTGATCGCGATCGTGGACACATCTGATGGTCAGGGTGCCACGGTCGTTCATCGCGTCCAGGGCGTTCAGCACAAGATTGGTAATCGCGCGGCGCAACGCATCCGCGTTGCCAATCACCTCTCCGCCAGCCCCGAATTCTCTTACCAGTCTTATACCGGGACGTCTGCGCAGAGCGGGAGCCGCAAATTGCAGGACCTCGTCCAGCAGCCCGCGGACGTTGATCCGGGAAGGTTTTTCCTGTCTCCCCGCCAGGTAGTTGCGCATGGTGAGGAGGGCGTCCGCGCCCTGATGAACGGCGTTATTGATGATGCCCAGCAGCGCGGCCTGATCGCTGGAACGTTGCGGGTCTGTGCTGATGACGATCAGCGCTTCGGAGATGGTATTGAGGATGTTACTGAAGTCATGCACCAGGCTGGCGGTCATCTGACCCAGCGTGGTGTCCCGCTCCCTGGTTTCCAGCTGGCGCCGCACTGCCGGGATGTCGGTGAGGTCCTGGACCGTGAGCAGGGCGCCGGTGATGCCACCGGAAAGATCACGAACCGGACTGGTGCTCAATCGCACCTGTCTGGCCGGATGCCCGGTGGTTTGGGGCAACTGGCCTTCGCTGCGAACCGATTCCCCTCCCAGCACCCGGGGGAGGATCGACGATCGGGTACCGTCGGGATCATTCGCAGATCGCAGCAGGGGAGCGGCATTGCTGCCCACGAGGTTATCGCGAGTCTCCCCCGCGACCCCTTCGGCAGCAGGGTTGAGATCGACGATCTTTCCTTCTTCGTCAAGAAGGAACGTAGCCTCCGGCAAGCCGTGCAGTACCGAGCCGATATCCACGCCGCGGCGAGACCTTCCCGATCGTCTGCCGCCCTGGATCACATTCAGCGCCGCGAGGACGATGCCGAGCTCCCACCACCCTCCTCTGAGCATTCCCGGTACCATGGCCCACCTGCAGGGAACGTTTGCTTGCTCTTATCAAAGTTGGATGGCGCAAATCGGCGTATAGATGTGGAGCGGGCTACTCTGATGTTCAAAAAAAGCGCAGGATAGGCAGAATCTGACCGTCATCCCGCTGATACACGATAATTTGGCGCACGATGAGGAGCCGCAGTTCCAGATGTGGATACCGACCCGGAGATTGTGGGCAGGAGCGTACTCAATGAGAGGGGTGATCGCTGGTCTTCAGCAACTCGTTGACAATGGTGACAAGTTCCTCCGGGTTTACCGGCTTTTCCAGGTAGAGGTCGGCCAGCGGCTCAGCCGCCTGAAAGGCTTCGGCAACATAGCCCGACACGACCACCACCGGCATGGTGGAATGGGTCTTGGCCGCCTGCACGACAGCGCGGCCGTTGGCGTCGCCCAGCCGCCAGTCGGTGACCACGGCATCGTAGGTATGTTCCGCCAGTTTCTCGATGGCGTCCTGGGCCGAGGTTGACGGGGTCACCTGATGTCCCGCCGCTTCCAGAATGGCACACTTCAGGGTCACGATATTCGGTTCGTCGTCCACACAAAGGATTTTGGCCATGGGTTCGTCCTTGGACGGTCAGGCGTGGGATTCCGGATGGCGGCGTGCCCGCCAAAACAGGTTGTTGCGGCGGAGCCACCCCAACTTGCCCGTTATTGTTGAGCAGCGTTGTCCCCATTGTCAAATGATCCGGGCCGGAATCCTGGCCCGGTGCAACTGACGGTAAGCCTCGCTTCGGTTGAGGCCGAACTCTTTCGCTGCCTGCTTCAGGGCAGTGCGCTCCTCGAGCTTTTCCCGCTCCATTAATTCCTTTACCCGCTGCGCGATTGTCCGTCCGGATGCAGGTGCGGAAGAGGTTTCTTCCACTTTGCCGATCAGCAGCGTGATCTCTCCCCGAATCGGTTCCCGCTGCTCAAGCCCTGCCAGGATGTCCCGCGCGGAGCCGCGGAGAAACTCCTCGTGCAACTTGGTCACCTCGCGCGCGATCACCACACGGCGATCGTGCCCAAGCGCTTCGACAATGTCACGCAGGGTTTCGACGATCCGGTGCGGAGCCTCGTAGTAAACCTGGGTGCGACGTGAATTGCGGATGGCTTCCAAAGCCGTCCGCCGCGCTCCTGCCCGGGCCGGCAGAAAGCCACCGAAGTGGAACGAGTCCATCGCCAGGCCGCTGGCAACCAGCGCGGAAAGAAATGCCGAGGCTCCAGGTATGGGGACAATGCGGATGTGGTGGCGCACGGCCAGCGCAACCAGCCGGTATCCCGGATCGCTGACTCCGGGCATGCCGGCATCGCTGACCACGGCGATGCTGTCGCCGCTCTCCAGATGGACGATCAACTCGGCCGCGCGCGTCAGCTCATTGTGTTCGTGATAGCTGATAGTGGGTTTCTGAATCCCGTAGTGATGCAGCAATTTCGCCGTCTGCCGGGTGTCCTCGCAGGCGATCAGGTCCACCTCCTTGAGGACGCGCAGCGCGCGCAGGGTAATGTCCTCCAGATTGCCGATCGGGGTGCCGACCAGGTAGAGGGTCCCCCGCGCAGTCTGCTCACTGTCGGGTGTGCGAGGCCGCACCATAGCGGCAGTCTAGCACCGCGCTGGGATCCCTTTCAGTGCGGCAGAGAGTCTTCGCCGCCAGTGACTTCCCATTTCCGCATCCGGAACCATGCTCATGATGTGCCGCAAATTGCCGATATGGGAGTCAGTTTACTGGCGAGAGGGGAGACACCATGCGTTATCTGATCTGCATGCTTCTGGGCTGCTCACTGTTTGCCCAGGAACAGGCGCCTGCGGCGCACGATCCGGCGGGCAGCAACGGCTCGTTCTACGTTGACGGAATTGTGTACCAATATGCCGCCGGCGCGGAGTACACCTTGGTCGCAGCTGCTCATTCGGTGCTGAATCACAAATTCGTCGCCGTGAAAGTGCGGATGTATAACCTGGGGCAGCATTCGGCAACGGTGAAACCGGAGGACATCGTGATCGAGGATGCGGTTGCCGGTCGTGTGGTGCAACCGGTAACGGGGCAGGAGCTGGCACGGAGAATGCGGCACCCCTACAACATGGCACGTTACGGCGTGAGTAACGGCGGCGACGCGGAACAGGAGATGCCCGGGATGGGAAACACGGTTTCGCCGCAGCTCCTGGAAATGATGCGCGCGATGGCGGCCCGGGCGAGCGCGCCAGAGACCTCCGGGACGAACCTTCTCTACACCGATACCCCGGGAGCGCTGCAGAGGTCCGAGGCGCCGGTTCCCGCCCAGTGCGACCAGCTATGCCGGCTGCGCACGCGCGAAGCGCAGGGGGCCGACGCGCTGGCGCAACTGCAGCGTCCGACCTCGCCTGACTATGTGGAACAGTGCGCGTTCCTCGCCAACACCGTTCCACCTCGGGCCAGCCTCGCCGGCGTTCTGTATTACCCCATGGGCAAACTGGCGCATCTGCTCCCTTCCGCCGGCAGCCGGAAGAGCCATTTGCTGCACGTGACAGCGTCGATCGCTGATGAGACCTTCCAGTTTGTGCTGCCGGTCGAATGACCGGCAGCAGAGGAAGGCAGCCATCGGGCGCGCCCGATCTGCCGGGTCACCGCCATGCCTGGCTGCGCCTTAGCCCTCATCCCAATGGTGGTAGCTGAGAGGTGCAGCCAGTAGCCACATTTCTGCCGGATTCTGGCGGGGACCCTATAATGGCATCCGCATGGGTACACGCCTTGCTGTCGCGCTCCCGTGTCTCGCAATGGCGAGCTGCCTGGTGGCTGCGCAAAATCTGCGGATTGCCGCGCCCTCCTCGCAAGGCGCAATCGTCGGCGAGTATTACGGCGTGCTGCTCTCCGCCTCCGGCGGAGCCTCCCCGTACGTGTGGCAACTGGTCGGCGGGAATCTGCCACCGGGACTCAGGCTGCACTCCGATTCCGGCAAAATCTCCGGCCGGCCGACTACCCCGGGCGAGTACCACTTCGCCGTCAGCGCAACGGACTCCAGCGTGCCACATCTGCAGGCGCGGCGCGATCTCACGATCGACGTGATCGCCGGACTTAGCGTTGCCTGGAAGGAGCCGCCCACCGTTCAGGGCAGGACAATTTCCGGCTCCGCGATTGTCTCCAACCGCACCGCGGTAGAGCTGGAGTTGACCGTGACTGTGCTGGCGGTAAACGAGATCGGCCGGGCCACGACGCTGGGCTATCAGCACTTCAGGCTTGGCGGCCAGAGCACAAGCCAGCTCATTGCATTCGGATCGGGTCCTGGTCCGGGCACCTATTACGTGCACGTGGATGCGGTTGCCCATGAACCCGGCCATCATCATCTCTACCGGGCGAGCAGACAGACTCCAGCTCAGCTCAAAGTGGCGCAGTATTAGCCCGACACGGCAATTTGTTTCCGGGCACAGACTGACAATGGACCACGCATCGCGCCAGAAGAGATTCCAGCAGACGCTGATCGAAAACCACCTTGATGGTTTCCTGGTCACTCAGCCGGCAAACGTGCGCTATCTGTGCGGCTTCACGGGCAGCGCCGGGCTACTTCTTTTCCTCGGCGGAAAACGTTTTTTCCTGACCGACGGCCGCTATACACAACAGGCGCGCGATGAAGTCCAGGGCCCGCGAGTGGTCGTCGCGAAGGGGCCGCTGCTGCAGACGGCAGCCCGGCAGATCGGGCAGCTCCGAACAGCAGCCATCGGCTTCGAGGCAGACCACACCACCGTGGCGCAGATGTCCGAGATGCGCAAACTGGTGCAGAGGAAGATCTTCTGGAAAGCGACTTCCGGCCTCGTCATGCGACAGCGGATGATCAAGGACGCCGAGGAGTTGAACCTCCTTCGCGAGGCGGTGAGCATGGGAGCCGCTGTCTATCGGGAGGCGCTGAAGGCGATCCGCCCGGGAGTCCGGGAATCCGAAGTCGCCGGGCGGCTGGAGTTTGCGGCGCGCCGGGCGGGAGCCGATGGGATGGCGTTCGACACCATAGTGGCGGCCGGAAGACGGTCTGCTCTGCCCCATGGGCGTGCTTCGTCCCAGCCCATCCCCCGCCGCGGGTTCGTGGTCATCGACTCGGGTGTTATACTTCGTGGCTATTGCTCTGACCTGACCCGCACGGTGCACCTGGGCGGGGCAAGCCGGGAAGAGCGCAAGTGGTACGAAGCTGTCCTGGAAGCGCAGTTGGAGGCCATTGCGGCCGCCAAACCGGGCAAAATGGCAGGCGAAGTGGACCAGGCGGCCCGCCGGGTATTGCGGCAAGCCCGGCTGGACCGGTACTTCACCCACTCCACCGGGCACGGGGTCGGGCTGGAAATCCACGAGCCGCCGCGGCTGGGCAAGTCGCAGGAAGAACCGCTTCAGGCGGGAATGGTGGTTACGATCGAGCCCGGAATCTACCTCCCGGGCAGGGGCGGCATTCGTATTGAGGACATGGTTGTGATCACGGCGCGGGGCTGCCAGGTACTGACTCCGGTGATGAAGGAACTGATAGAAATCCCGGCCAGCGCAGCGCCGAGCTGACACGGAAATTCCCCGGCTCGTTGTGGCAACACCAGCTCTGACTTCGGGCCAGCACTCCCGCCGAACGGACTGCCATGAATCAGAAGGAAATCAAGGAACTGATCGAGCTTCTGGTGGAAAAAGACATCACCGAGTTCGAACTCGAGCGCGGTGACGTAAAGGTGCATGTCAGGCGGGGAAGCTCGGCGGCCCCTGTGGTCCAGGTCTCGCCCCTGGTCGCGGCGACGCAGCCGGTGCCGGTTTCGGTCGCATCGCCGGCAGCTTCCACGGCCGGCCCCGCGGCAGCGATGCCTGGTCCATCTGCTTCTCCGCTGGAGCCAGCTTCCGCCCCGGCGGACGAAGGCGCGGCCGAGGCCGATCTGTTCATCGTCAAGTCGCCCATTGTTGGGACGTTCTACGAAGCGCCCTCGCCCGGAACCCCACCCTTCGTCAAAGTGGGCGACAGCGTGAAGGAAGGCCAGGTGCTCTGCATAATCGAGGCCATGAAATTGATGAACGAAATCGAGGCGGAGACGTCGGGCGTAATCGCAAAGGCGTTCGTCTCCAACGGAAGCCCGGTCGAGTACGGGATGCCGCTGTTCGGTATTCGCCGGCAGTAGCCGGCCCCATCTCGCGGCGCGAATCCACATTTCATGTTCAAGAAAATCCTCATTGCGAACCGCGGCGAGATTGCCCTGCGCGTCATCTGCGCCTGCAAGGAACTGGGTATCAAGGCGGTCGCCATCTATAGCGAGGCCGACCGCAACTCCCTGCACGTGCGCTTTTCCGACGAGGCCATCTGCATCGGCCCGCCCCGCCTGAACGAAAGCTATCTCAACATTCCGGCGGTCATCAGTGCCGCGGAAATCGCCAATGTGGACGCCATTCATCCCGGATACGGGCTGCTGAGCGAGAACGCCAACTTCGCCGAGGTCTGCCAGGCGTGCGGCATCAAGTTCATCGGCCCGCCACCGGAGGTGACACGGCTGATGGGCGAGAAGGAAAAGGCGCGCGCGACGATGAAGAAGGAGGGCGTGCCCATCCTGCCGGGCTCGGAGGGAATCATCGGCTCGGCGGGAGAGGCGCTGGAGTGGGCGCGCAGCGTCGGATTCCCGGTGATGGTGAAGGCCTCAGCCGGCGGCGGCGGACGCGGCATGCGCGTCATCCGCGGGGAGGAGGAGCTGCCCAATCTGTTTCACGCGGCGCAGTCGGAAGCGGCGGCAGCTTTCGGTAACGGCGACCTCTATATGGAGAAGTTCATCGAGCGGCCCCGCCACATAGAATTCCAGGTGCTGGCGGACGAGCATGGCAACGTGATGAGCCTGGGCGAACGCGAATGCAGCATCCAGCGCCGCCACCAGAAGTTGCTGGAGGAGGCGCCCTCGGTCAAGGTGACGCCCGAGCTGCGCGAGCGCATCGGCGGCGTCCTCGTAAAGACGCTGAGCAACATCGGATACATGAACGCCGGCACGGTCGAGTTCCTGATGGACGAGGACGGCAGCCTGCACTTCATCGAGATGAACACCCGCATCCAGGTGGAGCATCCGGTGACCGAGATGACGACCGATGTCGATCTGGTGAAATCGCAGATCATGATTGCCGCTGGCGAGCAGCTGGGCAGCATCATCAGCCAGCCGGTGTACTTTCGCGGGCACGCCATCGAGTGCCGCATCAATGCCGAACATCCCGAGCGTTTCACCCCTTCGGCGGGCAGGATCACGGCCTTCAACATGCCAGGCGGTACGGGCATTCGCGTGGACACCGCCGCCTATGCGGAAGGCGTCATTCCGCCGTACTACGACTCGCTGATCGCCAAGCTGTGCGCGCGCGGGCGCGATCGCGACGAGGCCATCTCGCGCATGTCGCGCGCCCTGGAGATGTTCGTGGTCGAGGGCATCCATACCAGCATTCCCCTGCACGAGCGCATCATGCGCGATCCCGACTTCCGCGCCGGCAACTTCGATACAAAATTCATGGAGCGCTTTCTGGCGCAGAATACGGACGCGGGCCAATAGGCTTTTGTTCACTACACAGGCGCAGGTAGGGGTTCTGTTTCTCATTTTTGTCGCGGTATCTCTACGCCCTGGTGAAATAATTGTTTCCCGGAAGATGAAGCTGCCCAGGCTGTACGCCATCGTAGATGTTTCCTGCTTTGCTCCCCCGCTGCGCACGACGGCCGCAATCGCGGATTACGCGCGGGAGCTGGCGGCCGGCGGCGCGACACTTATCCAGTACCGCAACAAGGTCGGTACCACGCGCGAGATGCTGCGTGATGCGAGTAAAATCCGCAGCGTGCTGGGCGATAACGTCACCCTGATCATGAACGACCGCGCCGATATCTGCCTGGCGGCCGGCTACGACGGCGTGCACGTGGGGCAGGACGATCTGTCGCCCGAAGGAGCGCGCACGGTGATTGGACCGGACCGTATTCTGGGCGTGTCCACCCACAACCTTGAGCAATTGCGGGAGGCTGATGCCGGTCCGGCGGACTATATCGCTTTTGGCCCGGTGTTCGTAACGTCATCGAAGCGGAACCCCGATCCGGTGGTCGGGCTGGATGGAATTCGCGCCGCACGCGCCGCCACAAAGAAGCCGCTGGTCGCCATCGGCGGCATCACGCGCGGGAATGCGCGTTCGGTCATCGACGCCGGAGCGGACTCGGTTGCCGTGATCGCCGATCTGCTGAGCTCGCCTGAGAAAGTCGCCCGGGAATTCCTGCGGCTGCTGGTGTAAAGTCGTTGCGGGCACCCGAGGGTCACAATCGACGAGGCCTCTTGGCTACTGAAGCAAAAACTCTCTCCACCACCTCCAGCGAAACCGAATTCGTAAAGGGCCTCGGGCTGGTCAGCTCCACCGCGATTGTGATGGGTTCGATGATCGGCTCGGGCATATTCATCGTCTCGGCCGAAATTGCGCGGCTGGGCGACTCTCCGGCACTGCTGATCGGCGCGTGGGTGCTGACCGGTTTCCTGACCGTCACCGGCGCGCTGGCTTACGGCGAGCTGGCGGCCATGATGCCGCACGCGGGCGGGCAATACGTCTACCTGCGTGAAGCCCTCGGGCCGCTCTGGGGATTCCTCTACGGCTGGACGCTGTTTCTGGTGATCCAGGCGGGTACGATTGCGGCGGTGGGAGTCGCGTTCGGCAAGTTCCTCGGCATTTTCCTGTCTTCGGTTTCCTCCACGCATTGGCTCATCCACCTTTGGCATGTTCCGCCCATCCCGATCGGGCCCATGGTCCTGGGCAACATGGATGTTGGCCTGAACACGCAGAATCTTGCCGCCATCCTGCTGGTCATCTTCCTCTCCGTTCTGAACATCTTCGGAGTGCGGTTGGGCGCAGCCGTGCAGAACGTCTTCACCACCGCGAAGACCGCCGCGCTGCTCGGGCTCGTGATTCTCGGTGTGTTCGTCGGCCGCAACGCGCAGGCCATCGCCGCCAACTTCGGAATGAACGACGGGAGCGCAAATTTCTGGCGGAACGCGGGCTGGCACGCGCTTCATCCCGTGCAGGTGGGGGTGGGCGGTCCGATTGCGCTGGTGGGCACCCTCACTATTCTGGCGGTGGCGCAGGTAGGTTCGCTGTTCTCGTCAGATGCCTGGAACAACATTACGTTTACGGCAGCTGAGGTAAGGAATGCGAAGCGCAACCTGCCGCTCGCGCTCGCCGTTGGGACCGGTGCGGTGACGCTGCTCTACATCCTGGCAAATTTGGTGTACCTCAGCGTGCTACCCCTGCACGGCGACGCCAGCGGAGTGACGATTCTGGCGCGGGGCATCCAGCACGCCGCGGAGGACCGCGTTGCCACTGCCGTCTTCCAGCAGATCTTCGGGACCAGCGGGGCAGCCATCATGGCTGCCGCCATCCTCGTCTCCACCTTTGGCTGCAACAACGGCCTGATCCTCGCAGGTGCGCGCGTTTACTATGCCATGGCGAGGGATGGGCTCTTCTTCCGTGGCGCGGGCCGGTTGCATCCCCGGTACCATACGCCGGTACGTTCCCTCGCCATGCAGTGCATCTGGACCTGCATTCTGTGCATCTCGGGCAGCTACAGTCAGCTGCTCGACTACATCATCTTCGCGGTGCTGGTGTTCTACATTCTGACCATTGCAGGGCTGTTCGTGCTGCGCCTCAGGCGGCCGGATGAGCCCCGGCCGTACCGCGCCTTCGGCTATCCCGTGCTGCCCGCGATGTACATTTTGATCGCGACCTTTATTGATATAGTCTTGTTGCGCTACAAGCCACAATACACGTGGCCCGGACTGATCATCGTCCTGCTGGGTATCCCCGTGTACTTCCTGTGGTCCAGGCGCAACCCGCAGACGAGCACGTAGCGTCCTGTTCAGAAAAGGCGATCCATCAATGGCCGATCTGCTGAAGTGCAAGCCTCTCGACCTGCTGAAGCAGGAAGCGTCGGAGACGGGGGAACACAGCCTGAAGCGTGCCCTGGGGCCCATCAATCTGGTCACGCTGGGCATTGGAGCGATCATCGGTGCAGGCATCTTCGTGCTGACCGGCTCGGCCGCAGCCAAATATGCCGGTCCCGCCATCGTGCTGTCGTTCGTTCTCTCCGGAATTGCGTGTGTCTTTGCCGGGCTGTGTTACGCCGAATTCGCCTCCCTGATTCCCATTGCCGGTTCCGCCTATACCTACGGCTATGCCACACTGGGCGAGATTATTGCCTGGATCATCGGCTGGGACCTTATTTTGGAGTACGCATTCGGTGCCGCCACGGTGGCCTCGGGGTGGAGTGGCTACGTCCTCAGCTTCCTGCAGGATTTCGGCATCAGTATTCCCCCGCGGCTGACTCTGGCACCCAGCGAGAAGCTGGTCTTCTATAACGGCCACTGGGAACACCTGGAGCGCATAAAGGACATGCTGGCGGCGCAGCACATCAACCCAGGTGCGCTGCCGCAGCAAACGGGCATTTTCAATTTTGTGGCTTTTCTGGCCATCGTCGGAGTCACGATTCTGCTGGTTATCGGCATCAAGGAGTCGGCGAACTTCAACTCCGCCATCGTGATCGTGAAGGTGGCGATCGTACTGATGTTTATTGCGATTGCGGGCATCTTCGCGGTCCAGCATCCTGAGATCCTGAAGGCGAATTGGCATCCCTTCATCCCGCCCAACCTTGGTGAGTTCGGCAAATACGGATGGTCAGGCATAGCGCGCGGCGCCAGCGTCATCTTTTTCGCATACATCGGATTTGACGCCGTTTCGACCGCCGCTCAGGAAGCACGGAACCCCCAGAAGGACATGCCGTTCGGCATCCTGGGGTCGCTGGTTATCTGCACCATCCTGTACATTCTGGTTTCGGGTTTGCTGACCGGAATCGTTCCCTATTCGAGTCTGAACGTCTCCGATCCGGTGGCCGTGGGGATCGATGCTACGGGGGTTGT
>Ga0335081_10000585_pt1 | contig 60841 bp, 49 predicted proteins | sample Lox_Sample_35_FD_206713 | JGI IMG/M metagenome (GOLD analysis project Ga0335081, IMG submission 206713) | Soil microbial communities from Loxahatchee National Wildlife Refuge, Florida, United States - Lox_Sample_3.5 | ecosystem: Environmental > Terrestrial > Soil > Wetlands | place: USA...
CCACCTTCACGGTAAGGCAGTTGCCGGTGGGGACGACTTCGCTGTGCGGGCCGATGTTTACCAGTTCGCCCAGCGGCATCAACAGGACATCGCCATCGCGAAAACCAACCACCTCCGCCTTGACCGGGGACGACGAGCGTGGATTGCGAATCAGGCACATCTCGCCGATCCAGGCGTCGGGAACCACGGCCCGGACCAGCAGACCGATCACTTCCTTCACCCGGCCGCGCACCTGTACGGGCGAAGCGCGCTCAATGCGGTCAAGATAGCGGCGAATGTCGGCGACGTGGCTGGCCATTTTTTTTACCCGCTAGTCGGCGGGGATGCCGCGCACCAGGGCATCTTCCAGGCACTTCAATTGCGTTTCGAGACGGGCGTCGATGATGCCCAGCTCGCTTTCGATAACACAACCGCCCGGGGGCACGGAGGCAGCGGCCACGATTTCGATCTCACTGCTGAATCCGTGGCCCTGCAAGGTATCGGCGCGGTCGCGCACCTGCTGCGCTTCCGCCGGGTTCACCTGAATGGTCAGGCGCTTGCCCGGACGAGCGCCCTTCAGCGCCTGGCGCACGATTCCAACGATGGCTTCCGGACGAAGCCGGATCTCCTCGCCAATGATCTTTTCCGCCACCCGAATGGAGAGCCGCAGCATGGTTTCTTCCCAGCTCTTGGCGAGCTGGTCCGCGCGCTGGACGGCGGCGGCCAGAATCTGGTTCCATTCGGCCAGGCCCTGGGCGTATCCCTCCTGCCGGGCCCGCTCGCGAATGCCGTCACACTGGCGCTCGGCTTCTTCCAGCAGTTGCCTGGACTTCTCCTGGGCCAGCGTCACCACGTCGCGCGCTTCCAGCGTGGCTTCGTAAACCTCGCGCTTCACCACTTTGGGCGTGGACACCAGAACTTTTTCCGGCGCCGCGGCGGAGTTTGTGACCTTTTCATCCATTTTGCCCGGCCAGCCACGAGGCGCACCACTCGCGAAGAGCGGGCGCCCTCTCATCCAGAAAGATTCCTGTCAGTTCGCGTGTGCGGTGGCGCAACACCACATATTCCTTAAGGCGCAACGTCGACCATCTCCGCAAAATCTCGCTGGGCGGCAGATTCCTGACCGCTTCCAGCAACGTGGCTGCCTCGGCTTTCTCCGCCTCGGGCAAAAGGGCGAGCGACCGTTCCAATTGCTCGGGAAACCGCAACCGTCCCAGGTAACAGAAAGCCTGAAGGTTCAACTCTTCCTCGCCGCCTGAGCTGCCGCCGGAGTTGCGGGAAGCTGGGCTTGACCAACATGGTTGGCGGCTTCTAACTGGCGCTGCAACGTCACAATCTTCGAGCGTTGCCAGCGGCTCTTGGCCACCAGTGCCAGACAGCCGATGCTGGAAATGGCCAGCAAGGCCATGGACGCCAGCAGAAACTCCTGGTTCCCCAGCAGCGGTATGAAACTGCGATTCACCGTCTGCCTCGGCTCAATCTTCTTGTACACAACCGCAACGTTCTCCGGCTGCAGTCCTTCCACCGCTCTCGCTACAAGCTTCTTGACGTCCTCTTCGTTGAGCGGCAGGTCATTGCCGCGATACTTTATGAGAACTGACGCCGTAGGCGGCACGCGCTCGGTCTTATCAAGCAGGGGGCTGCTTTCCGGCAGGACGACGAGAACATGGGCATCCACCACCCCCGACACGGAGCGCAAGGTGCGGTTGATCTCCCCCGAGATGCCGACTAGCAGCCGCGCTTTCTCCTCGGTCGCCGTGGGAATCATTCCGGAACTGGTAAACACGTCCTCGAGGCCCTTGTCCTTTTCACGGGGCAAGCCATTTTCTTCCAGCACGCGCCAGGCACGGGCCAGGTTCTGGTCCCCACCGCGAACCACAACGCTCCACTTCTCCTCGCCCCTCTTTTCGCCGGCCGCCTTCACCGCCGAGGCCTCGATGCCGTTCTCATTCAGCAGCACGACGATTTCCTGGGCGTCCTGCTCGCTCAGGCCGGTCCGCAAGCTATGCGTCACACAGGCGCTTAAGAAGACGGTCAGGAGGGCGACAACCATCAGCTTCAGGAGATGAGACCCGCGCAATTTATCCCTCCAAGAATTTCAGCTGTTTGCATCACACTTGCGTCTGGAAAATGCTCTTCATGCCGGAAGTCACCTGCTCGACCACCTTGCTCATGATTTCCAGGTTCTCGGAGAGCTGATACATCTGCAATTGAATCTGCATCAGATCGGCCGGGGTCTGTTTGCCGTCGAGCGAACTGACGAGTTGTCCAGCCTGCTGGTATTGTGAGTCGATACTGGCCAGGCGCTGGCGGAAGGGCTCGAATGCAGGCGTCTTGGGCAGCGCGTGCACCCGGTGCCCCAGGTCTTCAATGCCCTGCTTCGCCTGCGTCAGATGGGTTCCGAAAAGCTCGCTCGGCGAAGTGGTTCGCAGCTTATCGATGCGCTGGGAGAGATCAGCCTGCAGCACTTTCTGCTGCTCGGGTGGGACCTGCTTGGCCTCCGGCGGAATTTCCGTGCGCTCGGCGTGTTCATCCAGCAAGCGCGAACGCACCTTATCAAACTTGGATTCCCCGCTCTTGGCGGAACCCGCTGTGGCCTGCTCGGTAGCCGAATCGAGAGACTTTACTGCTTTGCCGACGACACTATCCACCATGACGTCTACAGTTATCGGATATTGTCGGAAAAGGTTGCGCAGGACCGGCTGGCAGCTGCGCCGGGCCCTCCGGCCAGCAGCTTGCGAAGCATTTCCAGTGACTTGGCGTGAAGCCGGCACACCCAGGACTTGGACATACCCAGCTTGCGTCCGATTTCCTCGAAGGTCAGCTCTTTGAAGTAGCAGTGCTCCAGGATTTCGCGGTTGATTTTAGGCAGGTTCGCCAAAGACTGATTCAGGCTTTTCTTCTGCTCATCACGAGCAATCGCTTCTTCGGCCGAGAGTTGGCTGGCGTCCGCTGGCTCGCGCTCCATGGCTTCCAGCGAAAGCATGTAGCAACTCATGAGGTTGCCGGTTAGATCTCTCAAATCCTGCAACTGTTCTGATGGAGAAGCACTACGTCGCGGTTCCGCGGAGGCGTCCTTCAAATATTCGTTGGCGGCCATTTCAAACCGCATTCGCCGGTACTGGCCCTTGGGATACCAGCCCATTTTCCTGAGGCCGTCATAGATGGCGCCCTTGATTCGATAATGAGCAAAGGTGGTGAACTGCACGCCGCGTGTGCGATCAAAGGAGTTTGCCGCTTCGACAAGACCCAATTCCGCCCATCCCTCCACGTCCCTTCTGTCCAGCTCAGGCGGCAGCTTGCGGCTCACTTCGGCGGCGATGGCGTGGGCATACCGGCGGTTTGTCTCAATCAACCGGGCGACCACGTGGGACACGGCAGGCTGACCGTCCACGAAATTCGGACGATTGCCCGGGCTGCGCGGGAACATTCGTTCCCCTCCTGTCCGCGGCTGGTGTGATGTCGCCAAGCCCTTTAAAACCTGAGGCCAATCTTGAATTTAGTTACGAGAACGTTGGTTCGAACCTGGTTCCTGCAGCAGGCAACATCAGGGCCCCCACGGCCCGTTTCAGTGCGCTTTTAGCCCAGGGGAGAAAGTCTGTGCTGGGCTCTAAATGAATAATCGGAAACGGGAGACAAAATACGACACCGGTCGTGGTATACTCCGTCTCCCCACCCCGGCAGCGAATGCCCCGTCCCCCCAAGGGCCATAGAGTTTCGGACAACTGAGAATCAAATGTCGTTAGGAGGCTCCTCAAAGATTCTCAATTTTCCTCGGCGGGTCACGTATGAGCTTGCAAGACAAGACATTGTACGAGTTCGGTCCTTACCGGGTGGACAAGCAAAGGCGCCTGCTTTGGCGCGCTGGTCAAAGCCTCGCCATTACCGCAAAGGCCATGGAAATCCTGCTGTCCCTCCTGGAGCGCAAGGGCCAGGTAGTCACCAAAGATCAACTCATGCAAGCACTGTGGCCCGACTCCTACGTTGAGGAAGGCAACCTTACACAGAATGTTTTTCTACTGCGTAAAGTTCTGGGTGAAACCGCGCGCGACCATAACTACATTGTGACCGTTCCCGGCACCGGGTACCGGTTTGGGGCGGACGTGCGTGAAATTGGCAATGGAAATGGCGATCTCGGCGCACCGAAAATCACAGAGCCAACCGCAGCCGCAAACCAGGCCGCTATTGTGTGGGGGAGGACCGCAAAAAGAAGCATGCTCTGGGTCTCGGTGGCGGCCGGATTGCTGATTCTGGTTGGGGCCGCATACTCCGGGCGACAGCTTCTCAGGCCTCGACCCCAGCCATCCGGCCAGCGCGTCGTGATTGCCATTCTACCCTTTGTGAACCTCACCGGAGATAACACTCAGGAATACCTGAGTGATGGCCTTACGGAAGAAATTATTGCCCAGCTCGGGCGGCTCGACCCCAGGCAACTCGGTGTGACCGCGCGCACCTCTGTCATGCGCTACAAGAACGGACCTGGAAAACTGCAGCAAATCGCGAAGGATTTGTCGGCGGACTACGTCCTGGAGGGCAGCGTCAGGCGCGAAGCCCAGCAGGTGCGAGTTACAGCCCAGTTGATTCAGCTCAAGGATGAGACCCACGTGTGGTCGCGGCAATACGACCGCGAACTGGGAAGTCTCCTGGCGTTGCAAAGCACAATCGCACAGGAGGTTGCCGATGAGATCGAACACACTCTCGGTAATGGGAGCGCACAATACGCGGAGCGCCACACCTCGACGCCGAAGACCTTTGAGGCATATGACCTTTACCTCAAGGGCCGTTTTTTCTGGAACAAGAGGACGCCCCAGGGTTTCCAGCAGGCGATTCGGTGTTTTGAGGATGTGATCGCAAGAGATCCCGACTACGCCGCGGCATATGCAGGTCTCGCCGATTCTTACGTCCTGATGAGCGGTTACAGTCTGGCTCCGGCCGGCAACTTTATCCCGCAGGCGCGGGAGGCAGCGCAGCAGGCCCTGCAGCGGGATGAGAGCCTCGCCGAAGCGCATGCCTCGCTGGCTCTGATCGCCCAGGACTATGACTGGGACTGGCCAACCGCGGAAAGAGAATTTCAGAGAGCCATCCAGCTGGATCCGAACTATGCTACGGCGCACCACTGGTATGCTGAGCACCTGGCGTTGCGCGGCCGTTTCGATGAGTCTTTTGTTGAAATTGAGCGGGCGCGGCGGCTGGATCCGCTGTCGCTGATCATCGCTACCGATTACGCGGCCATCCTCTACTTCGCCCGGCAATACGATCGGGCGGTTGAGCAATTCCTCACCGTGCGCGAAATGGAACCAAATTTTCCCCGCGCTCACATGTTGTTTTACGTCTATGTGCAGCAGGGCCGTCTCGCGGACGCCATTGCGGACGTAGAAAGCTGGGCCCGCGTGGAAAACAGCGCCTGGGTCTGGGCCCTGCGCGCGTATGGCTACCGGAGGTCAGGCCAATCAGCGAAAACAAAGCAGGCTTTGACACAGCTGCAGCGCGTTTACCAACGCCAGGAGCTCGATCCGCTGCCGATGGTCGTCGCCGAGCTTAACCCAGGCAATCAAGAGAAGGCCCTGGCCTGGCTGCATGAGGCCTACCTGAAACATTCCAGCGGGCTGACTGCTCTCAAGGTCGATCCCGTGTACGATCCGTTGCGCAACGATCCACGTTTTCAGGAAGTCATGCGAGGGGTTGGACTCGCAAACTGAAAGGCCATTGTCAACGGCAACTTTTTCCTCAGGCGTCCGAAAACTAATGGAAGGGAGTTATCTAAGTGCCAGCTGCGGGTGCTTGACGTGAGCGACCGTAACTGTGTATATCCTGTCCTCCCAGACGAGCGACCGCAGACACAATCGTTACAGTCGTTGGCGCTCTGTTTGTTGACTCTCGTGCTCAGGCGACCCCACAAGTCGGCGCTCCAGGTGCTGCTTTTATGGCTGTTGCTTCAGCTTTGCGCAACTGCGCAAGAGATCGGCACGGTTACGTTTCTCGAAGGCACGCTGCAGGTGATACGCGGTGCTGCGATCTGGCGCGGATTAGAGGGAATGAAACTCAACCGGGGCGACATTCTTGAAAGCTCCGGTCAGGGATTCGTGCAATTGGAACTTGCCGGAGGCGCGGTTGTGGCGCTGGGCCCTTCCACCCGCGTACTCTTCTTCGGCATGCCGTCAAAAACAAACGAGTTGGTAGTGCTGGCGGGCTGGCTGAAAGGCGAGATACCTGCGACCGCCGGCACCTATTCCTATGCCAGCCCGCTGCTGGCAGCTGCCGCGCATGACGGTACGGTGGTGATGCACGCCAGTGCCGAGGCAACCGACATATTTGTCGAAGCCGGATCGGCTGGGATCAGCAGCGTGAGTCCGGAAGGGTATGTGGGGCGCCCGGCCAGCGCGAAGGCAGGCCAGTTTTTCTCTCGGCGCGCCGGCCAGGGTGTGGTCAACGCACTCCGCCCCGCTCCCGCGTTCGTGGATGCCCTGCCGCGTCCGTTCCGCGACACTCTCCCCTCGCGACTGGCCCGGTTTTCCGGCAAGCGGATCGAGCCGCAACGCGAACATGATGTTACATATGCTGAAATCCAGCCCTGGTTGACCATCGGCCGGAACTGGCGCAGGGGCTTCGTGGAACGCTTCCAGCCGCGACTGAAGGACGCTGAGTTCCGACGCCAGCTTGACGCTCATGTTCGCGAGTATCCGGAGTGGGACCCCATCTTGCATCCCGAGAAGTACGAGCAGAAAAACCCGCCAGCAACGGCAGAAAATCCAGATCACGACTCCAGGAGGTGACCCGTGAAACTGATCGTGAAGTTCAACCTTGTCCTGCTGCTTATATTTGCGGTGGGCTTCCTGGCCACTGGGTATATTTCCAACCGTCTGCTGCAGCGCAATGCCCGGGAGGAAGTGCTGGAGAACGCCCGTATCATGATGGAGGCGGCGCTGGCGGTGCGCAGCTATACCGGCAACCAGATCAAGCCGCTGCTGGAAACCCAGATGAAGTACTCTTTTCTGCCTCAGTCGGTGCCGGCGTACTCCGCCAATGAGTATTTCAAGCAGTTGCACAAGCAATTTCCTGAGTACTCTTATCGTGAGGCGACCCTGAATCCCACCAACCCGACGAATCACGCGACCGATTGGGAGACGGATGTCATCCGCTATTTCCGCCAGTCGGCGGATCGCACCGAGATGATGGGCGATCGCGATACTCCCAACGGCAGAGCGCTCTTCCTGGCGCGTCCCATGAAGATTGACGCTAAGTGCCTGTATTGCCACGACACTCCGGAGATCGCGCCGCGCACCATGGTCGACCGCTACGGCAAGGACAATGGTTTCGGCTGGAAGGCAGGCGAAATCCAGACCGCGCAGATCGTCTCCGCCCCCGTGCAACTGCCGGTGCAGCGCGCCAAGACGGCGCTGACGGGATTCATGGCTTCGCTGGCGGCGGTCTTCGCCGTCATTTTCGTGGCTCTCAATGCCATGCTCGCCCTGCTGGTTGTCCGGCCGGTAAACCAACTGGCCAGGGTAGCCAACGAAGTAAGCCTGGGGAATCTGGACGTCGCGGACTATCGCCCCTCGGGAAGGGACGAGATTGCGACGCTGGCCGACGCTTTCAGTCGCATGCGCAAGAGCCTGAAACACGCCATCAAGATGCTGGAGGTTTAGCGAAGGATCGGGGGCTTAGTCGGAGAAACCGGCGTCGCGGAGGAAGGCTTCGCGTTCGCTGGCGCTCTCCAGGGTCTCCGCCAGCAAGCGGTAGAATTCGCGCCGGCTGTCGGTGCGTTTCGCCGTCCGCCGGGCCAGCACTCCGGATATGGGCCCGACATAACGGGCCAGCAATCGCCCCGCCTGATCGATGGCCGCCGGCGTGAGTTCGTCGCCAGCCGCTTTTCGGGCGGGAGCGGGCTTGGCTGGCAGAGCCGCCGGGTGCGCCGCAGGTTCTACTGTCGATCCCGCGCGGGGCGCGGTCGCAGGAAAGTCTGTCGCCACCGCGTACTCCCGCGATGGGTCCGTCCGCTCCGGCAGAACAATCGAGGCTGTCGCCGCAGCGGCCGAGCGGGCCGCGGCGATTTCTTCCCCCACCTGGAACAGGCGGGGATCCAGCGGGTCGAAGTCTCCGCTCTCAACAAGCGCATCGAGCGCCACACGAGCTTCGTCCAGCTTCCTGGAGTCTACCAGGGCGCGTACCTTCTCCAGTTTTTCGTCCTGGCCCCGCTTTTTCTCGCGCGCCTCATACTCCACCTCGGCGGAAGAGAGCAATTGGTGCACGTCCGTGTCGGGACCGAGCGAGGTGATGGCCTCGCGCGCCAGTTGCCTGGCCTCGCTCAATTCTCCGCGGTTGATCTTTACCTTGATCTCGCGAATCCGTTGCTCCATCAACTGCCGCACCATCTCCTTCTTGCGGATCTGGGCGCGCTCCAGCAGCGCCGCCAGTTCGGCGTTTCCCGGGAAGGCATCCAGGGCTTCGTGGGCGGCGGCCGCGGCTTCGGTGTAACGGTTCGCCTGCAGCAGTTCTTCGACCTGATCGAGGGAGGAACGCAGGCGCTGCCTTCTTTCCAGTTCCACCTTCTGATTGGTCGCAAATTCGATCAAGCGGATCAAATCGGTTTCGCCGGGAAAACGGCGCAGCAGATCCTCGGCCCGCGAAACCACCTGGGCATACTCTTTTTCCGCGGCCAGTTTCTTGAGGGTTTCCCACTCCTGCTGCAGGCTCTCTGACTTGGCCTGGCTCTCCTGCTCACGCCGGGCGCGGTTGAGCAATTTCAGGATTGCGGAATCGTTGGGATCGGCGGCAAGGAGGGATTCCAGCAACGCGGTAGCTTCCGCGAAGCGCTGCGAAGCCAGCAGGTCGCGGGCATCCGCGAGCTTCTGCTTGCGCTCCTGTTCCGCCTGATCTTTGCGGGCAATTTCGAGCAGCCTGGAAATTTCCCCATCGCCCGGCGCCTCCAGTTCGCTCTGGACCCGGGTGAGCAGCGTGATGCATTCGGCATGGCGACGAGCGGAGAGGAGACCGCGGGCCTCGGCGAGCACTTCCCGCTTTCTCTGCTCCGCCTGGTCCCGGCGGGCCGTCTCCAGAAGACCACGCACCTCGTCCTCTTCAGGAAAGTCCCGCTGCAGCGCCAGCAGTTCCTCGATGCATTCCTCGTACTGGCGGGCAACGAGCCGCTCCCTGGCGTGGGACAGCCTTTCCTGCTTGCTCTGCTCGGCCTCGTCCTCGCGGGCAGTTTCAATCAGCCGGGTAACTGCTTCTTCCCCTGGAAATTCGGCTTCCAGCTGCAGCAGAAGATCCAGGCAATCCCGATGTTTGCGGCGGGTCCACAAAGCCCGGGCCTGCTGCAGTCCCTCGGCCAGACGCGCACGCCGGCGCCGCCGCTCTTTCTCCTCCAGAACCTGCCGCTCCAGTTCCGGCAATTGCTGGTTCGCCGGATCGATCTCGCGAACCTTGCTCAGGGCCGCGCCGGCGTCTTCTGGTGTTCCCTCGACCAGGTGCTGTCGGGCCGCTTGTAAGTACTCGCTGGCCTGGCGGAAGCGCTTAATCTGGTCCTGCACCTCTTTCTGCAGCTCAAGCGCCGGCCCGAATTGAGAGTCCAGGCGCAGCGCGCCCTCCACCTCGACGCCAGCCTCCTGGGGTTTTCTCTGCTTCAGCAGCGATTTGGCTTTCTCCAGGAGCTGTTGCACCTGGTTGCGAACCGTCAACCGCTTCAGGCCGGCATTCGCCTTCTCGGCGAGAGAGCGCGCCTGGGTATGCGTGCTGTCCATCTGAAGGGCCTGGCGCAACAGGTCCAGCGACGGCGCGAACTTCTCCTGCTCGATCAATTGGCTGGCCTTGGCAATCAGTTCCGCGATGCTGACGGCTTGCAAGCGCCGACAGATGGGCTCCAGTTCGAGCAGCAGTTCTTCCATGCTCTGAATCCGTTCGGCTGCCGACTTCTGCAACATCCTGTGGACAAGTAATGCCAGGTCCGCGGGGCAATCCGCCACTGCCTGCTCCAAGGCCGGAGGCTCGCGGTGACAGATACTCTGCATTAACGCGGCGGGAGATTGGCCGGAAAAAGGCTGTTGGTATGACAGCAGTTCATAGAGCAGCACCCCAAAGGACCAGATGTCGGAACGCTCGGTGGCGTGCTCCCCGTGAAACATTTCCGGCGCCATGTAAGAGATCGTCCCGATCAGGGTGCCGGTCTGAGTCTTGGTGCTCTCGAGAACGCGGGCGATGCCGAAGTCCACCACTTTCACCACACCATCTTTGTTGACCATCACGTTTCCGGGCTTGATGTCGCGGTGAATCACGCCGCGTTTGTGCGCATAGTCGAAGGCGCGACATGCCTGCACCGCGTAGCCCAGCCGCAGAGACATCGATAGGGGAGCCTGGCGGGCGATCACGTCATCGAGATTCTCCCCATCGACCAGTTCCATGGCGATGAAAGGAGTGCCCTGCTCCTCGCCCATTTCATAGATGGTGACGATGTTGGGATGTTGCAGCGAACCTGCCGATTGGGCTTCGCGATAGAAGCGGCCCAGCAGGCTGGGATTGCCCGCCACCGCGCTGGTAATGGTCTTTAACGCTACCGGCCGGTTAATGACCGGATCTTTGGCCCGGTACACTATCCCGAAGGCACCGCGGCCTAATTCGCCGAGTAGCTCGTACTTGCCCAGTTTTCTCAGACCTATCCCCCTGGTGCCAAAAGAACGCCCGTCAATGCACCAAGCCTGGTCGCACGACTGCAAAAGAAAAAATGCTGTAACAGAAATGCAGAATCAACCGCGACTGGCTGGAGAAGAGACAGTAGGGGGACCTCACCCTCTGCCAGCGAAGCAGGCTAAATAGTCCCAAAAAAGCAGTCCGGCTGTCAATTACTGAATCGTGAACCCGGGGCGTCTACTGCCGCCTGACCGAGCTTTTCTGCGGAGCGCAGCGTCGCGAATTCGATGAACCCGTTCATCTTGTCTCATGCTCTCCGCAGGCGTGGGGTTTGGCGCATTCTTTTTCATGCTCAGCTCCGTGCTCGGCATTCGCCCCAGCGCCCCCGCAGAGAACTGAACATCATCAATCCCGTGCTCCCGGAATGGCTTGATTTCCCGCATCTGTTCAACCTGCGTGTGGGAAACAGCCGTGGCGCTAAATCTCACCCGCCGCGGCGATCGCACCTATTGCTAATTACGCGACCAACCGCCGGTTTTCGTATCCAATCATTCTGAGGCGGGCGGAATTCAAGCGCACAGAAGAGCTGAGACGGCATCATGGCTAAACCAATCTTGCTGAGCGTCGATGACGATTCCGATGTCTTGCGGACCATCGAGCGCGACCTGCGCTCGCAGTACGGGGCCGAATATCGGATCATGGGAAGCGACTCTCCCAAGAGTGCGCTCGACCTTCTCCGGCAGTTGAAATTGCGCAATGACAACGTGGCCCTGCTGCTGGCCGACCAGCGCATGCCTTACATGGACGGGGTAGGGTTTCTGCAGGAAGCCATGCACATCTTCCCCGATGCCAAACGGGCTTTGCTCACCGCCTATGCCGATACGAATGCCGCCATCAGCGCGATCAACCAGGCAAGCATCAACTACTTCTTCCTGAAGCCCTGGGATCCTCCCACGGAACACCTGTATCCGCAATTAGATGACCTGCTCGACGATTGGCAGGCTTCGTATCATCCTGCCTATGACGGAATCCGGGTTTTGGGCACGCGTTGGTCGCCGCGCTGCTACGAACTGCGGGATTTTCTGGCGCGCAACCACGTTCCCTACCAGTGGATTGACGTCGAGATTTCCGGCAGCGATCCCGAAACCAAGCGCCTGCTTGAAGCCCTGGGACCGGAAGCCGCTAATCTTCCCGTCGTGCTCTTTCCGGATGGCACGAAACTGCTGGAGAGCGCTCCCGCTGAAGTGGCGCAGAAAGTCGGATTGCGGACACGCGCGCAGACCAGCTTCTACGACCTGGCGATTGTCGGTGGAGGGCCGGCGGGCCTGGCGGCCGCGGTTTATGGCGCATCGGAAGGACTGCACACGGTGATGATCGAGCGGGAAGCGCCGGGCGGGCAGGCGGGAATGAGTTCACGGATCGAAAACTACCTGGGGTTTCCCACCGGGCTCAGCGGCGGCGATCTGGCGCGGCGCGCGGTGGTGCAGGCCCGCCGCTTCGGGGTGGAGATCCTGTCTCCGCAGGAAGCTGTGAGCCTGCGCACGGAAGGATCGTACCGGATCATCAAACTGGTGGACGGCAGCGAGATCTCCTGCCACGCGCTGATGATCGCAACCGGCGTGCAATGGCGCCGGCTGGAAGCTCCGGGAGTGGGCAGGCTGCAGGGAGCAGGCGTCTATTATGGCGGCGGAGCGACCGAAGCGCTCTCCTGCAAAGGTGAAGTGGTCTACGTGGTCGGGGGCGCAAATTCCGCCGGCCAGGCTGCCATGAATTTCGCCAAATACGCGGAGCGGGTGGTGATTCTGGTGCGCGGGGCGTCACTGGCCAGCACCATGTCGCAGTATCTGATCGATCAGATCAAACAGACTTCCAACATCCAGCTCTGGACACGGGCCAGTGTCGCCGAGGTCCACGGTGAAACCCACCTGGAAGAAGTTTCCGTGCTCTGTTCGGACACCGGCAAGATCGAGCGGGTGCCGGCCAGCGCAATGTTCATTTTTATCGGAGCGCTTCCGCAGACCAATTGGCTGGATGGCATCGTTGAACGCGACGATCGTGGTTTCATCCTTACTGGTCCGGATCTGATCCGCGATGGACAGCCGCCCAAAGGGTGGACACTGGAACGGGATCCTTTCCTGCTCGAGACCAACGTTCCCGGCCTGTTTGCGGTCGGTGACGTGCGGCACGGCTCGGTCAAGCGGGTGGCATCCGGAGTCGGGGAAGGATCCGTCGCCGTGCAATTCATCCATCAATACTTGAGCAAAGTGTAATGGTCGAGAAATCAGAGCTGGCGTGTGTACCCGCCTTCGCGGACCTGCCCGATGATCAGCTTGAATGGTTTATCGGGCAGTCGCAGGAAGTCCGCCTCAAGGAAGGCGAGGTCTATCTGCGGCAGGGCGATCCGGCCGACACCATGTTTGTGATCCTCGAGGGAGAGCTGCAGATGCGGGGTGAGCTGGGCGGCGAGACCATCGTACTTTCCGTAAAAGCCGGCGACGTCACCGGCGCCCTGCCTTTCTCGCGAATGAAACAGTTCACGGTGACCGGACGCGCCCTTACCGAGGGACGGATTCTGCGATTTCCGGCGTCGCTGTTTCAGGAACTGGTGCAGCGAATGCCCGAATTGGCTCAGCGCCTGGTTGGGCTGATGGCCGACCGCATCCGCGAAACCACCCGCATCGAGCAGCAGCGGGACCGGCTGGCCGCTTTAGGCAAGCTTTCCGCGGGCCTGGCCCATGAACTCAACAATCCGGCCTCGGCCGCCAAACGCGCCGCCAGCCAGCTGCACGGTATGCTCTACCGAATCCGCGATGCCAGCCACGAGCTGGGGAAGCGCGATCTCACGGCTGAGCAGAAGGCCGAGATCGAGAAGCTGGAGGCTTCGCTCATCCAGAGCGACGATCCTCCGCCGGATGCGCTAACCATCAGCGACCTGGAAGACAAGTTTGATTCCCTGCTACGCAGCCACGGACAGAAGGGATTGTGGCAACTGGCGGCCGGCCTTGCCGGAAAAGGCATTCAGCCGGCCATAGTTGAATCGCTCTTTGCGAGCCTCGGGGAGGAGACTGCCCCAGCCGCTCTGGAGCGGATTGCTGCTTTGCTGGAAGTCGCGAGCCTGTTGAAAGAGATTGAGAGCAGCACTTCGCGCATCTCCGAGCTGGTGCGGGCCATCAAGGAATACACCTTCATGGACCAGGCCCCGATCCAGAACGTCGACATCGTAAAAAGCCTGGAAACGACGCTGACCATCCTGAACCACAAGCTCAAGAAGGGAGTCGTCGTGCTGCGCGATTACCAGAAGATCCCGCTGCTGGTGAACTCGTTCGGGAGCGAACTCAACCAGGTGTGGACCAACCTCATCGACAATGCCATCGACGCAATGGGCGGCAAAGGCGAACTCCGCGTCCGCACCTATCGAGAGGACAGTTGCGTCGTAATCGAGGTCGGCGACAATGGCCCCGGCATTCCGCCCGAGATCCGGCGCCACATCTTTGAACCCTTCTTCACGACGAAGGGCGTAGGCGAGGGTACGGGACTGGGCCTGGACACCGTGCAACGAATCGTAAAAAAGCACCGGGGGAACATCCAGGTGAGTTCCAGGCCCGGTGATACGCGCTTCCAGGTGTGGCTTCCGCTGGCCCAGGGTACGTAACGATCAGATATGAAGCGCCGCAACGATGCTTCTGAGGAAAATAACGCGCCGCTTGTCGCCAGCGGCGTGAATCACAAGTTACATTACGCCTGGATCGTCGCCGGCATAACTTTTCTCGTTCTGCTTTCGACCGCCGGCATACGCGCCACGCCCAGCGTCTTCATTGTCCCACTGGAACACGAGTTCGGGTGGACACGGGCAGCAATCTCCGGCGCCATCGCCGTCAACATCGCCCTGTTTGGAATCATCGGTCCATTTGCGGCATCGCTGATGTCGCGCTGGGGTTTGCGCCGAATCATCCTCATCGCGGTTGGCCTGCTGGCCATCGCAGTGGCAGCCTCTTCGTATATACGCCAGCCCTGGCAGCTGTTCTTGACCTGGGGAATCCTGGTCGGCATGGGGACGGGGGTCACTTCTCTCGTTCTGGCGGCAATCGTAGTAAACCGGTGGTTTGAACAGCGGCGCGGACTCGCGCTCGGAATCCTGTCGGCTGCCAATGCCACCGGCCAGCTTGTGTTTCTGCCCCTGCTGGCCACGCTGGTGACTCATCGGGGCTGGCGCAGCGCTGTCTATACCGTTTCTGCCGCGTCGGTGGTGGTCTTCATGGTGGTGCTGGTTTGGATGAAGAATGATCCTTCGGATGTTAAGTTGCGGCCTTATGGCGCGGCCAAGGCAGAGACTCAGCCTGCGGCTCGGTCGATCGCGAAGTCTCCGTTGAACGGGCTGGCATGGGCCGCGCATTCGCGCGAGTTTTGGGTGCTGGCGGGAACATTCTTCGTTTGTGGCGCCAGCACGAATGGACTGATCGGAACCCACCTGATCCCCGCCTGCATGGATCACGGCATCACCGAGGTGCGCGCGGCCGGACTGCTGGCGGTGATGGGCATCTTCGACATGATGGGCACAACCTTGTCCGGATGGCTGACGGACCGCTTCAGCAGCCGCTACCTTTTGTTCTGGTACTATGCGCTGCGGGGCTTGTCGCTGCTGTTTCTTCCCTTTTCACTGGCGCATCCGGCCGGGGGCCTGTCCTTCTTCGCGGTTTTTTATGGGCTGGATTGGGTGGCAACGGTACCGCCTACCGTCCGCCTGACGACTAACACCTTTGGCAAGGAGAACACCGGCGTTGTCTACGGCTGGATCTACACTGCGCATCAACTGGGCGCATCGCTGGCAGCACTGGGCGCGGGTTCAATCCGCACTTATCTGGGCGACTACCGCGACGCCTTCTGGATTTCAGGCGCGCCCTATGCGTAGTGGCGGCAATGCTGTTCATCTCGACACGCAGCGCGGCCGCCACGTCCAAAGCGCAGCACGAACTGGCGGAACCTGCCTGAGGTCCCTCAGGTCTTCAAGCAGGCGATCTCGTCTGCGTTGGAGCGGGAAGCAAATGTTTATGTCGACATCACTTTTGCGGGTCACTTTGATTGCCGGCCTTGTCTCAATCCTGTTGGCTCCTCAACTCGGAGCACAGAACGATACGGCCACCGGCAAAGCTGCGGGCGGCGAGTCTCGCGCTCAGGCTCTGCGCCAGTTCAACAGCGCGCTGCAGGAGCTGGTAGCCAAGGTTTCTCCCGCCGTGGTTCAGATTCAGGCTACGGGTCTGGCTCCGGTGGAGGGCAGCAGCAAGTCGGGAGTGGCTCTTATTGTGCGCCAGCGCGCCATCGGCTCCGGGGTCATGCTCGATCCTGATGGCTACGTCATGACCAATGCTCACGTGGTGGAAGGAGCACAGCGCATTCGGGTGCTGCTTCCCACGCCGGCGGCGGCCTCGCCGCTTGACATCACCCCCGTGGGCAAAGCCCAGATTCTGGATGCCAAACTTGTAGGTCTGCACAAGGAGACCGATCTGGCTTTGCTTAAGGTGGAAGGCCGCAATTTTCCCACGCTCGCTCTGCAAAAGAACCGTGCGGTGCACCCGGGAGAGTTGGTCTTTGCGATTGGCAGTCCGGAAGGCCTGCAGAGCTCGGTCACCATGGGGGTGGTCAGTTCGGTCTGGCGGCAGCCCGATCCCGAGCAGCCGATGGTCTACATCCAGACGGATGCGCCCATCAATCGCGGGAACAGCGGCGGCCCTCTGGTCGACCTGGACGGCGAGGTCGTCGGCATTAATACCTTCATCCTCAGTGAAGGTGGTGGCAGCGAAGGCCTGGGATTCGCCATACCGGCGCGAGTGATCCGGTTCGTCTATCAGAACTTGCGGAAATACGGCCACGTCCACCGAACCGAGATTCAGGCCAGCGCGCAAACCATCACTCCCACGGTGGCAGCGGGACTGGGCCTGAGCCAGGACTGGGGAGTCGTAATCTCCGACGTAACCCCGCGCGGACCCGCAGATGCGGCTGGATTGAAGGTGCAGGACATTGTTTTGGCAGTCGATGGCCGCCCGATCTTGGGATTGCCGGGCCTGACCGCTTTGCTCTATCTCCACCCTCCTGAGGAGGCGGTTCGGATGGAGGTTTTGCGCGGCTCAGAACGCCGCTCTCTGCTGGTCCCCGCGATTGAAGCGCACGACCAGGCCGACCAGCTTGGCGATTTGATTGATCCCAACAACCGGGTTGCCAGGCTGGGAATCTTCGCCATGGAGTTCGATGATCGGGTGCGCGCGGCTATGCCGGACGTTCGCATACCATCCGGCGTGGTGGTGCTAGGCCGATCGCTCGACCAGGGCGGCCTGGCGGCAGACCTCCATGCGGGGGACATTGTCCACGCTCTCAATCGCACGCCGGTTGAATCGATTCAACAACTGAGGTCGCTCATGCGCCAGCTCAAAACCGGAGATGCGGTGGTGCTCCAGATCGAGCGCCAGGGAAAGCTCCAGTATGTAGCCTTCGAGGCTGAGTGAGATCACGGTCGCTCATCGGAAGTCCGGCGGATGGCGGCGGCAAACTGAGCCGGGAATCTCGGCGGCAAATGTGCGCCATTATTACGTTCGCTCCCATGCCCTCTGGGTTGCTGTTCGGCACGGGTTCGATGTGGATTTTTCACCCTGATCGCACCAGGGCCGGACAAACTCGTAGTTACATGCCTCGCGCGACACTATCAGGCAAAAGCGGCAGATCGCCCACCTATGTGTCCCGTTTTGTATTTGTGTAACCCGCTAGCTACTCACGAACTATAGCGATATGTATCACAGACAAGTTAAGTGCCTTCATTGATACGAACGTGTGCAAGACTCGGTCGACCACGATTGTCTTTCATGACTATCATTATTCTCGGAAAGGAGTATCAGGCGCATGACACTACGTAGAACTCTCGTCCTCGGACTGCTGCTCTGCTACCCGTTAGTGAGTATCGTTGCTCCGAGGTGTCCAGGCTATCTAACATCAGTTTGGACAACGTGTGATTGCACGGGGCGGCAAAACCTAGTATTGGGTATTATGTCATGCATGTTCGGAGATTGCGTAGACGTGAGTTACCAATTCCCAGGTAATCTTTGCGGTACGGACGGTCAGGGCAATCAATGTTACATACCGCAGGCCACGCTGGGGTGTAACCTTCCGGCAACGGGCCAGTGCACGCAAAGTGGTCTTTACAACGCAATCTATTCGACGATCTGCTGGCAGAGAACTGGTGGCCGACGAGTCGCTGTCAGCGTGCTTATTGAGCCTTCACAAAGAAAAGAGATCACAGATGAACTTTACTCGAGCAGCGCTTGCTCTGGTGCTCAGCACGATGGGGATGGCTCAAACTGTCTTCCAACTTGCCCCGAACGAAATCCATCCCCTTTCTTGGCCAACGGGATCACCCGTATTGCCGCTTAAGTGCGACGAAAAGGGCAACGTTTATGCCCGCTTTTTTTCAGGATTCCTCCCGTCATCTGAAATCGTAAAGATTACTCCGGACGGAGCCAGAGCGGCGACCTATGATTACGCTCGGGTGTCAGGCTTGGAGAATGCATCCGCTACCGACTTTGCGCTTGGGGGAGCGCGAGAATTGTATGAAATGGTCGAAGTACCGACCGAAACCGGCCATGAGGCGATTCTTCTGCGCTTTTCAGAAGACGGCACCTTCAAGGACAAATCTAAGCTGATTGCTCCCAAGGTGTTTGTGCCTTCCCGGCTGCTAATACTTCAGGACGGAAACTTGTTTATCTCAGGTGTAGTGAGCGAGGGGAGGGAAAAAGGTAAGGCATTCAATGGCATTTTCAAAGCTGATGGTCGGCTCATTCGCGACTTCGCGCTCAAAGGGGATGCGAAGCCGTTAGAACATTCAGCGCTTAATAACGAGCCGACGATATTATTGAACCCTGCCGTTGCGTCCGGACAGGCCATGCTGGGAGCAGATGGAAACATTTATCTCTTTCGACATTTAACCCCTGCGTTTGTGTATGTGGTGTCACCTGCAGGGCAATTGGTGCAAACATTAACCGTTAAACCTCCAGTCGAGAAGGCTGAGCCTGTGGGGGCATTAATGGGCAGCACTAGTATGGCCATTCTGTTTCAGGTACCTGACGAAAGCGATGTCAGCAACAGCAGGATCCGCGTTGTGAGTCTGCAAACGGGCGAAGCAATCACTGACTATAAAATAAGCCCCGAATTAGGCAGTGCTATCGCTTGTTATGCGTCTGACAGGTTCACGTTTATTGGCATGATGCACAGGCAGAGGTCACTGGTACAAGCTTCTACACGGTGATATTGGCAATTCCTCTCGAAGCTGGCAGCCGCTCGCGCCCACTTTCATCATCTTTTCCGCGAGATTAAGGATGCGATCTGCCGCTTCTCCCGGCCTCACGCCCCGGGCGTGGATATTGGAGACAAGGTTGCGATGGGCGTCGGAGTGATTTCGCTGCGGACGGTATGCGAGGTACGCCGAAAGGCTCTCGGCGGTGGCCAGGCCCGGACGTTCACCAATCAGCAAGACTGCGACCTCGGGCTGTAGAAGTTCGCCGATCTCATTCAGGATTCCTACGCGGCAATGGCGGATCACAAACGTCTGGCCAACGTGCCATCCGCGCTGCTGTGCTCCGCCGCAGAGCAGCGGCAATAGCTGCGGCGCCTGAGCTGACACCGCCGTCATCGACAAGCCATCGCCAATCGCGATCTGAAGCCTCTGCCCAGGGAGACACCTGCGCTTCAACTCTTCGCGAGACCGGTCGCTGAACGCACGGCCCAGATCGGGCCGCAGCAGATACTCATCCTTCGAACTCGCGCGCGAAGTGACCTCGAACAGTTTCCAGCGCTCGATGAAGTCCGCGCCCAAGTCCCGCGCCATATCCAGTTCGGTGCGAACAGCATCTCGGGCCGCGGCGTGCGCTTCCCGCAGCTCCATTTGGGTGCCCGTGCGGTAGGCAGCTCCGGCGCGACCAACCAATAGACGAGCGGGCGTGCGGGCACGGACCTGGCGCACGATCTCCGGCCAGCCGCTGCTTAGGGATGCGCTTCTTTCATCGGCCATTCAGACGATTTTCTCCAGCGACGTTTCCAATCCTTGCATAAGCCGCTGCCGCGCCGATCCATCCATAAGTCCGGGTTCCTCGCCGCGGTAAATTCCGGTCTGCTGCAGCCAGCTCAGGAATTCGGGGGCCGGCTTCAACCCGAAGAGACGGCGGGCCGCCAGGGCATCGTGATAGCTGGTGGACTGATAATTCAGCATGACGTCATCCGAGCACGGCACTCCCATGAAGTAATTGCATCCTGCGGCGGCCAGCAGAAGCAGGAGGTTGTCGGCGGAATTCTGGTCCGCGGCCGCGTGATTGGTGTAGCAGACGTCGCAACCCATGGGCAGACCCAGCAGCTTGCCCATGAAATGATCTTCCAGACCGGCACGGATGATCTGTCGCTCGTCGCAGAGGTACTCCGGACCGATAAAGCCGACGACGCTGTTGACCAGGAAAGGCTCGAAAGCGCGGGCCACGCCGTAGGCACGCGCTTCCAACGTCAGTTGGTCGATACCGTGATGAGCGTCCGCCGAGAGCGCCGAACCCTGGCCGGTTTCAAAGTACATGACGTTCTGGCCTTTCCAGGGAATCTCGCGCTGGCGGTGGGCTTCGAGCACTCGCTCACGGCCTTCCCGCAGCATGCTCAGGCTCACGCCAAAACTGAGATTGGCGGCTTCGGTGCCGGCAAGGGACTGGAAGAGCAGGTCGACGGGCGCTCCACGCTCCAGGGCTGCAAGCTGCGTCGTGATATGCGCGAGACAGCAGGCCTGGGTCGGAACGTCGTAAACAGCGATCAGGCGCTCCAGCGCGTGCAGAATCGAGCTTACCGTATTCACAGAATCGGTAACCGGATTGACTCCAATCACGGCATCCCCGCAACCGTAGAGAAGTCCCTCGAACGCGGCCAGCAGGATGCCGCCAAGGTCGTCCGCCGGATGATTGGGCTGAATCCGTATGCCCAGCACCCCACGTTCTCCCATGGTGTTGCGGCAGCGGGTGACATTGCGGATTTTGGCGGCAGCCAGGATCAGATCCTTGTTGCTCATGATCTTTGCTGCCGCGGCCGCCATTTCAGGAGTAATGCCCGGCTGCAGCCGTTGCAGATCCGACTCCGTAGTCTCGTCGTCGAGAATGTGCTCGCGAAACTCTCCCACGGTCAGGCTGCGGATGGAATGAAAAGCCTGATGATCGAAGCTCTCCAGAATCAGGCGAGAGACATCATCCTGTGCCGGTTCGAGCAATGGCTGCTGGAGGATGTCGAGCAGAAGCAGATCGGCGAGCTTGCGCTTGGCGGCGACTCTTTCTCGCTCAGAGTTGGCGGCGAGTCCGGCAAGCCGATCGCCGGACTTCTCCTCATTCGCTTTCGCGAAGAGCTCGCGGAGGCTTGAGAACACGAATCGTTCGAGCATAGCAAAATCAGTCAGCCCCCAGGCAGGAACTTAACATCAATCGAGAACCCGCGAAAGGAGCATCTTCAGGACTGGCCAAAGGACATATCTCGGGATATGAAACCAGCCCCGTTCACTGCTGTCCCGACGAGCGGATCTCACTGCCCAGTTGCGCCTCCTTTTTGTTACGATAAACAGAATTGTGCGGATGATGGAACCGAAGAGAGCTTCGGTAGCTAGAAAAACCCAGGCGGCGCTTCTCCTGTTTCTGGTGTGCCTGTCGGCCGACGCGCGCACGAACGGCGGGCCTGCCAATCAGGTTCGAGTGACTGCGATAGCGCATAGCGTTAGCGCAGACCGGGTCCGTGTGGTCGTCCGGCTCAGCGCCAGCGTGCAGTACATAGCGGGGACAGCCAACGAACCTTTCCGGATTTTCTTTGACCTTCGCGGGGCGCGCCCGGCAACCACGGTGGCAGCCAGAGTCGCAGTCTCCGACAGTCTGGTGCAGCGGATTCGCGTCGGGCAATACCAGCCGGGGATCACGCGCATGGTGCTCGATCTGGCGCGGCCGGCGCCCTATACCGCCACGCTCCTGACGAATCCGCCGCGGCTTGTGGTCGACGTCTTGCGGACGGCGCCCGCCCCGGCGCCCGCCATCGCCAGAGACGCACGCAGCATCGGCCCGCAACCACGGCCGCTGGCTTCCTCAATCCCGGCGCCGGTTGCGCCGGGCCTCATCCCCGAGCAGGCGCCGCCTTCGCCGCCGCAAGTGACTTATGGGAACGGGCTGCTGACCATTGTCGCCAACAATTCCCTGCTTTCGGAGATTCTGCAGGCTGTGGCGGCGCGCACTGGCGCCATGCTGGATGCTCCCGCAAACCTGACCAACCAGCGAGTGGCAGCGCGCTTGGGGCCGGGGCCGCCGCGCGACGTGGTAGCCGAGCTGCTTTCGGGGTTGGACTTCATCGTGGTGGGGGCCAGCCACGATCCGGACGCAATTGGCAGCATCATCTTGAGCCCCACCACTTCAGCCGCGCTTCCGGAGCCAGGCGCCCGGCGAACGGCTCCGCCGCCGAGCCCTCCTCCGCCGCCCGAAGAGAGCGAGGAGGCAGCCCCGCCTGAACCTACGCCGCCGGCCACATCCGATACGCAGGTCCCGGCGAGCCCGGCCGGCAAAGCCCAGGTGAAGACCCCGGAAGAGCTGCTCGACGAACTGCGCAAGCTGCAGGAGCAGCAACCGCAGCAATCCCAACCGCCACAAGAGCCGCCGCCGTCGCCCAAGCAGCCCCCCCGCTGAGTCAGGGGCCGGTGGGGGAAGCAAACCGCCACCGGCATCAGCGGCGGCACTGCGGGCAGTATCCCCCGACCTCCAGTCGCGCGACCACGATGGTGAAGCGGCAATCCCGCTCCAGTTGCTGCTTCAGCGATTCGAAGATCTCACTCACGAACTCAGTGATCTTGCCGCAGCGCAAGCAGGCCATGTGGATGTGATCGCGCGCCAGCTTGCGCTCGTAATAGTGGGCTTCGCCCTCCATGTGCATCAGGTCGAGTTCGTCGACCATGCGGTGGCGCTTCAGCAGGTCGAGGGTGCGATACACGGTGCTGCGGTCGACGGCCGAGTTGAGGCGCTGGGCCTTGCGTAAAATCTGGGCGGCATCGAGATGCTTCTTGGCGGTTTCGATCACGCTGAGAATGGCGCGCCGCTGCTCGGTCATGCGAATGCCGCGGGCGGAGAGCTCCGCCTGCAGGCGGCCGGGAATCTCAGTTTCAGGAAAAGGCATAGCCAGCCTCTCTTTGCTTTCGCGAATGCGTCGCAACTGGTTGCAACCAGAATGCGACAAAATCTGCCCGCCCTCATTGACAGCGCCAAGTTTGATGACCTACGCTGACCAGCATACAACAGTTGCGACTCAGTCGCAACTTGAATGAAAACTTCTGCTTCTTGCGGCCCACATTCAAAACCCGTTGCGGAGGACAGGCATGGTAGCAAGACGCAAACGCCTTGGACAATGGCGAACTTGGCTGCATCTCCTCTCGCTGATCGTGGCCAGCTCTCTCTGCGGGCAGTCGCAGGAACGTCCTTACTTCGTCACCTATTCGCAAGATATGGAGGAACCCGGCAACCTGGAGATTAACTTCAAGGGGGCGCAGGGCTCTCCGAAGTACGCAAATTCTTTCTTCAGCCAGACGGTCGAGTTCGAGTACGGGGTAAAGGCCTGGTGGACCACCGAGGTCTATCTCGATGGCCAGCACACCTCGAGCGACAGCGCGATCTTTACCGGGTGGCGCTGGGAGAACCGTTTCCGGCCACTGTTTGGCGAGCATTTCATCAATCCGGTGCTCTACGTCGAGTATGAAAACGTCAACCTCGCTGACCGCAGTCTGCTGGAGGTCACCGGGCACGACAGTATCTCGGATTTTTTTCTAACCAACGCGCAAGGGCGCTCCGAAACTGAACGGTCGCTCGAACTCAAGCTGATTCTGGGCAGCAATGTGCGCGGCTGGAACATTTCCGAAAACTTCATCGCCGAAAAAGACCTGAACGAGAGCGAACCGTGGGAGTTCGGATATGCCGTAGGCGTAAGCCGGCCCTTGCGGCTGGCGGCCAGTGCCAAGCCATGCGTGTTCTGCCGCGAGAACTTTGCCCTCGGCGCAGAGCTATACGGGGGCCTCGGCGACCTGAACGGCTTCGGGCTGAAGGCCACCTCGCATTACTTCGGCCCAACCATCGGCTTCAACATTCCGCATGGGCCCACCGTCAGCTTTTCGCCCAATTTCGGCTTGAACGACAACAGCGTAGGGAAGATCTACCGCTTCCAGGTTTCTTACGAGTTGCAGCAGATATTCAGCCGGACTCGCAGCCGGTAACGCATTCATAGAGCTAAGGAAAGAACTCGTGGCCGCTTCTAAGAAAACAACGGTTTCCCTGGGGCTCTCGCTGTGCTGCGGCGCGCTGATTGTTCTGACGGGCTGCGGGGCGGGCAACGCACCGCAATTCAAAACGGATGTAGACGTTACTCCGGCCGAGGACTCGATTGGCGAGCGCCTGTTCCTTGATTTTCGTTTCGCCCAGTACTTCGCCACTCACATGACCGGCGTCAACGAGCCTTTGGCAGTAGGAGATCCGGTCGTGGCCACGGTAAGCACTCCGGGCGGCAGGCTGCCCGGACCGTTCGCCGGGCAGGCGATCAACTGCCGCTCCTGCCACTTCGTGACGGAGTTCAGCGGCGTTGCGGGTGCCGGCAATCGCACATATTCCGACTTCACCACCCGCAGTCCGATTCCGTTACCCATGAACAGCTTCACCGAGACGCCGCGCAACGCAATGCACATGGTGGGCTCACTGCAAGGGCATCCGGGGGCGACCTTCCTGCACTTTGATGGCGAGTTCGCCACGCCGGAAGACCTGGTGAGGGCCACGCTGACGGGCCGCAACTTCGGCTGGGCGCCGAATCAAACTCAGCAGGCGATTGCCCACATTGCGACCATCATCCGGCAGGATGATGGCTCGAGCCAATTGGCTCAGGACCGAACCAACAGCCTTTCCTACGGCACGCTGTTCCTGGGAAAGGATGCGAAAATCACGCCTGACCTGCTCATACCCGCCGCCGATCGCATCGACGTTCAGACCGCCACCGACGAGCAGATTCTTGACCTGGTAGCCAAGTGCATCAGCACCTACATGGGCGATCTGCTGTTTCAACAAGATGAATTCGGCCGCTATATCGGTTCGCCCTATGACGTTTTTCTGCGCATCAATCATCTGCCGACGCAGCCTAACGCGGGGGAGACCGTACCGCAATACAACCAGCGGCTCTATCAGATTGTGCAGGGTCTCTCGAACCCGCTTTACGTCGATGGAACCTACGGCAGCTTCAAATATCACGCGCAGCCTTTTCAGTTCGGCCCCACCGAACTTGCCGGGCTGAAGATTTTTCTCAAGGCGGCAAACGGCGCGACCGATGGCGCGCAGCACGCCGGCAACTGCGCTGCCTGCCACCCAGCGCCAAATTTCTCCGACTTCCTGTTTCATAACACCGGAGTTTCCCAGCAGGAATACGACAGCGCGAACGGCGTTGGAGCTTTTGTGAATCTGGCGATCCCGTCGCTCGCCGACCGCAACGGCAACTACGATCTTTATTTGCCGGCGACGGCAAACCATCCCAATGCGTCGGAGCGATTCCGGCGCGAGGCATCCAGCGCGAACCCCGGCTACGCCGATCTCGGCCTGTGGAACATATATTTGAATCCCGATATACCGAATCCGCAGCCGAGCCTTCAGTTGGTGGTGTGCGCTCCGGGCAGCGACTGTTCGGTCGATCAGGGACTGGGAAGAACCCTCGCGCAATTCAAGACTCCAACCCTGCGCGACCTGGAAGATTCCCAGCCTTATTTTCACAACGGCAGCACGCTGACGTTCAGGGACGTAGCGCTGTTTTACATCAACAGCTCGCAGCTGGAGCGGCTAGGCATGCTTCGCAATGCGCCGCCGGAGTTCGGCGGGATGTCGCTCAGCCAGGACGACATCGCAGCCCTCTCGGCATTTCTGGCATCTTTGACCGAAGATTATGATGACACTTAAAGCGAGGTTATACGCGGCGAGGCGGCGCCGCTGCCGGGCCATTCCGTGGACGGTTTTGCTGTTTGCCGTCCTCGCCTTTGGCGTCGCCGATGGCTCCTGGATGAAGCATGTGCCGGCAAAGGACCACGATCGAAAGAACCCCTACCAGGGGCAGTCTGACGCCGCGGCTGCCGGCCGCCTGATCTACGAGGATCATTGCGCCAGGTGCCATGGCGAAAATGCGCAAGGCACCAAAAAGCGTCCTTCGCTGCGCAGCGAGCGCGTACAGCAGGAGGCAACGGAAGGCGACCTGCATTGGCTGCTGGTAAATGGAAACATGGGCCGCGGCATGCCGTCGTGGTCGAAGCTGGGCGATCCGCAGATCTGGCAGGTCATCCGTTATCTGAAGACTCTGGGCAAATAAGCCCACCGACCGCTGACGGATGCGCCTGTCCGCCAAATTCGCAATCGCCGCCCTTGCCGGATTCGCCGCGATGCAGGCCGTGCCTGTGCACCGCGATAATCCGCCTGTCGACCCTGCGCGAACCGTCTTTGCCGCCGAAGCCGTGCCCGTTAACGTGGAGGTGGTGCTGCAGCGGTCCTGTGCGGATTGCCATTCCAACCATACCCGCTGGCCATGGTACAGCTACGTAGCGCCGGTATCGTGGATCGTTGCCCACGACGTACATGCCGCACGGCGGCAGATGAACTTTTCCGAGTGGTCCGGGTATTCGGAGAAGAAGCGGGAAGAAAGAATAAACGGGATCTGCGAACAGGTGGTCAATGGCGACATGCCGGAGGGAAAGTATGCGCTCATTCACCGGCGGGCCCGGGTGACGCAGGAAGAACGGGCAGCCATCTGCCAGTGGGTGGAGCGCCGCGCGCAGTAAAGGCCGGCGCCTTGATCCGCTGACTGGGGCGGATATGGCTCACGTACGGCGACAGGCACCCTTCGTCCTGGAGTGTGCATCACAATTTCTGTCGATTTCGCCCCCGGACCGCAAGCGTGTTATTTTCCTGTTGAGGGTGTGCGTGCCTCAGCCTTTGCGAAGCCCTATGCCATTCGTCTTGTATCGCCGCAAGCATCGCCCGCTGCTGATCGCCGGACTGGCCGCCTGCACGGCCCTTCTCGCTGCGCAACAACCCAGCACCTACTCCGTGGAAGTCAAGGTTGTGAACGTCCTGGCGACCGTCCGCGACAAGCATGGAAAGCTCATCAATAATCTGTCGCAAAGCGACTTTAGCCTCGACGAGGACGGGCGTCCGCAAGACATCAAGTACTTCAGCCGCGAGACTGATCTGCCGCTGACGCTGGGATTACTGGTGGACACCAGCCTGAGCCAGCGGCGCGTGCTCGACCAGGAGCGCTCCGCCAGCGGCAGCTTCGTAGACAAGGTGGTCCGGGAAGACAAGGACAAGGCCTTCCTCATCCACTTCGATCGTGAAGTCGAGCTTCTGCAGGATCTCACCTCATCGCGCCAGAAGCTGCAGGAGGGCTTGCGCCTGCTGCAGACCTCGTCGTACGACCAGGACCGCGGGAACGGAGGCTCCGGCGGAGGCTATCCGGGCGGAGGCGGTTCAGGACGAGGCGGATACTCCCATCATGGCGGCACCTTGCTTTACGACTCGGTCTATCTCGCCTCCGACGAGCTGATGCGCAAGCAGCAAGGACGTAAAGCCGTCATCGTTCTTACCGATGGCGTGGATCATGGCAGCAAGGTCAGCCTCGATCGTGCCATCGAATCAGCCCAGCGCGCTGACACCGTGGTGTACTCGATTCTGTTTGCCGACAAGGAGGCCTACCGCAGCACCGGAAGCTACGGCGGAGGTATGGGTGGCGGTCCGTGGGGACGGCGCTATCCCGGGGGTGGTTACCCACCGCGTTCGCCGCAACCACAGCAAGAGCACCCCGACGGCAAAAAAATACTGGAACGCCTCTCCCGGGAAACCGGCGGACGCATGTTCGAAGTGTCGAAGAAGGAGACCGTCGACCAGATCTACCAGCAGATCGAGGACGAGCTGCGCAACCAGTACAACCTTGGCTACACTCCGAACCGTGCCAGCGACGGTTCGGATTACCACAAGATCCACCTGACGACGAAGCAAAAAGACCTTGTGGTGCAGGCCCGGGACGGATACTACTCGCCCAGGCCCTCCGAGTCGAAGTCAGCACAGCAGCAGAACTAGCTTCGGCTCCGCGGTTCGTGCACTACTGCAGACCTCGTGAGTTCAGGAACGCGGAATAGGAGCGATCAGTCCGCTTGATGTGCTCCGCCAGCCAGTCCTTCAGGAATCCCAGAACACTGATGGAACTAGCGTTCTTGCCCGAGTTCAGGTCCTCAGCGAACTGGTTTACCTTGGCAATGTATTTCTGATGCTCCGCCTGGTGAGCCGCAAGTCCGGGATAGTTCGATTTGCGGAGCAGTTCCTCCTCCGCCCGAAAGTGGGTCGCGGTATAGCTGGAGAGCTCGCGAACTGTGTCCTGAACCGCGGCCTGCCCCTTCCCCTGCCGCATTGCATCGTGCAATGCGTTGATCAGTGCAAACAATCTCTGGTGCTGGTCGTCCATTTTCTTTACGCTCACGCTGTAAGTCTGGTCCCACGTTACAAGAGCCATTTTCTGTTCTCTCTTTCTGACGGTCTGTGATTGCTACATCAGTTTTCGGGGAGCTAATCGGCACAGCAGGCGTCGCGAATGAGGCAGTCGCCCCATTCATCCGCTAGTGCACGCCCTTTGCATTGAAATAGGCGGCATACGCACGATCGGTGCGCATGATGTGGTCGGCGAGCCAGTCCTTAATGAACCCGAGAATAGCGATGGGACTGGCATTTCGGCCGGCGTTCACCTCTTCGATAAACCCGTTTACCCGGGCGACGAATTTCTGGTGCTCCGCCTGGTGCGCCGCAAATCCGGGAAAATTGGTTTTTCGCAGAAGTTCTTCTTCAGCGCGAAAGTGGGTGACGGTGTACATAGCCAGCTCGCGCAGGGTACTCTTGACTGCGGCCTGCCCCTTCCCCTGCTGCATAGCATCATGGAGTTCATTGAGCAGCGAAAAGAGCTTCTGATGTTGCTCGTCAAACTTCGCGACGCTCACGCTGTAGGTCTGGTCCCAAGTTACAAGAGCCATTTCTTTTCTCTCCGCCTGATGTTTCAGGCTGGAACAGCCTTTCGTTTCCTAAAGAGTTATCGGCACGATGGCCCGAGAACTGAGAACGGCTTTCCCGTTCCGACATTTTGTCCGCATGGCGAAGCCGGTCTGCCAAAGTGTCACACCCGTGGCGAGCCTTGCTTAATTCTTCAATAAGTTAGCGTGGTATACGGATTGCTTTCTCGATTGCAAGACAGCAAACCATGAGGATGGCTATGCTGAAAATTGATCGTAGAAAGTGTCTTCCGTTCCTGATCGGCCTGCTGTTTTTCGCCTCGGCGCTGGCGGTCGCGGACGACTCCAAGCTGGCGCCTGAACTTCGGAGCCGCAGTTCGGCGGCGCCTGTTCAGGTCATTGTCCAATATTCGCAACCGCCCTGTTCAGCCGTGGGCTGCCTTCTGAAACTGGTGGGCAATGTGGTTTCGTCCCTGCCCCTGCTCAACGCTGTGGTCACGATCGTAGACAACACGGGGCTGACAACCCTGGGCAACGATCCCAACGTGATCTACGTGAGCCCGGACCGGCCAGTCAACATGCTGCTGAGCAATGCCGCTCCGGCCATCAATGCGCCCGCAGCCTGGAGTGCCGGCGATACCGGCAACGGCATCGCGGTAGCGGTGGTCGATAGCGGCATCAACGGTTCGCCCGACTTGAATGGCGGACTGCTCGGCCTGAGCCGCGTGGTGTACAGCCAAAACTTCGTTTCCGGATCATTTACAGCCGCCGACCAATATGGCCACGGCACGCACGTTGCCGGATTGATCGCCGGCGATGGCGCGAATTCGACCGGGCCGAGCTACTTCCGCACTTTCAAAGGCATCGCGCCTTCGGCCAAGCTGGTTAACCTGCGGGTTCTGGACGCCAATGGCGCCGGCACCGATAGCAGCGTGATTGCCGCTATCTCACAGGCAATCAACTTGCGATCGCTCTACAACATCCGCGTACTCAATCTCTCGCTGGGCCGGCCGGTGATGGAATCCTACAAGCAGGATCCGCTGTGCCAGGCAGTCGAGAAAGCCTGGAAGTCAGGCATTGTCGTGGTCGTTGCCGCAGGCAATTACGGCCGCTACAACGGCGCCGATAACGACGGATATGGCACCATCACCTCACCGGGCAACGATCCCTATGTGATCACCGTGGGCGCAATGAAGCCTATGGGCACACCCGAGCGCGAAGACGATCTGATCGCTACCTACAGCTCCAAGGGACCGACATCGTTCGACCACTTCGTGAAGCCTGACGTGGTCGCACCCGGCAACCTGCTGGTTTCGCTGGGCACGAACGCTACGCTGGAAAGTGAATATCCGGCGAGCATGGTTCCCTACAGCTATTACCAGCTTGGAGGAAGCGCCGCTGCTGGTCCGTATTTCACCTTGAGCGGCACCAGCATGGCCGCGGGCGTGGTAAGCGGCGCCGTCGCCGATCTTCTGCAGGCACATCCGAATCTGACCCCCGACCAGGTCAAGGCGCGGTTGATGAAAACCGCGTACAAAACCTTTCCGCGGTACAGCACTTATACCGATCCCACCACCGGTGCTACCTACACCGACCAATACGACATATTCACCGTGGGAGCCGGATATGTGGATCTGGCTGCGGCGCTGAGCAGCACCGACGTAGCCACTGGAACCGCGATGTCGCCGAGCGCCACTTACGATCCGACTACGGGCGACGTCTACCTGGTGAAAGATTCGTCGGCGGTCTGGGGCGGGTCGGCGGTTTGGGGCGGCTCCGCCGTGTGGGGCGGCTCGGTGTTTGTCAGTCCCAACTCTGCCGTCTGGGGAGGCAGTGCGGTATGGGGCGGAAGCGCGGTTTGGGGCGGAAGCACCAACAGCGGCTTCAGCGCCGTCTGGGGAGGCAGTGCGGTATGGGGCGGAAGCGCGGTTTGGGGCGGCAGCGCAGTTTGGGGAGGAAGCGCCGTGTGGGGAGGAAGTTTCGCCGCTTCAGGAGAAAACTAGGAGCTTCGCTCCATCACGCGCCGTTAAATTAAAGAGACGCAGCCGGGCTGCGTCTCTTTTTTTACCGGAGAATAGGGTCAGCCTATCGCGCCGCTCTCGCGGACTCGATCGCTTCGTGCAGTTCACGCTCGGCAGCGCGGAGGTGCTCCTCGGCCTTCACGCCGTGGCCGCCCATGTCGTAGTGATTCATGGCGCGCGCCCGTTCCATTTCATGGATGGCTTCCTGCACATGCCGGTGGACGGCATCCAGATCATGCCAGTCCCAGACTCTTTCGGCGAAGGCTGCGCCGCCCACGAACGAAAGACACAGAGCAGCAACTGCAATGGCTTTCTTCATAATACTTTTCTCCCGTCGCTGAAGTTTTCCCCCACCCGGAAGACGGAACTATTCTAGCCCGCGCTCGCACGCGCATTGATCACCGCCTGCGACACGAACGTACACTGCCAGTAAGTCCATTACGGCAAGGGCCGAAAGAAACGTCATCCGTTACAATGAGTGACCCGCGCGCTGGGGGCTAGTTTCGCAGAATCTGGTTTGTGCATTGTGAGGCCTGGGAGGAGTGTGTTCATGGGGAGGAGCCGTACCTTGTTTCGAAGAACCTGGCTACCGGTGCTGCTTGTGATAACGGCGTGCGCCGGCGCGCAGACTTCTCCGCAGACGCCTGACATTGGTGCCAAGTACCAGCCGCCTGCGGCCGCGTTTGACTTCATCAAGCGCGAGGTGATGGTTCCCATGCGCGATGGCGTAAAGCTGCACACGGTCATCGTCATCCCGCGCGGTGCGCGGAATGCTCCTATCATCCTCACCCGCACGCCCTACCACGCCTCGAAACGGGTTGAGCGCTTTGTCTCCACGCACATGCTTGCCAATCTGCCGCAGGGTGATGAGGTGTTCGTGGCCGACGGTTACATCCGCGTCTTTCAGGATGTGCGCGGCAAGTACGATTCCGAAGGCGAATATTTCATGACCCGGCCGCTGCGCGGGCGGCTCAACTCCAGCACCACCGACAATTCCACCGACGCCTACGACACCATCGATTGGCTGGTGAAAAATGTGCCGGAATCGAACGGCAGAGTGGGAATGCTGGGAAGCTCCTATGAAGGATTCACGGTTGCCGTGGCCCTGGTGAATCCGCATCCGGCGCTGAAGGTGGCCGCGCCCATGAGCCCGATGGTCGATGGCTGGATGGGCGATGACTGGTTCCACTTCGGAGCCTTTCGTCAGACCAATTTCGACTACTTCACCTACCAGACTTCCGAGAAAGGCGAAGGAGAGCGCGTCGTCCGCTCCGGGTACGACGATTACGAGAACTTCCGGCGTGCCGGATCAGCGGGCGATTTCGCCAGGGCTGCCGGCTTGGAGCAACTCGCCTGGTGGCGGAAAATCAAAGAGCATCCTGCCTATGATTTCTTCTGGCAGGACCAGGCCCTCGACAAGATCATGGCGGCGCAGCCGCTCAAAGTGCCCACCATGTGGATTCAAGGCTTGTGGGATCAGGAAGACATGTGGGGCGCGATCCACTGCTATCTGGCGGTGGAACCGAAAGATCGCGCCAACGACATGAATTACCTGGTGATGGGCCCATGGCGCCACAGCGGCGTCAACTATGACGGCTCATCCCTGGGGCCCCTGAGGTGGGAAGGTGACACGGCGCTGCAGTTTCGCCGCGACGTTCTGAAGCCTTTCTTCGACCAGTACCTGAAGGATGGGGCGCCGAAGGCGGACACGCCTCCCGTCTTCATCTACAACACCGGCGAGAACCACTGGGACCGGCTGAAGTCATGGCCGCTGGCCTGCGAGAGCGGGTGCGCGGCCCGCTCGCGTCCTCTTTATTTGACGGCTGGCTTTGGGCTTTCCTTCAGCGAGCCCGCCGAAGCCGATCGCAGCGCATCCGCCGCCTTCGATGAGTATGTTTCCGATCCCGCGAAGCCTGTGCCCTACCAGCCGCGCCCGGTCCGTTTTACGGACGCAGATGCCTGGAAGCGCTGGCTCCTCATGGACCAGCGCGCGGTCGCCGATCGTCCGGATGTGCTGGCCTACGTGACGCCGCCTTTGAAGGAGCCGCTGCGCATCAGCGGGGCGGCGGTGGTCAACCTGGTCGCTTCCACCAGCGGCACGGATAGCGACTGGGTGGTAAAGCTGATCGACGTTTATCCCGACGAGGTTCCGAGCCAGCCCGAGATGGGCGGCTATCAGTTAGGCATTGCCATGGATATCTTCCGCGGGCGCTACCGGGAGAGTTTTGAGACTCCGAAAGCGATCGCCTCGGATACACCCCTGACGTACAAATTCATTCTGCCGACGGCCAATCACGTGTTCCTGCCCGGTCACCGGATCATGGTGCAGGTGCAGTCAAGCTGGTTCCCGCTCTACGATCGCAATCCACAAACCTTCGTACCCAACGTCTTCCTCGCCAAGCCGGAGGATTATGTGAAGGCAAGACAGCGTGTGTATCACGCGGCGGGCGCCGCGAGCTTTGTGGATCTGCCGGTAGTGCCGGCGCAATAGCATATGACTCCGAAACCCCGCATGTTATCGAAGGCGAATGACAAGCCGCTCATTAGCGAGAAGGCCGGGCGCTTCACCGAGTCGGTGATCCGCGACATGACGCGGCAGGCACACCTCTACGGCGCCATCAACCTGGCGCAGGGGTTCCCTGACTTCCCTGCTCCGGCGGAGATCAAGCGTGCGGCACAGCAGGCCATCGCCGCCGACGTAAACCAGTACGCCATCACCTGGGGGGCAAAGTCGATTCGCCAGGCGATCGCGGCGAAAATGAAGAAGTGGCAGGGCCTGGAGGTTGATCCCGAGGCCGAGATCACGGTCTGCTGCGGTTCGACCGAGGCCATGATCGCCTCGCTGCTGGCCATCACCAATGCCGGTGATGAGATCGTGGTTTTCGAGCCGTTCTATGAGAACTATGGCCCGGACACAATCCTTTCGGGGGCCCGGCCGCGCTTTGTCAGGCTGCACCCGCCCGGCGATGCAGCAGGCGAGTGGCGCTTCGACGAACGCGAACTGAGGACCGCCTTCGGCCCTCACACCAAGGCCATCATCCTGAACACGCCGAACAATCCCACGGGAAAAGTCTTCACGCGCTCGGAACTCGAGTTCATCCGCGACTTGTGCGTGGAATTCGACGCGCTCGCCATCACCGACGAAATCTACGAGCACATTCTCTACGATGGCGCCGGGCACATTTCCATGGCTACGCTCGACGGCATGCGCGAACGCACGATCACGATCAATGGCATGTCTAAAACGTACAGCGTGACCGGGTGGCGTGTCGGTTGGGCGGTTGCGCCGCCGGAGCTGACCAGCGCCATCCGCAAAGTGCATGACTTCCTGACGGTGGGCGCACCGGCGCCCCTGCAGGAAGCCGGAGCAACGGCTCTAGGACTGCCGGAAAGTTATTATGATCACCTGGCTGAGGCTTATCGCGCGCGGCGCGATCGTCTGTTGCCGGCGCTGCAGCAGGCCGGGTTCAAGACCTTCGTTCCTCGCGGCGCGTATTACATCATGACCGATATCAGCCGGTTTGGCTTTCCCGATGACCTGAGCTGCGCCCATCATCTGGTGAAGCACATCGGCGTGGCCTCGGTGCCGGGTTCCAGTTTCTACAGCCGTCCGGAGCTGGGGGCGCACCAGGTCCGCTTTGCCTTCTGCAAAACGGACGCTACCCTGGATGAAGCCGCGCGGCGGCTGCTCAGCCTGCGCCAGACGTCACGCTGACCTCCAGAAAGAAAAAGGCGCCGGATCGCAGTGCGACCCAGCGCCGCTGCCGGTTGACCCGGCGTCAGAAAGTAAAGCGCAGCGCCAGCTGCACCTCCCGCGGATCACCAACGCCCTGCCGGATGAATCCGTCAAAGTCAAACAACGGAGTCGTGGTAACCGGGTTCAGGAGGTTGCGGTAGTTCGTGGTGTTGAACATCTCAATCGTCGGAACGAGCTGGTAACGGTCGCTGAACCTGAACGGCCGTGAGACACGCCAGTCCCAGGCGATGTACTCGTTGTTCTTCCAGACGGAGTTGCGGCACCCCGCCGGTGGAATGAAAACCGGCGCCGCGGCGGTAGGCGCCGTGGTGCAGAAAGCCGGAGTGATGGGCTCGGGTGAGTGCGCTTGCAAACGGGTGTTAAAGATGAACCCGTGCGGAAGCTCCGCATAACTGTAGAGATTGAATTTGTGACGTTCGTCGCGGTCGGAGAAGGAGTACGCCGCGTTCGAACTCGGCGACGTGTCAACCACAGCGCCACCGATAAACGCAGTGTTAAAGAGGCGGCGGTCAGTAAACGGATCGCGCTCGTTGGAGTCGTTGTCCAGATCCTCGGACAGGACATAGTTCCACTCCAACTGCCAATGGTTGCTCATCCGTTTTCTCATGCCGATGGTCATTCCGCGATATAGAGACTTGGCCTCGCTCTCGGTAACGAACAGCGAGCTGAGGAAGGGGAATTGTCCAGCGGGTTGCACTTTTCCGTTGAAGAAGTAGGGGGCGGCCTGAGCCTCAACAAAATCGGTTAGGTGGACGCCCTTGGACCAGTTGAAGTCCACGTAGACGGTCAAGCTCGGACGGATTTCCTGCTCATAGGCAAAATCGCCGACGTAAATGCGCGGGTTGTGGTAGTCCTTGGAAAACACGCGTACGCCGGATCCCGGCTGAATGCCCGGGGTACCGCCCGGCGCCGGGATGGCGTTGGGCCAGGTCGGGGTAGCAGGCCCACCCCCCGCGGCAATGGCAGTATCGGTAAACAGCGTGAACTGCTGTACGCCATTGGTCGTGATTGAACCAACTTCAGTCAGCATGTTCTGGCGCCCATAGTAGATGCCGGCGCTGGCCCGCAGGACCGACTTCTGGTTCCCACGCACATCCCAGGCAAATCCCACACGCGGCTGGAATTCAGCCGTCTGGTTGTGCAGGGTGCCATCAGACGGGAAATTGGGGTTGTTCAGATACTGACCGTATGCCGTCTGGGCGGGCGGGACCACCGTGCCCGGGAACATCTGGGCCTCCCAGCGCAGGCCGTAGCTCAAGGTCAGGTTCCTGGAGACCTGCCACTTGTCCTGAATGAACAGAGCGTAATCCTCGTTGGTGATGCTGGAAGCGCCGGGGGGAATGTTCAGTAGTCCGGTGGGGATTCCGTCCTGGTCGTAGAAAATCAGCGGGCCGACTACCGATGTTCCCGCAGGGCAAGCCGTCGGCAGGGTCACAAAGGTGTCGATGGTAAAGGTGGCATTTGCGCACTCGGCGGTCTTCGGCCCGAAGCCGCCCGGAGCCGCCGGCGAAGCGTAGCGAATGAAGCCATCCACGCTGTCGAAGAGGTAGCGACCGGTGAAAAATCCGCGAAAAGTCTGCGCATTCAGGCTGTGAATCCACTCCCCACCAAACTTGATGTCGTGTTTTCCGTGCACAATGGAGAAGTTGTCGCGAAGCTGCGTGCGCCAGAAGGTTTCATCGACGTTGGGTTCGAGGAAGAAGGGATTGCCGAAGCGGAAGCTGGGACTGAATCCTATGCCGGTATCTGCCGGAATGGGAGACGGGGTGGCAGAACGAGGACGCACTTCGCGACTGTAGGTGAAGTGCAACTCGTTGACCTCTTTTGCGGACAAGGTAGTGAAGAGATTGGCGTTGATGGCCTGGATTTTCGACGGTCCCTCAGTGCCATTGGCAGAATTACCGTAGGTCGGCACATCAAAGGTTTGGTTCTGGTTCTTCGAATAGTCGAAGTTATAGGACACCTCGAGCTTGTTTCGGCTGGTCGCATTCCAGTCGAATTTTCCCAGGGCCGCGCTGTTGCGGATGGGATGGTGGACGGGCAGGCCCTCCGGAGAATTGAACGGCGCGCTGCCCAGAAAGTGGATCAGCGCCAGGCGCTGGCAATCGGGATTAGTGTTGATCAAGGCTTCGTTGGCCGGCACCGTTGGCGTGGCGACCGGGCAGGGAGTCGTCCCGATCGGAGCGCTCAGGTTGGCGCGCCGCAGGTTGGCGAGGATCTGCTCGAAGCTGCCAAAGAAGAACATCTTGTCCTTTACGATGGGGCCACCGATGGTGCCGCCGAATTGATCGCGGTAAAAGCCATCCAGAGGCCGGCCGTCGGAAGTGTCGGAACTCAGCGCCTTGTGTCGGAAGAATTCAAACAGGCTGCCGTGCACGACGTTGGTCCCTGACTTGGTGATGACGTTGATCACGCCGCCGGCGGTGCGCCCGAACTCCGCGCTGGCCCCGCTGGCAACCACCTGGAATTCCTGGACCGCGTCGAGCGTAATGTCAATCGCGGCGCGCTGGCCGCCCATTTGCTCGCCGAAGAACCCGTTGTTGTAGTCGCCGCCATCCAGGCTGACATTGTTGAAGATGCCGCGCTGGCCGTTGAAATTGATCTCATCGCCATCGGGCCCCTGCACGATGCTGACGCCGGGCGTAAGGGTCAAAAAGTCCTCAAACTTCCGTCCCAGGATGGGCGTATTGCTCACCGTGGTCTGGTTCAGGGTCGTTTGTGATTCGCTAGCGGTGGTGTCTATGGGAGGCGTTTCCGTCACCACGATGCGCTCCGAAGTCGCGGAAACCTTGAGGTTGAAGACCAGGTTGACGGCCTGCCCGACCGTCAGGCTCAGGTTTTCCTGCACCACTGTGGAGAAACCTGTATGCGAAATGGTCAGTGTGTAACGGCCGGGCTGCAGGGCCAGGAAAATGAACCGGCCACTCGCATCGGTGTTCTGGCTGGCGCTGAAATTGGTATCCGGGTTCCGGGCCTCGACCCCGGCGCCTTGCAGAACCGCGCCCGACTGGTCGAAGACCGTTCCCTGAATCACGCCGGTGGTAATTTGAGTTTGTGCGAATCCGGTTAGGGCAAGGGCTAGAACAACGACAAACAAGCCAAGGGCTCGTGTCTTCATGAAGTGCCTCCCTGTTCGAAACCAGCACTCCCTCATGACCTCGGGGGAGTTGCAAATTATGGTTATCCCTTGCCGCTCTAGCGGCGGCGTAAGGAAAGTCGAATAAAATTTGCGCTGGATTATAGACAGCTTTACGAATCTTGCAACCGGGAACTTGTGCTGCGACTGAGGTCGCTGCAGTGGCTCGCGTTCTTACGGATTGCTGCCGGCGCCCTGGTGGGACTTGAACCAACCCGCTGCCCCTACCGTGAAGGCCGCCGCCGTGTACGCAATCCCGAACTGGAGTGGCAACCGCCCGGGCTCCGCCCACGGGAGAACGAACGTGCCCTGCGGCGCGGGAGAGTGAATCACTCCGAAGAGCGAAAGGAATGCGCCACACAGCAAGAAAGCCGCGCTGCGGAGAAAACGGCGGTCGATCAGTTTGGCTGTGGCCGCGCCCCACACCAGGGCCGAGATGATGAACCCGTTCCCGAGAAGGTTGACGGCACGCAGCGATTCCGCCGCCTCGCCCGTGAGCTTGCTCAGGCTGCTGCCCGCCGCGGACAAAGCCGAGGTGGTCTGGATGGCGATCAGGAACGCAAGCGAAGGCACTACCGCGATGGCGACCGCCGGACTATGGCGGCGCGGGCTGGCGAGAAATGCCTGCCCTATGACCTCAATACCGATGTACACCAGGATTGGCGCGACCGCCGCCGCCGGAATCCAATCCACCAACAATGGGAGATATCCGACGACGCCGCCCACACCGACGAACAGAGCCGTAGCCACAGCGTACCCGGCGCGGGCTCCCATCGCTTTGTACGCTGGGTGACCGATGTAGGGTGTGCTTTCGACCACTCCTCCGCAAAGCCCTGCCGCTAGAGTGCAAAAACCCTCGGTCAGCAGGATGGCGCGCGTATCGTACTCATCGCCCGCCGCGGCCGCACTCTCGGTGTTATCGATGCCGCCCACCACCGTGGCGAGCGAAAACGGCAGCGCGATGGGCAAATACGCCCAGGCCGCCGAGAGGCCTCCCACGAACGCCAGAGTCGGCCAGGGCACGGCGATATGTAATCCTACGGAACCCGAGGCCGCACCGGCAGCGATGGGGCTGGCGAAATGTGCTGCCTGCAACAAATGGTGCGCCGCCAATCCCAGTAGCGCTGAGACCAAAGCTCCCGGAAGGCCCCACGGCATCCGGACATTCCCCACCAGCGCGACCAGGATGACGGCGAATCCGAGCAGGCCGGGAATCGGATCCGCTGTTACCTTCAACATGGGCAGCAACGCGATCAGGGCCAATCCGGCGCCGCCGATCGAACCGAGCAAGGCCGCGCGCGGTACCGCCGCCCGCACTGCATTCCCGGCAAACGACAGAGCAATCTTGAAAACGCCCAACAGCACGGTTACAGCCATGCCGATTTTCCACGTCAGCAGGGCGTCGCCGGTGAGAGCATACGCGGGCCCCAGGACGCCGAAGGACATGCCGAAAATGCTGGGAGCGTTCATCCCCAGCGGCATGGCGGTTACGTCGTCGCGGCCCGTGCGCCGCGCCAGCCGGAACGCCATGAGCGCATAAATCAGATCGCCGGCCAATACTCCGATGGCGGTTCCCGGCACCATGCGGTAGAGCACCACCGCCTTGGGCATTCCAAAACCGCCAATCAGAATGCTGGCCAGGATCACGAGGTTGGCCACGTTGTCGAAGGCCAGCGCGAAAAACGCGTTGAGATCGCCGGCGACAAACCAGGGATACTTTTTCATATGAGTTCGCTGGGCTTGCGGTGGCGGGATTCTAATGGAATCATCGGTGGCCAGAATCCAAATTTACGATCGCAAGGTGGCAGCATGCCTCAGCCAGGGCCGATCTTCGTGGTCGATCTGTTTTCCGAGCTGGACTCCAGGTTGATCGAGCTGTTGCGCTCGCTCGATCCCGCGGACTGGGAACGGCAGACCATCGCCCCTTTGTGGCGCGTAAAGGACGTGGCCGCGCACCTGCTCGACACCAACCTGCGGCGGCTCTCCATCCTCCGCGACGGCTTCTTTGGCGAAAAACCTGCGAACGCGAGGTCGTGGGAGGGACTGGTCGCATTTCTGAACCGCCTGAACGCCGACTGGGTAAAGGCCTTCCAACGAGTGAGCCCGGCAGTGCTGACCGATCTGCTGGAGCACACCGGCAGGCAGGTGAATGAGATGTATCGCCACGTCGATCCCTACGCTGAGGCGGTTCTGCCTGTAGCCTGGGCCGGCGAAGAGCGGTCAGCGAACTGGTTTGAGATGGCGCGGGAGTATACCGAACGCTGGCATCACCAGCAGCAGATCCGGCTGGCGGCGGAGCGGCCGGGGATCATGGATCGCGAGCTTTACTTTCCGGTGCTCGACACCTTCATGCGCGCCCTTCCCTTTCGTTACCGGGATATGGCGGCCGATGACGGCACCGCCGTCAAGTTCCGGATCACCGGCGATGCCGGCGGGACCTGGTTCCTGGTAAGGCGCGCCCGGAAGTGGGAACTGGAGAGTGAGCCGGCCGGGCGCCTCGTGTCTGAAGTCGAGTTCAGCCAGGATATCGCATGGCGCATTTTTACCAAGGGTATCGCCAGAGATGACGCCGCTCGCCGGATCATGGTCAGCGGAGACCGCAACCTCGGCCTGCACGTGCTGAACGTGATCGCGGTGATGGCGTAAGACTTATGACCCAAAATCCTCAATGCCGCGTCAACGCACATATGAAGGCAGCGCATTTCGGGTAAAGCGGCAGCAGTTCCTCGCGCTTGCCTTCCGCCCAGTCGGCAAAATCGAAGCCCGGCGCCATGGTGGTTCCCATGAGCGCGCAACTGCCCCCGGAGATCAGCCTCAACCCCTGCCATACGCCCCGCGGCACCACGAACTGCAGGTTCTGCCCGCCGAGCACATCTTGTCCAAGGACGATGCGCTCGCCCCGGCCGTCGGGGTGCAGCAATAGCATCTCGACTGCATCGCCGAGATAGAAGTGATAAATCTCATCCGTCTGCAGGCGGTGCAGCGCGGAATACGAATCCGGCTCGCTGGTCAGCAGGTAGTAGATCGCGCCGCCGAACGTTCGAGGGGCGCCGTACCGGCTGGGGAGTGCAGCGGCGGGTATGGATTCTGCGGCCGCATAAGTCTGGCGAAAATGTCCGCCTTCAAAGGTCAGCGGCTCCAGGCGAAAATGCTCGATCAGTTGCGCCGAGGTTGGCATTTTCATACGGCCTCGTCAGAAGATCCGGTGGGTCATGACGCCCCCATCCACCGTCAGAGTGGCGCCGGTGATCCAGCGCGCCGCCGGCGATGCCAGGAAAAGACAAGCGTCCGCGACGTCGTCGGGCTGCCCCAGCCGTCCCAGCGGCACCGCGCCCAGATAAGCATTAACACCATCCGGCCACGCTTTTTCAATTCCTTCCCGCCAGATCAGCCCGGGCGAGACGGCATTTACGCGAATCCCATGCCATCCCAGTTCCTGCGCGGCCGAGCGCGTGTACATCACTACGCCGGCCTTCGATGCGTTGTAGTGGCTGTGCCCGGGAGCAACGTTCTCGGCCTCGATGGAAGCAATGTTGATGATGGCGCCGCCACCGTGTTTCATCATGTGGCGCGCCGCAGCCTGCGTGCACAGGTGCACGCTGGTGAGATTGTCCGCTATCACCGAATCCCATTCCGTCTGCCGCATCTCGGCCAGCGGCGACACCGGGTAGCTGCCGGCGTTGTTGATGAGGACATCGAGACCACCGAGCCCGGCCATGGTTTTCTCCACCAGCTTTGCGACGTCTTCACTCCGGCTGACGTCGGCCTGAATCGCTACTGCCTTGCGTTTCAGCTTCCGAATCTCCGCGACCAGCTGGCTCGCTCCTGCTTTGCTTTTTCGGTAATGAACTGCAACACTCGCTCCGGCTTCAGCAAATCGCACGGCGATGCTGCCGCCCAGGCCACTGCCGGCGCCCGTCACCAGCACGCGCTTGCCGGTGAAATTGAGCAGATCGCAGATTCTCGGTATGGACATCCCGGCCGGGGGAGGCAGGGCTCACTCCCCGGGTCGGGAGTATACAGAAACAGGACCATGTACCAAGTCTGTCTCTCCCCCTTAAGCGGCAAGCCGCGCTATGTTGGGCGCGTTAGACACGGCCGGTCGGTCCCCTCCGCCAGCCTGCGCGATCAGTGAACCAGGCACGCCAACGAAACCAATTCGCCAGTAGACTTGCGCTCATCCTACGGCTGCGCCGCCTCCCCGGAGAACCCTGACTCAATGGACCGTTACCTCTGCATCCACGCGCATTTTTATCAGCCGCCCCGCGAGAATCCATGGCTGGAAGCTGTCGAGTTACAGGATTCCGCCTCGCCCTACCACGACTGGAACGAGCGCATTGCCAACGAGTGCTATGTGCCCAACGGTGCTGCCCGCATTCTTGACGGCCAGGGACGCATCGCCAAAATCGTCAACAACTACGCGCGCATCAGCTTCAACTTCGGCCCCACCCTGCTTTCCTGGCTGGAGCAGCGGGCGCCGCGAACGTACGCGCGCATTCTCGAAGCCGACCGCCAGAGCCAGCAACTGTTCTCCGGCCACGGTTCGGCGCTGGCGCAGGCCTACAACCACATCATTCTGCCGCTGGCCAGCTCGCGCCACAAATACACCCAGATTCTCTGGGGCATTCGCGATTTCCGGCACCACTTCAATCGTGATCCCGAAGGGATGTGGCTGCCGGAACTGGCCGTAGACGTGGAAACGCTCGAGATCCTCAGTTCACTGGGGATCAAGTTCACCATCCTGGCGCCCTATCAGGCGAAGCGTATCCGCCCGCGGCCGTGGGCAGAGTGGGTGCATCTCGATGGCGCAGGCATCGATCCTACGCGCGCCTATCATTGCAACCTCCCTTCCGGACGCTCGCTGGCGTTGTTCTTTTACGATGGCCCCATCTCGCGCGCGGTCGCCTTCGAAAAGCTCCTTGGAAACGGAGAAAGCTTTGCCCGTCGCCTGCTCGGCGGATTCAACGACAGCCGCCCATGGGCCCAGCTCATGCACATCGCGACCGACGGCGAGACCTACGGCCACCACCATCCGCACGGCGACATGGCCCTCGCCTATGCGCTCGATTACATCGAACGCAACGAACTCGCGCGCATCACCAATTACGGCGAGTACCTGGCCGCCCATCCGCCAGCCGAGGAAGTGGAGATCGTTCCCAATACCTCCTGGAGCTGCGCGCACGGCCTCGGCCGCTGGCAACAGGACTGCGGCTGCAACTCCGGCGACCATTCACAATGGGGGCAGCACTGGCGCCGTCCGCTGCGCGAAGCGCTCGACTGGCTGCGCGACGAGCTGGCTCCGCGGTGCCAGATGGCCGCCGGCAAGCTGGTGCGCGATCTCGAAGAAGCCCGCGACGACTACATCTTGGCCGTGCTCGACCGCTCGCCCGCCAGCGTCAATAATTTTTTCGCCCGCCATGCGGTGCGTGAACTCGATGCTGACGACCAGGTGCGCGCCCTCAAATTGCTCGAGATCGAACGCCACCTGATGCTGATGTACACCAGTTGCGGCTGGTTCTTCGACGAACTGACCGGCCTTGAAACCGTGCAGGTGCTGCGCTACGCCGGCCGCGCCGTGCAGCTTGCCGAAGACCTCTTTGGACCGCCGATCGAAGAGCAGTTCCTGACGCGCCTGGAGCAGGCATGGAGCAACATTTCCGGCATGGGCAACGGGCGCGACGTCTATGAGCGCTTCGTGCGCCCGGGCATGGTGAACCTGCAGGGCGTGGCGGCCCACTATGCCATCAGCGCGCTGTTTAACGGCTATCGCGGACGCACCTCAACCTATTGCTACCGCCTGGACCTGCAGGAATCGCGGATGCTCGAATCCGGCAAGGCCCGGCTGGCCCTGGGACGCGCCCGCCTTACCTCACGCACCACGCGCGAACGGCTCACCTTCTCCTTTGCCGTGCTCCACTTTGGCGATCACAATCTGCGGGCCGGCGTTTGCCCGTTCCCCGGGGAGAATGCCTTCCGGGCAATGGCCCAGCAAGCAGCGCAAGTCTTTCAGGGTGGCGACCTGACCGAGTGCCTGCAAGTCATCGATGAGCACTTCCGGGGCGCAACGTATTCCCTGAAATCACTGTTTCGCGATGAGCAACGCCGGATTCTCAGCCGCATTGTTGAATCCACGCTGGGAGAAGCGGAGGCCGCATGCCGTCAGGTGTATGAGCATCACGCGCCGCTCTTGTCGTTTCTGGCGGAATTGCACACACCTTTGCCGGGACTGCTTCGCGCTACTGCCGAAGCGGTTCTCTCAAGCTCAGTTGAGCGCGCGCTGGCCGACCCTGAGCCGGACCTCGAGCGTGTCCGCGCGTTGCTCGATACTGCAGCTCGCCAGCGCGTGAATCTTGATGCGGGCGGACTTGAAGTTGCCCTGCGCCAGCGGTTGAATGCGGTGGTGGAACAGTGGGCGCGCAAGCCCTCAGACCTGCATCTGCTGGAACTGGCGGAATCCGTGGCTTCGGTAGCCAGGATCGTGCCCTTTGATGTGAATCTGTGGAACTCGCAAAATGTTTATTACGAACTGGTACAGGCGGTATCGGCACAGGCGCGGACGCGCCCCGGCAACGGCGCCGATGAACTGCTGGAGCGCCTGGCCGGAATGGGCGAACGCCTGGGGCTGGCGGCTTCAGCGATGACGCCTCCGCAGCCCAGCCTAGCCGATGAATCGGCGGTTGCACCCGAGGCGCTATTCCGGCGGCGGCGTCCGCATCGCATGATGCGCGCCACCTGAGCTGAGAGACTAGCTCCACATCACCGAGCGATCGATCTCCGGGATGGAAGTGCGGCCGAGCAGCCCCATCGTCATTTCCAGTTCGGCGCGGAGGATTTCGACCACGCGTTTCACACCCTCGCGTCCGCCCACCGCCAGGCCGTACAGGTAGGGCCGCCCGATCAGCACCGCGTTGGCTCCCAGAGCGAGCGCCTTCACCACGTCGGTTCCGCGACGGATTCCGCCATCGACCAGCACCAGCAGTCGTCCTGCAACCTGGTCGGCAACCTGCGGCAGCGCGTCAATCGTCGCCGGCGCCGTATCCAGATTGCGCGCACCGTGATTGGAGACGATGATGCCGGCTAGACCTTCGCGGGCGGCGCGGGCGGCGTCCGCGGAATTCAGCACTCCCTTCAGCAGCACCGGGAGATTCGAGAGCGAGCGCACCCAGTCGATGTCTTTCCAGGTCAAAGCCGGTTCGACAAAATAAGAAAACACCTGCAGCCCGCCCCGCGTCACATCCCCACTGGTGTCCGGCGGCAAGTGTGGCCGGCAGAGGTGTGATGCAAGCTGGTACTTGGCTCGCGACTGGCGATTGCGCGGCCCAAAGGTCGGCGAGTCGACCGTAACGCAGAGCGCCTTGCAGCCCGCTGCCACCGCGCGCTGCACCATCTCGCGGGTAAAGCCGCGATCACGCTGCACGTAAAGCTGGAACCACAGCGGCCCCTTCGTGTTCCGGGAAACATCTTCGACCGAGGTGTTGGTGGTCGAGCTGAGCACCACAACGGCCTCCGCATCGCTTGCCCCCTGCGCCGTGGCCTTTTCGCCCTCAGGGTGGATCATGCACTGGTCGGCCGCCGGCGCCAGCAACACGGGATGCGGAAGTTGCTGGCCGAGGAGCGTTATGCGCGTGTCGATTTTCGAAACGTCCACCAGCACCCTGGGCCGCAGTCGCAGGCGATCGTAGGCTTCGCGATTCCAGCGCAGCGTGATCTCATCCGCCACGCCGCTGCTGAAATATTCCCAGGTGCTGTGCGACATTTCTTTCTGGGCGGCAGACTCGAAGTCGGAGAGGCAGATCAGTTGCTCGAGATTGCGGGCATCGGCGGACTGCAGCCGCACTCCGGCTGCCGCCGGGCTAGAAGGATTCATGACTTGTCTCCCTTTGGACGGCGAATGTTAGCGCTCAGTCACAAGGAAAACAAGTGTTCCGGCGTTTAAGACTGAGCATGAAGATCCAGCCTTCGAGCAACCTCGGCGAGGCGTCGGTCGCGGGTCCAGAGCCGGGACGCTGCGAGCGATGCCGATGCCAACAGATGAGCGTCGATCCAGCCGATTCCCCGGCCCATGAGGCGATGGCGCTCAACAAAGGTCAGCACCTCGTCGTGGCTGCTCATCGGCACGCGCGGCAACCTGTGCAGCAGCGACAACACTTCCGAGCGGCGATGCAGCAGGCCGCACGCCAACTCGCCGATAACGAATGGGTGGCATTCCACTTCTTCGCGGCTGAGCAGGACGCTGAGCGCAGGATCGCCCCGCCGTAGATGGTCCACCCAGACGGAGGTATCAACCAGCATGAACCTGCCGGTTGCGCGCCGGTGGCCGGCGTCGGCGGATTTGCCGAATGCGAGGCTCGCTCCCACCCAGCGCCGCCAATCGCCGAGCGCTCTCCCGGGCGATCAGAGCCTCCAGACCTGCTCGGACGACCGCAGTCTTCTCGGCAATGCCACTCAGCCGAGCCGCTTCTTGGAGGAGATTGTCGTCAATGTTTAGCGTGGTCCGCATATGTATCAATATGTATTATAGATGCATATCGACTGGGCACGTCAAGAGGCGTCGCAGGGACGGCTCCAGCAGGCTGGCTTGACCAAGAGTTTCTCATTCGCCACCTAGTGAATAATACCTCTCTTAACAGTACAATCGCCGGCATGAAAACTCGCCTTGTTCGTTTTCTTCTACCGCTGTTGCTGTCCGCCTCCGCGCTGGCCGCCCCGGCGACCATGCGCCTCGACTACTACCATACCGGGGACGCGACGAAAGAGGTCTTCAGCCAGGACCGGGTGGTGATCGAGCCGCTGCCGTGGCCGGGCAATCCGCGGCGCAACATCGACGACACTAACTCGGGCAAATATCTGTTCGAAGTCCGCGATCGCGCGACTAACCGCATACTCTACTCGCGCGGCTTCTCGTCCATCTTCGGCGAATGGGAAACAACGGACGAAGCCAAGCACATGAACCGCACGTTCTCGGAGTCGCTGCGCTTCCCTGCGCCCGCGGCACCCGTGCAAGTCGTGCTGAAGAAGCGCGGCAAGGACAATTCCTTCGTTGAAATCTGGTCCACCACGATTGATCCCAAGGACAAGTTCGTCGACACTTCGCACCCGCCCGCGCCCGCGCCGTTGATCACCCTCGAGAAGAATGGCGACCCTGCCGACAAGGTGGACTTTCTGATTCTGGGTGATGGTTACACCGCAGCCGAGAAAGGCAAGTGCGAGAGCGATGCGCGGCGCCTCTCGAGCATCATGTTTTCGACCTCGCCCTACAAGGAGCGCCACACGGACTTCAACGTGTGGCTGCTGTGCCCGCCCGCGGCTGAGTCGGGCATTTCGCGGCCGTCGACAGGAATCCATCGCCGCAATCCCGTAGGCTCGACCTACGATGCTTTCGACAGCGAGCGTTATGTTCTCACCTTTGATAATCGCGCCTTCCGCGAGATCGCGCAGTTCGCGCCCTACGAATTCGTAGAAATCATGGTGAACGCGAATACCTACGGCGGGGGCGGCATCTTCGGCCTTTACAGCACGGTCGCGGCCGACAGCCTGTGGGCGCCGTATATCTTTGTGCACGAGTTTGGCCACCACTTCGCCGATCTCGCCGACGAGTACTACACCTCCGACGTTTCGTATCTTCCGCCGGAGACGCGCGTCGAGCCGCACGAGCCCAACGTCACCGCGCTGCTCGATGCCGACAATCTGAAATGGAAGGACCTGGTGCAGCCGGGAACGCCGATTCCGACACCTTGGGAAAAAGAAAAGTTCGAGGCCGATGCGCGCGAGTATCTGAAGCGCCGACGGCAGATCCGCAAGGAAAATCGACCCGAGAGTGAGATGGAAGCGCTCATGACCGAGATCGAAGCGCACGTGCACGAACAGTTCGCTAAAGAGAAGTATGCCGGCAAAGTGGGAGCATTCGAGGGCGCGAACTATGAAGCCAAGGGGTACTACCGTCCGGAGATTGATTGCATCATGTTCACGCGCGCGAAGACTTTCTGCACGGTATGCCGGCGGGCGATCGGGAGGATGATCGACTTCTACACGGGGCGCTGAACTGCAGGTTCCTCTCGCGCTTCGCGGGATCAACCTCGGGCATCACTCGGGATGACAGGTTTTGTACGCAAAATAAAAGAGCTGTGACGTTGGTGCGTTCGAGTCGCCGGCTCCAGGGAGTCCGCGGCGTGGACCACGCACCGTCACAGCTCTTGATGTGATCACTGCTTTCGCAGTCCCAGACCCCGACTTCTCTTCGCGTTGAGCCGTCGGTTTTTTCGGGTCCAGGTGCCCGGTGGGTTGCCCCACCCGGGCGGGTCACCCGGCCTACGTCGGACCGGCGGCTGGTAGGCGCCGGATCCTTTTCGGCTGTCGACGGAGGCAGACTAAGACGCTGCGTCTGCCCATTCTGTGAGCCGCGTCACCCGACGTTGTGAGGGCAGCCCGCGACGCTTCCATGCGCAAGTTCAGCCCCGGTGGACTCGCTCGGCACCGAGCGCAACGAGTCAGCTCAGGGCCACGCTGCAGGCGATCAAGATCGCCAGATCCAACCCCAGTGTTTCCGCGTCCATGTGAATTACAACCCGCGGACCGGCCCAGAGTTGCGGGCCGCTTTCACGCGGGCGCGTCCAGCCGCGGCTTTCCGGCTGAGTGGTTTGGTGGCCGGGAACAGGCTGCGCAGGGTAATGTCAATGCGCATCACCGCATCCAGAATGGTGGTGACCGCTTTCTTGTCCGCAATTCGAGAGGTTGTCGAGGCGATGATCTCCAGCGCATTGCGGACCTCGTGATTCAGCTCTGCCACTACGGACAACTGGCGCTGCAGCACGGCTCGCCGGTAGATCACCAGCGCCAGAACGCTCCCCACCAGGAGGGTTCCGATGGTACCGGCCACGGCGGCTTCGATGTAGATGGCCGGCCACATCCGCAGACCGAGACGGACCAGAAGAATCGTCAACCCAAGGTGGGAGAGAGCTGCCGCGCACCAAACCCCGGCCAGCAGCAGAACCATGACAACCGCGGTTTGCACCCGCGTTTCTCGCCGGAGCAGTCCGTCCAGGATCACGGCCTCCCCCGTTCAGCAGGGATTCCAGTCGCTGGCATCTTCCGCTCTGCGCGATAGAGATGCAGTGACTGGGGTCACCAATACCGGTGCGGCCTAACATGGCGGGTCGCGACACGATCCTCCGACCTGGTGGTTTACAATCGCGCAATTCCCAACACATCAGGCGGGCTCGTGAGCAAACCATTTCGTAGTCTGGCTTTCGTGATTCTCGTATCGCTGGTCGCTGCCGCACAGGTCAAGACGCCTGAGGAGCGCGCCACCCGGCATTTGGAAGCGGTGCGGCACCAGCCCTTGCTGCTGCGCGCATTTCTAGCCAACATGCCCAAGGGCGGAGACCTGCACAATCACCTGGTGGGCGCGGCTTATGCCGAGAGTTTCATCCGGTTCGCGGCGGACGACGGCTTGTGTGTCGATCGTCAAACTCTCGCTCTGGGCGCGACGCCGTGCGACCCCAAGACGCGTCCGCCGGCTGGCGCTGCTCTCGAGGACCCTGTGCTCTACCGGCTGATGGTGGACGCGTTCTCGATGCGCGACTTCCATCCCGGCGCGGAATCCGGCCACGACCATTTCTTCGACACCTTCGACAAGTTCTTGCCCGCCACCCAAGCCCACATGGGCGACTTGCTGGCGGAAGTGGTTGCGCGAGCCGCAGCGCAGAACGAGCAGTACGTGGAACTGATGGTCGAAGTGCTGGGGCCGGTGATCGATCTCAGCAAGAAGCTCGCCTGGAGTGATGATTTCGACCACGACCGCGAAGCTGTGATCGCGGCTGGGCTAAACGACGCCGTGGCCGCCGCCAGCCGCACGCTCGACCACGCCGAGGCGCAGATGCGCTCGCGCCTGCGGTGCGGCACCTCGGCCGCCGATCCCGGCTGCCGCGTTACCCTCCATTACATTTCTACGGTGTTGCGCGCCTTCCCGCCGCAACAGGTCTTTGCGCAGATACTCGGCGGATTTGAACTGGCCAGCCGCGATCCTCGCGTAGTCTCAGTAAACCCTGTGCAGCCTGAAGACGACTATGTCGCCCGGCACGATTTCTCGTTGCACATGAAGATGTTCGGATATGCGCACGAGCGTTATCCCAAAGTGCGCATCACCATGCATGCTGGCGAACTCGCGCCCGGCTTGGCGCCGCCCCAAGATCTTCGCTTCCACATTCGCGATTCCATCGAGGTCGCCCACGCTGAGCGCATCGGCCACGGGGTGGACGTGATGTACGAATCCGATTCCCTGGGATTGCTCCGCGAAATGGCCGAGCGGAAGGTGATGGTCGAAATCTGCCTGACCAGTAGTGACATGATCCTGGGGGTGCGCGGGGCCGCGCACCCCCTGCCGGTGTATATAAGTCACGGCGTGCCGGTGGCGCTGGCCACCGATGACGAGGGGGTTTCGCGATCCGATATGACCCGTGAGTACCAGCGCGCCGTAGAGGACTTTGGGCTGGGCTACCTGGAACTGAAGAAAATGGCGCGCACCAGCCTGGAATACGCGTTTATGCCCGGCTCCAGCTTGTGGACGAACACCCGGCCCTTCAAGCTCAGCCCAGCCTGTGCCGGCGAGGACCCTGGCAACGCTCCAGCCTCCCCGGCATGCCGTAAGCTGCTGCAATCCAGTGAAAAAGCCCGGGTGCAATGGGAACTGGAAAACGCATGGGCGAGATTCGAAAGAACATTTTGAAAATCTTGAGAAATTCCTTCACAGAACATGGCCAAAACGACCTTCATCTGGTATCCTCCCCGGCTCGGCACGACAACAGACAGCATGCTCACGCGCGCTCGGCCTTGAGCGGATTTTCGATTGACGTGAGCAGCAGGCTTCGGTCTACTCGCGCCGCCTCGCCCCCTAAGAAGAATCAGGAGTACGGCCATGGGAATCAGCCACGGCGTTGATTCCGTTTAATTGTTCTCGGTCCTGATAGAGAAGCACCCACTGTGAAACTGCTTGGGCGGAGGTCTACGATGCGTTCAGCCAGATGGTTTGTATCAGCATGTTTGTTGCTGGTTGTAATTTCGGTACAGTTTGCGGGCGCGCAGTCAAGCGCTACCGGCGCCATTGGCGGCACTGTAACCGACCAGACCGGAGCGGTGGTGGTGGGCGCCACGGTGAAAGCCGTAAATGTGGCGAACTCCGCGGAGACTTCGGCGACTACCAACGGTGGCGGCTGGTATCTGCTCAGCCTTCTCCAGCCCGGGACGTACAACGTCGAAGTCGCTGCCCAGGGATTCGGCACCTATAGACATGACACCGTAATCGTGGAAGTGGCCCGCTCCACACCCCTGGATTTCGTGCTCAAGCCGGGCACAGTAACCAGTGTGATCGTCACCACCGCCGTGGCACCGGTAGTGGAGACCGATCGCTCCGAGTTCAGCACCAACATCAATCAGGAAACCATGGAGAACTCTCCGGTCAATGTGCGGCGGTGGTCTACCTTTGCCCTGGGCACCCCGGGCGCCAGCCCGGACGGGACCTTCGGCCTAACGAGTTTCCGCGGGATTTCCGGGCTGCTGAACAACAATACGGTGGACGGCACTGACAATAACCAGGCCTTTTTCGCGGAGGAAAAAGGGCGCAGCCGAATCAGTTATTCCATCAGCGAAGACGCCGTCCAGGAATTCCAGGTCAACACGTCAAACTATTCCGCGGAATATGGCCGGGCGGCCGGGGGCGTGATTAACGCCGTCACCAAGAGCGGTACCAACAGCCTGCACGGCACCGCTTACTGGTATTACCGCGACAGCGATCTCGGGTCGCTGAATCCGTTCTACACGGAAACGACCCTGGTGAATGGCGCACCCGTCACCTCGGTGATCAACCCTGTCGACAAGCGCCATCAGTTCGGCGGCAACATCGGGGGAGCGGTCATCAAGGACAAGCTGTTCTTTTTTTTCAACGCGGATCAGCAGCTCCATAACTTCCCAGCGGTAGCGAATCCCACGACCCCGGCCCGGTTCTTTTCGCCGCTGGGTAACAGCGTGACCACGTGTACCTCCAGCGGTGTGAATTCCGCCGGAACCAACGAAGTTGCGTGTCTGGCGTCCTATCTTGGGATCAGCCAGGCCCAGGCCCAGACGATAGGGAATGCTGTCATTTCCGGCGCTTACCCGGCTGGAACCGCGTTCAACCTGCTGAACCTGACCGGAGATGTTGCACGCAGAGGGGACGAGCTGGTGCTCTTCCCCAAGATTGACTGGAACGTTACTCCCAAGAACCACGCGACATTCGAATACAACCGCATGCGATGGTCATCGCCTGCTGGAATCCAGTCCGCTGCCGTCGTCTTCCGCGGAGTTGAGAGCTTTGGCAACGATTACGTGAAAGATGACTCCGCAATTGCACGGCTGAGTACGACGCTGAGCCCTACTCTGCTCAACGAGGCCCGTTTTTACTATGGACGCGACTTCGAATTTGAAACCGGGCAGCCTTCGCTCCCCGGCGAGCCGGTTTCTCAGCAGGGGGTTTCACCCCAGGTCGGCATCTCCGGCGCCGCAGGCATCACATTCGGCAAGCCCAACTTCCTGGATCGCCCCGCCTATCCGGATGAGCGGCGCACGCAGGTGGCAGACAGTATTTCCTGGAGCAAGGGCAAACACGTGTTGAAGTTCGGCGCAGACATCAACCACGTCGACGACCTCTTCAACAACCTCTTCGAGGGAGCTGGCGTATTTAACTATTCAAACCGGGTACTTTACATTGCCGATTACGTAGCGGCGGAGACAGCAGGACAACAAACCTTCTGTAGTTCAACCTTTACGCTGCTGCCTTGCTACAGCAGCTTCCTTCAGGGGCTAGGCCCCTCCACCTTTGAATTTGCAACCTGGGATTTCGGGTTTTTCGCTAATGACGACTGGCGAATAGCGCCACGCGTGACCATAAACCTGGGGTTACGCTGGGAGTATGAAAAGATGCCTTCGCCCCAGGTTCCCAATCCAGCGCTGCCTTTAACCGCCCAGTTCCCCAGCGACAAGGGGGACTTTGGGCCGCGGCTGGGGTTCGCGGTTGACCTGGGTCACAGCGGAGGCCGGAAGATGGTGGTTCGTGGGGGATATGGAATTTATTTCGGGCGCATCATCAACTCCACCATTTCCAACGCTATCGTCGATACAGCCGTCATCACCGGTGGCACGACCCAGATCATCGGGGGCGTGCCCAAGATCGTCGGTGGCACTCCTCAGAGCCAGGTGGCAGTGACCTACACGCCCACTACGACCGGGGCGCCTCTTTACCCCAAGCTTGCTCTGTTTCCCAGCACTGGTGCCACGACGGCCCCTATCAATCCGCCCAACGTCATCGAGTTCGCGCCCGACACCAAGCTACCTATGGTGCACGAGTATGATTTGGCATTCGAGCGCGAGATCGCCAACAACACCGCCGTGTCCGTTTCTTACATCGGCAGCATGGGACGCCGTTTGCCGCTCTTCCTGGACAGCAACCTGGCTCCTCCCACCTCCACGGTTACATACAACATCAGCGGAGGCCCGCTGAACGGGCAGTCGTTTACTGTGCCCCTGTTCACCGCCCGGCTAAATACGAACTTTGGCGCTATTACTCGGATCTCCGACGTCGGATGGTCGCAATACAATGGCGTCGTCTTCGCCGTCAATCGCCGCATGAGCCATGGCGTGCAGGTGCAGGCTTCCTACACTTACTCCCATGCCAGCGACCAAGGGCAAAGTTCCACCACTTTTACCGCCACCAACAACGTTTCCAATCCTTATGCTTTGTATCTGGAGAATGGTCGTTCGATCTTCGACATTCGGCAGCGGGTAGTCGGTTCAGCCATCTGGCAGCCGCAGTTTTTCCACAACAGAAGTACGGTAGAGCACTGGCTGCTTGATGGCTTCAGCTTCTCACCTGTAGTTTCGGCCGCTTCGGGTGCGCCTTATTCCGGATTTGTCAGCGGAAACGCTCCGGGTGTCCCGGCAACATGCATCGGATGCACCAATATCATTGGAGATGGCGGAAGTCAGCGTCTGCCATTTGTACCCAGAGATACCTTCACGACGCCTAACACTGTGGAGGTCGATCTCCGGGTGGGAAAGAAGTTCTGGTACAAGGAGCGGGCCAGCTTCGAATTGACCGCGGATTGCTTCAACATTCTCAATCGTGTCAACCCCACTCAGGTGAGCGGAGCTTTGGTGAATTCGAGTTCGAGCCAGTATTCGCTCAGCGGCAACACCCTGACGTACCAACCCACCTTTGGCAGCGTCATCAGCTCCAGCAGCACCCTGGGAGGGGCGGGCCAGCGCCAATTCCAGATTGGCGCGCGGCTGAACTGGTAAGCGCTGCAGACCCAAACAAAAGAGCGTCCACCTGCAGGTGGACGCTCTTTTGTTGCGTTTGGCTCCGCTTCAAAGCTTTTCCGGGAGCCCAGGAACAACCGCGTTCAACAGCGCCACGAACTCCTTTTGCACCCGCGCGCCGATCTCCAGGACCTCTTCGTGGGTGATGGGCTGGTCGGAGAGCCCGGCTGCCAGGTTAGTCACGCAAGAAAAAGCGAGTACGCGGATCCCCATGTGGCGGGCCACAATGACCTCGGGCACGGTGGACATACCCACCAGGTCGGCGCCGATCTTCTTCAGGTATTGGATTTCGGCATGCGTCTCGAATGAAGGTCCGAGCAGCGCGGCATAAACGCCGCTTCCCAGCCAGATTCCCAGCCGTGCCGCCTCCGCCTGCGCAAGCTGCCTGAACTCCGCGTCGTAGGCGTTGCCCATGTCGAAGAAGCGCTGTCCAAAACGCTCATCGTTGGGTCCGGCCACAGGATTGACCCCTTGCAGATTGATATGGTCGCGTATTAACACCAGGCACCCGGGATGCAGCTCGCTACTGATTCCGCCGGCCGCGTTGGTCAGAATGACGGCGCGAATCCCCATCCGCCCGAATACACGCACCGGAAAAGCCACATCCTTGATGGAATGACCTTCATAGAGATGCACGCGTCCCTGCATGACCGCGACCGGCGTGCCGGCAACGCGTCCCAGCACCAGGCGGCCGGCGTGACCGACGGCCGTGGAGCGCGGGAAATACGGAATATCGCCGTAGGGAATGCGTACCGCTTCGGACAAACCCTCGGCGAAGTCGCCCAGCCCGGAGCCCAGCACCAGGGCTATTTCGGGACGCAGCGTGGTTTTGGAGCGGATGAATTCAGCCGCCGCTTCCGCGCGGGAAAATTCGTCAAGCGGGCCGGATTGGGTAGCAATGGTCATTGCAGCCGAAGTGTCGCGATCGGGAGGGCACGGCTTCTGCCGTGCCGCAAAGCGACACTCGTTTTTGTCGTCCCGAGCAGCATCCAATGCTGCTCGGGATGACAACCAATCAAGGCCATCCGCATGGCACAGCTAAAACTGTGCCCTCCCACCTCATGCCAGCAATATCCCCACGATCGACGCCGACATCAGGTTAGCCATGGTGCCGGCGAGCATGGCGCGGAATCCCAGACGCGCCAGTTCGCCGCGCTTGTTCTCGGCCAGCGCGCTGATGCCGCCGATCTGTATGCCAATGGAGCTGAAGTTGGCAAATCCGCAGAGAGCAAAGGTCGCGATGGTAAACGAGCGCGGATCGAGCATCGCCTTCTGCGCACCCAGCATGGAGTAGGCCACAAGTTCGTTGATCACCATGCGCGTGCCCAAAAGATTGCCGACCGCGAGGCAATCTTTCCACGGAATTCCGATCACCAGCGCGATGGGCGCGAAAATAACTCCAAAGACTCTTTCCAGACTCACCGGAAACCAGGCCGCAAGGTGATTGTGGATGCCGCCGAAAATTCCATTGACCAGCGCGATCAGCGCCAGGAACGAGATCAGCATGGCGGCTACGTTCAGAGCCAGGTGCAGACCGTCGATGGTGCCGCGAGCGATGGCGCCGAGCACATTCTCATCTTTGGGCATCGCGGCCGCGTCAAGTTCAACGGATGCAGGCGCTGCCTGGGCGCCGGGCTTAAGCTTGCCGCTGGTCAGCGGGGTTTCCGTTTCCGGCACGAGCATTTTGGCCATCAGGATAGTCCCCGGGGCGGTCATGATGACCGCGCTCAGCAGATGCTTGGCTTCAATGCCATAGAGAATGTAAGCCCCCATGATGCCGCCGGAAACGTGCGCCATGCCGGCCGTCATCACCGTCATGAGCTCGGAGCGCGTGAGCGAAGGCAGAAACGGGCGGATGGTCAGCGGCGCCTCCGTCTGTCCCATGAAGATGCTGGCAGCGACGTCGAGTGACTCCGCGCCACTTGCGCCCATGCGGACCATCACCTTGGCCGCCTGGCGGATGACAAACTGCATGATCCCGAAGTGATAAAGGACTGCGAAGAATGCGGAGATAAAAATAATCGTGGGCAGCACCTGGAAAGCGAAGAAAAAGCCCAGTTGGCCGTTCTTCTTGCCCAGTTCGCCAAACACGAAGGATGAGCCGGCAAAGGAATAGCTGAGCAACTGGTTCACACCCGCGCCCGCCCATGCGAGCAGGCTGCGTCCGAATGAAAAACGCAGCACGAAGAGGGCAAACAGAAACTGCAAGCTGATTCCCCAAATCATGGTCTTCAGGCTGATCTTGCGGCGATTGGTGGAGAAAAGAAAGGCGAGGCCCAGCATCGTTGCCAGACCGAGGAACCCCATCAGGCGGCCCATGTGGACTCTCCAGTCTTACTTGCCGGCTTCAACATGTCGAGTTCCCTGGATGATGCTGTGGACGAGCGGGCGTCGCGAAACGGGTGGCTGCGCGGCAATGGAATAGCTTTCCTCGAGCAACCGGCGGGCCTCATTCAGGCGCACATCGGAGTTGTAATGAACCGTGCAAAGGGGTTCCCCGGCATGCACTGCATCTCCAACTTTCTTGTGGACCACCAGCCCCACGGCCGGATCAATGGTGTCCTCTTTCCTCTCCCGGCCGCCCCCCAGGACGAGACTTGCGACTCCCACCTTCTCACATTGTATGGAAGCCACGAAGCCGCTGCTGCGGCTCAGAATAGGTAGGCGATTCCGGGCCTGCGGCAAACGATGAGGGTCGTCGATCACGCGGGCGTCGCCGCCCTGCTCAGCGATGATTTCGCGGAAGCGTTCGAGAGCGGCGCCGGAGCGAATCAGCTCCGCCGCCAGGCGCTGTCCCTCGTCCAGGGTGGTCACGCGGCCGGCGAGGAAGAGCATCCAGGCCGCGAGTTCCAGGCACAGTTCGCGGAGGTCGGCCGGCCCGGCGCCGCGCATCACCGCGATGCATTCTTCGACTTCCAGCGCGTTACCCACTTTGTTGCCCAGCGGCTGGTCCATATCGGTGATGAGCGCCACCATTTTCTTACCCATGCGCACGCCGGTTTCGACCATGAGTTCGGCCAGAGAGGACGCTGCCGCTTCGGACTTCATGAAGGCCCCGCTGCCTGTCTTCACATCGAGCACCAGGGCGTCGATGCCTTCCGCCAGCTTCTTGCTCATGATGGAACCGCAGATCAAGGGCGGGCTCTCGACCGTGGCGGTGACATCGCGCAGGGCATAGAGCTTCTTGTCGGCAGGAGCAATCTCCGCGGTCTGGCCGATCAGAGCACAGCCGCATGCGGAAAGCACCCGCCGGAATTCCGCTAGCGAGAGATGGACATTGAATCCGGGGATGGATTCCAGCTTGTCGAGTGTCCCGCCGCTATGGCCGAGGCCGCGGCCGCTGATCATGGGCACCGGCACGCCGGCGGCCGCGACCAGCGGCGCAATCACCAGCGAGGTCTTGTCACCCACGCCTCCGGTGGAGTGTTTGTCTACCTTGCGGCCCGGGAGATCCGAGAAATCAAGCACGCTGCCCGAGCGCAGCATGCTTTCGGTGAGCGCGGCGATCTCGGCGCGCGTCATTCCCCGCAGCAGCACCGCCATCAGCCAGGCCGCAACCTGATAGTCCGGAATACGGTCTTCGGTATAGCCGCTGACGAAAAATGCGATCTCTTCCGGCGATAACTCGCCGCCGTCGCGCTTCTTGCGGATGACGTCGATGGCACGCATCTTGGCAAACGAGCCCCTGCCATGGGGCGCTCGCAAGATCCCCTCCGGACGGAATGAAGAAACGGAAGCTTATCCCGATAGGGGGCGGGAGAAAAGAGAATTTCAAGAGGCGTGTACGGGACGGGTGAAGGGGCGCACCCCGCGGTGCGCCCGCCCAGGGTTTAGTGGTCGTGATCGTGATCGCCGTCGTGACCGTGTCTGTGATCCTTGTGATGTTCGAACCCCCGCTGGCCAAGAGTGGCGCGTATCTCGCCGCCGGGATGGTTCGTGGTGTGGATATTGACGTACGCCGCGCGTGCGTGAATCGCCTTCAGTACCTCAGCGAATCCGGCCGCTGCGGAATCGATCGCTTGTCCGTTGGTCAAGGCGATGACGTCAGCGGCTGTGAGTGTGCCGGTGATGGTTGCCGAACCTCCCACCGGAGGTTGCGGGCAAGCCTGCGGAACCGGGACCGTGTTCGGCGCATTCCCAAGGTTTGTGCACAGGAAGAGCACAATTCCGCCCGTAATCGCGGGCCGGCCGAAGTGAATATGCGATTGCAGCACGGTGGAAGAGAGATCCCGGTAGGTCATCTCATAGTCGATGGCCGAGCCATCACCATGAATTCTGGCGTGAAATTCAGCGCTCCCCGCTGAATTGATCGTCAACGGCGTTTCGTTGTAACCGGCGAGGTGCACCCGAATGTGCTCGTCGTCGGCGGCCACTGCCGTAACCACCATTATCAACAGGGTTGCGGCGGCGACAACTAAAATGCGCTTCATCGTGCCCTCCTTTGCTGGGCTCATGTTATGGGGCCAGGATCATCAGAATTTGCGGACCGATGAGCATCTCGGAACTTTCCCCGCTCCGGGGGGAGCGGGCAAGGGACAGCTCACAAAACGCGGGTCGGACTCTATTCTTCTGCCCGGAAAGGTGTCAACAGACGGCGCGTAAACTGGAAGTAAAAGTTTTGTAACAGCCGGGGCCGCGGCGGACGCTGATGCAGACTGGCAGCGATTCTTGAGGGACCGCAAGAGCGGCGAATTCAATAGGCGCGAGGCGGTGTGGCGGGTCCGTGCGCTCCCGGTGCGCCCAGTTCGCGCATGATATTGACGCTCGAGCTGGTGCCGATGCGGTCGGCGCCGGCGTTGAGCATCGCGGCAAAATCAGCCGCGTTGCGCACGCCGCCCGCCGCCTTTACGCGGCAGCGATCGCCGACGACCCGGCGCATCAGCGCAACGTCTTCAAGGGTGGCCCCGCCGGTGCTGAAGCCGGTCGAGGTCTTGACAAAATCCGCACCCGCCGCCACCGCGAGCTGGCATGCGGTTTCCTTTTCCTTATTGGTAAGCAGAGCGCACTCGAGGATCACCTTGAGGATGGCGCCGGCTTGGTGACAGGTCTCGGCCAGAACGCGTATGTCGGTCTCGACCAGAGCGTGGTCGCCGGACTTGAGCGCGCCGATGTTCATGACCATGTCAAGTTCGTCGGCGCCAAGGCGCAGGCATTCGTCCGCTTCCAGGCGCTTTGCGGTGCTAACCGAAGCGCCCAGCGGGAAGCCGATCACCACTCCTGTTCTTACCGGGGTATGGCGCAGGCGGCTGGCGCAGAAGGAAACCCACGTGGGGTTAATCATGACGCAGGCGAAGCCAAACTGCTCGGCTTCGTCGCAGATCTGCACTACCTGGGCGCGGCTGGCCTCCGGGCGCAGCAGAGTGTGGTCAATGCACCAGGCCGCAGCCTGCCACTCGGGAATACAGAGAGCGCTGGGGTCGGCACTCATCAGCAACATGCTACCGCAGCTTGGCACATGAAAGTAGCGCCGCCGTCCCGGCGGCTGTCGCGTGGGCGTCCCGGCCACGTTATCGGCCGGCAAGATGCCGGCGTTACATCGTGGCTACTTGCCCCCGTACGCCTCGGGCGGCAGGATGCAGATGTCCGGCAGATTGCGGTAGTGCTCGGCGTAGTCGAGGCCGTATCCCACGACAAACTCATTGGGAATGGTGAAGCCGAGGTAGTCGGCATCGACGGCCTGGATGCGGCGCGAGGGCTTGTCGAGCAAAGCGGCGATTTTGAAGGCGCGCGGCTTATGCTGCAGGACGACATTCTTCAGGTAATTCATCGTCAGGCCGGTATCGAGGATGTCTTCCACCAGGATAACGTTCTTTCCCTCGAGCGACGAATCCACATCCTTGGTGAGGCGCACCTCGCCGCTGGGATGGGTGCGGTCGGCATAGCTGGACACGGCGTAGAAGTCGAAGGTCGCGTCGAGTTCAATACTGCGCGCGAGTTCCGCCAGAAAGATGGTAGCGCCTTTTAGCACGCCAATAAGCAGGACGCTCTGACCCTCGAAATCGCGGCTGATCTCATGGCCCATCTCGGACACGCGGCGCGAGATCTGGTTGCGTCCAATCAGCACCTTCATGGCGGAAACAGGGACGGGCACCGGCGAAAGCTGGCTCATAGTTGCGCTCATAGGGGGCACATCATAAACGAAAGCCTCCGGGCAGCAAATCAGAGATTACGACCTGCTGCGGCCCCGAGGGCCCGGTGAACAGTACCAGGGCCTGCGATCCAAATTCGAAGATCACCTGGCGGCAGGCGCCGCAAGGCGAGGCCGCCTGGTCCTGGCCCTGGTGGAGAGCACAGACGGCAACCGCGCGAATCTTCATGCCCGGACCTTCGGCTGCTACCGCCGCGAAAACCGCCGAACGCTCGGCGCAGATGGTGAGCCCATAGGACGAGTTCTCTACATTGCAGCCACCGTAAATGCCGCCGCGCTGCGTCAGCACGGCCGCGCCGACCTGGAAATGAGAATAGGGCGCGTAGGCCTTTTCCAGCATGGCGCGTGCGGCATCCAGCAACCGTTGCTGCTGGTCGGGAGAGAGCGAGGGTCCAGTCATTTCTTCTCTGCCTTCGGCTCGGCCTCCGCGCTTTCCAGCCACGCCGTGTACCACATATTCGCCAGCATCTGCGCGCCGGAGGCCATGGCCTCGGCCACGAATCGCTTTCCCTCCGCTGTACCGGAGCCGTCGAAAGCCTTCCCCTTATCCAGTTGATACAGCTTTTCCACCTGACTGTGACTGCCGCGCATGAATTTCAGATAGTCCGCGAATACATCGCCCAGCCGCTGGACCGGGTGCATGAAGGGTGTGACGTCATCCGTCTTGATGTTGGCAGCCACGAACACCCCCTCGAACTTCCAGTGCAGCCCCAGCGGAGGCGGCGCACCGGGAACAGGCTCCCAG
>Ga0335081_10000586_pt1 | contig 60831 bp, 55 predicted proteins | sample Lox_Sample_35_FD_206713 | JGI IMG/M metagenome (GOLD analysis project Ga0335081, IMG submission 206713) | Soil microbial communities from Loxahatchee National Wildlife Refuge, Florida, United States - Lox_Sample_3.5 | ecosystem: Environmental > Terrestrial > Soil > Wetlands | place: USA...
CGGGTCCTTACTCGGTGCGCAGGATCTGCCCGGCGTGCAGCCGTGCCGCGCGGCGGGCGGGCCAGGCGGCCAGCAGGTTGGCGGCCAGCAGGGCCACCGGCGCGATCAGCAGCAGCGCGAGCAGCGCCCACGGCGTGTTGTAGGCCAGCGGCGTCGTGTTGGCGGCGGCGTGCCACAGGGCCCGGCCGAGCGCGATGCCGAGCGGGATGCCGAAAGCTATCCCGATGGCGGCCAGCAGGCTCGCCTGCGTGATGATCACCAGCCGGGACTGCCGCCGGGTCAGGCCCAGCGCGCGCAGCACCGCTAGCTCGTGGCGGCGCCGCCGGACCGCGATGGACAGGGCGTGTCCGACGGCCCCGATGGCGAGCACGGCGAGGAAGGCGCTCAGCGCCAGCGGGAGGACGGCTACGTCCTTGACCGCCCGGAGGATCGACGGCGTGGGCGTGACCTCGAAGGGAAAGGCCTGGCCGCCCTTGATGGCCGCCGCCTTGGCGGTCAGCCGGTGCGCCACCGCCTGGGGATCGGCGCCCGGCCGCAGGGCGAACGTGGCGACGTGGAACTTAAAGGCGAAGTGCGCGCCGCGGAAGAGCCGGTCGTATCCGGCGGGGGTCAGCCACGCGCCGCTGTCGTAGTCGTTGTGCGGGCCGGCCGGCACGAAGCCGATACCGGTCACGGTCAGTGCCCGCGGTTCCGCGGCACCGGAAAGCCGGACGACCGAGCCGATGGCCGCGTGCATTTCGCTGGCCGTGGTGGGAGCCAGCACGATCTCGTCCGGGGCGGACGGCATGTGCCCGCCGGTGAGCACCGCCGGAACCCGCTTGCCCGCCACGGCGTCATAGGTGAAGCTCTCCACCGAGACCTGGCCGGACTGGGCGCCGCCGATCCGCGCGTCGTCGACGCCGGTAACGTCCGGGTCGGCTACCGCCATCCGCAAGACCTGGCGGGCGGGCCCGAAGTCCTGCCCAGACACGCCCAGGAACGCGTCCAGCTGCCAGGTCTGGCCGAACCGCGCCGGGTTGGCGGCGGCATCGGACACCCCGGCCGAGAAGGTGAAGGCGGCGAGCACGCCCAGCACGCCCGCCACCGCGCCGAGCAGGGCCGGCCGGACCGGCACGGCCGCCCGCCCGCGCCCGGGTTCGAGCGCGAACCGGGCGCCCACCACGACCGGGACGCCGAGTCCGGCGGCCGATACGGCCGACGCGACGGCGGAGCGGCGCGGCGCGGACCGGCGCCGGCTGGCGCTGAGCGCCAGGGCCGCGGCGGCGGCCGCTCCGGCTGCCACCAGGGCCGGCGCCAGGATCCAGCCGGGCCCGAGGATCAGCCAGTCGGCGCTGATGCCCGGGTGCGGCTCGGAGTAGGACGCGAAGCCGATCGGCATCCAGCGGGAGGCCACGAGGGCCGCCACCACGCCGAGCGTGGATCCGGCCGCCGCGGCCAGCAGCGGCGGCGCGGTCGCCGACGCCACGGCCTGCCGCGGCGTCATCCCCACCGCCTGCAGCACCTGCAGGTCGGCCACTGTCGCCGAGGTATACCTGGCCACCGACTGCCCGATCAGGAACAGCGCGGCCACCAGGGCGGCCAGCGCGAAGGCGAGCAGGCACGCCGCCTCGTACCGGATGATCCGCTCGAGCTGGGCACCGAGGGTCTCGCGGTTGTTCCACACGTCGATGTCCGACCGGCCGGACACCCGGGCCAGGTCGGCCCGGAACGCGGGGATGGCCGCCTCGGCGCCCTTGAGCCGGACCAGCGCGTTGATGTAGGTCTGTCCGTTGGTGCCCAGGATGTCGGCGCGGTAACGGTCGAACAAGGCCGGCGAGGCCAGCACACTGCCCTTGGCTTCGGGACCGTCCGAGGTCGCGGAGAACCAGACACCGCGGCCGACGCCGACGATGCGGGCCTTGATCCGGGGCCCGAGCGGCGGCCCGGTTGACCCGTCGAACCCCTCGTTGACCTGCTGCGGCGTGGCCAGGTGCAGGGTGACCGTGTCACCGATGGCCTTGTGGTCGACGGCCATGAACTGCGGCGACGCGATGATCTCGTCGGCACGGCCGGGGTTGGGCAGCCGCCCGGCCTGCAGGACCGGCCGTTCCAGGGTCCGGGTCAGCTTCCGGCCGATGGGCGGGAACCCGGTAGTGACGTCCGGGCAGCAGTCCAGCGAGAACCCGAACGCGACCGGAAACTCGCTGAGCGAGGCCACCTCGGGCAGGGCGCGGACCTTGTCCCAGTCGAACCCGGGCTGGTTGGGCAGCGCGGTCACGGTCGCGGGCAGCGTGCTGGCCCAGAGCCGGTCGAACGCGGTCTCCCCGCGGCGGGCCCCCGCGGCCGCCGCGAGCACGGTCGCCGTGGCCAGCGCCACCAGCAGGGCCAGCACGAGCAGCGACCGCCAGCGCCGCCGCACCTCCAGGCGCAGCCAGGTCACCGTGATACGCACAGCCGTCCCCTTCTTACTCGGTGCGCAGGATCTGCGCGGTGCGCAGCCGGGCGGCGCGCCGGGCGGGCCAGGCGGCCAGCAGGTTGGCGGCCAGCAGGGCTACCGGCGCGATCAGCAGCAGGGCGAGCAGCGCCCACGGCGGGTTATAGGCCAGCGGCGTCATGTCGGCCGCAGCGTGCCACAGCACCCGGCCGAGCGCGATGCCGAGCGGGATCCCGAAGGCCAGCCCGATGGCGGCGAGCAGGCTCGCCTGCGTGATGATCACCAGCCGGGACTGCCGCCGGGTCAGCCCCAGCGCGCGCAGTACCGCCAGCTCGTGGCGGCGACGGCGGACGGCGATGGACAGGGCGTGCCCGACGGCCCCGACCGCCAGCACGGCGAGGAAGGCGCTCAGCGCCAGCGGCAGCGCGGCCACGTCCTTGATGATCTGGACCTGAGGCAGCGGATCCGGGGGCGAGAAGGGGAACGCCTCTCCGCCCTTAATGCCCCTCGCGGTCTTGTTCAGCCGTCCGGTCACCGCCTGGAGGTCCGCGCCCGGCCGCAGGGAGACCACGGCGAGACGGAACTTGAAGGCGAAGTGCGCGCCCCGGAACAGGCGGTCGTACCCGGCCGGGGTGAGCCACGCGCCGCTGTCGTAGTCGTTATGCGGGCCCTCCGGTACGAAGCCGAGACCGGTCACGGTCAGCGCCCGCGGTGCGCCGGCCCCCGCCAGCCGGACCACCGAGCCGGTGGCCGCGTGCATTTCGCTGGCGGTGGTGGGGGCGAGCACGATCTCGTCCGGCGCGGCCGGCATCCGCCCGCCGGTGAGCACCACCGGCACCTGCTTGCCCGCCACCGCGTCGTAGGTGTAGCTCTCGACCGAGACCTGGCCGGACTGCGCGCCGCCGACCCGCGCGTCGTCGACCCCGGTGACGTCCGGATCGGCGGCCACGGCCCGCAGGACCTGGCTGACGGGTCCGAAGTCCTGGCCGCCCTCGCCGAGAAAGGCACCCAGCTGCCAGGTCTGGCCGAAGCGGGCCGGATTGGCGGCGGCGTCGGACACCCCGGCCGAGAAGGTGAACGCGGCGAGCACGCCCAGCACCCCGGCTACCGCGCCGAGCAGGGCCGGCCGGACCGGCACGGCCGCCCGCCCGCGGCCCGGCTCGAGCGCGAACCGGGCACCGACCACGACCGGGACGCTGAGCCCGGCGGCGGCCGCGGCCGCCGCCACGGCGGACCGGCGCGGAACGGCCTGCCGCCGGCGGCCGGTGAGGCCCAGCGCCGCGGCTGCCGCCGATCCGGCCACCACCAGGAGGGGCGCCAGGACCCACCCGGGACCGAGGACCGCCCAGTCGGCGCTGAACCCCGGATGCGGTTCCTGGTAAGCCGCGATCCCGATCGGCATCCACCGGGAAGCCACGAGGGCCGCCACCACGCCGAGCGTAGACCCGGCCGCCGCGGCCAGCAGCGGCGGCGCGGTCGCCGACGCCACGGCCTGCCGCGGCGTCATGCCGACCGCCTGCAAGACCTGAAGATCAGCTACTGTCGCCGAGGTATACCTGGCCACCGACTGGCCGACCAGGAACAGCGCGGCTACCAGCGCGGCCAGCGCGAACGCGAGCAGGCACGCAGCCTCGTACCGGGCGGTCCGCTCGATACCGCCGCCGAAGAACTCACGGTCGTTCCACACGTCGATGTCCGACCGGCCGCTCACCCGGGCCAGGTCGGCGCGGAACGCCGGGATGGTCGCGATACCGCCCTTCAGCCGGATCAGGGCGTTGACGAACGTCTTCCCGTTGGTGCCGATGATGTTGGCCTTGTACCTGGCGTACAGACCCGGCGACGCCTGCACTCCCCCGAACGTCTGGGGACCGTCCGTAGTCGAGGACCCGAAGACATTGCGTCCCACCCCGGTGATCCGGGCCCGGATGACCGGACCGAGCGGCTTGGTGGTCCCGTCCCAGTGCTCGTTGACCTGCTGCGGGCTGGGCAGGCGCATGATGACGACGTCACCGACGCCCTTGTGGTAGGCGGTCACGAACCGCGGGGTGACGATGATCTCGTCGGCGCGGGCCGGGTTGAACACCCGCCCCGCTATCATGACCGGCCGCTCGATGGTCCGGCCCAGTTCGTCGCCGATCGGCGCGAACCCGGCGCCCGTCTGCGGGCAGCAGGTCAGCACGAACGGGGTGTCGGTGACCGGGAACTCGCTGAGGACTTCGACCTCGGGCAGGGCACGGACCTTGTCCCAGTCGAACCCGGCCTGGTTGGGCAGCACGGCCACGGTCGCGGGCAGCGTGCTGTCCCAGAGCCGGCCGAACGCGGTCTGCCCGCGGCGGGCCCCCGCGGCCGCCGCGAGCACGGTCGCCGTGGCCAGCGCCACCAGCAGGGCCAGCACGAGCAGCGACCGCCAGCGCCGCCGCACCTCCAGGCGCAGCCAGGTCACGGTGATGCGCACGCCCGCCCCCCGCCATCGGAAACCGTAGGTCCTAGTAGATGATCTCCGGCGGGGCGCGGCAAGAGTGCTAAGGCGACCACGCCGGGGAAGCTGGCTCCACCGCGACCGGTGTGCTGCCACCCCGGGATCGTCCAGGTGCCGGCGCTCGTCTTGGTGCTCGGGGTCAGCCTGAGAACTGAGTAACTAGCCCCAGACTTCCCGGGCGGTCTCGACGATAAGACGCAGCTTGGCCACCTGCTCGTCGTAGGTCAGCGCGTTGCCCTCGACCGTGGAGGAGAAGCCGCACTGGCCGGACAGGCAGATCTGGTCCAGCGGGACGAACTTGGCCGCCTCGTCGATCCGCCGCTTGAGGTCGTCCTTGGACTCCAGCTCCGGGCGCTTGGTGGTGACCAGGCCGAGCACGACCATCTTGCCCCCGGGCACGAACCGCAGCGGCTCGAACCCGCCGGACCGCTCGTCGTCGTACTCCAGGAAGAACCCGTCCACGGCCAGCTCGGAGAACAGCGCCTCGGCGACGAAGTCATACCCGCCCGACGCCGCCCACGAGGAGCGGAAGTTGCCGCGGCACATATGCGTGGTGATCGCCATGTCCGCGGGCTTGTCCTTGACCGCCGCGTTGATCTGCTTGATGTAGCGCAGGTGCATGTGCTCGGCGTCCTCGCCCCGCCCGGCGATCTCGGCCCGCTGCGCCGGGTCGTTCAGGTAGGCCAGCGAGGTGTCGTCGAACTGCAGGTAGGTGCAGCCCAGCTGGTTCAGCCGCTGCACCTCGTCGGCGTAGGCGGCGCCCAGGTCCGACCAGAACTCCTCGATGTCGGGGTAGACCTCCGGATCGAGCATCGCCGGGCCGCCGCGGTAGTGCACCATGTTCGGCGACGGGATCGTCTGCTTCGGCACGGCGGTGCTCACCTGCGACTTCAGGTAGGCGAAGTCCTCGCCGAAGATGGTCTGGTCCATCCGGACCTTGCTGCCGACGTGCAGCGCGGCCGGGGTCCACTCGATGGTGCCCGAGGGGTTAGTGAACTTCACGGCCAGGTGGCCCGGCGCCTTGGATATCCCGCCGATCTGGTAGATGAAGTCCATGTGCCAGGTGGCCCGGCGGAACTCCCCGTCGGTGGCCGACTGCAGGCCGACCCCCTCCTGCATCCGCACCGCGCTGGCGATCTCCTCGTCCTCGACCGCGCGCAGGCCGGCCGCCTCGATCCGCCCGGCGGCAAAGTCCTCGCGGGCCTGATGCAGCCGCGGCGGGCGCAGCAGGCTGCCGACGTGGTCGGCCCGGAACGGAGGACTGGTTCTGCGGGGCATCTGCGGAATTCCTTTCTCGCTCCTGCGGGGACCATGACGAGGGCACGCGCCCGGCCCGTTCGGTATAGATCTTTTCATCCGAACGGACCGGTTTCATCTACCTCCGCCGGCGAGAGCGCACCGGCGCGGGCCGTTCCCCGCTGTTTGTGCCAGCACCCAAAAGCGAGCGGGTCAGGGCGTGGCGCTCGCCATTCATCTCGGCGAGGACGGTGGCGAAGTGGGCGTCGCGCAGCACCGGCGGGCTTTCGCCGGCCCGCAGCGAGGCCAGCACGGTGCGCCTGATCATTTCCTTGACGAAGGAGGCGGTGACCCCCTCGGTACCCGCCACCACCGGGTCCAGGTCGGCGTCCGTGGCCAGATCGCGGATGTAGACGTGGAACAGGCGCTCGCGGCACGCGGCGTCGGGCCGGGGGATCTCGATGGCCAGGTCGACCCGGCCCGGGCGGTCCGCCAGGGCGGTTTCCAGGATGTCCGCCCGGTTGGTGGTGAGCACGAAGGTGACATCGGCGTCGGCGCCGACCCCGTCCATGGCCTCGAGCAGCGAGAACAGCAGCGGGTTGCCGTCCGGTGTGTAGTCCCGGTCGGTGGCGACGAGATCGACGTCTTCGAGCACCACCATGGACGGCTGCAGCCGCCGGGCCAGCGCGGCGGCCGCGTCGATGAACCGGATGGACCGGCCGGTGAGCAGGATGACCGTGCTGTCGGTCAGGCGGCCCGTCAGGTAGCGGACAGTGTGCGTCTTGCCCGTCCCCGGCGGCCCGTGCAGGAGCAGGCCGCGCTTGAGGTGCTGGCCCGCGCCGAGCAGTTCCGCCGACCACTCGGCGACGCCGATTATGTGTTGTTCGATGCTCTGCAGGACGCCATCGGGCAGGACCACGTCCCGCGCCGTGACCGCCGGGCGCGGCAGGAACGAGACCAGTTCGTTACCATGGTGCTCGCTTTCGGTGAAGCTGAGCACCTGCCCGCGGAACACGTCGTGGACGCGCATCAGGCGCCCGATCTCGTCCCGGGTCGCCGCGGCCGCGGGCCGGCCGGCCGCCAGTACCTCCACGGCGCAGAAGGGCGGCCCGAACTGGCTCTCGTCCCTGACGCCGATCACTACCGGCGCGCCGTCCGGTGCCGTCGTGGCCACGAGGCCGAACGTCACGACCTCGGTGTTCTCCTCCGGCCCGATCGCGGCCGTGCCGTAGCTGGCGGCGCCGGTCCCGCCGGCGCCGGCATCCATGACCCGGATGCCGCGGGGACCGGCGATGCGGACGCCGCCGGCCCGCGCGGGCATGCTGAGCAGCGACAGCAGGTTCTCGTGCGGGGGCACTGCGGCTCCGGGCGCACCGAACCATTCCGGCGCGTGGAGTGCCATCTCGCCCTGGCGCGCCGCGAGGTACGCGTCGACTCCCCGCTGGACGTTCACGTGCTCCCACTTCGGGAACCGCTCCGTCACCGGCACGATGGCGGTCAGCTCGCAGCCGAGGTGGCCGGTGACCCGCTGCGCGAGCTCGGAGGGTCCGGCGTCGTCGGCCAGCGTGGTGGCCGCGATCTCGAACAACTGGCGAAGGCCGTGGGCCAGGCCCCGGAGGTCGCCGATATCAGGGGGCGGAGGTGGCGGCGGGTTGGCGGTGCTCACCGGTCCACAATGCCCGAGGACGAAAGGGGTGCCAAGGGGTTAGCGACACCTGCGACGCGAACGCAGGCCGGCCCTCGCGACTGTCACCAAAGTGATGTCCGAATTCCTTGCGTCGCGCAACTATCGGTGGCAATGTTCCAGTAATGATCCCTGTCGTCGCCAGGAAGCTGCCGGCCTTTACCGCAGCTTGTTGCGGACAGGGTGGCGCTCGCCGGATCCATGCCGGATCCGGCCGGGTCGGCCGGTCATGGGGAGGGCAGGGCTGAGATTCCCGGGACAGCTGATCTCGCCCGTGAAGATGCAACCAAGGAGTTAACATGCGCCGTTTCGCTCTCGCCGCAGTCGCGCTGGCGGCAATCGCCGTAGCGGGCTGTTCGAGCAGCAGTTCGTCGAGCACGGCCTCGGGCTCGAGCAGTTCGTCCGCGCCGGCCGCGAGTAGTTCGGCCGCGCAGACCGGGACGATCACCGTACTCGCCGCGGCCTCGCTGAAGGAAACGTTCTCCCAGCTCGGCCAGCAGTTCGAGGCGGCCCACCCCGGGGACACGGTGAAGTTCAGCTTCGGGGCGAGTTCGGCCCTGGCGGAGCAGATCAACAGCGGCGCGCCGGCCGACGTGTTCGCCTCGGCCGCGACCAAGAACATGGATCAGGTCGTCACCACGGGCAACGCGTCCAACCCGCAGAACTTCGCCCAGAACGTCATGGAAGTCGCGGTGCCGCCGAGTAACCCCGCGAAGGTCACGTCGGTCAACGACCTGGCGAAGTCATCGGTCAAGGTGGCCCTGTGCCAGCCGCAGGTGCCGTGCGGGGTGGTGGCCGCGGAGGTCTTCAAGAACGCCAAGCTCACCGTCAAGCCGGTGACCCTGCAGCCCGACGTGAAGTCGGTGCTGACCCAGGTCGAACTCGGCAACGTCGACGCGGGCGTGGTCTACGTGACCGACGTACAGGCGGCCGGCTCCAAGGTCAAGGGCGTGACGATCCCGGCCAACGTGAACGCCACGACGACTTACCCGATCGCCGCCCTCACCCACAGCAAGTTGCCGTCCATCGCCCAGGCCTTCGTCGCCTACGTGCTGTCGCCGCCGGGCGAGCAGGTACTCAAGGCCGCGGGATTCGAGCAGCCCTGAGCTAGCATCCGGAGCCGTCATGGTGACCCGCCCCCTGCGATCCGCCGCGCCCTCGCGCCTGACAGCCCGGGAGCGGGCAAGGCGGGCCGCGCGGGGCGGCGCGTCCCGGTCAGTGCCGGCACCGTTGCTGGTGCCGGCGCTGATCGCGATGTTGTTCCTGCTCCTGCCGCTGGCGGGATTGCTGATCCGGGCCCCGTGGGGCAGGCTCGGAGCGGCCCTGAGCGGGACCGACGCGACTCAGGCGCTCACCCTCTCGCTGTGGACCGCCACCCTGAGCACGGCGATCTCCATGGTCATCGGGGTCCCGCTGGCCTGGGTGCTGGCCCGGAGCAGCTTCCCGGGCCAGCGGTTGCTCCGTGCCCTGGTGACGTTGCCGCTCGTGCTCCCGCCCGTGGTCGGCGGGGTCGCGCTGCTGCTGGCGTTCAGCCGGACCGGGGTCGTCGGCCGCTACCTGGACTCGTGGTTCGGGCTGACGATCCCGTTCACGCCGCTGGCCGTGGTCATGGCCGAGACCTTCGTCGCCATGCCGTTCCTGATCATCACGGTCGAGGGGGCGTTCCGGTCCGCCGACCAGGGCTTCGAGGAGGCGGCGGCCACGCTGGGCGCGAGGCGGATGACCGTATTCCGCCGCATCACCCTCCCCATGATCGCTCCGTCCCTGGGGGCGGGCGCGGTATTGTGCTGGGCACGCGCCCTGGGTGAGTTCGGGGCGACGATCACGTTCGCCGGCAGCTTCCCCGGTCAGACAGAGACGATGCCCATCGCCGTGTACTACGCCCTGGAGAATGACCCCGACGCGGCGATCGCCCTCAGCCTGGTGCTGCTGCTGGTCTCCGTCGCCGTGCTGGCCTCCCTGCGCGACCGCTGGGTGCGCGGCTCACCGCTATGAACCACGGGTCCCCATGACGCAGCCGGACAGCGGCAGCCTGGTCGTCGATGCCGAGGTCAGGCGCGGCAGCTTCACGCTCGAGGTCAGTCTCGCTGCGGCGCCCGGTCAGGTCCTCGGCCTGCTCGGGCCGAACGGAGCCGGCAAGTCCACACTCCTCAGCGTGGTGGCCGGCCTCACGCCGCTCTCGGCCGGCCGGATCACGCTCGCCGGCACCGTCTTCGACGATGCGGACCAGGGCACCTTCGTCGAGGCATCGGGGCGCCCGATCGGCTTCGTCTTCCAGAACTACCGCCTCTTCCCGCACATGAGCGTGGCGGATAACGTGGCGTTCTCGCCGCGGGCCCGGGGCCAGGGAAAGCAGGCGGCCCGGTCGGCCGCCCGCTACTGGCTCGACCGGCTCAGGCTGACCGACCTGGCCGACCGCAAGCCCGGCCAGCTGTCCGGCGGGCAGGCGCAGCGGGTGGCCCTGGCCCGGGCCTTGGCGGGCCAGCCGGCGCTGCTGCTCCTGGACGAGCCCTTGTCGGCGCTGGACGCCGGGACCCGTCTCGACGTGCAGACCGAGCTCAAGCGGCACCTGGCCGACTTCGCCGGGCCCTGCCTGCTGATCACCCATGACCCGCTCGAAGCGCTCGTGCTGGCCGACCGGGTGGTCGTTCTCGAAGGCGGCCGCATCGTGCAGGAGGGCACCCCGGCGCTGATCGCCCGCCAGCCCGGCACCGACTACGTGGCCAAGCTGGTCGGCCTGAACCTGTACGCAGGTCGCGCTGATGGCGGCACGGTGGCCCTCGCCGAAGGCGGGACCTTCGTGGTCCTGGACCATGGCCAGCACGGTGACGTGCTGGTGGCGGTGCGTCCTTCGGCCATCGTGGTCAGCACCCAGCCGCCCCAGCCCAGCAGCGCCCGCAACACCTGGCAGGCGAAGATCAGCGGGCTCACGCTGCTGGCCGACCGCGTACGGCTCGATCTCGACGGCCAGCCGCCCGCCCTGGCCGACGTCACCCCCGCCGCGGTCGCGGAACTGTCCCTCGATCCCGGCAGCCAGGTGTGGCTCACGGTCAAGGCCACCGACCTCGAGGTCTACCCCCACAACGGCGCCCAAGCCGCTTCTTAATTGGAATTTATCACCTGACGGGGTCGGCTGAATCCCTAAAACCGGCCCCGCCAGGGCCGTCATGTGAATTCAGGCAATTCCGTCGAAGTCGCCGAGTTTAACCCCGGCGAGAAAATGCCTCCACTCATCTGCGGTAAACTCGCCGAACGGCCCTTGCGGGCTGTTGGTATTGCCAATCAGGACCGATTCGCCCCGGCGCGCTACCTTGATGCACGCCCCAGCGTCGCAGGTGCGCGAAACGCGCCAGGCCAGATCCTCTGCCTGCAAACCATCTATATTCATGAAAGATCCTTTCGCTTCATTAAGTACAGAAATCTACGGAGCCAACGCGGTTACCGGCCGACGTAGGTTTCATGGATTTTAACGATAAGATCTGCCGAATCATCCGGGTCCAGCGCACGATTCCGCAGGTAGTCGATTGTCTCGCGGTAGCGATCAATATCCGATCTTCGCTCGAGGTACTGGTTGCCGGACAATCCTTCAACGAATACGACGGGCCACAATTCTGAATCAGGACTGAACTCCAGCAGAGTAAAATATCCATCCATGGCCGCATACGCACCGGCCGAAAAGGGAACAACTTGAACTACTGCCTTGCCGTTGCGCAGAGCCTTCAAGACTTTATCGAGCTGCGCGGCCATTATTGCCTGACCGCTGACACCCCGGTGAAATACCACCTCATCTAGCAGTACATGAAGACGCGGCGGGTCATCTCCTTCTAGCAATTGCTGACGGCGCAACCGGGCCTCGGCACGCTGGTTAACTATCTGCGGATCCATCTTGGGCGCAACGGTATGGATAATACCTTGAGCATATTCGGCTGTTTGCAGCAAACCTGGCATGTAGCTCATCGAATAGCAGGTGATTGCGGTGGCTTCCTGCTCCAGTCCGACGAGCGGGTCCAGGTCGAGATCATCGTACTGGGTCCACCAGCCCGGTTCACGAGCCTCGCGGGCGAGGGTCATGAGCTCATGTGAAGTCGGCTCGTCCACTTCATAGAGCAGGCACAGGTCGCGGACGTCCCGGAGACTAGGGCGGCGGACGGCGGTCTCCAGGCGACTGATCTTGGTGGTGGAGCAGAGGAGCTCTGCCGCGACTTCTTCTACGGTCATGCCGCGTTCGTTACGAAGCGCCCGGAGTCGCGTACCGAGCTCGCGCTGACGCGCCACAGGGCTCGTTCCGCTCACTGGCTGTCGCTCCTCGTTCAAGGCTGAGGGCAACCCCGGCGAATGCTGAGGCGTGATTCCCAGAGCAGCAGCGGGGTGTGCTTGGCCAGCGGTTTTAACCGCTGGCATGTGCCAACCCTAGGGACGCTAGGCCGACCTTGCAACAAGCACCAATAGGCAAAGGTCGGGGGAAGGCGCAGCGCGAAGCGGGGGCCGGGCTGAGCCCGGGCCCCCGCTTCGGTAGTGCTTACAGCTGTGTCGTTACCGCCTTGACTTCGGTGTAGGCCTCGAGGGCCTCGTGGCCCATCTCGCGGCCCCAGCCGGACTGCTTGTACCCGCCGAACGGCAGGGACGCGTCGAAGACGTTGTAGCAGTTGATCCAGACGGTCCCGGCGTGGAGCTTCTTCGCCAGGGCGTGGGCCTTGGAAATGTCTTTGGTCCAGATCCCGGCCCCGAGGCCGTAGCTGGTGTTGTTCGCCTCGGCGGCGATCTCGTCCAGGCCGCGGAACGGCTCGGCCACGACGACCGGGCCGAAGATCTCCTCGCGGACGATCTTCATCTCCGGGCGGGTGTTGGTGATGACGGTGGGCTCGACGAAGTAACCCTGGTCGCCGAAGCGCCCGCCGCCGGTGACCGTGGTGGCGCCCTCGGTCACGCCGGACTCCAGGAACCAGGTGACCCGCCGCAGCTGCTCCTCCGATACCAGCGGGCCCATCTGCGTGCCGGACTCCATGCCCGGGCCGAGCTTGATGCCCTTGGCGATTTCGGCGACGCCGTTGATCACCTCGTCGAAGCGGTCTTCCTGGACGAAGAGCCGGGAGCCCGCGACGCAGCACTGGCCGTGGTTGAAGAAGATCGCGTTGGCCGCGCCCTCGACCGCGCCGGTGTCGGCGTCGTCGAACACGATGTTGGGGCTCTTGCCGCCGAGCTCGAGCGTGACCTTCTTCAGGTTCCCGGCCGCGGCCTGGACGATGAGCTTGCCGACCTCGGTCGAGCCGGTGAACGCGACCTTGTCCACGTCGTCGTGGGCGGCCAGGGCGGCACCTGCCGTCTCGCCGAACCCGGTGACGACGTTCACCACTCCGTCGGGGATGCCCGCCTCGGCGATGATCTCGGCCAGCCGCAGCGCGGTCAGCGGCGTCTGCTCGGCTGGCTTGAGGATGACGCAGTTACCCGTGGTCAGGGCCGGGCCGGGATCACCTCGCCGTCAGGCAGTGCGCCGCGCCAGCTGAAACGTCATGAAAACCCCGGATCCAGTGCGTTCCGACGCAGTGAAGCCCGCTGACCGGCACGATCATCTAGCGGGCACGGGTGCTGGGACGGCATGGTAGGGAGATGATCACTCCCCATGGCCTGCCTCCGGGCTGTCCGCCCTGGTTCGCCCGCCCGGCCGCCCGGGCCTGGACCTGCGCTCCCGCTCCCACGGCCGGGATACGGGCATTTCACATGAGGCTGCCAGGGTACGCGCCGACTCCGCTGACGGAGGTGCCGGCGATCGCGGCCGAACTGGGCGCGGGCCGGGTGTTCGTGAAGGACGAGTCGGCCCGGATGGGCCTGGCCGCCTTCAAGGTGCTCGGTGCCTCCTGGGCGGTTCACCAGGTGCTGTCCCGGCGGGACGCGGCCGGACCGGTCACGCTGATGGCCGCCACCGACGGCAACCACGGGCGCGCGCTGGCCTGGATGGCCAGGCTGCTGGGGCAGCGGGCGCACGTGTTCGTGCCCACCGGCGTGCACCCCACGGCGATCGCGGCCATCGCGGCGGAGGGCGCGCAGGTCACCGAGATCACCGGAACCTACGACGATGCGGTCCGGCTCGCCGCCAAGGCGGCCCGCGAACCAGACGCCGAACTCGTGCAGGACGCCGGCTGGCCGGGCTACGAGGAGGTGCCCGGCTGGATCGTGGACGGCTACTCGACCCTGTTCGCCGAGGTCGACGAGCAGCTCGCGGCCGCCGGAGCGACAGGGACGGCCGGGGCGGCGACGGCGGCCGTCCCTGCCCTGGTCGCGATCCCGGCGGGAGTCGGGTCGCTGGCCCAGGCCGCCATCACCCACTACCGGAGCCGACCAGGCTCCGGTGCGCCATCCCTGCTGACGGTCGAGCCCGGATCCGCCGCGGGCATCCTGGCCAGCCTGGTCCGCGGCGAGCTCGGCACCGTCGTGACCGGCGGCACCATCATGTCCGGGCTGAATTGCGGCACCCCGTCCGGGCTGGCCTGGCCCTACCTGCGTGATGGCCTGGACGCCGCGGTCGCCGTGGCCAACTCCGAGGCCGCGGTGGCAGCTCGCGACCTGGCGGGTTACGGGATACCAGCCGGTCCCTGCGGCGGGGCCGCGCTGGCCGGCGTGCGCGCCGCCTTGACCGGCGAGGGTGCGCAGGCGCGGCGGGCCGCGCTGGCTCTCGATGCCGGCGCCACGGTCGTGCTGCTGAGCACCGAAGGATCCGCTGCCAACCCGGTACCGGCTGGCTAAGGCCGGGCCCGCGCACCGTCTTCGGGCGGCAGCGTGCCCAGCTCGGCCAGCTTCCGCACGGCCTGGGCCCTCGTGCGGCAGCCGAGCTTGAGCAGGCTGCCCTGGACATGCATCTCCACCGTGCGCGGGCTGATGAACAAGACCTCGCCGATCTTCCGGCTGGTGTTGCCCCGGGCGACGAGCAGCATGATCTCCAGCTCACGGCCGGTCAGGCCGCCCACCGTGCGGGTCCCGCGTGCGCCGCGGCCGCCAACGGGCGGCTGCGGCTTGCCGCCGAGCTCGCTCAGTGCCGCGGCGCACGCGGTCCGCAGGACGCGCGCACCCAGCCGGCCGGCGGTGTCGTGGGCCGCTTGCAGAAGCTCCACCGCCGCGGTCTTGTCGCCGATCCGCGCCGCGGCCCGGGCCGCCCGGCGCTGGGCCTGAGCCATGGCAAAGGGCAGCTCGAGCTCGCCGAACTTCTCCGCCGCGCGGCGCAACTCGCGCAGTGCCGCCTCCGGCTCATCGGCCAGAAGGGTCTCGCCCCTCGCGTGGGCGAGCGCGGCGATCGCCTCGGGCTGGCCGGTGGTCTCGGCCATCCCGGCCAGGGCGGCCGCGCACGCGCGGACGTCGGCGTCCATCCCCTGCTCGGCGAAGAACGCGGCCATCCACTGCAGGATCAGCACGCTGAAGTGCCGTTCCTGCGTCCGCGCCAGGCGGGCCAGCATTCGCCGGGCCCGGTCGGCGGCCTCGGCGCACGACCCGGCCGAACTCTCCAGCACGCACAGACCCCAGGACGAGAACAGCTCCATCGGCACGAGCTCGATCCGGGTGGCAATCAGGTGGCTCTCCAGCAGGTGCGGCCGGGCCTGCCGGGCTGCGCCCCGCATCGCGTGCACCAGGCCGAGCATGCCGGCCGCCGCCCCGCGCGCGTGCGGCGCCGCGGCAGAGGCGAGCACGTCCTCGCACACGACGGCGGCGCGATCCCATTCGCCTCGGGTGAACAGCACCACGGTGGCGCAGGCCCGGCACAGCTGACCGACCGTGTCGGCCCCGTGCGTGTCACAGAACTGGAAGGCGGCGGCGTAGACCGCCGTCGCGGCCCGGTAGTCACCGGCGTGCTCGAGCGAGTCGGCGAGGCGCTGCTGCAGGTCCGCGGCGGTGTCGGTCAGCGAGGCCGCCAGCGCCTGATCCAGCGCCGCCCGGACCAGCGCGACGCCCTCCCGGGACTGCCCGAGGCGGGCCAGCAGGTTGCCGCGCAGGCCTTCCGCCCGCAGCAGCAGGTCGGTCCGCCCGGAATCCTCCGCGTCGGCCCGGGCCGTGACCAGCGTGCCCAGGCCGGCCGAATAACTGCCCGCGACGCGCAGGTGGGCGGCCACGGCCAGCCGGTCGACGGCCGCCTCGGCCCGCAGGCCCGCCGCCGAGAATGCCACGGCCGCCGCCTCCCGCGCGGTCAGCGCCGCTTCCCACTGCCCGCGGAGTTCGTGCACCAGCGCGAGCCGTCGCTGCGCGACGGCCAGGGGACCGGCCTCGCCCCGGCGCTCATGCCCGTCGGCGAGCTCGCGGAGCAGCGTCACCGCCTCGGCGTATTCCGAGCACATCTCCGCGCACCTGGCCAGCCTGCCGACGACGGCCAGACGGCCGTCGTCGGTGTCCGCGGGCCAGTGCTCGAGCACCGTCCGCAGTGCCCGGGCGGCGTCGCGATACGCGTGCACCGCGCAGTGCGCGTCCGCCGCCGCGATGAGGGCCTCGCGGGCGGCCTCGAAGTCCCTGGCCGCGAGCTGATGCCTGGCGATCAGGGCCGGCATCGCGCCGCCGGCGGCCAGCGTGCGGGCCAGCTCCCGGTGCAGGGCGCGCCGCCGTGACCAGCCGATGTCCGCGTACGCCGCCTCGTGGGTCAGCGAGTGGCGGAAGGCCGCCCGGCCGTCGCGGACCTCGGTCAGCAGCCCGGCGCCGGTGAACCCGTCCGGCCAGGCCGACAGGCCGCATACGGCCAGCACCGGATCGATGTCGAACTCCTGGCCCGCCACCGCGGCCGTCTCGAGCAGCGTCCGCTCCTGGCCGGATAGCCGGGCCGTCCGCAACAGCACGGCCTCCCGGATGCCGTCGGGCACCAGGGCGGCGCTCGCATCGCCGTCGCGCAGGGCCAGCGCCAGCTCCTCCACGGCGAACGGGATCCCCTCGGCCCGGCTGGCCACCGCCGCGGCCAGGGCCGGCCCGGGCTTCGCCCCGAGCAGATGGGCCAGCATCCGGGCCACGTCCTCGTCGTCGAGCGGCCCGACGTCGATCTCGGCGAGCTGGCGGCTGCGCCGCAGCTGGGCGCGGACGGCGCGGAGGCGGTGGTTGCGCGGAAGCTCGTCGCTGCGGTAGCACCCGATCAGCATGACCGGGATATCGCCCGCGGCGTCGGCCAGTGCGGGCAGCAGGCCGAGCGTGGCCTGGTCGGCCCATTGCAGGTCGTCGAGGAACAGCGCGAGCGGCCGGCCTGCGGCCAGGCGGCCAAGCACCGAGCACACCCCCGCCGCCAGGGCAGCCGGATCCGGAGTGGCGGGTGGCGCGCCCCGTTCGGGAAAAATCTGGGCGAGTACCGTCGGCACCGGCCCGGGCATGTCCCTGACCGCCGGCCGTAGCGCACGGGCCAGCACGTCGTAGGCGGCGCCGGCCCACTCGGCGGCCCGGCCGGACAGCACCGGCACGCCGGTGCGTGTGAGGACATGCTCGACGAGCGTCGTCTTTCCCGCGCCGCCCTCGCCGGAGACCAGGACGACGGGTGCCCGGCGTCCCTGAGCCGTGACCAGGGCACGGCTGAGGGCGGCGCGCTCGGCATCGCGTCCCACCAGCATCCGGCCCATGTCCCTAGCCTGCCCTCTCCCTCGCCGGGCCGGAAGATCCCCGGGGAGGCAAAGAGCACTAACGGAACGGGGCGGGCCGGTGTGACCATAGGGTCATGGATATTGAGGTGTTCCTCGGGTGCGCCTGTGAGCTGCTGGCCATCCCCTCGACCAGCGAGCGGCCAGCCGAGCTGCGGCGCGCCCTCGACTACGTCCTCGACTTCACCGGGCCCGGTTTCACCGTGGAGCGGTTCGAGTCCGGCGGTAAGCCGAGCGCCCTGGTTTTCCCGGGGACGAGACGCCGGGATTTCCATGTCATCCTCAACGCCCACCTGGACGTCGTCCCGGCTCCGCCGGACCAGTTCCGCCCGCGCCGCGACGGAGACCGCCTGTTCGCCCGCGGCGCCCAGGACATGAAGGTGTCCGGGCTGCTGGCCGCCCAGGTCTTCCGGGAGCTAGCTGCCTCGCTCCCGTATCCCGTCGCGCTGCAGCTGGTCACCGACGAGGAGGTGGGCGGCCGGGACGGGACGCGGCACCAGCTCGACCACGGGGTCAGGGGACGGTTCGTCATCGTCGGCGAGACCAGCGGACTGCACATCGTCAACGAGTCCAAAGGCATGCTGGTCGTGCGACTGCTCGCGACGGGCCGCGCCGCGCACGCCGCCTACCCCTGGCTCGGCGACAACGCCCTGGTCAAGCTGCAGCGCACGGTGACCAGCCTGCTCGCCAGGTATCCGGTCGCGACCGAGGAGGTCTGGCGCACCACCGTGAACCTCGCCCGGGCCGGAACCAGGAACGAGGCCCGCAACCAGGTGCCCGCCGACGCGGAGGCGCTGCTCGACATCCGTTTCCCGGCCGGCGACACGGACCTGAGCGGCAAGACCGTCGCCGACGTCACCGCCTTCTTGCAGGGGTTCTGCGAACCCGGGGTCACGCCGGTGGTGGACATCCTCGACCAGCCGCACCACGCCGACCAGGACCGGCCGGAGGTGCTGACGCTGCAGCACGTGGCCCGCCGCCAGGGCTATCCGGGTGACCTGCTCCGCAAGCACGGCGTCAGCGACGGGCGGTTCTACGGCGAACTCGGCATCCCCGCCGTGGCCTTCGGCGTGGGCGGCTCGGGCCAGCACGGCCCCGACGAATACGCCAACCTGCGCACGGTCGTGCCGTACTACCTCGCCCTGCGTGAGTTCCTCGGATCGCTACAGATCCAGCCTTAGCGGCTAGAACGCCGCGATGGCGGCGTCCACCAGGTCGCGGGCCGGGCCGGGCGCCCCGGCGCTCACCGGCACGAGCACGACCTCGTCGACGGTGTCCCGCCACGGTTCGAGCAGCCCGGGCAGCTCACCGAGATCGCCGACCGCGATCCAGGTCTGCTCAGGCTTGACGCCGGTTCGGCTGAAGTGCGCGGCGTAAGCGGGCAGCTTGGCCACGAACTCCGCGGAGCCGTGGAGCTCGGCGAGCTGCTCGCGGCCCACTCCGGCCATCACGTTGGCATAGACGCCCGGCACCGGGCGGCCGGCCGCCGTGGCCTGCTTCCTGATATCTTCGGCCGCGGCCCGGGCCAGACCGGGCGTGACGCTGCCGAGCAGGACGCCGTCGGCCTGGGTGGCGCCGAGCGCGCGCATCCGCGGTCCGAGTGCGCCGACGACGATCTCGGCCGGGGTGCGCTCACGCAGGTAGACGATCGCCTCGGCCATCCGGTCCAGCGGCTTGTCCCCGGATCCACTGCCGATCCCGATGCGCAGGCGCTCCGGTGGCAAGGCCGTCTCGTCTATCCGCCGCAAGATGGCGTCCGGCGGCACGGCGCTGATCGGGACGACGGCGGTGCCGAGCGTGATCCGCGTGGTGGCGGCGGCCATCGTCGCCAGGTGGCCGAGGCCGTCCTCGTCCGGCGGGTGATTGACCCACAGTGAGCGGTAGCCGCTCGCCTCCACCCGCTCCGCCAGGTCCGCGGCGACCGAATCGGGCGTGCTGGTCCTGAGCTCAAAGGCGAGATGCGTCATCGGTGCCACCACGGGCCATGGGGCGGCTCGACGGCGTGGCGGCGCAGGTCGCGCTGTATCTCACGGCCGAGCTTCCTGGTCTCCCTGCGGTTGAACAGCGCGCCCGCGGCGGCGCCGGTGAGCGCCGGGCCGAGGGAGAACGCGCTGCGGCCGGCCCGCGCCACCAGCCGCCGGCGCAGCAGCCGGGCCAGCGGGGAGCCTGCGGCGAAGATCAGCCCGCCCTCGATCATGAACACCCCGCGGCGATGGGCCCACGCCCCGACGTAGGCGCTCATCCGCTCGGGGAACCTCCCGGGGGCCGGGCTTCCGTACGCCTCGTGCAGTTCGGCGACCAGCTTGAGCTCGATCCCGACCAGGATCAGCGTCTCGGCTGCGATCTCGGCCGGGAAGGCGGGCAGCACCGGCAGCGCGGAGACCATGCCCACCGCTCCGCCCGCCGCCGCGGCGGCGCGGGCCGCGCCCTCGATGAGAGCGTCGGCGACCTCGTCGGGTGACTGGCCGGGAAACTGGGCCGCGAGCGCGGCCCGATCGCGCACCCGGAGCCGTGGCGCCATCGCGACCACCTGATCGGCCAGCCAGCTGGCTCCGTCGCCCGCGCGCCGCCGCACGGCCTGCGTACCGCGGCCGGCCGCCCGCGTACCGCGGCCGGCGGCCCGCGCGCCCGAGGTCACGGCCCTGGTGAACGAGGTCACCAGCCGCTGCCGCTCCTGCGGCTTGTCGGTTTCGCTGACGTCGGACGCCACCTCGGCGGCCCGCAGCGAGATGTCGGTGCCCTCGGTTTCCGGTTCTGCCATGGACTACCCCTACCCTTGCTCCCCGTTGTCCCACATGCGCTGTCCCGGCTCGTCCTAGTTCGGGCTGTACGGCGTGTTCCGCAGATCCGGAGCCGGCCGTGAGGTGGTCGTGCGCAGCATCGCGGTCTCCCTCGACAGCAGCGCCCGCTGCAGGGCCAGGCGCCGCAGCGTGTCCGGCTCGGCCAGCATCGCCTGGCGCTCCGGCAGCTCGATGATCATGGCGGCGGCGACGATAAAGGAGAGCAGTTCCGGCTCGTCGGGCAGTTCCTCGATCCGGATCGTGGCGCCGCCCCATTCGGTCAGCGCGTCCAGGTACTCGCGGAACGCCGACTGGATCAACCGCACGGCGAGCCCGCACGCCGTCGATACCGGTCTCGCGTCCCTCGCGGATCGCGATCACCCCGAATCGGCGCGGCTCGGCCCCGTCCAGCAGGTCGCTGACGAGCTGCCGGTACCGCTCCTCGAAGATGTGCAGCGGCAGCAGCATGCCGGGGTAGAGCACCGCGCCGAGCGGGAACAACGGCAGCATCTCGCCCATAACACGATACTACGCGACAGCGCCCCGAGGTGAGACGCCGCAGTGAGAACGCCGGCTTCAGGAGCCGGTCAGAACGTCAGGACGATCTTCCCGCGAATATGGCCGGTTGCCAGCCGCCGGTAGGCCTCCTGGACCTCGCCGAACGGGTACGTCGCGGCGATCGGCACCTCGAGCTTGCCGTCCGCGATCAGCGCGGCCAGTTCGGCCAGCGTACTCGCGCTGGCGCCGACCGCGTTGCCGTCGCCCTTGACGCCGTATCTGGCTACCGCCTCGAAATCGGCGATGGTGTCGATCCGGGACGGCTCCACGCCGAGCTCTAGGGCCAGCTGTACGTAGTCCGGGCCGAACGTGTCGATGAATGCGTCGACCGTGCCCGCCGCCCGCCTGATCCGGTCGGCAACCCCGTCGCCGTAAGCCACCGGGATGACCCCGTGCCGGGCAAGCCAGTCGTGGTTCTCCGGGCTGGCCAGCCCGATCACGGTCGCGCCCGCCCGCCGGGCCAGCTGGACGGCCAGCGAGCCGACTCCGCCCGCCGCACCGGAGACCACCACGGTGTCGCCCTTGGCCAGCGCGACGGCGCGGACCGCGGCATAGGCCGTCGCGCCGACGACGTTCAGCGCCCCGGCGACCTCCCACGGCACGCCCGCGGGCTTGGCGGTCAGGTTCCGGTCCTCGACCACGGCGTACTCGGCCTGGCTGGCCCGGTTGTCGGTGTAGCCGATGACCTCGTCCCCGGTCGCGAAGCCGGTCACGCCGGCTCCGGTCGCGGCCACCACCCCGGCCAGGTCACTGCCCTGCCCGGACGGGAACGTGGCTGGCCACCGGGAGTGCAGCAGGCCCTCGCGGATCTTGGCCTCGCCCGGGTTGATCCCGGCCGCCTTGACCTGGACCAGTACCTCGCCCGGGCCCGGCACCGGGGTCGGCACGTCGACCACCTTGAGGACGTCGATGTCGCCGTACTCGTCGAACCGCACTGCCTTCACCAGCCTGCCTCCGTTCTCCCAAGACCCGTCAACCTCGGGACCGCCCCGGGTATGCCCGCTGGTACCGGAGGAATTACCCGCGCAGCCGCTCGATGATCCCGGCGGCGGGCAGCTCGGCGGCCAGGCGGTAGCCCTGCCCGGCCCACAGCGACATCCGCCCGGTATCCCCGCGGGCCGCGGCGGCGGCGCGCAGCGGCCGGGTGGCGTTGTTGAGCTCGGGGTAGGCAGGCGGCGCGTCCGCGTGCTCGACAATGAACTCGTTGACCAGCCCGCGCGCGGGACGTCCGCTGAAAGCCCTGGTCACAGTCGTGGCGGTGTAGCGCGGGTCGCCCAGCGCGGCCTTGTGCAGAGGATGCGCGCCGCTCTCCGGGCTGCGCAGGAAGGCGGTCCCGCACTGGGCGGCCGCGGCGCCCGCCGCCAGCACGGCCCGAACCTGACGCGCGCCCATGATGCCGCCCGCCGCGATCTGCGGCAGCGCGGTCACCGCGGCGACCTCCCCGATCAGCGCGAGCAGGTCACGGTCACGCCCGGGCGCGTCGTCGTTCACGAACGTCCCCCGGTGCGCGCCGGCCTCGTAGCCCTGCACGCAGAGCGCGTCCGCGCCACCCTGTTCCGCCTGCGCGGCCTCGGCGGCGCTGGTCACGGTGATCACCACCGCGCTGCCCGCGTCCTGGAGCGCCCGGACCACCCCGGGCGGCGGGCAGCCGAAGGTGAAGCTGGTGATCGCGGGCGGATCGGTGAGCAGCGCCGCGACCTTGCCGTCGAACCCGTCGTCGTCCCAGCTGGCGTCGCCGAGCCCGGGGCCGAGCGAGTCCAGGTACCCGGCGAGCGCTCGGCGGTCCGGGTACGGCGCGCCGGGCACGAAGACGTTGACGCCGAAGGGTTCGGCCGTCGCGGCCCGCACGGCGGCGATCTCGGCGGCCATCGCCTCGGGCGTCTTGTAGCCCGCGGCCAGCCAGCCGAGCGCGCCGGCCCGCGCGGCCGCGACCACCAGATCGGTCGTTGTCGGGCCGCCGGCCATCGGGGCCACCACGATCCGGCGCCGCAGCAGGTCCGCCAGGCCGTCTCGGGCCGGTGAGAAGGGTGTCATCAGGACCCGAGCCTACCCGGCGCCGAACCCTCTTCGAATGTCAGTACCACAGGCTAGGGTTTCGAGCGTGGCCGAACCCAAGGACCCCAGGGCGGCGGCCCGCCGTGCGGAGCAGCGCGAGACCAAGGTCGCGTCCGGCCTGGCCGAGCTCGACCGGTGGCTCTGCGACCAGGTGCGGCAGGGCCTGGCCGCCAGTCAGCAGGCCGGCTATGCCCACTGGGACGAGATCGCGGCCCGGATGGTCGACGCGCAGGCCCCCGGCCTGGCCGAGCGCCTGCGGGCTCTCGCCTCGGTCCCGCACTCGGGGGCGGGCTGGGACGGCCGGCTGCTCGAGGAGTACGCGCTCCTCCACCTGCTCGCCGTCGCCTACCGCCGGCAGGCCGGGCTGCCGCCGCCGCTACGGGATACGGTCCGGTCCCGGATCGGCTTCAGCCTCCGCCAGGCCGACGTGCTGGCCGGCGGGCCGCCGGTCAGGGATCACTGGCAGGTGCTGGCCCGGCGCGACCTCGAGCAGGACCGGATCCGGACCCGCCGGACCTGGCTGCGCGGCCGCAAGACCGGCCGGGACGCGCTGCTGCTCAGCTTCGCGGCAGCGGGCCAGGCGCTGGACGACTCGTTCGCCGTCGGCGCCGACGCCGACGCGGACCTGGTGTTCTACCCCGGTGCGGTCCCGCTGCGCGCGGCCGTGCTGGCCAGGCACGACGACGGCGACGACGCTGGCGCGCCGGACGGCGGGCCGCCGGACGGCGGCACGATCGCCGGGCTGCTTGCCGGGTACGCGGCGGCGCTGGCCGCCGATCCCTGGCTGGACAGCTGGCTCGCCGTAGTGGAGATCATCCCGCTCCGCGCCCCCGCCCCGGCCGTCCGCGGCGCGCCCGCCGGCGGCGGGTCCGACGGGTCCCTGCCGCTGCACCCGGGGGCCGGCGACTGCTGGCCGCTGTTCGCGCTCTCCGGCGGCCACCCGGTGACGCTGGCAGGCGAGTGGACGCCGCGCGGCCTGTGGCCGCTGACCGCCTGGGACGAGACCGGACGGGCGGTACGGCTGTGAGCGGATGGCAGGACCTGGTCACCGCGAGCCTGATCGGTACTGAACGGGCCGAGGTTCCCGCGCCCGCCGTCCCCGGCCTGCCGGTCCGCGGCGGCGCTGTCCCGGGTGATCCCGCCGCCCTGCTGCTCGACCGGGCCGCGCTGCTGACGGTCGCGCGGCGGGGCGGAACCCTGATCCGCCCGGCCGGATCAGGGTTTCACGCCGAGCCGCTCCCCGTAGCCGCACCGGACCCGGCCGGCGTGGTGAGCCCGGCGGCTGCCCGCCGGCTCGCCCGGATACTCGGCGGCGAGCACCCGGACCTGCTGGCCGAGTGGCTGACTGCCGTGGTAGCCCGTGGCCGCCGGGTCCCGCCCCGTCTGCTGCCCGCGCTGCTCGACCGGGTCCGCCGGGTCTCGCCGTCCGACCCGGAACTGCGCCGCCTGTCGGCCGAGGCGGGCGGGACGCGGGCGCGGTGGCTGGCCCGGCTCAACCCGGACTGGACGTTCGTCACGGCGCTGACCGAGTCCGGCGACGATACCTGGCGGCTGGGCGGTAAGAGCCAGCGGCGCGGTTACCTGGCCGCGCTGCGGGCCCGCGACCCCGCCGCGGCCCGGGAACTGATCACCCAGAGCTGGGAGGCGGCCGGGCCGGAACGGGTCATGTTCCTGTCGGTGCTGGCGAGCCGGGGGCTGAGCCTGGCCGATGAGCCGCTACTCGAGGCCGCGCTGGACGAGCGCGACGCCGAGGTACGCGGCTGGGCCGCGCACCTGCTAGCCCGGCTGCCCAGGTCCGCCCTCGGGCAGCGGATGGCGCGCCGCGCCGCCGGCTGCCTGCGCGTCGAACGAGGCGCGCGCGGCACCAGGCTGATCATCACCCCGCCCGCAGGCTGCGACGCCGCCATGCGGAGGGACGGCGTGACGTCGCGCCGCGGCGCCGGTCCGGCGGAGATCGACGACCGCACCCACCTCCTGCACGAGGTGATGGCCAGGACCCCGCTGCGCACCTGGACCGGTCAGTTCGGCCGGACGGCGGAACAGATCCTCGCCGTGCCGTCGGGCGCCTGGGCAGCGGTGCTGTTCACCGGCTGGTCGCGGGCGGCGATGGCCCAGCGCGACCAGGACTGGATGACTGCCCTGATCGACTGGGCCCTGGCGGGCGGCCCGACCGGCACCCTGTTCGGCGCGGAGACGCTGCGTCAGCTCGCCCGGCGGGCCGATCCGGCGCGCTGCGCGCGGGAGACGACGGCCGGCCCGGCCGCGGAGATACCGCCGCCCATCCGCGACGTGATCAGCGTGCTGCGCTTTCGCCACGACATGCTGAAGGAGCTGGAGCTATGACGACAGTGCTGGCTAAGCCCGGGCTGGCTAAGTCCGGGCTGGCTAAGCCCGGGCTGGCTGAGCCCGGGGACGCCGTCCTGCGGCCGCACGCGGAGCAGGAGCACCGGACCGAGCTGGACGCGCTGGCCGCGGCCGACGACCGGCCGCGGCCGCCGGGCTGGCGGATGTCCCCGTGGGCGGTGACCGTGTACCTGCTGGGCGGGACGGCCCCCGACGGCACAGTGATCATGCCGAAGTACATCGGTTCCCGCCGCCTCATCGAGGTCGCCGTGGCCACGCTGGCCACCGACCGGGCGCTGCTGCTGCTCGGCGTGCCGGGCACGGCCAAGACGTGGCTGTCCGAGCACCTGGCCGCGGCCGTCTCCGGCGACTCCACGCTGATGGTGCAGGGCACGGCGGGTACGGCCGAGGAAGCGGTCAGGTACGGCTGGAATTACGCCAGGCTGATCGCCGAGGGGCCATCCCGGGACGCGCTGGTGCCCAGCCCGGTGATGCGGGCGATGGCGGGCGGCCAGATCGCCCGGGTCGAGGAGCTGACCCGGATGCCGTCGGACGTGCAGGACGCGCTGATCACCATCTTGTCGGAGAAGACGCTGCCGTTTCCCGAGCTGGGCACCGAGCTGCAGGCGGTCCGCGGCTTCAACGTCATCGCCACCGCCAACGACCGGGACCGCGGCGTGAACGACCTGTCCAGCGCGCTGCGCAGGCGGTTCAACACCGTGGTGCTCCCGGTGCCCGCCTCGGCCGAGCAGGAGGTGGATATCGTCGCCCGGCGGGTCGCCGAGCTGGGCCGCTCGATCGGGCTGCCGGACACGCCCCACGGGGCGGACGAGATCAGGCGGGTGGTCACCGTCTTCCGCGAGCTTCGCCAGGGCGTCACCGAGGACGGCCGGGCCAAGGTCAAGTCGCCGAGCGGCACGCTGTCCACCGCGGAGGCGATCTCCGTGGTCACCAGCGGCCTGGCCCTGGCCGCCCACTTCGGCGACGGGGTGCTGCGGCCGGCCGACGTGGCGGGCGGCATCACGGGCGCCGTCGTGCAGGATCCGGTCGCGGACCGCGCGGTGTGGCGAGAGTACCTGGAGACGGTCGTCAGGGACCGCGACGACTGGAACGACTTCTACCGCGCCTGCCGCGACGCCGCCGGATGACCACGCTCGTCTACGGGATCCGGCACCACGGGCCCGGATCGGCACGGTCGGTGCGGGCCGCCCTGGCCGGGCAGCGCCCCGACATCGTGCTTATCGAGGGTCCGCCGGAGGCAGACGACCTGGTCACGCTGGCCGCGGACCCGGACATGCGGCCGCCGGTAGCGTTGCTCGGCTACGTGCCCGGGGAGCCGCGGCAGGCGGCGTTCTGGCCGTTCGCGGTGTTCTCGCCGGAGTGGCAGGCGATCACGTACGCGCTGGCCGCGGGCGTCCCGGTCAGGTTCTGCGACCTGCCGGCCGCGCATCAGCTCGCCCTCAAGGCCGCCGGGACGGAGCAGCCGGAGCCGCCGGGGCCGCGGCGGCGCACCGACCCGGTGAGTGACCTGGCCGCCGCGGCCGGGTACGACGACCCGGAGCGCTGGTGGGAGGACGTGGTGGAGCACGTCCCCGGGCCCGCGGTCTTCGACGCGCTGGCCGAGGCGATCGCCATCCTGCGCGCCGACGCCGAAGACCCTGATTCAGGGGACGCGGTCCGCGAGGCCCACATGCGCCGGGTGCTGCGCCGGGCGGTCCGGGACGGCTTCGAGCGGATCGCGGTGGTCTGCGGCGCCTGGCACGTGCCGGCCCTGCGGCAGATGCCGTCAGCGGCCTCCGACGACCGGCTGCTGCGCGGCCTGCCGAAGGTCAAGGCCGCCATGACCTGGGTGCCGTGGACCTACGGTCGGCTGTCCTACGCCTCGGGCTACGGGGCGGGCATCCGCTCCCCCGGCTGGTACGACCACTTGTTCTCGTCACCCGGCCAGCCCATCGAGCGGTGGCTGGCCCGGGCCGCCGCCGTCCTGCGCGCCGACGGCGTCCCGGCGTCATCGGCGCACGTGATCGAGTCCGTTCGGCTCGCCGTGGCACTCGCCGCGCTGCGCGGCCGTCCGCTGGCCGGCCTGGAGGAGGTCACCGAGGCCGCGCACGCGGTGCTGTGCGAGGGCAGCGACCTGCTCGTCGCGCTGATCCAGCGCCGGCTGGTGGTGGGCGAGCGGCTCGGCACGGTGCCGCCCGCCACGCCCATGGTGCCGCTCCAGCGCGACCTGCAGGACCGGCAGCGCCGCCTGAGGCTACGGCCCGAGGCAGCGCCCCGGGATTACGACCTGGACCTGCGCAAGCCGAACGACCTGGCCCGCAGCCGCCTGCTCTACCGCCTCGCCCTGCTCGACGTGCCGTGGGGCACGGCGCAGCAGGGCCGGACAAGGAACATCGGGACGTTCCGGGAGAGCTGGCAGCTGACCTGGCGTCCCGAGCTCGACCTGGCGCTGATCGAGGCGGGCATGTGGGGCAGCACGGTCGCGGCCGCCGCCACCCAGCGGGCCCGGTCGATCGCGGCCGGTGCCACCTCCCTCGAGACCTTGACCGCGCTGACCGAGCAGTGCCTGCTCGCCGACCTCGGCGATGCCCTGGCCGAGGTGCTCGCAGCGGTCAGGGACCGCGCCGCGCTCGATACCGACGTGACCCACCTGATGGCGGCACTGCCGGCCCTGGTCCGCGCGGCCAGGTACGGCGACGTGCGCGGCACCGACCCGGCCCGGCTGGGCGAGGTCGCCACCGAGATGGTCACCAGGATCTGCGCGGGCCTGCCGGGCGCGGTGACGTCGCTGGACGAGACGGCCGAACGGGCCATGCGGGAGCGCGTCGACGCCGTGCACTCGGCCACCGGGCTTCTCGCCGACGGCCCTAGCCGGGAGCAGTGGCTGGACACGCTGGGGCGTCTGGTGCCACGCTGCACCCCGGTGATCTCCGGGCGGCTGACCCGGCTGCTGCTCGACGCGGCCCGGGTCAGCGCGGACGAGGCGGGCCTGCGGATGTCGCGGGCGCTGTCCGCCGCCGTGCCGGCCCCGGCCGCCGCGGGCTGGGCCGAGGGGTTCCTGGGCGGCAGCGGCTTGCTGCTCGTGCACGACGACAAGCTGCTCGCCCTGGCCGACGGCTGGCTGGCCGGGCTGAGCACGGACGCCTTCACCGCGGTCCTGCCCGCGCTGCGCCGGACGTTCGGCGAGTTCGCGCCGCCGGAACGACGGGCGATCGGGCAGAAGGCCGCGCTTCTCGACGGCAGCGGACGCGGCCCCGTCGCGGTCGCGGACCCCGGCGAGGACCTCGACTGCGAACGGGCGGCGCTCGCGGCCGGGGCCGCCGCCCTGATCCTCGGGATGAGCTCATGACCAGCGGCCCCGACGAGCGGATGCACCGCTGGCGTCTTGTCCTCGGCGAGGCAGGGGTCGCGATGCCGCTGAACGGCGTCGACGCGCGCGTCGACGCGGCCCTCGGTGCGCTGTACGACAGCGACGGCGGGGGCGGCGACGGGCAGGGCTTTCTGCGGCGGCAGGCCGGGTTCGGCGCGTCGGCTCCGCGTGTGGCTCGCTGGCTCGGCGACATCCGCACCTGCTTCCCGGTCAGCGTGGTCCAGGTCATGCAGAAGGACGCCATCGAGCGGCTTGGCCTGACCCGGCTGCTACTGGAACCGGAGATGCTGGAGGCGGTCGAGCCGGACGTGCACCTGGTCGGCACGCTGCTGTCGCTGAACCGGGTGATGCCCGAGCAGTCCAGGGAATCGGCGCGCGCCGTGGTCCGCAGCGTGACCAGGGACCTGGAGCGGCGGCTGAGCCAGCGGACCCGGTCGGCGGTGACCGGGGCGCTGAACCGGGCCAGCCGGACGAACCGGCCGCGGCGGCCCGCCGACATCGACTGGGACCGGACGATCCGCGCGAACCTGCGGAACTACCTGCCAGAGCACCGGACCGTCGTGCCCGAGCGGCTGATCGGGTACGCCAGGAAGCAGCAGGCGGTTACCCGCGACGTCATCCTCTGCCTGGACCAGAGCGGCTCGATGGCGTCCTCCGTGGTGTACGCGGGGGTGTTCGGCGCGGTGCTGGCCTCGATCCGGTCGCTGCGCACCTCGGTGGTGGCCTTCGACACATCGGTCGCGGACCTGACCGGCCAGCTCAGCGACCCGGTCGACGTGCTGTTCGGCACCCAGCTCGGCGGCGGTACCGACATCAACCAGGCCGTGGCCTACTGCCAGCAGCTCATCACCCGGCCGGCCGCCTCGATCTTCATCCTGATCAGCGACCTGTTCGAGGGCGGTAACCGGGACCAGATGCTGCGCCGGATCGCGGACATGACCGCCGCGGGCGCGCAGGTGATCGTCCTGCTGGCGCTGTCCGACGACGGCGCCCCCGGTTACGACCACGACAACGCCGCCGCGCTGGCCGGACTCGGGGTGACCGCGTTCGCCTGCACCCCGGACGCCTTCCCCGACCTCATGGCCGCCGCCATCGAACGCCGCGACATCACCCGGTGGGCGCAACAGCGACAGCGGGCCGGTAGCGCCTCCGGTCAGCCCTCGCGGGAGGGTGAATGGCCGTAATCGGGGATAATGTGATCGTTGTGGTGCAGGGCTAGTCCCCGGGCATAGCGACGGGCTACGTCCGGCATCGGGGCCTCGCGGGCTCCCACGCCGAAGACCGTGCCCGGGTAGTCCAGCGGGCCCATGATGGCGCGGATACGGTCCCAGTCATCCGGCGGTACGAGCTCGGCGGGCTGTCCGCCCGCGAACCAGCCCATCGGGACCGCCATCCCCGAGGGAACGACGGTATTGACGTAGACCACCGCGTGGAACTCCACTTCCGCGCCGGTTTCGATGCGGGCGCCGTTGAAGACCACGGCGCCGGTCGCGATCCGGGTGTCTCCCTCGATCACGCACCCCGTCAGGTGGGTATGCGGGCCGACCAGCACGTTGTCGCCGACGCGCATGTCCTGGTTGGGCACGCCCCGGATGACGGCGTTCTCCATGATCACGCAGTTTGCCCCGATCTCCACCGAGCCGCCCTCGGCGGCGATCACGGCGCCGAACAGCACCCGGCTGTGCGGACCGACGGTAACGTCGCCGGCGAGCACTGCCGTCGGCGCGATATAAGCCGACTCCGCGACCTGCGGGCTCTTCAGCCGGTGCTCCACGAACACCGCGCCAGGCCCGACCACCCGAAGCGGAGCCGGGTATTCATCCGCGCCCTTTTTCCAAACCGGGTATTCGTCCGCACTCATATTCCATCACCCCGCGTCGCTGGCCGAGGAAGATATCGTATCTCGGCGGCTGATCAGGGACCATGGGTCATCGCCCGGGCCAGGAGGCGGCGGCGGGTGCGGCGGGGAACATCGGACTGGTCGATGAGGGTGAAGTCGCCAGGCAGGAGCGAGGCGGGCTCACCTGGACCTACGCAGAATTCCGGGGGGAGGCCGGGATGCCCCCGAAGCGCCTCGGCGGTGAGGGCCTCCCAGGCCAGCAGGCCGCCATCTGTTACCGCGCCGGCCGCCGCGCGGAAGACGGCCGCGTCCCAGAAGCCGATGCCCAGCACCAGCGCGTACGACTGCGGTTCCGGGGCCCAGCCGGACAGGTCCGCGTGGACCAGCGTGATCAGATCGCCGAGCCCGCGCCGCCTGGCCTCGGTGCCGAGCAGGCCGAGCGCGACCTCGGAGACGTCCACCGCGGTGACCCGGCGCCCCTGCTCTGCGGCGAGCAGCGCCGAGCCCGAGGGGCCGCAGGCCAGGTCGGCCACTGGGCCGTCCGGCAGGACCAGGGCGAGAGCCCGCACGACCAGCGGACTGGGGCGGAAGGACGGCACGAAGCCGGCTCCGTATTTCGCGTTCCACTTGATCCGGTCGCGATGGTCGCCGGGCACGAGCCCGCTGGCCTCGGCAGACATGAACCTGGATACTACGGGGTATTCCCACTAGATATTTACGGCACCGGGTGTCAAAATAGACGGCCAGACTTGGGTTCGGCGCGCGAGGGAGACATGGCAAGCACACGCGGGTGGTTCGAGACGGTCGAGGAGGCGCGCAGGAGGGCGAGGCGGCGGCTGCCGAGACCGGTGTACATGGCGCTGGTCGCCGGCGCCGAGAAGGGCGTCACGCTGCAGGACAACCTGGCGGCGTTCAGCGAACTGCGCTTCGCCCCGCCGCGCATCGCGAACCTGCCCGCCGCGCGGGACCTGGCCACCTCGGTGCTCGGGCAGGACATCGCGCTGCCCGTGATCGCGTCCCCGACCGGCGTGCAGGCCGTGCACCCCGACGGCGAGGTGGGGGTCGCCCGCGGCACGGCCGAGGCCGGGACGGCGATGGGCCTGAGCTCGTTCGGCAGCATGCCCGTGGAACAGGTGGCCGAGGTCAACCCCAAGCTGTTCTTCCAGGCCTACTGGTCGGGCACCAGGGACCAGATGGTCCAGCGGACCGAGCGGGCCCGCCAGGCCGGGGCCAAGGGCCTGATCGTGACCCTGGACTGGTCGTTCTCCAACGGCCGGGACTGGGGCAGCCCGGCGATCCCGGAGAAGATGGATCTGCGGACCCTGGTGCGACTGGCCCCCGAGGGCATCCTCAAGCTCGGCTACGTCCGCGAGTGGCTCCTGGGCGGCGGCCTGCCCGACCTCACCGTACCCAACATGGCCGCCCCGGGCGAGCCGGCGCCCACGTTTTTCGGCGTGTACGGCGAGTGGATGCAGACCCCCCCGCCGACCTGGGACGACATCGCCTGGCTGCGCGAGCAGTGGGGTGCCCCGTTCATGGTCAAGGGCGTCATGCGACCCGACGACGCGCGCCGCGCCGTCGACATCGGGGCCACCGCGATCTCGGTGTCCAACCACGGCGGCAACAACCTGGACGGCACCCCGGCCTCGATCCGGGCCCTGCCCGGCGTGGCCGACGCCGTGGGCGGGCAGATCGAGGTGCTGCTCGACGGCGGGATCCGGCGTGGCAGCGACGTGGTCAAGGCGCTCGCGCTGGGCGCGCGGGCGGTCATGATCGGCCGCGCCTACCTGTGGGGGCTGGCCGCGAACGGCTCGGCCGGCGTCAAGAACGTCTTCGACGTGCTCCGCGGCGGCATCGACTCCACGCTGCTCGCCCTCGGCCGGTCCTCCATCGGCGAGCTGTCACCGGACGACATCATCGTGCCCGCCGAGTTCAGCCGGGGCCTGCATAAGTGACGGAGCGTCAGTGACCGCGACCGCGCAGCGCCGGCAATAGGGGCCGAACGGTCCGGCGCTCCACGCACCCCTGCCACACCCCCGCGCTGTACCCGGCGTCGTCGAGCACCCGGGCGGCCACGTACCGCGCCGGGTCGAGCGGCGGCCTGCGGTCCAGCCAGTCCAGCAGCGGCGGCGCCAGGACCAGCGCGGCCAGCGGAAGCCGCAGCCGGCGTATCGCGATCGCGGCTGGCACCGCCACCGGCCACCAGGTCCGGCAGATCGCGCTGCCCAGCGGGCGGGCCGCGGCGAGCGTCCCGCCGGCGGCCTGGGCGACGGCCAGCCGCCACGCGGCCGATCCGGCCGGGATGGGCCAGGCCTCGCCGGTGACCCGGGCCAGCCGCCGGGCCAGCAGGGCGGTGCTGGTGCCGGTGACCACCGCGGCGGCCTCCGGATGGCCGGACGCCGCCGCCAGCCAGGCCGCCGCGGTCCACGCCGACGCGTAGAGCGGCCGGACCGCGCCCGGGTGCCGGAGTTCCAGCGCGGCCGCGGAGGTCCCGTAGTCCTTCCGCCGGGAAAGCCACTCACGCAGCCGCACCCGGTGCTGGTGGCCCATTGTGGCCGCGGGCTCGTAGCGCACCCGCCAGCCCGACGCGGCCAGCCTCCAGACGAAGTCGACGTCCTCCCCCACCCGCATGTCCTCGGCAAAGCCGATTCCGGCGGCCCGTTTGCGGACGATCAGGGCGGCGCCGGGGACGTACGGCACCCGTGATCCCGGCCGGACGATGCTGGGCCGCCGCCCCATGTCCAGGGTGGAGCTCGCCCCCTCGTACCGGGCCAGCCAGGTGTGCCCGGCCTCGGCCGGCACGATGCGCGGGGCGACCGCGCCCACCGCGGGATCGGCGAAGTGCGGCAGCAGCGCGTCCAGCCAGTTCGCGGATCCGGCGCCGGGCACGCAGTCGGAATCGAGGAAGGCCACCAGCGGCGTCCGCGCCGCCGCCAGGCCCGTGTTCCTGGCCGCCGCGGGCCCGCCGTTGACCGGCCGCCGCACCACGCTGGCCCCGGCCGCGGCCGCTGCGCTCTGGATCGCAGCCGGGTCGGCCGAGCCGTCGTCCACCACGATTACCCGTAGCGTGTCCGCCAGCCCGGCCAGGCAGCGGGCTAGTTCGGCGTGCCGGTCGCGGACCGGGATGACCACCGTCACCTCCGGCCGTTCGGCCTGGCCCGTATCCGGCACCGGATGCGCGATCCCGGTGTCGAGCAGGCGGCGGGCCAGCGCGCGGGCCTTCGCGTTGCCCGGCACCGCGGCGCCGTCCCACCAGCCGGCCACGTGCCGGGCCCCGGCTCGGCTGAGCCGCAGCACCCGGATCGGGTAACCGCCCGTTATCACCATCCCGTCGGCCAGCGTGCGCGTGCCCGGGTCGGGGCGCAGCCGGAATCCGGCCGGTACCAGCTCGTCGTCTGGCCCCTGGCCTGCGAGAACCGCCGCACTTCCGGCCGTCCGCGAGCCGATCCCCTCCGCCACTTGCCCAGGGTATTACGTCTGCCCCCACCCCAGAGCATCCCAGCCGCCACCGTCCGTTACGGCCCGGTAGGCCCCTTTGACATCGGACCGGGACGCGCGTGCCGGTTCCCGGGAAAGAGCGCTAGTTTGTGGCCAGTCGCTGCTTTGCTGGTCACGGCGGGCCATCGGCGCCTGCCAGCACGGAGGATCAAGATGACGGAAACCATCGCGCCTGCCGATAGCCAGGCCGCCGAATCACCCCGGCTCACGCGCCCGGAAACGGACGGTGCCGCGCTGCGCGCCATCGAGGAGGCGACCGCGCACATCCGGGAGCGCGCCCTGCGGATCCGGCAGAACCCGGAGGAGCATAAGCCCAGGCTGGTGCTGTCCCAGCACGTCCGCGGGACCAGCCTGCTGGACCGGATCGCGGACGTGGTGAACAAGTTCTGCGGCTCGATGTACGTGTTCATCGGCATCACCACGGGCATTGTGCTCTGGCTCTTCCTCGGCAACATCGTCGGGTTCGACAAGACGCCGTGGCCGCTGCTGCTCACCATCTTGAACCTGCCGCAGCTGTCGATCATGATCTCGCTGCAGGTCAGCGCCAACCGGGCCCAGGCCGCCAGCGACCGCCGGGCCATCGCCGACCACGAGACCCTGATCGCGCTGCACGAAATGGCCAAGCAGCAGCTCGACATCCTGAACGGCCAGGACCGGGTGCTGGCCATACTGGACAATTTCGCCAGCAAGGACATGCCGGGCCGTCAGCGTCATATCCAGGACTGCGTGGACCAGATCCTGGCCAAGGTCGATCCCAAGCCCGCGGCCAGCTGACGATGGGGAGCTGATGGACCGGTCCAGGCTCGAGGCGTTCAGCGACGGCGTCTTCGCCGTCGCGATCACGCTGCTCGCGCTCGACCTGACCGTGAAAGGGTATGGACACGGTCCCCTGGTCGAGCAGCTCCGCGACAAATGGCCGGCCTTCCTGGCCTACCTGATCAGCTTCTTCATGATCGGCATCGTGTGGGTCAATCACCATGCTCTGGTCAGGTCTATCGTCAAGGTAGACCGGCTGCTGCTCTTTCTCAACCTCGTGCTGCTGCTGTTCGTGGTGCTGATTCCGTTCGCGACCGCGACCGAGGCGGACTATTTCCCGCGCAACACCGACGACGGGCAGCTCGCGATGGTGCTGTACGCCGGGGTGTTCCTCGGCATGTCGATCGGGTTCTCCGCCATCTTCGAGTGGACGCTGCACGGCGAGCGGGTCTACCGGCCGCTGCCGAGGGAACGGCACTGGGCGGCGCGGGCCCGGTTCGTCGGCGGCGGGCTCGTCTACGTGATCGCCATCATCGTGGCCACGTTCAACGCCGTCGCGGCGTTCGTGCTGATCGCGCTCGTCGCCGTCTACTACATCGTGGAGAACACCCCGGCCGCCCCGGGCCCGGACGGCTCAGCTGACGATCAGCCGGTGACCTGACCAGCTACCGATATTAATAGTTGCCATTAAGCAAGTGTCTGGGGCTAGACTGGGTTAACGTGCGGCAAAGCGTTGACTCGGGATACGTGAACGGTTCAGCCCCGGCGGCCGGGGGGCGGCCGGACCGGTACAAGTGGATCGCCCTGTCCAACACCACGCTGAGCATGACGATGGCCACGATCGACGCCTCGATCGTGATCATCGCGATGCCGGCCATCTTCCGCGGCATCCACCTGAACCCGCTCGACCCGGCCAACATCAGCTACCTGCTCTGGATGATCATCGGCTACCTGCTGGTCCAGTCGGTGTGCGTGGTGACGCTCGGCAGGCTCGGCGACATGTACGGCCGGGTGAAGATCTACAACCTGGGCTTCGTCGTCTTCACCCTGGCCTCGATCGCGCTCTCGCTCGACCCGCTGACCGGCACCGACGGGGCATTGTGGTTGATCGGCTGGCGATTCGTGCAGGCGTTCGGCGGGGCGATGCTGATGGCGAACTCGGCCGCGATCTTGACCGACGCGTTTCCGGCCAACAAGCGCGGTATGGCGCTGGGCGTCAACCAGATCGCCGGGATCTCGGGGCAGTTCGTCGGGCTCCTGCTCGGCGGCCTGCTGGCCGCCTGGGACTGGCGCCTGGTGTTCTGGGTGAACGTACCGTTCGGGCTGTTCGGCACGGTGTGGGCGTACAAGTCCCTGCGCGAGATCGCCACCACCAAGCGGGCCAGGATCGACTGGATCGGGAACGTCCTGTTCGTGGTCGGGCTGGGCGCGCTGCTCGTCGCGATCACCTACGGGATCCAGCCTTACGGCGGGCACCCGACCGGGTGGACCAACCCGTGGATTATCACCGGGCTGATCGGCGGCGCCGCGGTGCTCGTCGTGTTCTGCGTCGTCGAGACCAAGATCGCCGAGCCGATGTTCCAGATGAGCCTGTTCAAGGTCAGGGCGTTCGCGGCCGGCAACCTGGCCAGCCTGCTCGGCTCGATCGCCCGCGGCGGGCTGCAGTTCATGCTGGTCATCTGGCTGGCCGGGATCTGGCTGCCGCTGCACGGCTACGACTTCGCGGTCACCCCGCTGTGGGCCGGGATCTACATGCTGCCGCTGACCGCGGGGTTCCTGATCGCCGGCCCGATCTCGGGCACCCTGTCCGACCGGTACGGCCCGCGGCCGTTCGCCACCGCCGGGCTCACGCTCGCCGCGCTGTGCTTCGGCGGGCTGATGCTGCTGCCGGTGAACTTCTCCTACTGGCTGTTCGCCCTGCTGATCCTCGGCAACGGGATCGGTTCCGGCCTGTTCGCCGCGCCCAACACCGCCGCGATTATGAGTGCGGTGCCGGCCAGGCACCGGGGTTCGGCCTCGGGCATGCGGTCGACCTTCCAGAACTCGGGCATGTCGCTGTCCATCGGCATCTTCTTCTCGCTGATGATCGCCGGGCTCGCGTCCACCCTGCCGCGCACGCTGACCAGCGGCCTGACCGCCCAGGGCGTGCCCGCCGCGGTAGCCACGCACGTCAGCCACCTGCCCCCGGTGAGCACGATGTTCGCCGCGCTGCTCGGCTACAACCCGATCCAGAACCTGCTGGCGCCGTCGCACGTACTGGCGCACCTACCGCCGCATAACGTGGCGGCGCTCACCGGCAGGCAGTTCTTCCCGCACCTGATCTCGGCGCCGTTCCACCACGGCCTGGTCATCGTGTTCACCGCGGCCGCGATCATGTCGGTGACCGGCGCACTGGTCTCGCTGCTGCGCGGCAAGCGGTTCTACTACGACGACAAGGTGCCGTCCGCGGGCGGTCCGGCCGCCATGGTCCCGAACGGACCGGGCCTTTCCTCCCCCGCGCCGGGAATGAGCAGCGACACGCCAACCACCCCGGCCAGGAGGGATACCGAGACCGCGGCCGGCGGGTAAACTGGACCTGTGCCCCGCTATGAGTACCGCTGCCGAGCCTGCGGTGACACGTTCGAGCTGAACCGGCCGATGGCCGAGTCCTCGGCTCCGTGCACCTGCCCCCAGGGCCACGACGACACGGTGAAGCTCCTGTCGACGGTCGCGGTAGGCGGGCTCGCGTCCGGCCGTGCAGCCGGTCCTTCCCGCGGCCCCTCCGGCGGCGGAGGCTGCTGCGGCGGGGCTTGCGGCTGCCGCTGATCCCCGGGTGCGTCAGATGAGACAGCCGGGCTGTCTCGCGTGGCGCAGCGCTCCGGCGGCCTCGCCTGATTCGCTTATCTCGAAGGTGAATCGCACGTACGGAGGCGAGGACTATGGCCGTGACCGTGGCTGTACCGGCGAAAGCAATGAGAGGGCGACACAGCTTCGGTGACGATCATCTCGGTGCTGACCGTGAGACGCCAGATCGGGGGCCCGCCCAGAACCAGATCGCCGAGATGGCCGCGCTGCTGGGGAACACGCGCGGCAGCGTGATCCTGGGCGGAAGCGTTCTGAGCGCGCTCACCATCGGCATCGCCCTGGAGGCCGCGTTCTCGCCCTCCGTACTGCGGCCCGGGCTCGTGGGCGTAGTGACCGCCAGCCTGCTCGCCTGCGTGATCATGTGCTGGCTCCGCGCCGCCGGGCTGCTGCTGCTGGCCAGCCGGCCGGTTCTCGACCAGCTCAACGACCATCGCTGGCGGACCGGCTCACCGCTCGATCCCCGGGTGCGGTGGCTGAGCACGCCGCCCATCGAGGACAGCGAGGCAGCCTGGTCATGGGCGCAGGTAAACATGATGCTCGGCGCGGCCCGGGTCCGGCGGGAGCGGATCCAGTCGGCCGAATCCTGGACTTTCATTACCGTCGCGTGCTTCCTGCTCTGGACCGCGGCGGTCCTTCTGGGGGCGTAAGGAGGCAGGCTGGTCCGGTCTCCAGGCCGCTGATGGCCGGACCGGCCTGTCTCCCCGCCCCCGCCTCCCCCGGCTCTTCCCGGCCCGCCGAGCAGCGTTCCCCCAATGGCTCAGCGGGCCGGGAAGACGCGCGTGTGACCTCGGAATTTGTCAACTGTCCCGGAATGGCTCATCGTAGTAGCAGGGGCCGGCTCCAACCCGCTGGCCGGTTGCTGGACTGCCACGGTGATATGAACCTGCACGGGACGGAACCTGCCCAGAGCTTCTGGCGCCTGCTCAGCGACAACGAGCGCACCATCCTGGCCGGTCTCGGCCGGACCACCGTCTACCCGCCCGGCGGGGTCATGTGCGTCGAGGGCGACCCGGCTACCCATGTGTTCGTGCTGGTGGACGGCTGGGTCAAGATCGTGGGGGTGACCAGCGACGGGCACGAGCTGACCCTGGCCCTGCGCGGTCGCGGGGATACCGTCGGGGAGATGGCCGGCGAGACCACGGGCTACCGGACCGCCACCGTGCAGGCCGTCGGCACGGTGCGCGCGCTGATCGTGCCGTACGAGAGGTTCAGCTCGTTCCTGGACGCGCACGACGGCGCCGATCGCGCCTACCGGCGGATGGTCACCCGGCGGTGGAGCGACGCGGAGTCGATGCTCCGGGCCCGCTCGGTGACCAGCGGCGCGCAGCGGCTGGCCACCCTCCTGCTCGAACTGGCCGACAGCGAGTTCCAGACGGCGATGACGCTGACCCAGGAGGAACTGGCCAGCCTGACCGGCGCGTCGCGGGCGACCGTGACCCGCGCCCTGTCCAACTGGCGGCGGCGGGGCATCATCCGCACCGGCCAGCGGGACATCACCATCACCGACCTAGGGGCCTTGCGGAAGATCGCGGGACAGCAGCCGTAGCGGCCCGGCGGCCCGCGGCTCGCCACCGGGATCGCCGGTGTCGAACGTGGCGGCGGTGCGGGCCGCCGTGCCCAGCGCCCACTGGCTGGTCGTGACCAGGGCGAGCACGAAAACCACCCCGCCCATCGCGGCGAGCAGCAGCCAGCCGGCGTGGCTGGCCGTGACGAACCCTGACCGGAGCGGCCGGCCAGCCAGGTTCCCGGCCAGGATCGAGCCGGTGACGGCGATGCCGAGGCACTGCCCGATCTGCCGGCTGGTGGAGGCGGTGCCCGAGGCCACGCCTGCCTGGGATACCGGCATGCCGGACACCGCCGTGTACGTGATGGGCGCGTTGACCAGGCCGCCGCCGATGCCGAACACGACGAACGCGACGGCCAGCGCCGCCAGGCCTGAGGTCGCGGTCAGCCGGGACAGCAGCACGCCGCCTGCTGCCAGCCCCAGGCCTGCCGCGAGCATGGGCAGCCGGGCGCCGCGGCGGGCCAGGATCCGGCTGGACACCACCGCGCCGAGCGCCACCATGCTCGCCATCGGCAGCAGGTACAAGCCCGCGCTCACCGCGGACAGGGCGCGCACATCCTGCAGGTACAGCGTGGCCAGGAAGAGGAAGCCGCCGATGGCGGCGGTGGCGCTGATCGCGGTCAGGACCGACCCGGCGAACGGCGCGCTGCGGAAGAACCTCGGGTCGAGCACCGGCTCGGTGCGGTGCGCCTCGTAGGCGACGAACGCCGCGAGGGCCGCGGCCGACAGCGCGAACAGCGTCACGATGACCGGCGCGCGCCAGCTGAGCGCCGGCCCTTCGATGATCGCGTAGGTGAGCGAGCCGAGCATGACGACGATGAGCGCTTGCCCCACCGGGTCGGGCCGCCGCGGCCGCCGGGCTCGCGACTCCGGCACGAACCTGGCCGTCAGCGCGATCGCGGCCAGCCCGATCGGGATGTTCACGTAGAACGTGCCCCGCCAGCCGACGGAGTCGACGAGCAGACCGCCGGCAACCGGCCCGAGCGCCATGGACAGGCCGTACGCGCCGCCCCAGACGCCGATGGCCCGGGCGCGTTCGGTCTTGTCCGTGAACGTGTTCGTGATGATCGACATCGCCACCGGGTTGAGCATGGACCCGCCGATGGCCTGCAGCATGCGGAACGCGACCAGCCAGCCCAGGCCGGGCGCCAGGCTGCACAGCGCAGAGCCCGCGGTGAAGGTGACCAGGCCGACCTGGAAGACCCGGCGGCGGCCGATCCTGTCGGCGGTCGCGCCCGAGAGCATCAGCAGGCTGGCGAGCACGAGCGCGTAGCCGTCGACGGTCCACTGCAGCCCGGCTACCGAAGCGTGCAGGTCACGCCCGATAGCCGGCAGCGCGATGTTCACGATCGTGCCGTCCAGGCCGACGATGAACAGGCTGGATGAGCAGATCACGAGCACCAGCAGGCGACGCCGGCGACTGAGCTCTGGCAGCGGTATCACCCGGCCTGACTGAACCGAACGTAATTGCCTCTCGACAACTAACTATTGGGACGCCCGATCCGAAGCAAGGCCGGGAGGCTGAGATTTTCGTCACCGTCTGTAGGCGGCGATCGGCCGCGTGGTGGGCGGCCTGACCGCCGGCTCGGTCAAGTAGGTCAAGTCGGCGGGGTCAGGTAGGCAGCTTGGCCGCGGTGGCCCTAGCCCACCTCGTGGTGCAGACCAGGCCGAGCAGGAGCACGATGTAGCCGCAGCCCGCGAGGATCCACCAGCCCGCGTGCGCGGCCCGGACGAAGCCGGCCTGCATCGACCCGCGCATGCTGGCCGCCAGCACCGAGCCGACGATGGCCACGCCCAGCGACTGGCCGAGCTGGCGGCTGGAGGAGTTCATGCCGGAGGCCATGCCCGCCTGGGTCTTCGGCACCCCAGACATGACTCCGTTGGTGATCGGCGAGCTCACCATGCCGGCCCCGATCCCGAACAGGGCGTAGGTGACGATCAGGTAGGTGTGCCCGGTGCTGCCGGTAAGCCGGGACAGCGCGGCACTGCTGATGGTCAGCGCGGCGCCCGCGATGACCAGCGGAATCCGCGGGCCGCGTTTGGCTACCATCCGTCCGGCCAGCGGGGCGCACAGCGCCATGACCACGGGCATCGGCAGGATGGTCAGGCCGGCCTGCAGCGCGGATAGGCTCCGGACGTCCTGCAGGTACAGGGTGGACAGGAACAGGAAGCCGGCCATGGCGGCGATCGCGCAGACCGCGCTGAGGTTGGCCCCGGCGAACGGGACGCTGCGGAAGAACCTGAAGTCGACTATGGGCTCGGCCCGGCGGGGCTCATAGGCGAGCAGTACCGCGAGCGCGGCTACCGACAGCGCGAAGAAGCCGAAGAGCTCCGGCGAGCGCCAGCCCAGCCCGGGCGCCTCGATGATCGCGTAGGCGAGCGAGCCGAGCATGACGATGATGAGGAACTGGCCCACCGGGTCGGCGCGACGCGACCGCGGCGCCCTGGAGTCCGGCACGAACAGCGCGGTCAGCGAGACCGCGGCCAGCCCGACCGGGATGTTCGCCCAGAAGATGCCGCGCCAGCCGGCCGTCCCGACCAGCACGCCACCCAGCACCGGGCCGAGCGCCATGGACAGGCCGAACACGCCATCCCACACGCCGATGGCGCGGGCGCGTTCGGCCGGGCGGGTGAAGGTGTTGGTGATGATGCCGAGCGCCGCGGGGTTGAGCATCGAGCCGCCGGCACCCTGCAGGATCCGGAAGCCGATCAGCCAGCCCAGGCTCGGCGCCAGGCTGCACAGCCAGGAGCCGAGGGTGAACAGCGAGAGTCCGACCTGGAAGATGGTACGCCGCCCGATCCGGTCGGCAACGGCGCCGGAGAACATCAGCAGCGCGGCCAGCGCGATCGTGTAGGCGGCGACCGTCCATTGCAGGCCAGAGACGCCGGCGTGCAGATCCCGGCCGATGTCCGGCAGCCCCACGTTCACGATCGTGTTGTCCAGGCCCACCATGAACAGGCTCATGCAGCAGACGGCAAGCATCAGGCCGCGGCGACCGCGGCCCGCGGCGGGCTGGGGCCCGTGGGCGGCGGGCTGGGGCGGGCGCGCGCCCGCCGCGAGGCCCGGGTAGGGATCCGGTCCCGCGGCGAGCTCGAGCCCCAGGACGGGAACAGGCATCCGTTCTGGTAGTCGAGCAGGCACTTTACGTGACCTCCGGTGAGTGGACTTCGCTGGTGCCTGCATCGTGCGAACCCCTCAGGTCGTACTCGCCGCGGACGAGTACCGCCTACTTATGACACGTCCGGCGCCGGACCGTGGTTCGGGCTCATCGTGGATGAATCCGACCAGGTGATCGGGAGCTTGTCGACCCCGTAGATGCCCTCGACCCCGCCTAGCTGCGGCGGCCCGTCCAGGGCCAGTCCCGGGGTGCGCGGCGCGAGGAACGCCAGCGCCTCCTCGAGCTCGGCCCGGGCTAGGTTCGCGCCCAGGCAGTAGTGGATGCCCGCACCGAAAGTGAGCAGCCGGCTCTCGCGCGGCGCGGTGATATCGAAGGTCTCGCCGTCCTCGCCCTGGCGGTTGGCTCGCTCCGCACAGACCGCCACGATCGTGCCCGCCGGGAAGATGACGTCGCGGTGCTCGACCCGTTCGAGGCAGATCCGGGCGGTGAACGGCGTGACGGGCTCGAACCGCAGCACCTCCTCGACGGCGCGCGGGACCAGCGACGGCTCGGCCGCCAGCAGGGCCCACTGCCCGGGGCGCGCGGCAAAAAGCCGGATCGCGTGCGCGAGCTGGCCCGTGGTGGTGTCGATGCCGCCGGCCAGCAGGTTCGTCACCAGCTGGACGCACTCTTCGGCAGACAGCCGGTCCCCCTCGTCGCGAGCCGCCAGCAGGTCGCTGATCAGGTCGTCGCCCGGTGCCGCGCGCTTGGCTTCGAGCAGGCCGGTGACGTAATCCCTGACTTCGGTGACCGCGCGCTCGATGTCGTCCCGGTTCGTCTCGAGCGCCCGGATGTCGAACTGCCGCTGCACCCAGCTGGACCAGGTGTGCAGCTGCTCCGCGTGCTGGTGCGGGGCCCCGAGCACGGTAGCGATCGTCAGCGATGGATAGGGCCGCGCCACCGTGGCCACGAAGTCGCATCCTCCGTGGGCGGCGGGCTGTGCCCACAGTTGCTCCAGGAAGCCCCGCATCACCGGCCGCCAGCGATCCGCCGCCCGGGGCGTGAGCGCCGGGCCGACCAGGGCCCGCAACCGCCGGTGCTGCTCCCCGCCGAGGTTCAGGATGTTGGCGTCGATGTGCTCGGCCAGCGGGCCGCTGGTCACGCCGAAGAACTCGGCGAGCTGGCGGCCGGGGAACGCGGTCTTCCGCGAGCGCAGGAAGAACTCCCCGGCGTCGTGATCGAGGACGATATAGGCCAGTGGCGACTTGGCCAGCCAGCCGCGCTGACGGGTCTCGGCGAGCTGCTGGTGGTAGCGATCGGCCGAGAAGTCAGCTGCGGAGTAATCGAACACAGGAAGGTCAAGTTCGGACACAAGGTTCATAACAGATATGACGGTACACCGTTGCAGCATGTAGTCAAGTGGTTACGATTAGCATTTCCGCGTCGTTTCGCCCTGCATGACCGGCGTCCGCAGTCTAGATTTGCTAGCTAGCGGGCTGTTGTACAAGGTAGCGACGTGCCAAGGGGGGAGGGGTAAGCCATGAGCCGCAGGCTTCTACAGCTGGTAATACCGGTGACTCCGGAGCGTAGGATGTTCCGGATTCATGACCCGTCTGTCGACCCGGACGCCCCGGGCGGTCCGCTGCCCCCGGTAGGCGCGCTCATCAGCACCAACCGCGAGCAGCTCTGGGTCGGCAGCCTGCAGGAGGACATCGACGTCCGGCTCGTGCTCGAAGAGTGGGATGAGGCACCGCCGCCATGCGGCGACGCGTGGGACGAAGAAGCCAAGGGCAGCATCTACCTGCGCGGGCAGGTGAGCATCAGCATGGGCCTGGTCGGCACCGCGGTCCGCGGGCTGCGGCTCGCGGGCGGGGTCGGGGACTACTCGCTCCGTGTCTACGCCGGCAACCGCGATCAGGTGACGCGCCGTTACGCGCAGCTTTTCGACCGGCACCGCAATCCGCTCAGCGATGAGTTCCAGCAGGAGAAGAAGACCCTCGAGGGTCTCGAACGCTACCTCGTCCAGCTGTGGCGGGAGTCCTTAGCGAGCAACGGCTCTCAGCCCGCGGCTCCCCGTCGCCCTCACGGGGGTTACGGGCCGACGGCTGGCGACACGGCCTGGCCAGCTGCCTGACTCTCGGCCGAACCGGGCTGGCCGGTGCCGGTGCTCACCGAGGCCGAGGGCGGCGCGGACGAGGCGGCACCGGTCGCGCTGACGCTTGTACTCGCCGACGCGAGCGGGGAGTTATGCGCCGGTCCGGCGCTCCCGGTGGACGTGCTCGACACGTTGCTCGAGGTGCCCGCGGCAGGCTGGTCGGACGTACGCGCGTGGGTGCGGAACGGGATCATCGCGTAGACCATGAGTGAGACCATCGCGACGAGCAGGACCGTGAACAGCGAGCCGATGATGCGCGCCCGGGGCGAGCGCAGAACGCGGCCCGGCCCGGGGCGCTGGAAGGCGGTCAGGCAGGTGGCCAGCCCAGGATCGTCAGTCGCGAGCCGCCGCTCGATCTCGGCGAGCGCACGCTGTTCGTCCGCCGACAGCGCCATTCAGCAACCTCCACGTCGTGTACCGGGTGGGTACCCTCTCACTATCTCTCAGGAGCCAGTCTTTATCCAATTGTTCTGGCTTTGTACTTCGCCCGTTTTCATATCGACGACGCGGCCGCCCCGCGGCGGACGAGGTTGAATACTTCCGGCGAGCCGGAAGACGACACTCTTGCGATCATCGAACATCCATTCTATCGTGTCGGATATGCGCTGGGACAATCTGCGGCTCGATGAGCCGCTGGAGGCCGCAGAGGGCGGGGACCTTTTCACCGCACCCCGGGATCGGGCGCTCCCCCTGATCGAGCGCGGCGCGGTCACCCGCACCTTCGACACGCCGGGTTTCCGTGGCATGACCTTCTTCGAGGTGCAGGCCAAGTCGGTGGTGAACCGGGTGCCCGAGGCGTCCCGGATGCCGTTCAAGTGGACGATCAACCCCTACCGCGGCTGCCAGCACGCCTGCGTTTACTGCCTCGAAGGCGAGACGCCGATCCTGATGGCGGACGGCAGGACCAGGCCGCTGGCTCAGCTGCGGGCCGGAGACGGGATCTACGGAACGGTCCGGCGCGGCGACAGCCGCGAGTACGTTCGCACCACCGTGCTGGCGCACTGGTCCACGGTCAAGCCCGCCTACCGGGTCTTGCTCGAGGACGGCACCCGGCTGGTCTGCAGCGGCGATCACCGCTTCCTGACCGAGCGCGGATGGAGGTACGTCACCGGGGGCGGGTTCGGCGGGCTTCGGCGGCGTCCGCACCTGTCGGCCGGCCAGGCCCTGATGGGCGCCGGCGGCTTTGCCGAGCCGCCCAAGCAGACCGCGGCCTACCGGCGCGGGTACCTGTGCGGCCTGATCCGCGGCGATGGGAGCGACGGCCACTACGCCTATCCCCAGCTCGACCGGCCCGCCGACCGCACCTTCCTGTTCCGGCTCCCGCTGGGGGGTCAGGAGAACCGGGAAGGGCTGGCCAGGACGGCCGGCTACCTGGGCCGGGCGGGCATCGGGTGCGTCGGCTTCAGCCTGGCCGACGAGACCGGCACGGCGGGGCATGCCGGGCGCCGGGAGCTCACGGCGGTCCGCACCGCCAGCGCCGAGCAGGTGCGGACGCTCAGCTGGATGCTGGACTGGCCGGACCATCCGGCCCCGGACTGGCACAAGGGCTTCCTGGCGGGTGTCTTCGACGCGCACGGGAGCTACCGGGACGGGGTCCTGCGGCTGGCTCCGGCCGATCCGGCGATCAACGGCTGGCTGGTGTACTCGCTGGAATCCCTTGGCTTCGCCTACGCGGTGGAACGGCCCGCCGGACGCACCTGCGTCCGGGTACGCGGCGGGCTCAGCGGGGCACTGCGGTTCTTCCACACGACCGATCCCGCCGTCACCGCGCGGCGATCGATCGAGGCCGCGGCGGTAGAGACCGGCGGAGGCCTCCGGGTGACCGGCGTCGAGCGGCTCGGGCTGCAGGTTCCGATGTACGACATCACCACCGGGACCGGCGATTTCATCGCCAACGGCGTGGTGAGTCACAACTGCTTTGCCAGGAAGTCGCACACCTACCTGGACTTCGACGCGGGCGCGGACTTCAACACCCGGGTCGTGGTCAAGGTCAACGCACCCGAACTGGTCCGCAAGAAGATGGCCTCGCCGACCTGGCAGGGCGAGCACATCTCGGTCGGCATGAACGTGGACTGCTACCAGCGGGCGGAGGGGCGCTACCAGCTGATGCCCGGCATCATCCGCGCGCTCAGGGACGCCGCCAACCCGTTCTCCATCCTGACCAAGGGCACGCTGATCCTCAGGGACATCGACCTGCTCGCCGAGGCCGCGGAGGTCACCGAGGTAGGGCTCAACGTCTCCGCAGGCTTTATCGACAAAGACCTATGGCGATCAATCGAGCCGGGCACACCCGCGCCCGGCCGGCGGCTGGAGGCGTGCGCAGCGCTGAACGAGCGCGGGCTTCGCTGCGGCGTCCTCATGGGCCCGGTGGTGCCGTTCCTGTCCGACTCCCCCGCCCAGCTCGACGCGGCCGTCGGGCAGATCGCCGCGGCAGGCGCCATTCACGTCACGCCCATCGTGCTGCACCTGCGCCCGGGCACGCGTGAATGGTTCTTCGCCTGGCTGCGCTCCCAGCACCCGGAGCTGGTCGACCGGTACCTGGACCTGTACGGCCACGGCGCCTACGCCCCGAAGGCCTATCAGAACCGGATCGCGGGCCAGGTCCGCGAGCTCGCCGACAAGCATGGCATCGGCCGCCCGCGCCGCGCCGGGAAACCTGGACTCCCCCGGCCGCGGTCAACCGCCGAGGTCTCCGCGTCGCGCCATGAGGCCCGGCCCCCCAGGCCCCCCGAGCAGCTCACCCTGCTCTGAGCCCCCCCCGCGCTCCACGTACCGCGGCTCCGCTCCCCCGGGGCAGCGGCGCGGCCGACCTCCACAGTGGCAGTGCGCGAAGCAGATGTGCCGGTTGTAGCCGTGATCAGCGTGGTGGATCCGGGCTCTGCGGTTGTTTAGGGGGTCCAGGGTGCACCGGATCAACCTCATAACCCGGATCGACCACGTTGTTCCAGCGAGCAGAACCTCGTATTGGCCTCGTGAGTCTCATTGAGCACAGCGAACCCTCCCGGCACGCGTCCAGGTGGATTACGCCTCAGGATCCGGCCTTCGCGGAGGATCCGGTACCCCATGTCGAGTACAGGAGCGCTGGATCCTCCGCATAAGCCACTTTCTCCACGTTATTTTCGAATCAGCACGTCGCAGAGCGCTTTCGCATCGCGGCCAGCACGAGCGCACCGCATCGATCAGCGCCCGGGCGAAGGGCTGTCGGAACAGCAGTGGTACCGGGGACGGAGTGCCGGCGGGAGCACGTCGACCCTGGGAGCGGACGCTGGCTCAGGACAACGCGACAGCGAGAAATCCCCGAAAGGAGACCGAAACATCGAGATATAACTTGACATGTTCAAGCAATGAGATACATCGTATTCCTTGAACACAATATCAGGATCTTTCCAGACGTGAGGAGGACGACGTGGCACGCGGGACCACGGGGGCGCCCCGTAATGCGCCGGGTCAGGACGCGAGGAACTCACGGGCTCCGGGGTTCGGGGACCCCGGAGCCGACGGGGCCAGGGGGAAACGACCGGACCGGCCGCGATCAGGCGGAAGCCGCCTGATCGCCTTCGTATGCGGCCGCCGCTCGAAGTACGTGGTGGTCGCCTTCTGGATCCTCGTGGTCGCCGCCCTCGGGGGCCTGGCGGGCAAGTTGCAGGGAGCGGAGAAGAACGACGCGTCGGCATACCTGCCGTCGTCGGCCGAATCCACCCAGGAACTCAGCGAGCAGAACCTGTTCCAGTCCAAGGACCTCAACCCCGCCCTGGTCGTGTACGTGCGCGACAGCGGGGTGACAACGGCCGACCTGCGGAAGGCGAACGCCGACGCGCGTTACTTCGGGTCGCTCGGCCCGGTGCGCGGACGGGTCGCGCCGCCGGTGGTGTCCAAGGACCACAAGGCGATCCAGACGGTGATCGGCGCGGATCTCGGCTTTAACAGCGACATCGGCGGCTTCGTCTCGAACGTGAAGAACGCCGCCGGCTCCGGCAGTGCCGGGCTGAAGGTGTACGTCGGCGGCCCGGCGGCGAGCGCGGCCGACCAGATCAAGATCTTCAAGGGCATCGATTCCACCTTGCTGTACGCCACGTTGGCCGTGGTGATCGTGCTGCTGTTGCTGACGTACCGCAGCCCGGTGCTGTGGCTGCTGCCCATCCTGTCCGCGGGCGTGGCGCTGACCGTGGCCCAGGCCGTGATCTACCTGCTCACCCAGCACGCCAACCTGACCGTCAACGGGCAGAGCGAGGGCATCCTGGTCGTCCTGGTGATCGGCGCGAGCACTGACTACGCGCTGTTGCTCATCGCCAGGTACCGGGAGGAACTGCGCAGGCACGCGGACCGGCACCAGGCCATGGCGGTGGCCCTGCACCGGGCGGGGCCGGCCATCATCGCCAGCGGGCTGACCGTCGTGGCCGGCATGCTCTGCCTGCTCGCGGCCGAATCCAACGACATCTCCGGGCTCGGTCCGGTCGCCGCGGTCGGCATCGCCGTAGGCCTGATCGCGATGATCACGCTGCTGCCCGCGATCCTCGTGATCTTCGGCCGGTGGATCTTCTGGCCGGTCAGGCCGGGTTTCGGTTCGGCCGAGCCGTCCAGCCGCGGGTTCTGGTCGCGGATCGGCCAGGCCATTAGCCGCCGCCCGCGCACGGTGTGGATGGTGACCGCCGTCCTGCTGGCGGCCGGAGCGGCCGGGATGATCGGGTTCAAGTTCGGCACGCTGACCACGGCCCAGTCGTTCCGCGGCACCCCGCCGTCCATCGCCGCGCAGAACGTGCTGTCCAGGTACTTCCCGGCCGGCTCGGGCGAGCCCATCGACGTGGTCTCCACCGCGTCCAGCGCGGAGCAGGTCAGGACCGCGCTGGCGGGCACGCACGGCATCGCCTCGGTCACCTCGCCGGTGACCCGGGATGGCCGGTCCTTCCTGCAGGCGACCATGACCCCGGCGCCGGACAGCCCGGCCGCCTACACGCTGGTGGACAAGGTCCGGACCGAGGTGCACGCCATTCCTGGCGCGCAGGCCAAGGTCGGCGGCGGGACCGCGATCAGCAAGGACGTGGAGACCGCCGCGGCCCATGACCGGGATCTGCTCATCCCTCTGATCCTCGGCGTGGTGCTGCTCATCCTGGGCCTGCTGCTGCGGGCGATCGTTGCGCCGCTCGTGCTGATCGCTACCGTGGTGCTGTCGTTCGCCTCCGCCCTCGGCATCTCCGCGCTGTTCTTCAAGCACGTGTTCGGCTTCGCGGGAGCAGATACCGGGATGCCGCTATTCGTCTTCGTGTTCCTGGTGGCGCTCGGCATCGACTACAACATCTTCCTGATGACCCGGGTACGGGAAGAGTCGATCCGGTCCGGGACCCGGCGTGGCGCACTGACCGGCCTGGCCGCGACCGGCGGCGTCATCACCTCGGCGGGCCTGGTGCTGGCGGGCACCTTCGCCATGCTCGGCACGCTGCCGCTGGTGGAATTCACCGAGATCGGGTTCGCGGTCGCGCTCGGCGTCCTGCTCGACACGATCATCGTCCGTTCGGTGCTGGTGACCGCGCTGACCTTGGATATCGGACGGCACATCTGGTGGCCCAGTAAACTGGCGAACCCGGAAAGCAGGGTAGTGACGGACGGCACCTAGAATATGGGTTCGTGGCGGGTGACCAGGTGAGGAAGACGGCGCAGGGGACTCCCATGGCAGGGTGGGGGTGCTGAGCCGTCAGGAGCGCCCGGTGTCAGGGCGCCTGCTGGTCCGTACCGTCGCCGTCCCCGACCCAGGGGACCTGCTCGAGCGCATCCCCCAGGCGGACGTGGTCGCCTGGGTGCATCACGGGGCCGGCCTGGCCGGCTGGGGCGAGGCGGTCAGGGTCATGCTCCCGGCCGGCGACGACAGGTTCACCGCCGGGGAGAAGTGGCTTCGCTCGGTGTTCGACGTCGCCGAAGTCGACGACCGGGTCCGGGTGCGCGGCTCGGGCCCGGTCGCGTTCGGCACCTTCACCTTCGATGCCTCGTCAGACGGCTCGGTCCTGATCGTCCCGCGCGCGGTGCTCGGCCGGGACGGCCGTGGCCGGGCCTGGTTCACCACAGTTACCGAACGGGGCGAGGATCCTGCGACCTGGCCCCCTCCCGCGAATCCCGGGCTGGCCGCGCCGACGAGCCTGAGCTGGCGCGACGGCAGCCTGCCCGGGCCGCGCTGGGAGCAGGCGGTGGCCGAGGCGGTCGGCGCGATCAGGGCGGGCGGCCTGCGCAAGGTGGTGCTCGCCCGCGACGTATTCGCCACCGCGGACGAGCCCATCGACGCCCGGGTGCTGCTGCGGCGGCTGGCCGGCCGCTATCCGGACTGCTTCACGTTCTCCTGCGACGGGATGATCGGCGCCACCCCCGAACTGCTCGTCAGGCGGGCCGGGAGCCAGGTCAGCGCGCTCGTGCTCGGCGGCACGCTGCCGCGCGGAGCCGATCCGGCACTGGACAAGACGCTGGGCGAGGAACTGCTGGCCTCGGTGAAGAACAACGAGGAGCACGCCTACGCGGTCGACTCGATACGCGAGGCGCTCGGGCCGCTCTGCCAGGTGCTCGACGTCGAGGCACGGCCGTCGCTGCTGAAGTTCCCGAACCTGCAGCACCTCGGCACGCAGGTGCGTGGCATCCTGGCCGACGGCACGCCGCCGCGGTCCGCGCTGGCTCTGGCCGCCGTGGTACACCCGCCGGCCGCCGTCTGCGGCACTCCGCCGGGGACCGCGCTCGAGCTGATCCGTGACCTCGAGCACATGGACCGGGAGCGGTACGCCGGGCCGGTTGGCTGGGTGGACGCCGACGGGAACGGCGAGTGGGGCATCGCGCTGCGGTGCGGCCAGCTGTCCGGACGCACCGCCAGGCTGTTCGCCGGCTGCGGCATCGTGGCGGGCTCCGAGCCGGCCGCCGAACTCGCGGAGACCCTGGTCAAGCTCCAGCCCATGCGGAGCGCGCTGGAAGGCTGAGGCAGCCACCCGGCCCGTTCGGGCCGATAAGCCTTCTCTTAATCCGCGGTCGCCTTGACCGCGACCAGGACCTACAGTCGATACATGAGTGGCAACACCGAAGAGGCTCTCGAGGTGCTCCGCGAGGTGTGGAGCGCCCAGGGCCAGTCCGCCGCGGACGTCGAGGAAGCATGCGGCACTGCGCACTCCCCTGGCAAGTCCTGCAAGCGGATGACCGACGTAGGCTTCGACGGGCTGGCCGAGGAAACCGACGGCGACCTGCGGCTCGGCTGGCGGACCCAGCTGGCCCGCGAGGGCAAGCTTGACCCCGGCGCGGGCAGCGTGCGGGACCTGATTCTCGGGTCTGAGTCCTAACGGATGGCGAGTCCGGTCACCGTCGGCGAGCTGACCGAGACCCTGCGGCAGGGCGGCTACCTGGCCGATCGCGGCCTGGCCACTGCGCTGTTCGTGGCGCTGTCGCTGAACCGCCCGGTCTTGCTCGAGGGCGAGGTGGGGGTCGGCAAGACCGAGGTCGCCAAGGTGATGGCGGCGGCGTTCGGCCGCAAGCTGATCCGGCTGCAGTGCTACGAGGGCATCGACACCAACCAGGCGCTGTACGAATGGGACTACGCCCGCCAGATGCTGCACATCCGGGCCCTGTCCGAGCACCAGCTGGCCGGCGACGACGCGGTGGACAAGCTGTTCGGCCCGAAGTTCCTGCTGGAACGGCCGCTGCTCGAGGCGGTCAGGGCCGGTGACCGGGCGGTGCTGCTGATCGACGAGATCGACCGGGCCGACGACGAGTTCGAGGCCTTCCTGCTCGAGGTGCTCTCGGACTTCCAGATCAGCATTCCCGAGATCGGCACGGTCACGGCGGAGAGCGCGCCGCTGGTGGTGCTGACCTCCAACCGGACCCGCGAGCTGCACGACGCGCTGAAGCGTCGCTGCCTGTACCACTGGATCGGCTACCCGGCCGCCGAACGGGAGGTCGAGATCGTCCTGATCCGCGAGCCGGGCGTGTCCGCGGCGCTGGCCCGCAAGGTGGTCGCGGCCGTGCACCGGCTCCGCCAGCTCGACCTGGCCAAGCCGCCGGGGGTGGCGGAGACCATCGACTGGGCCCGGACGCTGGATTTCCTGGGCGAGGCCGACCTGAATCCCGGCAACGCGCGGGACACGCTCGGCGCGGTGGTCAAGGACCGCGATGACCTCGAGGTGGTGCACGACAACCTGGAAGAGATCACCTCCGGTGCCTGACGTCCTCCCCGACCCCTTCACCGGCCTGCTCGTCCGGTTTGCCGGTGAACTCCGCACGGCCGGGCTCGCGGTCGGCTCCGGCGACGTGCTGGTCTACTGTTCGGCGCTGGCCAGGCTCGACCCGTCCGACCTGGTCGACCTGTACTGGGCCGGGCGGGCCACGATGGTGAGCCGGCCCGACGACATCGCCCGGTACGACGAGGTGTTCCGCCGGTTCTTCCTCGGCACCGAAGGCCCGGACGAGGAACTGACCCTCATGCTGCGCGCGTCGGCGCAGGCCCAGGGCGCGCTGGCGATCCCGGCGGTCGAGCCGGGTGATTCCGGCGAACAGGACGAGGCCGCGCTCGGCTGGATGGCCTCCGACGTCGAGGCCCTCAAGCACAAGTCGTTCGCGGCCTGCACGCCCAGCGAACTCGCGGCGCTGCGACGCATCATGGCGAGGATCCGGCTCACCCCGCCGCGCCGGCGGACCCGGCGCACCACGCCGGCCCGGTCTTCTGGTTCGCGGCCCGACCCGCGCCGTACCGTGCGGGAGTCCCTGCGCATGCAGGGCGAACCCGCCCGGCTGTACTGGCGGCGGCGGAAAGTCCGGCTGCGGCCGCTGGTGCTGATCCTGGACATATCCGGGTCGATGGCCGACTACTCGCGCAGCCTGCTGCAGTTCGCACACTCAGCCCTGCGATCGACGGGGCAGTCTGCCGGGCGCGTCGAGGTCTTCTGCTTCGGCACCCGGCTGACCCGGGTCACCGGGGCGATGGCGTGCCGGCGCCCGGACGAGGCGCTGGAACGGGCGGCGCGGGCGGCATTCGACTGGGATGGCGGGACCAGGATCGGGGACAGCCTGGACGCCTTCGTCCGTGGCTGGGCGCGCCGCGGGCTGTGCCGGGGCGGCATCGTGGTGATCTGCTCGGACGGGCTTGACCGCGGGGACCCCGCGGTGCTCGCCGCGGCGATGGAGCGGCTGTCCCTGCTGTGCCACCGGCTGGTCTGGCTGAACCCGCACAAGGGCGACGACCGGTCCTTCCGGCCGAGCACGCTCGGGATGATGGTGGCCGCACCGCATATCGACCTGCTGCTGTCCGGCCACGACCTGGCCAGCCTGGAGAAGCTCGCCGCCGTGCTGCCCAGCCTGAATTGACCGGACGACGTGCTCACGGCCGGGCCGTGCGCAGCCTGACCCGGATCGTCCGGGCCCGGTAGGCCAGCACGGCGGCGGACGCCACGACCACCGAGGCCACGATCGCGATCAGGGCAATCTGCCAGCCGGGCATTCCGCCGACGACCATCGTGCGGACGACCGGATCGACAGGGTGAGTAGGCAGCGTGCCGTGGCCGCCCGGCGGCGGCAGGACCACGCCGGGACTGTGAAGACGGATCATGATGAATTCCCCTCCGGTTGTGAATCGAACTGCTCACTAGTTTTCGGGCCATCCCGGCCTGGCGCTATTCGACGTTCGGCGTATGGCTGCGTTCCGTCCGTCCCGGCTAGCGTGTAGGTCATAGCCGCAGAGTTTCGCGAGAGAGGGGACCGCGATGACGGTTCCGGTCACGGTAAGTGAGCACGATCTGCTCGGCTTGCTGAGCATCGTCAGCGACCATCGCGCCGATGACCCCGGAGACGGCCTGGCGCTGTCCCTGTTCGAGCACCTGATGCAGCAGGTGCCGTGCGACGAGATTTCGTTCTTCGGCCTGGACAGCCAGCAGCAGGCGATGTGGTTCGGGCAGGGGATCCCCGCGACGGGGGACGGCGACATGGACGCGTTCTGGACCCACTTCTGGGACTCCCTGCCGTGTTCGTATCCCGAGCGCTCCGGTGACCTGCGCAGCGTCACGCGTGTCTCGGATTTCTACAGCGCCCGCCAGTGGCACGCGACCGGCATGTACTGCGACTACCTGCGGCCGGCCGGATACGATCACGAAATCATGCTGTGCCTTCCGGGCGGGCCGGGGCGCACGGTGCGGCTGATGTTCTTCCGGGGCCCGGGCCGGGATTTCACCGAACGCGACCGCGCACTGCTCGCCCTGCTGCGCCCGCACCTGCAAGAGGCGTACGCGGAGGCGGAAGCGCGCCGCCGCGGCATCCCGGCGCTGACCGCCCGGCACTGGGAGATCCTGCGCCTCGTCGCTGAAGGTCTCACCAATGGCCAGATCTCACGGCGGCTGGGCGTGTCCGAAGGCACCGTACGCAAGCACCTGGAGAACATCTACGCACGACTTCAGGTGTCCAGCCGAGCGGCCGCCGTCAGCCGTGCCTTTCCGGGGGCGGCCGTCGCCGCGGCGACCTGACGCCGGCGAAATATTCGGTCGCCATGGACCGGTGAGCGCGGTAGAACCGTCAGATGACCGAACAACGGCTGCCCGGCGGGCGCAGTTTCGGAGCCGTCCGCGCCGGCGACGAAGTCCTCCGCCCCGCGCAGCCGTGGACCGCGACCGTGCACTCGGTGCTGCGGCATCTGGAAGACGTCGGCTTCGACGGCGCTCCGCGCGCCCGCGGCTTCGACGACCAGGGCCGCGAGCGCCTGACGTTCCTGCCCGGCCAGACCCTGGGCGACGGGCTGGGCGAGACCGGTCCATGGCCGGAGTGGCTACGCAGCGACGACGCGCTCCGGCAGGTCGGCGCGTGGCTTCGGCGTCTGCATGACGCGACCGCGGCCTTCCGGCCGGCCGCGGGCGCCGTCTGGTTCACCGGCCGGCCGTGGCAGCCGGGACTTGTGATCGGTCATCTGGATGCGTCGCCGTGGAACGCCGTATGGGCCGACGGTGCCCTGGCCGGCTTCGTCGACTGGGACACGGCCAGCCCGTCGCGGCGCGAGGATGACCTGGCGTTCTCGGCACTGACCTGGGTGCCGCTGCTGACAGCGGAGATCGCCGAGGCAGCCGGATTTGGTGACGGAGCCGACCGGCACCGGCGGTTCCATCTGCTGCTGGACGCGTACGGATACTTCGGCGACCGAACCGCGATCCGCGACGCGATCATCGGGCGGGTCGAGCGCAACGTCGCGATGATCCGGCAGTTCGCCGACGGCGGTGAGCCGGTCTTCCGGAGCATGCTGCCGTGGGCCGCGGACCTGGAACGGTCCGGCCACGAGGTGGCCGACCTGCCGGACGAGTTCTGGCCAGGTGCTTAACTAGGAGCGTGCCAGAAGTGAGCGTGCCGTGAGGTGGAGCGTCGGGATCGAGGCCGAGGGCGACCGCGTGCTGACCCGTGAGCAGGTGGTCGAACTGGCCGACGCGGTCGCGGCCAGCGGCGGCATTGCCACCGGGATCGGCACCAGCCGGTTCGGCGCGCAGCTGATCGTGGAGGCGGCCAGCCGCGAGGAGGCGATCGAGCGGGCCACCGCGGAGTTCTGGCGGGCGGCCCGGACGGCAGGCCTGCCGGCGGCGCCGCTGACGCGGACCGAAGCGGTCGGCGAGGACGAGGACGCCGTCGGATGATCCGGCTCGGCTCGCTGGCCGGCTACCCGTTCGAAGGCCCCCGGCTGCTGGCCGGCTGGACGCCGCCGGCCACGGCGGCGGTGTACGCGATCGCCTACAAGCCCGAGCCGGACGCCCGCCCGGACCGGTACGCGGTCATCTACGTGGGCCACTCCGACGACCTGTCGGCCGAGCGGTTTCCGTTCCAGCACCCCCGCGCGCACTGCTGGATCAAGGGCGCCGGATCCAGGTGGAAGGTCTACATCTGCACCTACGAGGTGCCCGGCGGAGGCAGGCCGCACCGGGAGCAGATCGCCAGGGAGCTGACCGCGATCTACCAGCCCCGGTGCAACGACCAGCAGTTCGACCAGGCGTGGAAGGACGAGTGGATCGGCGGGACCACCTCGTCCTCCCCCGGCCTGGCCAAGGACCCGGCGCGACCAGAAAGCGCGCCCGGCTAGCCTGTCGCGCCTGTCGCGCCTGTCAGGCCTTCGGGGCGAAGCCGACCGCGTCCAGCAGGCGCGAGCGGCGCGTCCCCGACGCGGGCCGGGCCGGCTCGGGCACCGCGGGCGCCTCGGGCCTGGGGGTGACGCCGGCCACGATGCCTTCGGCCATCCCGTACAGCAGCGGCAGCGCGCCCGCCACCACCCCGCCGGTCTCGTTGATGTGCTCCACCCCGGGTCCGATGAGCTTGGCGTGGCCCACGATGGTGCGGACGATCTCGGCGCACTCCTCCAGGTTGCCGGCGATGCGGGTCAGCAGCGTGCCCACCCAGAACAGGTAGAACGCCAGCCCGGCGACCAGCAGCAGGACGTCGATGACCGTCCAGACGACGAGCCCGGTCATGACTTCACCTTCCCGAGGACGCGGCCGAGGAACAGGTGGTGCTGCAGGCCCTCGGCGAGGACGGCCTCGACGCCGGTGGCGACCTGCGGGATCAGCACGGTGTCCGAGGTGTTCGCCGCCGCCGCCGTAAGCGTGTCCCTGACGGCGACGACCCGGCGGTCGATGATCTTCACCAGGTAGATGAGCAGGCTCAGCAGAGCCGCGACCGCGACCACCACGACGATGCCACCGATGTTGGCGATCGTCCACAGGTTGTGCTCGGTCGAGGACATGGCCAGCGTATGGTGCATCGCTTACCCTCCCAGCCTGGCGCGGCCGCGCTGCAGGCCGCCGATGATGATCGTGGCGTGCTCGATCGTGGTGCGCAGCGCGCCAAGCGGCGCGGTGTTCTGCACCGCCTCGCCCAGCGCGTCGTTTATCTTGGGCGCCTCGTTGCCGATCGAGCGGGCCAGCAGCAGGATCGGCACGACGAGCGCCACCACGACGAGCACGATGACGATGCCGATGGTGTAGCCCACCACCCAGCCGGTGGTACTGGTGCCGGCGGCAAGGACATGCGGTTCCATAACAGGCTCCTCATACCGTCTCGCAGAAGTCCCTGACGGGCTTCAGGCTCGCGTTGACCGAGGTCAGCCGGTCCGGCACGGTGCTCGTCAGGCTCGCCACGGCCTGCACCCCCCCGGTGGTCGCGACCAGCGTCTTGCGGATCGCCCGGAGGTGGAAGATGACCCGGAGCAGGCCCACCGCGGTGATCGCGATGATTAGCGCGGCGACGATCAGTGTGAACCAGGCGGCTGCTGGCATGGCTGTTCTCCTTCCTGCCTAACCGAGTAGCTTGGCGACGGATCCGGCGTACCGGACCGCTCCCACGGAGACTTCCTTGACGGTGGTGTCGGTGACGGCCAGGGCCTCCGGCACGCCGGTGAGTTCGCCGACGAGCGCCACCCCGCCGGACAGGATGTCGTCGGTGGCGTGCCGGATCCTCTCCACCGCCGCGAGCACGCGGTTCAGCAGGAAGATGACGACCGGCAGCACCACGACCAGCAAGATCACATTGCCTATCCACCACAAGATCATGACTGGCTCCTAGCTCGCTCTATCTGTTTTTGCTCACTTCCGGGCCGCGGCCCGTCAGCTCGCGGGCTGGTAGGGAAGGAAGAAGCGCCGGAAGACCCGGCTCAGCGCCATCAGCGCGGCCCGCAGGCCCAGGGTGAAGCCCTTGGCCGGGATGGCGGTGGCCGCGGCGATCTGCTCCGCGGACTCCCCCCGCTCGATCCGCTCGATGCGGTCCTGCATGTTCGCGGAGAAGTCGCGCATCAGCACGGCGGTGACGTCGCTGATCATGCCGCGGCCGTACTGCGCCGCCGCGCCCGACAGCTGCAGGTCCTGGGTGACGCCCACCTTGGTGCCCCGGCTGGCCCGGGTCAGCGTCGCGGTCACGACCATGCTGGCCTGCCCGCGTCCCTTCTCGTCCGCGCCGCTGGCGTGGACGACGACCCGCTTGCCCGTCTCGTCGCGCTCGGTAATGTCCGCGGTCCCGGCGAACCGCAGCCGCACCGGGCCCATCCTGACCGCGACCGTGCCCTTGTACTTGTCGTCGCCGAGATCCTCGGTGAGTTCGGCGCCCGGCAGGCACGCGGCCACCTGAGGGATGTTGTCGAAGAACTGCCAGACCTTCTCGACCGGCTCAGCGACCTCGAACTCGTTCTTGATCAGCATCGGGTCTCTTTCTTCAGGTAAGCGTCAGGGTCCTGCTCGAACGCCTGGCGGCAGCCGGCACAGCAGAAGTAGTAGTCGGTGTCCTCGTACCGCACCGGGCGCGCCGAGTCCGCGGACACGGTCATCCCGCAGACCGGATCGGTGACGAGCGCTGGCCGCGCGGCAGGCCGGCCCCCCTCCTGCCCAGCCTGCCGCGCGGATTCTGTGGCGGGCCGGCGCTCGTACGGCCCGGCCAGCGCGCCGGATGCCAGGGCGCCGGACGCCCGCAGCTGGACCAGCTCGGCCAGGATCGCGACCGCGATCTCCTGGTGCGTGGTGCGGCCAAGATCCAGTCCGGCCGGCACCCGTACCCGGTCGAGCTGGTCGCGCGGCACGCCCCGGTCGGCCAGGTAGCCGAGCACGGTGGCCCCGCGCCGGCGCGAGCCGACCAGGCCCAGGTAGGCGGGCCGGACAGCGACCGCGCGCTCGAGCACGTCCTCGTCGTCGTGACCCTGGGTGGCCACCACGATCATGGAACGCCCGTCCGCGGCTTCCGGCGTGAAGTCGGGTCCGCGAACAAGATCGGCCCGCCAGCCCAATGCCCCGGCTAGGCTGGCCAGCGTCCGGGCCATCGGGGAATCTCCCACGATGACCAGGTGCGGCACCGGCAGTACCGGCTCGATGTAGACCTCGAGCGCCCCCTCGCTCTGGCAGGAGATGGGGATCACGGTCATGCCGTCCGGCACCGCCGCGCCGAACTGCTCCGGGGTCCCGAGCAGCAGCAGCCGGGCCGTGCCCTCCGCCATGACCTGCTGCGCCTCGGAGATCACGACCGGCTCGGCGCAGGCGCCGCCGATCCAGCCGTGCAATTCACCGCCCGCGGTGATGATCGCGCGCGCGCCCGGCTGGCTGGAGGAGGGGCTCTGCCGCCAGACCACGGTGGCGAGCGCGAACGGCTCACCCTGACGGGTCAGCTCGCCCATCTCCTCCAGCACGCCCATGCCTTCCATATCAGGGGCCTTCCATGTCAGTCGTCCGCTCGCACCGGCGGCGCCCCGGAAACGTCGCGGCGGTAGGTGATCGCCTCCCAGACCCGGTCCGGGAGCAGCGGCATATCGATGTTGCGGACGCCGGTACCGCCCAGCGCGTCGATGACCGCGTTGACGAAGGCCGCCGGGCCGCCCACCGCGGCGCACTCCCCGATGCCCTTGGCGCCGATCGGGTGGTGCGGGCACGGGGTGACGACCTCGCTGTGCAGCTCGAAGCCCGGTGTCTCCCAGGCGCTCGGCAGCAGGTAATCCATGTAGTTCGAGCCGACGCAGTTGCCGTCCGCGTCGAACGTGATGAACTGCATGTTGGCCATCGCGTAGGCCTCGGTCAGGCCGCCCATGATCTGGCCCTCGACGATCATCGGGTTGATCCGAATCCCGCAGTCGTCCACCGCCACCATCTTCAGCACGTCCCAGACGCCGGTCTCGGGGTCGACCTCGACGGTGACGATATAGCAGGCGAATGGCCAGGTGAGGTTCGGCGGGTCGTAGTACGCGGTGTTCTCCAGGCCGGGCTCCATGCCGTCCGGCATGTTGCTGTACGCCGCCATCGCGCACTCCTGGATCGTGACGCCGCGGTCCGGGGCACTGCGGACGTAGAACCGGCCGAGCTCCCACTCGACGTCCTCCTCGGACACCTCGAGCAGGTGCGCCGCGAGTTTGCGGGCCTTGGCCCGGATCTTGCGGGAGACCATGGCGACCGCCGCCCCGGCGACGGGGGTGCTGCGAGACGCGTAGGTGCCCATGCCGAACGGCGCGGTGTCGGTGTCGCCCTCCTCGACCACGATGTCATCGGCGGGGATGCCGAGCTCGTGGCTGACGATCTGCGCCCAGGTCGTCTCGTGGCCCTGGCCCTGGGTCTTGGCGCCGGTGCGGACGATGGCCTTCCCGGTCATGTGCACCTTGAGCTCGGCCGAGTCGAACATCTTGATGCCGAGGATGTCGTACTCGCGGCTGTTGCCCGCGCCCAGCGGTTCGGTCATGGTGGAGATGCCCAGGCCGAGCAGCCTGCCCCGCTTCCGCGCTTCGGCCTGCTCGCGGCGGAACGCCTCGTAGTCGATGGCCTTCAGCCCCACGTCCAGGCACTTGGCGTACTGGCCTGAGTCGAGCAGGAAGCCGAACGGGGTGCGGTGCGGGAAGTCCTCGTCCCGGACGAAGTTCATCCGGCGGAACCGCGCCTGGTCCATGCCGAGGTCATCGGCCGCGGCCTGGATCATCCGCTCCTGGAAGAACATCGCCTCGGTGACCCGGAACGAGCACCGGTAGGCGACCCCGCCCGGCGCCTTGTTGCTGTAGGTACCGCGGGCGGTCAGGTGGGCGGCCGGGATGTCGTATGCGGCGAAGGCCGAGTGCATCAGGCCGATCTTGAACTTGCTCGGCTGGG